>Ga0179591_1266244_pt1 | contig 12071 bp, 12 predicted proteins | sample CZOMad2_1_08_16f_FD_182891 | JGI IMG/M metagenome (GOLD analysis project Ga0179591, IMG submission 182891) | Vadose zone soil fungal communities from Angelo Coast Range Reserve, California, USA - CZOMad2_1_08_16fungal (PacBio error correction) | ecosystem: Environmental > Terrestrial > Soil >...
AACTGATGCAAGTGGGGCCGGGGGAAAAAAAAACACGATCTCATTCTCGCGGGCCTCCGAAAAGGGTAAAGTCCTAAGATCGCTGGGGGGTCCTCCTTTAGAGTGCCCAGAGAAAAGTCTCCGGAACGCTGGCGAAAGCTGGACCTCAAAAAAGCAGCCGGTTCCGACCAGGGAAAAAAGGGATCGAGCTCTCCGTGCCGGCTCTTTACCATGCTGTCCGGGACCGTTGTGTATTATTTTCTTCACTTCCGGGGTGGGTTGGTGAATGTTGCCTTCCGAAGGCGGCTGAGAAGAGAACGTCTGAGTGAAAACAAGTTCAAAGGGGGGAGCGCGCGAACTTATCTGGGGAGAAGGTCAACTCGCTAAGGAAAATCTAGCGGGGGATAGGTGCGGAAAAAGGTGACGCAGCTCAGCGTTGGCCAGTACGTGCCGGGACGGTGATACAGAGAGACTTCTCGCCCGTGGCTTCGAGGTGAGGGTGCTAGGGTGGAAAAAATGGAAAAGACAAATTATTGCATTATAGAAAAACGCGGAGCGAAAAATCGACCACTTCTCAGGACAGAAAGAGACAAGGGGCATTTAACCAGCGATAAAACTAGGAGATCTAGAGAACGACTGTGATAAACAGAGGTTATAAGAATCAAACAGCATCGGATTCGCGCAAGGAGGACCAAGCGGAAGGAGATATCCTTCCGAAAGGGAAAGGGGGCGAGCCCGGGAGAAGTAAAAACGTACAGAAGAGGTTCGGCCTTCCTATACCATTACTTACAGGCGACTTCGAGCGCGACCTGGGGAAAATATGGAAAGGTCTCCGGAAGCTATGGGCACCGCGGTTTAAAAATACATACCGAGGTGGGGCATCGGGGCGCAGGGCTCGTCTATCAAAAAGGGGGGCACGTATCAACGGCGAGCGGGTAAACACATGCGTTTACGTCGAGTTAATAAGGCTGTCGATCACGACGGGTGATACAGAAGGGAATGAGTTACCGAGACGACCATGAAATGTTTCCGCGCGCGGAGACCCGACTCTCCTCTTGGCTAGATGAGCAGGGGGGACCTGTGAGGAGGGAAGGGGGCATTTGCTAAGTGACGGAGGATATCGTTGGCGATTATTTCACTCGAAGAAAGAACTCCTCCCTAGAAACCAAAAAGGAGCGCTAGAAGAAGCGAGTTTCTGAAAGGGTGGGAAGGGGGGGCAATATAATAACTAAAAGATGAGGGAAGGTGAGGTTTTTCAGAGATGAGAGATCGTGCTTTTCCTTTTACAAATCCAAGGGCTGAGTTGGAGGGGTGGGAAAGGAAACGAGCTCTGTCAGCGCGCGCCACCGGGAGGGAAAATTCCACTGTGAGTACAACACGAAGACCTCTCGCCGCGCAGAGGAAAGAGAAAGAGGCAGTCTAAAAACCGATTGAAAAAAATCACTACGATCTCCGGGGTAAAAGGTGGCAACCGGGGGGGGAAAAAAGGAAAAATTCGGTTACGAGGGAGAAGAGACCAGCGAGGCGGTGACCAAAACTCTGAAAAGGGAAGTTGCGCCGGGGAGGGAAAAGCATTACATCGGGACAGAAAGGAAGACCAGGGAGAAATATGGCGCTTACCTCAGCAGCATATCGAAGGAGCGGAGAAACCTGGTTCTCCACATCGGCAGCTGTTAAATGAGCGAAACCAAAAAAAGAACACAATATGAATGAGGGCCCAGCTCCGAGGGGAGAGTACCCGGTTCAGACTGGATAGTGAATTCTTTCCAGCGACAGAAGGCGCAAGGGATACTCTTATTCGAGGAAGCAGATCTGCTCTGCAAAAGAACTACTATCGAAACAAAAGAATCAGACAAATCAAGAACTTTTCCAACTCAGACTGGGCTCGGCAAAGTCACCCCTCCGCGGGGGGGGACCAGCTTTCCACGGGGCCACGCCAATTATAGAAAAGGGGCCAAGAGGGGCGAGACTCGAGTAAGACTCGGGAGGAGGGTATTTAATACCATCTTGGGATTGAAAGCCGGGTGTGTCCTTCTAATAAAAGAGACCGGAATGCACATAAAGATAAATCTCCTCTGCTCTTCACACAAGGGGTGAAGAGCCTATAGAGCGCGTCGGCCGGAAAAAAACGGAAAAAAAGTGGGGGGATCATTCAATTTGAAATGAGCACGGGGATCTCCATAGCGCTCTTAGAGGTCATAAAATTCAGAGAAGAACAAGAGGCTGATAAGAGGGAAACTGTGATTAACAATGCAGCGAATGGAAACGAAAACACATGTCGCCGCCAGAGAGGGAAAACCAATCTTAATAGGAGAGTTTTTCCGACAAAAGAAACAACGTAAGGAAAGCTTGCCCTAATAGTAAGGCTTGCACCCGGAGGGATCTCCAAAAACGAGGCCGAATTAACCTGTGGAAAAACTAAGAGGAATAGATTCAAAGAAGTTTTCGATCAGAAAAATACTAACGAAGGCAGGGGAGAAGAAATGGAGGTAGAGAAAAAACGACAAACGAACGGGGAAATCGCAGACGTCTCTGGGGTTCCACATCTCATAGTCTCGACGAGGAGGGGGAAGGGTCTCAGCCTAGAGCGTCATGAACTAATCTGGAAAGTAGGGTCAGAAAAAAAAGAGCCAAAAAGTAAATGAGACGTCGAAGAGGAGGTAGTTTCACGAAGCCGATTAAACTACCTTACGAAAATCCAGCGCATCAGGTCAGTGATAAAAAGTAAGGGGAAGAGCCTGATCTACGTCGGTATAAAGGAACACAAAAGGAAGGGACTAGCGCAGGTCCGCGAGGAGAGTTTTGAGATCGAAAAAAGCATTCTGGTCCATGAAAGCCCAAAAAGAACGAATAGAGAAAAAGAGCTACTTGTCGGAAAAGGGGAGAGAACCGACCGGAGAAAACTCCGAGACGGCCGACCAGGCATCTCTACGGGGCCTTCGACCGATGCAGAAAAAAGAGGAGATCCTGGAGAAAGAAAACAGGGTAGGGGGAAAGGAGAGGAAACTTACTAGAGTATCGAAAGAGAAGCGCATGCTCTCACCATTAGCCACCAACACCACCAAAAGAAACGAAAGGCAGAAAAAGAAAGTTGAAGTGAAAAAAAGAAGGGAAAAGTAAGAAGGCAAGGATACAGAAAAATCTAGAAAGGTACTCGTGTATGCTTCATCTTCCACTGGGATTCAGGTCTATGTCCGTCAGAGAGAAGGAGAGGCCTAAGAGACGGAGATCTCTCACTCCAAAGATAAGACCGGGACTCGCGGGAGAACTCGGAAGTTCTGAACTCTATCGTGGGGGAGAACATTAACTTGTCATCGCCGTCTAGTCAATCTCTAGATCAGCAAAACAACAAATATAGAAACTATAGTAGAGATGGGGAGTGCCGAAGCCTGAGTTGGGACCCTTCGCCAAACACAATAATGAGCAAAAAGATAAGAGGGGCAGGTATGGGAGGGTAGAAACGTGTGTTTCCGCGTGCTCCGATGAACCCTCGCATTCGCCTATCTCCTATAGGAATACGAGGCCGCATAACGAAACTAAACAAGCAGAGAGGGGGGAGCTCTTCGCAAGGTAGATCGTTGCCAGGTCCGAACGGGGGGAAAGGGTCGTTCTCCTGTCTGGGGTGTTTGGGTGGGTTGTTCCTACTTGAGAAAGACCTTAGCAGGGGACGTCGAGAAGAAGACTAAGAAGGAGGGAAGGGAAAAGAAGGGGAAACGGGGGCGGCGAAGGGCCGAAATGACTCGGAGAGAATGGAAGCATGTTTCTTCGTCCGGGGATGAAAGAGAAGAGAGAGCGAACTTGGTGAAGAATACTGGGATAAGTGTTGAGGGAAAATCGGGGGATGGGGTAGTGGTGCATTACAAAATTTTGTGTAGGGATCAGGAAAGACGCTCAACAGCTACCAAAGAGCGACGATAAAAACAACCACTTGAACAGCGAGAACACATAGCGATTAACGAAGAAGGGGTATCGCATCAGGGGACTTAAGGAGGTCATGCCTAAAAAGGTCGGAGTGATGTAGAAAACCCGGTGGGAAAGTTTAGACCGCGGAAAACACGGAAATCCCAACGACGCAGATGAAGTACTCGAAAGGGATTGGAATGCCCTCGAACTTCCTGTCTATGGGAAAAAGTTCTAATAGAAACATTCTGTTGGGCAGTATGGGAGGAAAATCGATTCGACCTCATCGGTACTAGTATGGCTGCCGAGTATAAAAGAGAAATGGAAGGGTCTAGATGATTGGAGAACCTCAGGTACAGGGACTCTATTTCCACGGAAGGGTTGAAAAATTAGGTTCTACTTGAGAAAGAAATCCTGTGGCGCGCGGGCGACCCCACGCATTCTTCAAAGGAAAGATTGGACTCCTAACACTTGAAAGTTCTACAGGGGGCGAGGACTAAATTCCGATGGAGGAGGAGGAGACAGAAATAGCACAGAATCACAAGGAAAGGGAAATATTAGGGAGAGTGTCGCATGCAAGTCTCTGTGTCCTTAGAAACATTCGTATCTTTGAGGTGTGGGCAATGAGTGAAAAGACCTATAGAGGGACGGTTGGACCTATAGTCAGGGGATCAATCTTTTTCCGTAGATCAGTTCAAGAGAGAAAAACCGTCTGTCAATGAACCATCAGTTTGCGGCAATCTAGTAGAAGAGGGATCGTTCGTGCCGAGAAAGAATAAAAATGGAGATCGAAGGAGCGGAACAATGAAGCCGGTGTCCAAGAAAAAGGATTCTTGGGTACTCTAACATAGCAATCTTAGGAGGTGACCACTGTCCTGGCTGGAGGGAAGTGGAAGCTCCTAGGAGAGCATGATAAGGAGAAAAAGGAGAACCCAGTAGCAACAGGGCTGAAATAACTGGAGGAGGGAACCGTACAGGAAAAAAAAAAAACCAAAGAAGAAAAAAAAAAAAAACAATAAAAAAAAAAAAAAAAAAAAAAAAACGCCGTCTTATACCGGGTTAGGGATCCCATAAAGGGCAATCTCAAAAAATGGGAGGAAAGAAGAGATAAATAACGCTGGGGAAAAAAACGTGAAAAAACAACACGGTATCCGACGGGATTCGACGTTGTCAGAGGGTACCAAAGGAGCCTCTTATCATCCCGGCTATCTAGGTTCGGGGAGCGGGGGGGGATCATCCTTCTACGGCGAAAAAATGCGAAAAAAGGAGACAATAACCCACTATTCCTACTCCTGAAAATTGCTAGGGAAAAAGACACCCACTAACGGGAAAACGTCACAACCTGAAAGGATAGTCGTGTGGAAAAAGGGGAAGTCGCAGAAAATCGCACTAAGGGGACTCTGCTCTTGGGATTTTATACAAAGTTGCATGTCCGCAGGGCAGCAAGGCAAATGAACGCGGGAGAGCAAAGAAAAAAAAAAAGCCGATCAAGCTTCGATTGTCACAAGACGAGGGAGCATCAGGCCAAAAAAGGGATCCTTAAACGGAAAAGGGAGTGTGGAAAGGCAAAAAAATTAAACCACGGCTGTCTATGATCTAAGAACATTACTTGCGCGTCTGTCGCAAAGGGCAGACCTATACCACGCCCGGAACTGGAACACCGCCATAAGGAAACTAGGGGAACCGCTCAAACGCGCCTCTTCTATTCAGGGGGTTCTAAACCGAACCAACGAGGGGAAGAAGCTGCAACGACCTTAACGTATATCGCAGACCAACCATCTAGTCCGAAGAGCTCGACAGGGAGCTCCACGAAAGTGGAAAGAACGACTAGCTTCGGACCTAGGAAAACTGCTGCGGGATCTCGCAAAGGCCTGTTTCATCGACGACGTAGGGAAGGGGAATCAATCGCCCATCAAGAAGGCAAGGTTATCACTTTAAGACGGAGCCGATTTAGGGAAGTACTCTTCCCACCCCCAAATGAGAAACAAGTAAACTTGCAGGCCAGGGGGAGAGGGAGTCACATGGGAATCAAGACAAGGAGACGGCCGGAGGGGAAAGATGGTAGGGAACAAATAGCAGTCCCGATCGACGGCGGTTCCTCGAGGGGAAAACAATTCACATTTCAGGGGGATAAAAGTTAGCGGCAGAGTATCTCTGCTCGGGTCTAGCACGACAGACTCATGGTGTACCCACGAACAAAAGAGATGCCAAAAAAAAATACGTCCGATGACAACAAAAAAAAGCTCTCGAGAGTAAAAGAGTTCTGGCAACCTCGCACAACGCTCAGAGTTGCCGTATGCCGAGAGAAAAGAGGAGGTGCTGATGCGCAAGGCGCAATATTCAAAAAGAGATTCGACGTCCGCGTTGATAGGGGGAAACGCACGCGCGGCGGAGAAAAAGGAACACAAACCAAAACAGAAGAGAAAAGCAGACACACAACCAGGGTCCCGACATTCTCGGCCTGTCAAACTACTACCTTTCGGAAGACTCGATCATGTCGACATCATTCAAAAGGCGGAAGGATCTGACGAAAGGGAGAGGACGGTACTTCTTCTCAAGCAGGAAGAGCAAGGAGGAAAAAAAAGAGGGAAGTACGTGAGATAAGGGAAGCAGACCGCTCGGCCGGTCTCCTGCTATCGGGGGGCAGCCCATGAGGTTCTTAAGGCGGAACAAAAAAAAGAAAAAAACCACGAAAATTATAGATAACAAACAACAACGAGGGGGGGAAGGGTCGCAGATCCGATGACGTTGCCAGGGTCGCAACCCTATCGAGACGCCCACTAAGAGACTCCTGGGAATAAGGTTAATAGAATTTGTTTTATGAGTGCGCGATGAAAAGGCAAGGAAGGGGGGGGATCCCAGAACGAGGCGTGAAGCCAGGAGGGCCTAAAGAGAACCGAGAAAGGTAAGACCTCCCTAGAAATGAGCTATCGAGATCAATACGGGGGCATGGTGTGAGGCAATGTCAGGGCAGGTTGTTGGGGGGTGCTATGGGGGGATCCGCCTCGCTTGGCGCGGCAGAGGAAGGGTAGACGATCCTTTAAATTATCCGGGGGGGAGAAAGGCCCCATACCTCCAAGAAAGTAGAGCGGGGCAGAGGAGAAGGGAAGGTTAAAGCGGCTGTGTGGCAAGGGAGTCCTACTTGGGGGGGACTACAACGTCAATCATCTCTTGCGGTGGAATTGACCGGGAAACGGGAAAAGAGGAGCGAAGATCTGCCAGCGAGAAGGGGGGGAAACCCTTAGAAAACTCTCACAACTGTGCCGGGACCATCTAACCACGCCCGTCGGGCACGCGCCGAGGGGGACGGGGAACCGGACATGGCCGACCTAGGATTAACGAGCGGGAAAAAAAGAGGGAAGAAACACTTGACGTCCCTTTACTTGGGACTATCCTGGAAGGGCGCGACCATAACTCTGAAGGGTTCCTCTCACTTCTTAGAAAAAGACCAAGAGAGGAGAGTCAAACATGCTCATGAAGAACGGAGAGGGATGGCAAATGCTTTGGTATTCCATTTCTATAGGAGTACCGCAGCGGGGACTCGAGGGGAAAACAGATCTATCTAGGAGAAAGACGACGAACCCACCAATTGACAGATGGGGGACTCTTGCATGTTAGAATGAAAAATTGATCCTTGACGGAGCATCAGAAAAAATGTCAAAATAAAGAGAGGGGGGGGGGGGGGGGGGGGGCTTCTGAACTTCTCGATATCTTGGACTATAGAGGTCTAGACCTGTGGAGAACAAGGGAGGTCGATATTTCAAGCTTGGAGCGAAAATCACGAACAACGGAAAGAAGACATAGTCGATCAGATATAGAGGGGTGAGAAATCAGTCAGGCAAGATAAGGTGCCTGTAAAACAAATCGTTTTGGTGGAGGAGGGAAGAAACTGTTGACAGGGTTGTGAAGGAGCGAAAGGTTCCGCATCACATCTCGCTTCAGAGGCAGAGAAAAGGGAACATTATTACATAGGCGAGAATCGCGAATAGGGTCGGGGAACTATCATCGGGCGATCATGAAATCAAAAGATGGTCCGAGGAAAAGGGGGGGGGGGACAAGGGTGTGGCAACATTTAGTGGTTTGCTATATAATACGACAATTGAACACTCTTGGGAGGGGGGAGGAAGTGCCATAAATTCACTATAAAAGGAGAACGCTAGGGGGGGAGAATCAACAACCGCGGGTTTGGGGATTCCTAGGGCACTAAAGGCCGGACAAGGAAGAGCACGAAGGAGGGGGGAGACATTGTGCTGAGAACGCAGGGCAGATGGGCATCTAGAGAGAACACTTATTAGTGAAAAAGAAAAGAGGAAGGCCAGCGGCGAGTTTGCTCGCCCATTCTAAGAGGGAGAGGAGCGGTACTGGAAGTTCAGCGTGTTGAGTCCCGGGAGAGACGCGGGGCGGGGATCTCTAGAAGGGCTCATGATCAGAAGGGGGGGAGAAACCAAAAAAATCACCGAGGCCAGTGTAACCAAGAAGAAAGGGAAGCAGCCTCTTCACCCCTCAGCATCTGGTACCTCGAACCGTGTCCACCTTGGCAAAGAAAAACTTAGAGGGGGAAAAAGTAGGGGAAGGCAAATGGAGAGAAGGAGATCGGACAATAATTAGAGACTCGAAGAGGCAAATTGATGTACTACCAATGTACCGGGAAGCAAGTGACTAGAAATGTCTGCCTCTCCTCGGAGAGAGACAAACCCGTCCCAATCAATCAAACGCCATCTAACTGCACAAAGAAGGGTCTCAAGACCACTCCCCGCGGAAAGCCATGACAGAGATTTGCAATGCAAAGGTCGACGCACTCGGTCTCGAGAGAGAGAGTATTGAATTTCCTCTGCTGGACGAGACGAACTGTCCCGTACCAAAGACGGATCCGACGAAGGGTGAAACTGAAAAGTCCAAAGGAAAAAATCTTAAAGAAGAGAGACAGCGAAGAAGAGGGGGTGAACCCGACGAAAACCGGGGAGGGTAGCGGCACGTGTACGAACTGGGGGATAACAAACGATGGAAAGGAAGGCACGTCGAGAAAAAGAAGGGTGGGAAATCTCCCCGATCTACGACTTTGATCTAAACTTCGAGCCAAGCTGAAGGAGAGGTACGACGGGAAAATATCTAAATAACGCCGGGGAAAAGCGACGACGTCGACCGCAACTATAGCGTATCGGATTCAGGCTGGGTTAACGCCCCGAGGGAAGGGAATGTTCGAGAAAAAAGACCCAGGGCAAAAAAAGGGGGCAGAGGATCGAAAGAACTGGCTCTGTCGCTCAGCATAGATTCGAAAGAGGGCATAAAAGGAGGGGGGGAAAAACGTTCGTACAACCTCCGTAAGCAGGATTCAGGGGGTCATAGGAGAAAATTTTCCATGAGAGAGGTAGTCAAAATTGGCTGATCGAGGGGACGAGGTGTTCAGTAGGCCAAGAATCCTCAAGTTAATTTCCATTGGTCAAACCAAGAAAAGAGGGGGAAAAACTATGGAGGAAGGGGTCTAAGAACAAGAAAGATGAAAATTAACAAAAAACGAATCCTCAGTAAACTCGTTTCAGCTGCAGCCTCAAGTATGGAACGTACAAGGGGTGTCGAAAAAGAGTCGAGTCTCTGGAGCAGGGAACATCTTTAAAAGCAGCTTAGAGAGACAGAGTGAGGGAGGGGGAAACAACCTTCGAGAAAAGTCCACCAAAAAAAACACACCTACAGAACGAAACCTTCTAAACAACCAGACCAGTCAAGGGAACGGATCAAAGGCAAGAAAGAAAAAAGATAGATATAAGGGGGCTTCAAGAGGCCTAACGTCTGGGATTAGTCTCGGGGGGTCCGCTTCATCATCTGGTTTCCGGGATAGTCTCCGGAGTCTGAAGAGAAGGACACTGTGAATTAGAAGATTAAGGGGAAAGAGAGAGACAGCAAACCTCTTAGGGAAATTAAACGAATCGTGGGGGAAAGAAAATTTACTTAGGCAGTCGAGAATAGGAGAAAGACAACAACTGTAGTAAAGAGAGGAGAGGAAGGGTCGACGAGCAAAAATTGCAGCTGCAAGGGGGAGGGAAAAAAACTAAGCAGGAGAAAAGAGAGCGGGCTTCCTCCGAGGGGAAATTGCTGTATAGATCTCACGGTTGGAAAACTGGCTCGTAGCCCTCTCTTCTACCTCTACTGGGAAAGGGATGTCCAAGATGACAAAAAGAAGAAGAGCAAGGAAGACATCCTCCGATAGTTAGTAGGAGCAAGAGGGGGTCTCCATTGGGAAAAAAGCATTTGACCGGGTTAAGTCCTGTCCGGGGGGTGGAGGCCCAGTGAATAGTGAAAAAAAAGGAATGTGGTGTGGGGGGGGGGAGAAAATGGGGTGGAGACTGCACAAAGTGGGACACTCACAAGTCTAGCAACAGATTACGGGCATCTTTAGTATAGGGAAACGTGCGAACAAACGTCTACATATACTGATCGACGGCATCGAGAGTGGGAGAGGAAGGACTTCCGGAAAAAAGGATTGACAAGAATAAAAATCACGCGGGGGGGCAAGGATGCGAATTATATCGACCTTCCAGAGAAGGGTGGCGACAGGGATTGCTGGGTTTTTACCTTGGAATCCGAAATGAGGAAGGGGGTCAGGGGGGAAAAACAAGAGATGAAAAACCCTCAAGAGACGAATCGAACCGGTGCCTTGAAAGAAGAAAAAAACGCATTCAGCGCTAATAAATGTTGGGACGAAAGAGGGAAAAAGACTCGGGGCAGGGCAAGAGAGGCCCGGGAGAAAAAGGATCAGCCCCGCGTAGCAGAATCGGAACGGAAACTTTGAGAGCCGGGGGGACTCGGACCGTACTACGAGCTTACCGTCGAACGAAGGGCGTTAAAAAGGCTGAGGAGAACCCGGGGAGAATTGCCCATCGGACTTTAAGGCGAAGGGGGGTCATGGCGTTTGTTCGTTCAGAGGGCAGCGTCGAAGAAGGGGTAACGGCGCGGAGAAGGAGTAGTAGAAAACGGAGATCGATCTCTGGGAAACTTAACTTGAGAGAATGGACAAAATTAAGAAGAATCATTTGATCCTGACAGGAACTGTCGAGAAGGCCTGACCGAGGGTGAGGAGGGCCGCGAGAAAAACTAAGGCTCGCTTTATTAGGGGAGAACGAGGGGGGGAAGTCGGAAACCTGGTGGGAGGGGAGAACGGAGATACGTATCTTTGTCACAAGGAGAGAAAGCTAGGAGGAGGGAACACAAAAAAGATATAAAAGAAATGCGGGAGAATCACATCAGAGGTGTTGAAGATTTCAGGTTCGCCGGGAGACAAAGGGATTCAGAACTGGTTGTTGTACGGCTAAAAAATATTCAGGAAAACGCTGGGGGGGGGGACGGGTGCCCGAGAAGATATTCGTAGCTGGAGGACCGGAGAAAGGGGGGGGGCGATGTCAAAGGAAGATGAACAAAAGATTCCCTTACCGAAGGGGGTAGGTAACTAACCGCAGAAGTCGCGAGGCGACGTTCGGCCAGATCTAGATATCAGGCCAATGTGTAAATAACGAAGATATACTTGGCAAAGGTGGAGCACTGGGGAAAATATGGGAAGAATTGGACGGGTGAGAAAGCAGGTCTCAGAACAGCCGACTGGGTGGACCCGTTGATCTGCCTGTGTAGATGAGATGTAAAAATCGACCGAGAAGGGAAAACATTAGAAAAAGAAACCACACGGTCCGGGGAGGAGGAGTGCGCTTGAAAGAAGGAAAATCACTCGCCCAGTACAGGGGGACCTTTTGGTACAATCAAGTAAGCACATGCCCTCTCAAAAACTGATATTAGTGCCAATAGTCTATTCATGCATCAGGGCCTATGTGGCTCGAAAACCGCCGACGGGGAATTCGGAGGAAAGGCTGTCAGATACTATAGGTATAGCCATTATGATATAAGGTGATTGAAGCTACATCTTTACTAAAAAATTCAGAGAAAGAGAACATCATAGCAAGAGAAAAATCAGACCATGGTCAACGACTGATCGGGCTTCCAAAGTAAAAATCCTCATAGTGCACACAAAGGTACAGGGAAGAAAAGTCTGGGGGGGAGGCGGGATGGAAAGGCGATCTGGGGTAAGATAAAAAACTATTCTCTCCAGTCTCTAGGAGAAAGAGGGGTTTGCATACAGTGGGAAGTGCAGCCGGGGGAAGGATCTCCGAGCGTCCTCAGGAAGGAAAGGAAAACTCAGATCACCGAGA
>Ga0179591_1317228_pt1 | contig 12071 bp, 9 predicted proteins | sample CZOMad2_1_08_16f_FD_182891 | JGI IMG/M metagenome (GOLD analysis project Ga0179591, IMG submission 182891) | Vadose zone soil fungal communities from Angelo Coast Range Reserve, California, USA - CZOMad2_1_08_16fungal (PacBio error correction) | ecosystem: Environmental > Terrestrial > Soil >...
GAGGGGAATAGAATAAAAAAGTGGCTTTTTGGGGAGGAGCAGGGCTTGGGGGGCTTCAGGAGAGAGAGGGACCGCTTTTTGGGGGGACGCGGCCACAAAAAGTACTATCGCTAGAAGGTCGCTCCGGGGGGGAAGTTTATGAACGCTTCTATGTCGGAAACATAGGCATAAGTCGCAGTCAGAGGAGTCATGAAAAGAGTCGACAAAAGGGGGGGGGGGGGGACAAAACGCTGTGTGTACTTGGTAAACCCGGATGCCAAAGGGCGAATGGGGCGTAAAAGAATAGATCATGAGGACCGACTTTGGGAAGATCGAGAACAAGCCGCTAACAAACCGTGGTGGAAATTCAGGGAAGTCTGTCCATGAAGCCGCGGAATCGTTTGCAAACGTTATCTCGAACGAGGGAGGGAGGGGGAAACCGAAGCGGATAAAAGGGAGATGAAGTCCGATGACCCGTCCATAACATAAGAAGTTCCCAAGGGGGGACAAGGGGAAATTGTCGAGCAGTTTGAAAAGGCGCTACAGAAGGACACCTTCGCCGCGGAAAGAGTAGATCGGCCAGTGTAAACGAAGAGAAATAGTAGGGTCGCCACCAAGAAGGGGCCAAGGTGAGGAAAGATCAAAAACCTTCCTGAGGACCGGCCTACGCGACGGAGGCTTCTAGGAGGGAAAGAAACACAAAAAAGTTATTTCCCAACGAGGCAAAACCGAAATGGGGTATTGCGATTAGAGGCAGTGGCTAGAGAGAACGAAAAAACGTGGTGGGGGGGAGGGGAAAAGACATCGCCCACGGGAAGGGGTCTCTGGTCCGATCCGTTGAAAAAAACCAAGAGGCTTTTTGCTTTGACGGTTCACCTACCAAGTGCAGCGTTTTTTTGCGGATAACACAAGGAGGGATAAGGATTGGGGGGGATGGTACCTGAAGGAAGGGGGCGGGAGGAAAAAAGCACACAGACAGGTGATTAAAGTAAGGGAGGAGGATTGTAAAGAAAAAGGGGGTGAAAAAGGGCGGCAGGAAAAAGGAGACCGAAAAATTGCCAAGAACGGGTAAGAAAGTGACGACCGGTCGGGGAACAGCCTTGTCCGACCCCCATCTTTGACAAAATGGGGGTACTTATGGCAAGTGCAAGAGAGAGATCAGACTGGGGGGAGACAAACACAGCCGGGGGGGGGAGATTAGGAAAGATTCAAACAAGAAGGCGGGAACAAGAGCGGAACGTAGAAACCGTCAGGATTCACCCTGGGGCTTTCGTAAAATGAAGAAAGGAGAGAAATTCAAAAAAATAAAAAGGGGGAGGGTTTTAAAGGAGGGGAGGCGGGGGGGGTTAGAAGGGAAAAAAAAGAGTATTCTCCCAAAACGAAGGGACAAAGAAAGCAAGTACCAATTCGGCTTAGAAAAATCACCTGCATAAGAAAAACAAGAAAAGAGAAAGACCTGTCACAAGAAAAAATTCTGCATGAAAGTTGGAGGGGAGAAAGGACGGGGAACTGACTAAGTAAATTTTCGTAACAGGGTACGTGATGAAGAAACCTTGAGGCACCGCAGGAGACGGGGGGGGTGGCAGAAAACAGGAGAGTTTGGTCCTTTCCAATTATATTGGTAAACGGGGAAAACTTGGGCCCCAACCGAATGAAACGGAAAGGTACATCCGCCATGAAAGTCCGGGAACCTTCCCCTTGGTACTGGGAACGCCGCCTGGGCTAGCGATAAAGAAAAACAAGTACAGATGTGAAACGAATTAATTAAAAAAACGGGCTTGTGAAAACAAACCATGTAAAAAAAAGGAAGATACCTAACGAACGTTAAAAATCGTGAAGGGAAAAACCGGAGAGGCACGGTTTATGTGCGAAAGAAAAAAATCCCAAGACACACTTCCCCAAACGAAAAAAGGGCACGCAGGAAGTCTCAACCATTTGTCACAGGGATCCCCTGAAAAAAGCGTCTAGCGGGGCTCAAATTACGGAAAATAATTCACCAGGCAAGAGTTGCGGAAACTAGGAGGGGCACGATGAAGAAGAGAGAAAGAAGGAGGGTTGAAAAAATTACACAAACTGTCGGGGAGTCGCACTTGAACCGTCGCCAAAATTTCTTTTAGAACAACAAAACGTGCCAAGTACACTGATCCTGAAAAACAGAGGCGACCTGTGAAAATTTCGACCGAGGGCACCCGAACTAAACTCAGCTCTTGACTGGTGAGTAGGAGGCACCCTCACAGGCAACGAGAGGGAGAAATTGCAGTGAAAGGAATGTATCGAAAAAAAAAAAAACAAAAAGGAAAAGGGGAAGTATTAAAATATATAGATAAAAGGGCGGAAATTCCATGTACTCGAGTGTGACGGTGAGGGTGAACCTAACTACACCAGATAAAATTGAGTGGGTGCTTGGTGAGGTCCGCCTTGAAGGAAAAGAAGTTTCGGGTCGACTGCTTTGGGGAACGTGGCACTGGGGGTGCACATCAGCACAATGCAGGGGGGGAGAGAGTGTGAGTGAAACAAAATCAAGGGGAAAAGCGAAAAAGCCCGCAAGATAGACATACGTTGAAAAACTGCGCAGGGTAAAAAAGCGTTAAGGTTCCTGGAAAAACTTGACGGGGGACCTGAAGAACTCGAAGCAGGGAGGTTTTCAAGAAAATTTGACCAGGGATACTTCTGGGTGAAGGCGTGGCAGAAAGTTGGTTGGGACGGTGATGAGGGGGATCGAAGGGAAGGCTACCCGGTGGGCAACGAGAGGGGGGTTAACGTGTAAAGGAGGGGTGCGAGGGTGTTACCGACCGGTGGGTTTGCAAACAGTCAGGGTGGGGGTGGGTTGGTGGCTGAAGAAGGGATTTTCCTGAACAAGTGTCGGAAAGGCCGAATGTCAAACTCTTTTTCGGGACAGGAAGGGGGAAGGGGGAGGCTGTGGATGTCTTACAAGGTGTCCGGGGTAAAAGGTACCTCGGACACACAACTCAATTTTGCCACAATCGCAGGGAGTGAGGGGAAACCAAAAAAACGCAGACTGCTGTGCCGCAGGGGAGAAACCCGTACAAGGGAGCACAGGGGGACGGGATCGCCTGACGTTACCGGAACGGTCATTAATAACGAGTTCGTTGTTCGGCGAATGTAGGGAGAGTGGGGGGAGAGGGAGTTATACACCGAAGGGAACGAATTGGGGGCAGGGAATCTTGTGGAAAGGAGGGATGACGAGGATCCGAGGGGGGGGGGGGGTTGGGGTCTAACACCGTCAGGCAAGAAAAGGGGGGGAAAACCGCATGTTAGTAAGGGTGGGGCAACTCGAAGGAGTCGAAAAAAAAAAGGGGGTGTAAGACGCCACCAGCGGAGAAAACTATTGCTCATTCTTAAGACTCACGAGGGGACGACAGTCGGGGGGGGGATAAAAAAAGAGGTCCGAAAAAGAAAAGGTTTGGTTCAAAACAGAAAGGACCTCCGCGAAAGGTCCGGGACAGAAGTCAACGGTCCACGGCACTGTTCTACAAAGATGTTAAGCAGCGCGGGGGGGGAGGAGAAAGAAAACGAAGGCCGGCCATTGCTATGTGCCAGAAAAAAAGACGGGAAGGGGGAAGGGCAGTGAACAAAAGATGTTTAGAGACCTCGACGACTGGGAAGAAAAAGGATGTGACGAACGGAAAGGAAAACGGGGGGGGTACACCGATCATTTTTTGGGAAGGGGGGGGCTGGGGTGGGGGGGGTTTTGGTTGGGTTTCCCAAAAAATTCAAACGAAGAAAAAAAAAAAAGGGGAGGGAAACGGAAAAAAAAAAAAAAAAAAACCTAAGAAGGAAAGCGGCGCGAACGAGAACTTGCGAGTGGTCGGAAGGGGGAGTAGTAGAAACCCCGACATATGTGTCCGGAGCTCTAGCAAAACTTATTCTAAATCGCACCCGGGAACACGCATAGCCGTTGTAAGATGGGAAAAAACGGGGGGGGGACGATGAATCTCCGCGCTGAAACAGCAGAATCCGACGGAAGAGACAGGGGAGAACGCATGGCAGGGGTGGTCGTGACTCCGAAACGTTCCCCTGCTGCTAAAGGCGAAGACAGGAAGGTCATAAGGGGAGGCCCACTGAAAAGAGGCCTAGTTGGAAGCAGGTGAGAACGGTTAGCTGAGAGCGCAGGGAGGAAAGAACCAGTCTATCATCGGAAGTGCCGCGGGAGCGGTAATTCGATCATCTGATGAGACTTCAAAGAAAGAATAGGACGGGACCTCGAAGGGAAGGGAGAAGTTAAGTAGGAGGCCGAACGTTTGAGAACGTGTCAAAACAGAATTCCGCGTTCGGATAGTATTGGGGAGGGCAAGGAATGAAAAGCAAAACCGGTTTTGGGAGGGTAGGTTCACAAAGATGAAAGCTGACTTAGCTCCGGAATGCAACTCGTCGTCGCCTCGTACTAACTTTCCGCAACTCCGGAAAAAGAGGGGGTACGGGGAAACTGTCGAGGAATCGAAAGGCGACCCGAGGGATAAACGGAGACGACATAAAAAAAGAATTCATAAAAGGGAGAGACGACACTCCACGTGACAGGAAACAGCTTACAACAGTTTTGGTACAATGGCGCAGAGGGAAGAAAAGTTCAAGAAAACCTCGGAGAGCCGCAACCAGCAAATGAGGTATTGAGGTATATTGCATCTAAAACAACGGAGTAAGATATATGTTGACATATACTGAATTACCGAGGTAGTTTTGGGAGGCCCCGGCGGTTCGGTCAGGAAGGGAAAGGAACTCGGCTCTGGGGGAGATGGGAAAAAAAGCTGGTAAGATAGTCGGAAGAAAGTCTCGGATAACCGTTTAATAAGAGAGAAAGGAGCCAGACGAAAGGTCCTTCTCGTTCACTGCGGCTAAGGGATGACGCGACAAAGGGACCCCGACAAACTGGGGGATAATCAAGCTTCGAAGAGGAAGAAAAAAGTCCGGGCCACACGAAGGGGGGTTATAGGAACGCGGAGGGGAACAGGGATTGAAGTCCAACGATAGGAAAACATAAGGAATCCCGAAATAGGGTAACCCTGGCAAACTGACACAAAAGATCGCGAAAACGCATCTGTCGGGGATTCGAAAGGAATCGGAGCCGACAAATTCGCAGAGGGCTCAGTCTACCGGCGGGGAAAACAATGTAAGAGGGAGGGTATCCGTGGTCCGCAATCGACAACTCAGTTCACCTAGAACCTAGTCCAAAAGAGGACGAGGGGGATGAAAGGTGTATATGAAGAGTAGACGTGAAAAAAGGGAGGGGGCAGGGTCTTAGAGAGGGGGGAGAAAAACCGCCTGCGGGGAGACCGCTACGCTAAGGGGCGATTCTTCAGGCATGACTTACGCGAATCCCAACCACCAGGGGAAAAAAATGGGAAAAGATTCACACAAGGAGGAAATTTGGGAGGTAGTCGTGTGGTAGCGGGCTAGAAAAAAAAAGCTCAAGACACCCGTGAAGGTCGGGTGAACTCATCTCCACTTATCACTCGGGAGGGGATCCGCCGCTTTTAAAACGGGGAGTCCGTCACTGAAAACAACGAGGCTTTCGTGGAGGAGAATTTGGGGAAGCCAAAACAAATGCGTAGAGGGGGGGCAACTGTTACATTACTCCCAGGGGGGGGGAAGCGTTAACAGAATGAGGAAAAAGACAGTTTCTTCTTAGTGGGGAAATGCGGGGTAAAAGAGGGGCAACGCTACTGAGGACTGGAAACTCAAAAACGGGAAGAGGAGGGATTTGAGAGGGGGAACCGAGAGGGAGTTGATCATACGTTAAGAACAAAATAAGTTCGTTGAGAGAGAAACGGAGAGGGACATTAGGGGGGACCCCCACACCTTTCTTGACTGTCAGGACATGGCAAAGAAAAAAAGAATCGTAAAACCAAAGAGAGTGGAAGAAAAGACGCCCGCGGCAGAAAGGTGCTGGAGGGAAAAATAAACCTTCGCTAAGGAGCAGAATTTGTGAAGAAAAAGGGTGTGGGGGCATCTGGGCTGGAAAGCGGGTTCGACAGACTCAACGATTCCCGAAGGCAAAAAAGACAATTAAATGTCGCCTTCTCGGCTTCGGTCAATCAGGGGCATGTAAAAAAAGCGACCACCAATTGTCTTCGACTAAAACGTAGGGGAAGTCAGGGTCTTTAAGAGGGAAAAAAAGGGGCAGATCAATGGGGAAAGTGGTCGGGAAAAGGAAGTGATACGCAAACATTCGGCCACCGGACGTCTGGGGGGGGGGTGTTTGGGGGACGACCAATGCAGGGGGGGGGGCTTCCAATGATGGAGTCGCAAGAAAGGTGGGGAAAAACGCGGGTCGGCAACTTGTGCAACATTCACAGATCACGCTCCACAGGTCACAAAAAAGGGAAGGACTCAGGTGGCTGAATTTTCAGACAGTAAAGGCCCATACCTCTGGGGAAGAAGAAGTTGAAACAGGGTACGTCTGTTAACAAACGAGCAAAGCATCCGGAAGGGGGGGAGAGGGTAACAGTAGAAACTCTTCTCGACAGGCAGGACGCCAGAACAGGCCATAAAAAAGCCAAAACTGGGAGAAAGCCGAAAACAGAAGTCCAGACCGGGGTAAAGTAAAGGGACTCCGATCGAGAGTGCTACAAAGGGTCGGCAAAAGTTGAACGCGACAGCAAAGCGACCAAGGTCTGCCGGCAACGTGCTACTATCTCTCCGAAAACTGGTTCAAGGGAGAACTTAAACTTTAAACGGGGGAAAAGGCGTGGGAATTATGGGGGGGGGGGGGGGGAGGGACTCATCATCTTATGGAGAAAAAAAAAGGTCATAAAAGAACCCGTGACACGAAAACGTGAGTAAGGTACCTGGGAAGCCTGACCAAAAGAAAACCACGTCAAAAAGAAAGCTTCTGGTACGGTAGGGGTGTAAAAGCAAAGGGGAAAACTGCATCCAGCTTGAAGAAGGACTTGGAAAGGGCGAAGAAACTAAGAAAAAAACAAACTTTATTAGGAAAAGAGATAAAAGCACCTAATTTCATAAATCGGGGCCGTGAAGGTCAGACCGGAAGAGCCATTAGAGGGGCTGGGGGCGTGGTTGGATTTGGAAGGTAGGAACAACGAAAAAGACGTTTCGTGGTGGACGGGTACGGGGCACTTCTGGTGAAAAGAAGCATCAAATGGACTGCCCGAAGGGGTAGTTGAACAGCGTAGAAAGGGGGAAGGAAGGTACCGACCACGGAGGGGCTCAGAAAGCTGGCTTCGAAGTTTCCTCCAAAAGGGTCCGGGCCGGGGACGGGGTGTCCGACACGTGAAAAGACAAAATAAGAGCGTGGGACGTTGATCTGGGAAGCGAATACGGAGGTGAATGGCGTGGGAGAATGTCATGGGAGTGATGGGATTCAAGACGCCGCTACGGTGGGGACGTCGATCTAAGACTGGAGGGAGTGTCCGGGGGGAGAGTGACTCGTTTTACCTGATTAGGAAGAAGGATGGGTGACTCAAAGAAGGGCAAGGACGTAAGTCAAAAGGGGGGCATTAAATGAAAAAAAAAAAATGGGAGTCGTCGCACCGTTAAAGATTTGCTTGTGAAAAGGGTGGACAGCTGTCCTACTATAAATCCATACGGGGAAAAGAAAACGGGAGGATTTCAAAAAACCACCAAAAAAGTATCCCGGCTTGCACTAAGGTGGGCGGCATAAACAAGAACGGGGAGGAACAGTGCAGGGAAGAGAAGAAGGTTAAAACGAACGGAAATTGCATGAAAGAATCTTTCGACCATTAGGGGGGAAACGGGGTGTGCGGATTGACGGAGAAGGGGAACGAAGGTGTAAAAAAAGGGAAGGTGAAAGAGAGGGAAGAGGATCCGCTTGGGCGGAGAACAACAAAGGGGGGGGAAACTCACAGTCCCAAACAAGAAGGGAAGGGACCTGCGAAAAGGAAAAGGGTGTAAGAAAAAACCAAAGGGGGGGGGGGGGGGGGGAAAAAAAAAGGGTGGTTCTAAAGAGAAATAAAAGAAAGGAGAGGGGTCACGAATGCAGTTTGGAAATGTAAGAGGTCCGCAAGAAAAGACAGTTTGGTGGGGAAAAAGGAAGGCATCGAGGCTCGGGGGATGAACCATTTCCTTCAAGCGGGGGGGGGAGCAGACTGGGGTTCAAGGGGGGTCCAGAAGGAAGCACCAGACATACCAGGAAGCCAGAGAGGGGGAAACATCGAAGAAAAAACTGGGTAAAAAAGTCTTTGGAGAAAGACCCCAGCAGAAAGACGATCGAAGAATTTGCGAAACCTCTTGGACAATGTTACCAATAAGTATCAGCAGTTGGTGGGGGTGGGGGGGAAGTCCGAAAAAAAGGCAAAGCAAGAAAAAAGATAAAGATAAAATAGGTAAAAAGAGGGGGAGACTACCCGAGAAACGGGGGGTGAGGCGATTATTCTGGAACCCCTACCGAAGGGGGTGATCTCGTGGCTCAGAGAATCAAGGCTAATAGGGCACAAAAAAGGGAAGGGATCTTAAAGTAACAAATGGGGGGACGATTAGGGGGAAAACGGAACTGGAAGAAAAGACTTCTATCGGAAAAAAAAAAAGGGAAATGGTTTCTTCCACGCAGAGAAAGAACTTGCTGACGGGGCTAAAACGCAGAAGCAGGGAATCAGCAAAGACTGAACCTGCCAGAGGGCATCTTTTGAAGGGTGGACGCCGGGTGACTTAGGGGCGGTGTCAGTACACCTGATCGATCCAGAGGAAAATTGGCTCGTGTCCAGGGGGGTATTCCAATGACTAACTTCCTTCTCAGCGGATGAAGAGAAGAAGGGGGGGAGGCCTGTAGGAGACGGCATCGGGTGCGGGAAAGAAAATGCAACAAGACTTACAAAGAGTGCGGATACTTATGGGACGAAAAAGAACACAGGTTTTGGGCGCGATGGTCAGGCTCTGACCCAAGCTAAGCCAAGGCAGGGACACTGTAATCGGAATAGTAAGAAAAAAAATTTGTGACCCGGGGGAAAGAAAATTAAAAAAAAGAGGGAGGTGTCCAATGGTGGCTCGGAAAAAAGAAAAGGGGGGAGAACCGGTCTGACTAGGGGAGGGGCGAAGAGGGGGGGTCCGGCGCGTTTAATAAACTTTCAGAAACCAAGTACGACGTCAAAAGGAGGCTATATAAGTTAACCAGCGTTTTTGGTTCAGCCAGGAAGACGCCTGAATGCCGTTTCAACTAAAGAACCAAACTATTCTAAAAACGCAAACCACAAGAGGCATGTCTTTTCAGTTATCATGAAATCTCGCCAAAAAAAAACGAAGGGAGGTGGGAACAGATAATACTTGTGTACAAAGACATAACGATGGAGTGTTGTTCCGCGCTTGGGGGCGTCTTAGTGCATGAAGGAGGGGAATGAGTTTGAAGCGTGAAACTCTGGGTAATCGAGAGATCAAAAAAAAGAAGGGGTGGCGAGAAAAGGAAAGGGGGAAAAGACGCTTCGATGTAAAAAAAGGAGTAGAAGGAGATGGGGGGGGGGGGGGGGTGGTCGCGGCCTTTAGCGCGACCAACAAGGCAAAAGAAAAGAGGTGGGCCTGAGTGGAACGCCGGAAAATGAAAGGGGAGAGGAAAAATCTGACATTGGACAGTGGGGAACGGAAGCGCTGAACATCGAGACAACCCTGTGAGGGGGTCTTTACCCAGGAAGGAAGACGGCAATAGGATAATCACAGGGAGGGGTCTGGTGGTGACAACCAGGGCTGCTAGAATCGAATGTCAGGCGAAGTAAAGGGGAGGAAGTAAAGGGGCTCCCCGAAAGAAAATCTTGCAAAGACGAAAGAGGAACCAGGCCAAGCCACGATGGAATCGTTGTTTTTGGGTTTTAGACGACTCTCGACAGCCCACATCCTTTCAAAGGAAAGCACGGCAAAAAGAAAGAAAGGGGTCCCGGAAACGGATTAAGGAAAGGGACGTCAGGGAACACAAAGAGGGATGACGAGGGGGGAAAGAAGAAACCTAAAAAAAGCGTACCCTACTCTAAGCGAAATTCTGCGGTCACGGAGGAGACAGCGAAAAATGCCCCAAAGGGAAGAAATCCACAAGACTTAAAACATTGGGAGGGGGGGGGGACTTTACTTTAGTCAGTGGGTAACAAGGGGAGAAAACGTTAGGAGGGGTGGGGTTATATCCCAAGAACAATTTCTTTCCCTCCTTTTTGCCTTCCATATGTGGGCGGGGGGCAAAGGGGCACTACCAGAGGCTGGGGAGGGTACTCATGAGGTTCCAAAAAACCTTCTGAGGGAGGGGGGGGGGAATGAATCCGCCGGGAGGGAAAACATCATTTAATCAAAAAAAGGAGTAGGGAAGGAAACGTGTTGGTAACATTCGGAGACCGTCTACTGGGAAAGGACCGAGAAAGGGCGGGATGTCTGGTTGAGAAAGAGAGGGCGTGAAAAACAAACTACCCACTTTAATAAAGTTTTAAGGTGAACGGAAAGAGACGCGAGGAGAGGGGTTAAAACCAAAAAGGTTAGGGAGGAGGAACCGTACAAGAGACACCAAGGCTAAAGAAGAGGTCTTGATACGACCCTTCTGCAGTCAACCTGGGGGGAGGAGACATTCATTAAAAAGTGATCGCGGCAAGTAAGGAGGGGGGGGGGGGGAAACGGAAGGGGTGATTCTTTGGTTGAAAACAGGAGGAAGACTGCATAGGCGCAAGACATACCTTTAAACAATTCCGGCTTCGGAACATCGGCCGGGGACTTCAAGAATCAAAAAAAAATCAACTACAGGGGACCGAAAACGCCTCGGGGATGGGAATTGACGTTCGAACGGCTGCTAGCAGGGACTGTGGGAGGAACCTGTAACGTGATGAAAAAGAAAATGGACGGCACCGAAGGGGGCGTGGGGGGTGGGGACAAGTCCTACGCGGTGATTTATGGCGCTTGGGTGTAAAGGTAAGAACTGTGAAAAAAATAACCACGGGGGGGGGCCGTAAAAGGGGCTCCTGCAGCCAGAGAAGGTCCTTTCTTCGTCCCCTGTTGAATTCTTGCACTTGTACTTCAACCATAACGAGGAACCGCGGAAAGTTAAAGCAACAGGACGTTGCAAAGACATCGAAACTTAAGGACCCAGCGGAAACGTTGTAGAAAGGGTTCTCTATCTTAAAGAGATAGAAAATCCATAATGAAAACCGGGAACACGCTTCACCAAGACGTCTACCTTGTCAAAGCACCAAAACCTCCGGGAGGAGTGAGCGTGCTGCAAGAAAAAAAAATGACATGAACCTCACCATGGCGGACAACGTCCACCGGGAAAGATGACGCGCGAAAAAGAAGGGTGCGGAGGACAACATGATGTTAAGAGGTCAAAGAAAAAACCACTCAACGCCGCCGCAAGTCTCTGGGAGAGTGACAACCTGGACGGGGGGGGGTCCGCGGAACAACGGCTCAGAAAAAGAAAGGGCTTCCGGAAGTGGAGGAATGAGAAAGAAAACTAAAAAAGGAAAACGGGGAGGTTCTCACGGTTCTTGGCGACCTAAAAAAGGGAGAGGGGAGGGGTCTGAATGCACGGCAACAGGGAAAGGGTACGAGACTCTCGTGCACAAAACGGAGGAACAAAGGAAAAGACAAGGGTCAGTTAAAAAGAAAGCCAGGTGTCAGAGCGCTTTTCCGGGAGGAAGGGAGAAAACGGGGAAACAAAACAAGCAACGGGTTGGAGGGGGGGGAGGAGAGCTTAAAGGTGAAAAGAACAGTTCGTGCGAAGAGAGGGAAAAGTCACGGATGGGTGAACCGACTACATTGTGCAAAGGAGAAGTTGGGGATCGGGACAGGAAGGTTAAATCCGAAAAAGAAACCTTTTCTCGAAGAGGGAAAGGAGTTTTAGGGTGACACGGTTAAAAAGGACTTTTTCTGTGGGAATGGTTCGGCAAGAACGGGACAAAGCCTCGTAAGCAGAGGGGGGAAACGGTGACTCAGGGGAGAAAAAATACCGCTTCGGGAAGGACTTGAGGAACGTTCGGGAGAGTTCTTGAATCCCTCCCCGGTGGGGGTCTGTCTAGAAATTACGTGGCAAGAGGGGCTTTCCGGGGAGGGGGGGTAAAAGGGGAAACGTTGTGGGAACAAGGGGATATTTCTGGGGAAGGGACAGCACATGATCAGGACCCGGAGGAAAAAACTGTCAC
>Ga0179591_1290088_pt1 | contig 12069 bp, 12 predicted proteins | sample CZOMad2_1_08_16f_FD_182891 | JGI IMG/M metagenome (GOLD analysis project Ga0179591, IMG submission 182891) | Vadose zone soil fungal communities from Angelo Coast Range Reserve, California, USA - CZOMad2_1_08_16fungal (PacBio error correction) | ecosystem: Environmental > Terrestrial > Soil >...
GGGAAACTGGTGGGGGCCTTACCAAAAACTCTACTTATAGAATTGGGAACCTTCAAGGATTTATTCGGCGAAAAACGAAAAAAAGGAAAGGGGGGAAAGAAATAGAGGAACAAAAATGGAGTGGGGAAAATCTTAAGGCATGAAGACCAATATTGCTCTAAACGAAAGAAAGCTTGGGAAAGAAAAGAGGATCTCTCGAGAAGAGAAAAGGAACGAAATCAAGGATTGGGTAAGTACCGAAGGAGGGTCAAAGCAAATTATAAGGCACAGATCCGAGAATTCCTGAATTTGACGGGGTAATTCCTGGGGAAAGGAGGGCCGCGGCTATCGCAAGACAGGGGAAAAAAACCGTCAACAGAAATAAATGAGGGTTTGGAGGAGGTCGAAGGCCGTTCCGAAAAAAAAAGGAACAAGGGCGAAGAAAAATTAAGGTGCCCGGGGCCCTTTTCCTAAAAGAAGGTTAGTGGCAGAGGTATCTGGGGAACGCGAAACGGCAGCTATTATGAAAAATGGAACCTTTAAATAGAAGAATAAAAGTAATTGCCGGAGGGAAAAACGCTATATTACTAGAATATGGAAAGAAGAGGTGGTTCATATGGGGGGCGCGGGAACAAAGAAGGACGACTTGAGGTCGCAGAGGTAGAGTTCGGGTGTGACGGGACCCCAGGAAAGGCTTCGATAAGGAGCAATGAGCCAAGCCTTCGATAGGTACGGAACAAAACGGGGCATCTAGAGCAATTTATTCTCAACTGGGGGGGAGGGGGAGATGACATCGTTAAGAGTCTAGAAAAAAAAAAAACGAGTAACTCGGGGTAGGATGCTCAAACGAGCGCCTAAGAAACTTCGTACATTTAGGAGGAAAAAGGTTGCAGCTAGGACCTACTAAAAGGCTTGGGGGAAACAGTTTCCTGGGCGTGCACTTGTCTTTGAGGAGGAGACCCACAAAATCCGGAGCGAAAAGAACTCAGTTGTGTAGAGACCTGGTGTGGGAAGGTGGGGTCAAATTCAGGAGAAAGAAAACGGAAAGAAGCATGCCTGAAAGGTCTCTAAAAAAGTCAAGAGGCATCGTGTAGAGAAAAGAGCCAAAGTCGCTTTGGAAAAGGGACATTTCCTGGGCGACCGGAAGAAAAGCTGGACGACGTGGGACGTATATGACGAAGTGTATGGAAGGAAACCAAGTGTAAAAGAACCCAATATAAGGCGGTGAACGAAAAAGAATGGCAGTGAGGTCGGGGAATGGGGGGGGAAGTGTTAAACTAGCGATACCAACCGACTCTGGTGGTGGCATACGAAAAAAAGAGAGGGGGTCAAGGCTGCTAGAGATGTATCTAAAAATAAGGAGGGTTAAGCACCGCAGTTTGCCTGGGGGGAGGAGTGATAAGGGGTCGCGTAAAGAAAAAGAGCAGGCAATTTTACCACCTCAAGAGAAAAAAGGAAGAGAAGTTATCGGGTAAATCAAAGGCACCGAAACGAATTTGAGGAAGGAAAGTCCTCGGGGAAAATCGGTCGAGGACGAGTCAGGTCCAACGAGGGGGAATGCTTACAAAGAGGAAAGGAAACATACCACCGGAAGTGGAGGGACAATCTCCACAAAAGAGATTGCTCTTTGGGGTGGGGTTGTTTGGGTGCTGTAAAGGGGGGTGGAGAGAGAGCCGGAGTGACAAGATCTTAACATCCCAGAAAAGGCCCGGCACAGAACCAAACCAGAAAGTTGGTGAGGGGGGGTGGCCGCCAAGACAGGCCATTCCTAAAGGCAAAGACGTAGACAAAGAAAAACCTTGAAGAGAAAAAGGAGTGCGCGAAAAACCTGGGAAATTTATTGGGGAAAGGCAAAGAAACCGGGCAGGATCGTCTGAGGGAGGGCAAAGGCCCTACATCACGGGCTCATAAGGAGAAAAAAAACGAAAATTGCATAAACCGCAAACTTTGAAAACCACGGAAAATCGAGTGGAGGACGGGGGAACGCGTCGATGCTACTTTCAACGCTAATAAAGGGCGCTCGAGAAGCCGAATGAAGACTTCTGTTGAGGGAATTGGGAAGGGGACCGGGATCCTCCTCTTCTCACTCAATTGGGACTCTTCAAAGACCCAAGCATCCAACAACAACTAGACGCTGAAAAAAAAGCTGCGAGGGACTGGGTATGCCACGTCGAAAGTACGGAAGGCAGCCTAGAGTCAGTCAGAAAGGAGGGGTTCCTAAGAACGTATACCAAGGAAAAATCCGAAGCAAAAGAAAAGAAGCAGTTGCGAGTAAACAAAAAAGGAAGAAAGAAGAGAAACTACGAAAGGAAGTGTGATAACAAGACCGAGCGTTCAGTTACCGGCCGAAAAAAAAGCTTTGGAGGAAAAGAAGGAAGCTCATCGAGACGAAAGAAGAATAAAGGGAGGTCACTCCGGCGCATACCCCTAAACCAAATGGTGGGGAAAAGGCGGTAGCAGAAAGAAAGTAACTGATCGAAAGAAATACATCTGATCAAACTACAACGTTGCTCAAACAGAAAAGATCCGCATCCTAACTCAGGACCACCTAGGAGGAAAGAAAGAGAGTCCAGTTCGCGAAGTACGGCCACTTAAGAAAGCGCTCCGCCGAAAAGGGTTTGTGGGGATATCATTGGTTACCACCAGTGACAAGCGAATAGAGAAAAACAACAACTTATATGGGAGAAAGGAGATAGTCGTGGTAAACGTAAAAGGAAGGATCACACGCATCTCTCAAGTTCAAAAAGGTGATCACGAGGCTGGAACTTCCTTCGAAAACTAAAATAGGAAATAGGGTAGTAGTCAACTTCGGGAGGAGGGAAAAGATGTCTCCACTTGCAGGTATCGGAGGAAGGTGCTGAACTGTTCTGGGTAAAAGAAAAAGGAAAAACATTTGGGGAACTGTTGGGGAAAATGAGGCCTGGATGAGGGGGTATACAGGAGGGAAAAGTCTTGCAGAAATTCGATGCGATGCTTCTCACCGTGAACACGATTGGTTGGAACAAAAACGGGAGAAGATGCATCCATGAAAAAGGGTAGAACTGAAGGAATCCGTATTTGGATAGGGCTTAGAGATTCGTCGGAGTTCGGTCTCACCAAGTGGAAAGGGGGAGATGGGGTGTCCGGGAGCGTATTTAAACGTAGGGAAAAGAACCCAAAAAAGATATCAAGGGCTGCTAGGGATTGTCCGCCATTTCCCCAAAATATTGGGGGGGGGGAAGAAACAGTGGAGGGGTGGGCGATAAGTTGGAGAAGGAGGCTACGCCGCCCTCCGGAGCGACAGTAGGAAGCATAGAAAACGAAAGGAAGCAAAAACTCTCTGTAGAATAATTTTGCTAAAAGGGACACGAAACACAAAAACAAAAAATATGTGGGGGGGACAGGTGCGTGTATATTTCTTGGGGGGGATACTGGAGTGGTGTTTTCGGTTCGTTAATGCCTAAGAAAAAAATGGGAGAAGGACGGTTTTCTGGGGTTACCGAAATAAACCAAAAAAGGCGCGAAGACAAGCCCTGGGAATAAAAGGTGAAGGATAGAAAGACTACGATCGAAGTCGGGGCGCAGACTAAAAAGGTCTGGTCTCGTTGACCCGAGGAGTCCAGTGGAGAAAAAAGATTCACAAGATAGAATACCCGGGTCCACACAGTCCAAAACAACGAACACACAAAACACTAGGAAGAAAAGTGTTTCGGTCGACGGCACATTGTCACGGTGTCGATTACTCTGAACGGAGGGGGGGCGAAAGCAACCTGATACATAGACTTCCTGATTGGCAAGCCACAAAAAATAAAAAAAAGTTCATGAGAAAAGGTCTAGGGAACGACGGCAAGGGGGGTTAAAGCTTCCTGAGAAGATAAACTTTCATGTTCAATTCCGCGGAAAAGGCAAATGCAATAAAGTGCGCTAGGGTCACGCTACGGCTCCCAGCGCCAACGTCTTGGGGACACGAGGGGAGGAAAAAGAGCCGTAGTACTAGAAACCGTAGAAGAAAAGCTTGACCAAAAATCTCCTAGCAGGAGGTGTAAATCGGGAAGGGGAGCAATTTTTACAGCGAAGGGCTACTCAATACTTCGCGTTCTCCTTGAGGGACAGGCTTTAGTCGTGAGAAAACGAGGGGGGAACCGGAGTACAAGGGGTAAGCACACTTGTCAAGAACCAGTTGCGTTTATCATCTAAGGTATTAAACATAGAAGGAAAAAAAAAAGAAAAAAAAAAAGAACCTGGAAGGAAAATCAGGTGCTAGGGCCAGGTATAAGTGACGTGCGGGCCGTAACAAACAAGCGTCTTCAGGGGGTGGCGTGTAGGAAGAAATGGGGATAAGGGATGGATCAAACAGGAAAAAAAAAAAGGCCAAAGTTTTACCGATTGCGCAGGAGCCTGTGGAGAGAAAACCCCATCAAGGCGGCAAAAAAAAACAGAAAAATCTTCCAAAAAGACCGTTGTGATAAAAAGGGGGAAAAGACCTGAAGAAGTCGTAGGGGGAAGGTTAAAAATATCTACGAGGTCGGAAGGAAGTTGGGGGGACACGAAGGGAGCCATCCTGGCATTCTAAAGTTAAGTGAAGGCGAACCTTTCGAAAACAGGGGATAAGAACAGGAAAAGGCTTTGGGGGGAGGAGGGGGGGAGACCTTTCTCAAAGTTGGGTCCATTACGCCTTGAACCCGTAAAAAAGAGATAAAACGCGCCGAAGGTAGGAAATTAACAAAAAAAAAACGGCATTAAATTCTGAATCACGAGATTCAAGAGGTCGAGAAATAATGGGGGGAAAGAGGTGGCACCTTAAAACTACGGGGTAGGGGGAGAAGTGAGCGTGCTAACCCGTCTAAGCATCCACCTTAGAGAACCAGGAGGGTGAATCAGCTTAGGTTAGGGAAATCACTTGGAGACACTTCATCACTAAAATAGGAAAAAAAGTGAAGGGGGCGAAATCATGAGGGCTAAAGGATCGAACAGAGAAACATAAAGGAAAGATCCTGGCCAGACTTAAGGCATATTCTTGCGCAAAGCCATAGCCTCGGGAAGTTCGGTGGAGGAAGAAAAAAAAACCCAATAGTGATCTTGCATTATCAGGGGAAAGGAGACCAAAGAGCAAGGATGGGAAGTGGGACAAGAATTGATATTGGAAAGTAAGGACGGGCTCGCTTCGAGCCATAAAAGGGTAAACTATCAAAGCGGAAAATATTGGTCTTGAAAAAGGAAGCCTGCGCGAACAGCCAAAAGGGTCGGAGTGGTTGTGGCGAGGTGGAGGGACCTGCTTACGCGAAATCGAAACGCATTAAGACCATGGGAAATCGATCAATCGCGCGCGTTAACTGCAAAAAGGGAGCTCCAGTCTCCTCAAAAAAAAAAGAGAAGAGAAATGGGGGGAGAATGGAGAAGAAGCCCGGGGGTGAAAGGAAAGGAAGAGCGCAGTTTGAACAGTGTCTGAAGGATTCGATAATCAACATAGAAACCAGACCAAAATAGAGAGGTGGACACCAGAAGCAAGGTCCTTGAGTCGCAGCTTCAGGGGGAAAAAAGATGGAGAATCTCCACGATGAGTAAAAAGAGGAGGGCTAAAGAATTCCGACCCACAGAGCTAAATATGGAAGGCAAGAAAAAGTAAAATAAAGAAGTACTAGAAAAAAAAGCTACCTTGATTTAGGAAGGTTTAAGACGAAAAAAAAAGGCCTCGGAATGGTCTTCCGTCAAGAAGCAATCTACGTGGGGCAGAAGCATGGTCCTCATAAATTAAATATGCTTTTGGGGGGTAGCAGGGTAAAGTCTAAACAGAAAAACCCTGAAAAGAGTCCGCCTGGAAGATGACAGCTAGAGGGTGTTGGGGGGGGGGGGGGGACCCTGGGACCCATCAAGCTGTGGTTCTGGCGAATACGAAGGGTCAGCCAAAGGGCGACAGAAAAGAGGGGTAGACATAGGGGCAGGAAGAGCGGATAGGACCCGTTGAAGGCAAGACTGGAAAAACTTGACCGGATGGAGATTGCGGGGTATTGAGAAGGGATGGGCCCCAGCGCCAAGGAAAGCGATGCTATAAAAGAAAAATTCCATACAGAAAACGGTTGTAAGGCAGATCATTCTCACCAGTCGAATGGCGAAAGAGGGTAAGGGGTCTTGACCCCAAGGAAAAGGACGGAGACAGCGAGGGATCGTGCGAGGCCAAGATTTCCAGAAGAACTACATAGGAGAAGAACAAGGGGAAGAGTCCGACGATCACAACCAGGGTGGAATACTTTCTGGGGGGGGCGGTTTCTTGGGGAGTTGAAAAAAAAAGGGAATACCGACTATGATGCTGGGTGTCGACGGGGGGATACATAACAAGGGGAGCCGCACGTAGCAATCACCCGCCAATACATAAAGAATGCAGGCCTGCTAGGGGGCCTGGGCAAGAACGTCAAGCAGACATGCTAAGGGGAGGGAAAGAGAACCTGAGTCACAAACCGTTGGAAGGAAAAGGAGGAGGAGGGACAGGAATTGTAGAGGGGAAAAACGGCCAAATGGGGAGAAATGGGAAAGCTATCGAGTTGGTCGGGAAACTAAAGATAACCCGGAAACTGAGAAGGTAGGGGGGAGAAGACAGTGTTTAAAAAATAAAGGTCCGAAAACGTGTAGAGTTGGGGTGGGAATCCAACACCGAGATTAGGTTTGGTGGAAATTCTCAGCGAGGAGGAACTTATGGGTAAAAAAGGTGGCCGGGAGCTTTGAGAGAAGGGGGCTAGGGACGAGGCCCAACAGGTCGCTAAAAATAGAAGTTTCAAAAAGGGCAGAATCTTAAAGAAAGATGAGGCCCCATCGGAAACAGAAAAAAAAAAAGCGGAAAAGAGCATGGGGGCGTTGAGAAAACTAAAAAATTAGGATGCAAACAAACGGCAGGCGGTCGAGGGAGGAGGGAAGAAAGACTGAGCTGAGGTCGACCGAGGGAAACGGGGATGACCCTGTCAAAAGCGACAAAACAACACTCGTGTGTTGGTGTGGGGGGCGGAGCAGTGTAAAGGGGTCACAGCGAATCTCATTAAAATAAGAGGAACAGCATCAGAAGGGAAAAAAGGGAGGAAACTACAATATGAAAGGTTTTTCGCTGCCGAAATGTTCCTCCTAGGAAAGGAAGACCGAAAGACACCCGGGCACAGCTCACCTAAGAATTTGAAAGGATTAGTCAAATGGAAAAAGAAGATGAAGAGCTCGAGAACACAAAAAAACAAAAATCGTCAAAGAAATACAAAAAAGCTAGCAGTATCAAAAACGACCGAATGTGACAAAAAAACTTGGGGTTTGATACTTTGGAAGGAGGGTCAATGGCATTTTGGTTTGAGGAGACTTTCAGTAGCTTTGCTCAATTCGGATAGAGAAAGAAGGACGCCGGCAGGTTCCATTTCTAGGAAAAGACTCAAGACAGGCCGCCCAAAGGAAAAAAAAATGATAGCTCGGAGGTTCACGGGGGGAGAAAGGGCCAGAGACGCATCCAGCACCGAACGGAGGGTTTCGAGAAGCCGACCGCAGCGTTTCAGACGAGAACCTAAAAAAAAAGAAGATGCCACGGATGTGAGAAACGGTTACTAAAGATGGGTGGGGGGGGGGGATCTTCTCAGGAGAGAAAACTACTGCATCGGAACGGGGTCTGAATCCCTGCACAGGAGCTACGAGCGGCCAGGGGGGTGGGTGGAAACTTAAAAGAGGGGAAGAAAGAAGGAGAAAATATAGAAAATAATCACAAGCTGGGAAACGAACCTCCTTCTCGGCAAACCAAAAAATTCCAAAGAAGGGGAAAGGAGAGCCGCCAGGTGCGAAAACAAATGCACGGAAGAAAACATAGAAAGCTCTCGGAAAAAAGAAGGGAAAAGTTCACAACCCCCGCAAAAGAGAAGGGGACTAAGGAATGAAACTTCCAGCACAGGAGGAGACAGAAAAAGGAAAGGTCGCGCGGGGGATAAGGCATGGGGAAAAAAAAAAGAAAGGGATCACAGAATCAATATATATAACACAAACTTTAAAATAGTCGAAAGAGTCCGGGTTTTAAAATACGGGAGAAAACGAAAACAGAGAAACCGCAAATACGGGGCGGGGGGGAGGAACCTTTGAGAAGTCCAAAAGATTTGGTGGGAGTTGTGCAGGGGGAAAATTGTCGTATGGGATTGGAAGTTTGGAATTTGAGGATGGGAATTTGGCGTCACTTCATTCTTCAGAAGGGAGAGAAGAAGGGAAGGGACAAAAGGGTTTGGGGGGGGGAAAAGGCAGGAGGGAGCGATGCGGCGGATAGTTCACATCGAGTTACAGACTCGGAGGAGATAAGTACTCTACGCAATAAAAGGGTTCCAGAACAACGGAAGGAACTCGAGTGCCAGGTTGCAGGAAGAGAAAGGGGGGAATAACTGAAGTGGGATAAGAAAAAAGGGGAAGAGAAACAGGAAAAAACGAGAACGCTGTACACTCATCATCGGTTAGATTAGGAGGTAGGATCAGCGTAGAGGGGCCACGTAAGAAGTCTCGGAACATTGGAAAAAAACTTGGGGGGGCTCGCAGAGTGGATCCTTTTTTTACATTGGTGTTCTTTATAAGGGAGAGGGGAATAATCATAGAACGCGGCAGGACGAAAAAAATAAGCTGAATGAGGAAAATTCAGAGAAAATCAACTATGGAAGGTAAGGAGAAAGGGACATCCCAATCAACGAACTCCGATTATATGTTCAGGGAGTGGGGGGGGCACTAAAAGGTAGACTTGGGATTGCGGTTTTGGAGGAGGTAGCGAACGGGAAACATTTCAGATGCCTTAAACCAGGATTTCACCAGGATTTGAGCAGCAATAGAGAGATGGAAAAGGGTGCGTTTGCGTATGGGGAGACCGAACGACATGGGGGAAAACAACTAACTTTCTGGAGAGTGGTGAGATTATCCTGCAGGAGGTTAGGGCTTTTCATAGAGGAGTAAACTACCGATAGCAAAAGGGTAAAAAAGAAACTGCCAAGAAAAACCCTAAACCCCCTACTTTGAGTAGAATGGGGGAGTAAAAGGGTGACCATCCTCTTGTGAGGAAAGGGGAAGAGACGGTTCGCAAAAGTGAAGACAAGAGAAGAGAGCCTTGACTGGAAACCGACGCGACCGGGGGGCACGGATTCATATACGGTTCTTGTCACTCGGGGTGGTGGGAAGCAGGTCCCTTCTCAAGTACTTGGCATCTGAAAGAAAGAGGAGGGAACAAAGGGGGTCGAAGAAATTGAAGCTATTTTGTAAAGCCGAGTCCTAGGAAACCCTCTCGCAAGCGGGGACTGGGCTTGAAACAAGCGAGGGAAAAAAGTAAGAGAAAAAAAAGTAGACAGCTTTGAAAACCACAAACGAAAAGAGATGGAGAGGGAACCACGGGTGGGATCTACATATGGGTAACCAGAAACTGTACTACCCCAGAAACTTCTCCGATGGGGAGGGAATCGTCACAAACAACCACTTCGGGAAGAGGATCAGGCTCAAAAAAGGTGGTGGAGGGCAACCGGTCTTAATCTCAAGAAAGGCAAGATAAGCTTGAAGAGAAGAACAGGTGAAAGAGAAAAAGCGCGGGGATAAGGTAGCTAAACGTTTGCCGACGTTTGTGTTGAGGACCGGGGCCCTCGCCTGGGAAGGAGGGGGGGGGTAATGGAAGGGGGGTTGAGCAAAGAACGGGGTTCTTTAAAAGCCACCCTTGAGGGAACAACTGACGGGGGAGGGGGGGGGGGCTAGTAGGGAAAGTTGTCTAAAACAGACAGCACCGTTCTGGACGGCAACAATAAATGATGACACCACGTTTTAAATCTTGCAGGGCCCACACTGGTACCGGTCCAGAATGGCGGAGAAGAGGTTTTTTCTATAACAGGCGACTAGTTAGGGGGAAAGGTTGCGGGAAACTAAGAAGCCGTAAGGGGACGACAAATTAGCAGGTTGATAATTAACAAAGAGAAGCCGTGAACAAGTTTTCAGGGGAAGTAGCAGGAATGGGGGGGGGGGCTGGGGGGAAAGGCCTAACCAATGGAAAGAGGGCAAGCAAGATACAAGGGAACCATCTGAGAAGAACGGTGCCAAGAGGAAGGGCAGAGGCGAAGAGGGGAAATCAAGATAAGGATTTACAGGGGTAAAGCGGGGACAAGGGAATGCTGGGATGCTGAGGGGGGGGAAAAAGTTCCACTGTTCGCCGGCTAATAAACGAGGCGGAAGATCCAGGAAATGGAAGGACATTAGTCTCGGAAAGACTAAAGTAAATGTTTAAAAAGTCCGGAATCTCGAGAAGGGGAAGGCAAGTCGGTAAACCAAATTCTGAAAAGAAAAAACATAAACGGCATAGGACCTGCCCCAAAAGAATGCCAATTACGACAGGAGAAGGATCTTGAACATATCCTTATGAGTGTGGCTGACAAAGAATAAGAGGTCTGGGGCTACGTTGGATCGGATAAGGAGGAGAAAACTAATGAAGTGTAAGGGCACATCCTGGGAAAATCTGGCGTTTTGATTAGAACCGGCTCGGCGATAAGTGGGGGGGGAAAAATAAAAAGTTTAGGGGAACGAGGTCAATAAAGGAAAGATTTGCTTTCAATGAGCGAAACAAGAGGAGGGACCAGAGGTGGGAAAGTGGGATGGTGACGCCCTGCTGAGCTCGACTAATTAAGGGTCCAGGACGAGGAGGATGAGAGTCGGGGGGAAAAAATTGGCGTTTGGAGGGAAGTCTAAGAAATATCTCAGAAACGAAAAACAAAGGGAGGGCTGAAAGAGAGGTTAGACTTTATAATAAGCCTTTGGGCGACGTAGACGCAGAAAAGAGAGATCAAAGGGTAGTAACAAAGGGAGAAATCGAAAGAAAAACCGAGGCCCAAACTATATCGGAACAGCGAAGTTCTTGATCACAGGATGCAGTAGGGAAACCAAGATGAAACTGAGTGAACATTCTGGTCGCGTCAAGTAAGAAACGCGGCTACCATGAATGTTAAATCCATCAAGCGGGCGGCATCAATTGCAAGCAAGCTATTAAAGGGGGCTGAAGAATGAGTAAAAACGAAGAAAAAGGGGAGGTTGGCAAGAGAAGACGCCAATTGGGAGAAGGGGAAGGGGCCGCAGGTTTTTCAAAGGAAAAGCAGTTGGGGATTTGGGACAGATTGAGTGAAAGATAAAAGGGCACTGACCCATGAAAGGGGAATTAAGGCCGGTCAGCCAAAATGTAGTGGGGGCTCGTTGGGTGGAAGGGGAACTGGCCCTGGATACAAGGGATTTAGAGGGTACTGGGGAAAAAAAAAAAAAGAATTTCAGGAAAAAGGGGAGGCCCATCTGACGAGACATGGTCCAGAAGAGTGAAAGTCATAATGGGATGCGGCAAGAGCAGAGACGGAGAAAGGGGAAAAAGAGTCGAAATGGCGTAAGTGAGGTAGGCAGCGTGGTCCAGCCGAACTTGACGGCAGAGACGGCAGAGAAGAACATCCTTTACGGAAGGGAAAGGGGGTTCTAAAACCACTCAATGGACTCCAAGGGCGAAACCATCTTTATCGCGGGAAAACATTCACACCAGGGGTCTACATACTGCTTTATCGAGCAAAAGGTCAGGGCAAGCAAGACGCCGGGTCATTAAAACCGGGGTATCTATGAAGAAGAATCACAAAGTGTGGGAGAAGTGTGGGTTAGTGAAAGTGGAGGGCGATAACCACAGCCTAAAGGGGCCAGATATACTGTTACAGGTGGGGTCGAGACCGGGTGGGGGAAGAAACTTCGGGAGAACCAGGCAGGAGGGTCAAGCAAACAACACACCTCCGGAGGGAAGGGTCTGCGCGAGGGGGTCTTTGGAAAAAGAGAGCTCCTAGAAATGATCGCTGTTAAGGCTACCCAAATGGGTAGCCGAGGAAGAATCTGGAAGACGGAGGAGAGAAGAACGGGGAAGCTTGCCGTATAACGTAAAAGAAAGGGGATGTGACTAAGCGAAAAGCCATTATTCAAGAATGAAAAAATGAGGAACGTTGGCGCGAATAGACAATAAGGGGCCAAACAAAGGGGAGACAAAAACTGATAGATTTGGGAATGGCGAAGCGAGTTAGGGGAAAGGGGGGGAAAGAAGTGGACGAGGACTAATAAAAAAATGTAGGAGGTCGGCGG
>Ga0179591_1353688_pt1 | contig 12069 bp, 12 predicted proteins | sample CZOMad2_1_08_16f_FD_182891 | JGI IMG/M metagenome (GOLD analysis project Ga0179591, IMG submission 182891) | Vadose zone soil fungal communities from Angelo Coast Range Reserve, California, USA - CZOMad2_1_08_16fungal (PacBio error correction) | ecosystem: Environmental > Terrestrial > Soil >...
GGACAAGGAACCAAATGTTAGATAATTATTTCCATAAGAGGGGGTAAAGAGGGAAATAAACTTTGAAAAGAGGGCAACAAGCAGGATGGCGGGGACTTGAAAAAAAACGCTAAAGAGAGACAAAGGTCAGGCGCAGTGATATTCGAGAGGGGGGGGTTCAAAGACAGACTCCTACCAACAGGTAGAAGGGGGAGTCAAACGGAGAGCCTGCTCGAAAGGAGACCGGAAAGATATGATGGAGCAAAATCTTGAGAGAAAAATCAAAGGATGTAGAAAGGTGGGGTCTTCAAAAGAAAACAGAATAATGTCATTACATACAGACGCAAGGCAAGGGAACGAGATAACACAAAAGGCCTGAAAAAAAAAAGGAGGGCATTACACTTTATATGCAAGGTAAGAGGGGAAAGAATATTTAACAGGAGTGCAATCGGGAAAAACCTCAAGAAGGGATAAAAACCCCAATTACTTGCGTTGCAAAAAAAAAGGCACAGAAAGGCATTTAAGAAAAAGACAAAAGAGATGTTCTGTTCACAAGCGAAGTGCCACTCTATTTGAAAGGGAAATTGAGGGCTGTGGTGACCAGCGACATCAGGGAGGATTAGGGTAGCAAAATTAAGGGGAGCAAAAAAAAGGAAAGCAAGCAAACAAGATTAGAGGGAGAAGGGGCTGCTGTCACTGTGATGGGGAGCGGGAGAGTCCAAAACTTTCCAAAAAAAAAAAAAAGGTAGTGTGCAGAGGAATAGTGAAAACCGAGAGAGAGGAGGGAGCAAGCAAAAATCTTGAGCGTTACGTGAGGGGGGCTGTTGGAGCATCTGGGGTGCCAAGAGGAACATGCGGAGAGGAGCGAAGACTGTTAAGAAGTCTTGGAGTGTCTATCCAAAAAGGGGTTGGTGTAGGCATTGCAAGGGGGCAAAAAACGAGGTGTAATAGAGTGGAGAAAGCAATTTCCAAACAGGGGAACAAAACAGGGCAAAACACAGGAAATAATCATGAGAATCGGTGATTAAGGTGGAATGGGCCAGTAGAAGGGATAAAAAAAAAACTAGACAAGGCGTCCTTTTGGGGTTTCAGGGGGGGTTCAGTTTTATTAGAATTACCCTTCCTTCTTGGTGAATAGTATAATTTTTAAGGCGTATTTATTGGGAACAAGATACGTAGAAAAGTGGGGTGGTCTTATTACGGGACAGTTGATGAACAATCCGTTAATTTCATAGACAGTACTACGCGGGAAACATCTTTACTGCTTGGAAATGAAAGGAAGACCACTCAGGGGGTTTGAAGAAAAAAAAAAAAGGGGGGTACCGCCACCAGGGAAGGTGGGAGGGTGTTTCAGACTCAAGGTATGTGGTGCCGGCGTTGGCTGAAAAATAGAAAAATCACCATAGCTGGGGGGAGGAAGATGGGCTGAAAACGTTAGAGGTCAAGACATGAGTTAAGGGGTTCAAGAAAGAGTCTTATGCTGGTTCAATTAGATGTGAGGTAAACCTGGGAATTTTTGGGGTCACAGGGAAGACGACTTAGAAAAGGGGGCGTCTGTTTTAATAGGAAACGCATGTTAGAAATCGCAAAACGAAAGTTTGGGGGGAATATGATAATCGCTTCAAACAACAAAATTAAAAAGAAAAATCGCTTAGAAAAAAATAGAGTGCTTGAAACAAGTGGGGGAAATTATCCAAGGGATCTCAGGGATGGCACTTTTTAAAGGTTTTTTCCTTGTGGGGGTCCAGTAATTTGGGCTTTATCGAACTGGAGACGCTCTGAGCCAAATTTCCTGCCAAAACCAAAAAAAGGAAGGGGGGCCATCCAGAAGACTTCCCAGTAGGATAAACGCATTCTTGACACCATTACGGCTAACCCAAGAGTAGAAAAAAAGAAGTCAAAAATGGGAATAGCCGGTTTTGCTCATAGGTAAAGAGAGAAAGGATAAGCCTCACATTCTTCCTCACGTTTCCCGAATAAAGATGAGGAGGATTGGAGTAATAGCTATAAAAAAGTTCCAAGAAAAAAAATAACTATTTGAACCTAACTAGGGGGGAGGGGGCAGACAACTCCGTCGGGGGCGAACCCATTATTTTTATACTATTTACCGGATGCCAGGGGGCGGAGAGAAGGTAGGGATTGACCATATAGGGGAAAAAGAGGCCCTTAACCGCCAGATCTTGGAGTAAATCTCCTTTTACGAACTATCTGTGAAAGAAAGGAGGGGGGTGTGAGAGTATAAGGGGTTACTTCTGGGATTTTGTGAGCCTGAAAAACACGGGAATGTTTATGAGCTTAGGATGCCGGAGTGCATTTCATTCGGAAGGGGGCTTTAAAGGCATTCAGAATTCTGTGGGGGGGCTGGGTTACCTGCCCGGGCGTCGTTAGAATAAGGGATACTTCTTGGTTGGGGGGGGAAGACCTAAGCGAAAGAAAAGAGGGGGGGGGCGAGAAAGTTTGGGGCTGAAGTGCCAGGCGCAATTAAGCAGGCTTCGATAAAGGAGGCAGATATCGTCATTATTGAGGTAAGGATGTATTAAGCAAAACTTCGCAAAAAAAGAGACATCTGAAGACAAGTTTCGCAGCTGGAGCTGGGGTTTTGACAACCGAGCCAGACTTTCAAAAATTTGCGTGCATAAGTGGTGGAGAAAAGAATTCACAGTGGAAAGAATTCTTAAAGAGGAGGTGTTTGTTATGTTGGTTAGTAAATATCTCTATCACCACCACGTTCCTTCTTAAATGAATAATCTCAATCCCCCGGCGACACACAGTCCGATTCGGATTATTTAAAGAGGTTCTTCCCCTCTTAATTCCACCACCAACTTTTTATTACACTCAAGTAAACAACTTTGAGCGTTGGAACATCTAGCAGAGACTAAAAGGTTCGGGGGGACATCTCCCATTCCATATCGAGATCTTGTACATACGCCTTCCCGGAAAATAGAGCCAGATCGGTTCACTGAGGTATTCGATTATACAGGGCGTCTCCCATCGCCTTCAAGAACTTGGAGTTGCCAAAAAAGCTTGGACTAAGAGCCCTAAAGATTTGTCTAGCTTGTTCGTGAGGGGAAAAGTAAACAAAGAAAGATCGGACAACAATACGCAGGTAATGATTAACTCCATTAAATCAAAAACTAATACTAATTAAAACAGAAAAGGAAAGAATGAAACTGCTGCGAAAGAAGAGGGGGGAGATAACATTAAACAAAGTTGAGACCAACAAAATCCCAATAAAATAAGGTTTATCAAAGACAAACAAATGTGAATAGTGTAAAGGGAAAAGTTAGAGACAAAAAAAAAAAGAAAGAGTTCGGTTCAGCCTCGAACAAATCTATTTTACCTAACATACCTTCATTGAGAAAAAGACGGCGACAGTGAAACATTGAAAAATTCAAAAAGTAAGGGGGAAAATGGGCGTTGAGCTGGAAAGCCAAACAAGTTTGCAGAATAGAAGTGCGGGCTGCAACTGGGGTTTCGCTGCGCAAAAGACAAAACTAAAAACCAGGTCTTTTAATTAGAAAGTGATGAAGGAAATGAGGGGAGGCATATAATAAATAAAGGTCGATAGGGAGGGAAAAAATTCCTTGAAACGGCTAGCCAGGAACATGACTTGTTGTGATGTTACTGGGTTAAACGGAAATGCGGCAAAGCTGATAAGACGGGGGAAAGCTTGGAAAGGGGCGCTAATCACCGGGGAAAGGGGTGGGGGTAGGGAAGGGGATAGAAGCAGGCGACAGGTCCTACTGGAGAATCAATTGAATTGGTCCAAAAAATGGACAACCAAACACGACAGTAATCAATCTAAGATCAAGGGGGGGGGATCAATAATGGGGGGGGAAATTTTCTCAGGTAAAAAGAGAAGATTTTGGGGGATAAGCGCCTTTGGGGGGTCAGAAGGTTGTTCAGGGGGGGAGTATATATTCAAGAGGCGGAACAAGTATTCGTCGGTATTTTGAACCAGGCAGATATGTACAATCCATTTGCGCCAAAGGAATCAGGGGGGAAATGGGGGGAGTTATTAAAGTCATTGCGAATAAAAAAGGCAGGGTGGAAGTACCTGAAAGCATTGAAAAATAGGAGGGGAAAAAGGGACAAATAACACGAAAGGTTTGGTGAAGGAAAGGGTTTAAGACAAAAGCCGGATCCCATTAACTTTTTGATTTGTGGGGGCAAAGTCAAAAACCAGGAGGTGTTGGAAAAACCGAAAAAGGGGATATTTGGAGCGTCTTCAAATAAAAACAACAATCCACCAATGAGGGAAAAAGGGGGTTGTAAAAGTTATCGGAAAAAATCCTTGAGTTAGGGGTAGGCAGGAAAGGGCACGCAAAGGCGGGGGGGGGGTCAAGCATGGTAGGGTTGCTTCCCCGCCTTGTTTTATCAGCGGGAGTACTACTCAAGGGATACAGTATAGTAAGTGCAACAAATGGAGTGGGAATATTCCATTGAAGCCGAAACTTAAGCACCAAGATTGTTGAGCCTGTGGGGGGAAACATGAAAAAAAAAAAAAGGAGGGGGAAAACTTAGGTATAAAAGGAAAGTTTATTAAAGTGCGTGTGGGGAAGTGAAACCGTGGGGCCAGTATTGAGCCCTGTGGAGGCAGAAAGGGAGGTATGCCGTGGGGGTAAGTTGGAAAGGTGTGGGGGTTACAATTGGGGGGCGGAAATAATGACTTTAATCCCCGAGATCGTCGCGCCGAGGGCCAAAAAGGTCCAAGACCATAAAAACCCACATGGTGATAGCGGGGCAAAATGGAAAGTATGAATAAAACGCGACCAGGCTCATTCTTGCAGGAGAAGGAGAAACAAGCTCATCAAGAAGTCCATGGGGGGGAGAGAATAAGGAAGGTTTTGTGAGGGCCCTATCGAAAGAGATGTCGAAGGGGGTATTTGAAAAATCAATAAAATCCTTAATCACTGGGACGAAAAAAAGACTGATTGGAGGAGATGGAGAAGGTTGAGACGGATCAGGCGACATCAAATTAAATCCCTCTCTATTTGTACGCCGAAAGGGGGAGTTTGGGGGGGTCGAAACGCTGCTTGTTTGCCTTCAAAAAAGGAAGTTGTCAAAGGGGCAGGAAAAAATACGTGATCGCTAAAGAAGGGTAGAGATTATTACACGGAGGGGGGGATAGTGGACCGGAGCCAGAGGGGAATCAGAAATGCTTACTTTAACATACGTGGGATGTGGAAATAAGTTTGGTTAGATTGGGGGAAGTTAGGGAAGGGAGGAAAAAGGGGTTTGGTTGGGCGATCCCACGCAATTCAAAACTTATGGGGTTGTAAAGGATTCTTGAGTTCAACTTGAGGAAGGATGCAGAAAGGTGAAAAATTCTGGAAGGTGGATGGGAGGCCTTCATAATAACTTTTGTTGGATATGCGAGAGGGTCCGACTTTCCCTTTCAGAGGGGGAACTCGAGAGGTTTGTGGAGGTGTGGAGAAAACATAACAGCGACCAAAAAAGTTGATGCTCACTAAAAGAGGTTGCAATTTCAGAATATTGACGGGAAAAAGGTAGGGCGTCCCTAGGGCACGATACTGGGTTCTGAGGAGCACCTTATGGGAGGTATACTTAGTATTGACGCACCCGAGGGGGGGAGCCGTTGGTTCTGCGCAAAAAAGCGTCATATCTGGCGAAAACTTTTTGGGGAAACCGAAACATAGCTTGTTGTCTTTTGCAGAAAAAGGGGGGGGGGGAAAAGAAAAAAACTGACAAGTAAGATAAAAAAACTAAGGGCAATAATGAAATAACTGGATCGGTGGGGATGTGGTGGTGATCCTGGTTGAGGCGAAAGAAAACACAGGCGGAGAAGAGCGGGGCATATCTGCACAAAAAATGAAATAAAAAAGAAGAGGAGAAGAATTAGGGGGTCAGGAGGAAGATTACGGGCCAGCTTTCATCAAAACTGGGAAAAGAAAGAACAAGTATGCGGATCCTTTAAAAACAGCAAATAATGGAAGAAAAATGGGAGGGCTAACCGATATTCAGGTGCTTTAAAGAGACTCATCCAGAAAAGATTATCTGAAAGTATCGGCGATTGTCCTGAATTCGGAAAAGAAAGAAATCGGAATTTCCAAAAAATCTTTAGGCATCGAAAGTCTTTTGAGTAAACTGGGGAGGTGTCTTACGAAAAAACATAACCATAAGGAAGCGTGGACAATAAACGCAAAACAATGGATTAACCACAAACAAAAAGCAAAGCCTAAAATAAAGTAAAGATGAAATGGAGGGGGGAAAGAGGGAGTGGAGAGAACGTAACAAATGAAAAGGAGGTTTTCTCCAAAAAAAAAAAGAAAGAAAACAGGTTAGAAGGCAAGAAAAAATGAATGAGGGGAAAAGACAATGAAGGGGAGGATCATTTAATGCCCGACCAAAAAAGAGGGTAGGTCAGCGTACTCAGTACCCCATATTGTACCGAAATATAGAAAGGCTTTTCGCCAAGCGGACGGCATGGAGAAAGGAGGGGGGCAGAAACATTATGGGAGAAAAAATAAGTCTTTTATTCAAAAAGCAAACAAGATTCGGAGAATAGACTGTGCGAGGAACTGGTGGAGGGCTGCTAAGTACTACACTTTCTTCCATCCCAAAATGGGGGCTGAAGGGATGACGGGGAGGGGAGTATAAATACACTATAATGAGTGCATAGGGGAACGAAAACGTAAAGTCAGGAAGGACTTGGAGGGGATTGCCGATGGGGTGAATTACTGCTGCAAGACTTCGAAGATGGGAAGTTCAACGAACACTATGGGGGTGGGATGTAAGTTTTTGTAGATCTCGAGAAATTACTCAGAGGGGAGGACCAGCACTTAATTTTCGGCAAAAGAACCACAAAAGGGGGGGACCCAAAAAACCCGGCAAGTGTTACTATCAGGGTTGCCATGGCAAAAGGTGGGAAAGGCAACTTCCTTGGACAAACTATTTCTTTGGAGAAAGACGCCGGGGGGGTGAATTTTTTTTAAATTGGTGAGGTGGATCAAGGGAGAGCGGAAGAGGGGGAGAGCGATTTTGTTACCGCGGAAACAGCCAGTTGCGGGAAAAGGGGTAATGGAAACTTGTTATTAGTAAAAGCTCTGGTACTAAAAAGGCTTATGCACCGTACATGAACATTAAAAAAGGGACCCCGTGAAAAACAGGACAGGACTAACCAAGGGGAACTCACTATGGGGTGGCTAACTTTGAAAGAAAAAGGGAAGCATATCCCTGGGGGGATTTGGGGGAGTAACCTCAGAGGAGGGGGGTTTTGGGGGCACGAAAAAGGGAGATTTCGATCATAGAAAACAAGTCAACCAGATAATGGGGAAGATGAGACCGGGTGGGACTGTAAACAGGGGGGTAGATTCACCAATCAGTGGCTTAGGGGGGGGTGGGAAGGAACGTAAAATCAAAGTGGGTGTCAATGAGGGGAAGGGCTCTAAGAAAGGCAAGGTTTATGCAATGAATTAATAACGCCATTTCTACAGGATTAGGTTGAGCAAAGGGAGGGGGAATAGGCCTCATGTAAAAAAGAATAGAGCAAAAAGAAAGAGGGTTTTCCAAAGGTGAATAGTAATCACCCAGAAAAAAATTCAACAAAAGGGCAGGGAAGATAAATAGTTTTCTTAAAGGCGTGGAACATGGAAGGGTGGGGAACAGTTAGCACCCTTGAAGCATAAGAATTTTCTCGTGTGGGGGATTTGTGGCCAGGGGTTTGGGGGAAAGGGGTGGCGGATTCGAGCTTTCTCCACATAGGACAAGAAGATTGAAAATTGCAAAAATAACACCCAAAGTCCGTGAAAGAAAGGGAGGTTCAAAGGGGATCCCAAAGGGAAGGTCCAGGCTAAGTCTTGAAGGAATGAAGGAGAAAAATTTCCCATCCCACAGTCCATAATGGTCGAACTAGAGGGAAGAGTTGTGTATGCAGACCTATCGAAAGCAGAGGTTCAAGTGTTGGTGAGAGAAGAAAAAGAGTTCAGATACTTTTCCCTGACGCTTCTGAGAGGGAAAAAGGGGGGGGGTACTGGGGGAGCCTATCACAGGGGGAAAACAGATGACCGCAGGGGGGGAAAACGAATATTTGGATTTTGCAAACTGAACACAGAACTTCAGGTTTTTCCCATTAGGGGAAAAAGAAAAGGGGATTAAAGAGGAAAACCTTGACAAAAGCTTGCGCGAAAGGGGGGTTTACAAAGAGAGGGGGAAAAGAGTGCCTCCTTAACCGCCAATCTCTGGGGGGGGGGGGGATCCTTAACGGATTTAAGGAATATGTATTTTTCAAATCCCAAGAATTGTTTGTGAGATTTTCTAAAAGGTATTGAATTTGGGGGTGGTTGCTCCTTCCCAAAGACAGTGAGGTGAGTGTTGAGGGGATTCACATTCGGCAGGGAAAGGGCAATAAGTTGCAAACAGTTAACTTGGAGGGTGAAAAAACCAAACATTTGTGGGGACCTTTCATGAAAATTTTATGGGGGGGAGTATGATCTTGGACCTTGCCCTTGCTGGCTTTATTGGAAGGAAGCGTGCATTTCTGGGGGGTGGTTGGTTGATGAAGACCTATTAAATACAAAGATGAGGCTCGAAGAGAAAGAGTTTGGGGGGGCACTTTCCGACAGCAGTAATGCTCTGAAAGCGGGGTAGCAGAAATCACCCGATACTTTCTCTAAGAAGGAGATTGTTGGTTGGGAAGGATGGAGTTAAACCATACGAAATCAGGGGGTGTTCGCTCAGAGGGAAAAAAGTCAATATCTGATACTGGTTGGAATACGCTCCTGAAAGGGTGGTCTTTGCGGGGGGGGAAATAAAGGGTTGGATAGGTTTGCAAGGAAATGCGAGGTCAGAATTAGAGAGAGGAGATGTGCCTTGTTTAAAGGGATCGTTAGGGGGGGAAGATATCTCCGCCCCTCAACAAACAACGTAAGATATCTAGAAAAGAAAAAGGAGGGAGGGACTGGCAATAACACTCATTACTAAACCCCACCTCCCAGGGGAGAATTGCCAGGAAAGCGGAAGTAAAAAGCGTTAAGAAAAAAAGGTTTAGGAGCATGAAAAACAGCGCATGTAGGCGGGGTTCGGGAAAAAAAAGAAAGGATGGGGGATAAAATGTTCTGAGCAGAAACAGGAAGGCTGAGGGGGAGGGAAAATATGCTACCTTACAGAAATACATGATAAGTAGGAAAGAAATTAGAGGCGATTGATCCACTCGAAAGGGAGACACTCCAATAGGAAAATTGAAAAAAAAACATAGGAGGTCGAGACCTCGGATTGTAGGGCTGGAGGTCTTGAAAAAAAAAAAAAAAAGAAGAATAAAGGAGCGATGCATAACCACGAGGGGAATTGTTAACTCCTAATAGATGAAAGAAAAAAACTCTAAAAAAGGCACAAAAATAACCTGAAGGGAACGGGGTATTATGTAAGAATTTTATAAGGAATCAGGAAAAAAAGGACAGGATTGTGAAGAGAAAAAACCCAAGAAGTAAATAAATTTGAAAGAAGAGAACAAGACGGAGAAGAAAAAAACTAGGTCCGTAAGGCAGTGTAAAAGTCATCCGACCAGTTTATTTTTGAAGGCGTACAGATGGGGGGGGGACCACTGGAACGAAAAGAGGAACTTCTTTAGCGCCAATCGTCGCTCAAAGGGATTCCAAGGGATCAGGGAAGTTAGACAAATAAGGGGGGAGCAAGAAGAAAGTGAAGCTTGCAAAGCAACAAAGGGAGGGCGTCATAGAAAGAAGGGGGGGGAGCTGGGGGACAGTTGATGTCTGCGCTAAGAAAAAAAAGGTAGCAGATCAGAAAAGGGGAAGGGGGGAAAAGTGATTCCGTAATACCTTCTTTATTAAGAAATAAAACAAAAAAGAGATTCACTGGCCAATCTAAAAAGGCAGTAGAGAGGAGTTTTAATGGAAGGGGGGGGAAAGGGAATTTGGTTATCCGGAAAAGGCAAGACTGGAGAAGAAGAAGTCTAATCATCTTGGATTGGGGGGGGGGAGGCTACGGAATGGGTTGGGGGGGGCATGGGGAAAGGGGTAATAGCGGCGGAAAGGGATAGATTTAAGCATTAATTTGGAGCAAATGGAAAAAAACAAGGGGGTGTGGGGAAAAAACTTAAAACACCATACAAGAGGGGAAAACAAGGAATCAATAATGGCACTTGGGCGTAACAACATGAAAATATGGTCTTTTAATAAGCGAAGGTGTTAAAGGGGTTTTATGGTAATGTCAATCGATCTTCAACATTAATGGCGTGGAGGGAGATAAGGGGTTACAAAATTCAAGAACAGTGGGCGAAAGGGAAGTCTATACATTTGGGCGGGAGGAAGCTTCAGCTGAATACCAAATGAAAAGGTATTAAATAAACGGGGAAATACAAGGGCCAAAGCATTTACGAGCGGGAAAAGGGAACAGAATACCATAAGACACTGGGGGGAAAAGCTAACTGTGCAGCCACCCGTGAAAAATATCCCAGGAAAGGGGATTTTTGTCAAGGCAAAGAGAGGGAGGTGGGTGCCTGAACCGGTATTAGGGCTGAGAAAACAAAGCACCACATCTCCGGGGAGAGGACGGCCGTGTGCTGGAAAGGGGACAAAATGAAGTGGGGGGGTTTTCAAAAAAACTGTCCCTCTCAAAGGAAATGCGTGGTCAGGGGGATTGAGTACTGGGGCTAAAAAGAAAGAAAAAGGAGGTGTTATCAACAATGAAGTATAACGCCAATATCAAGGTCTTAACGTGGAGGAAAAAAAAAGGGTATTTGTAATATTCAGAATTGACCCCTTCTAATCGGACACAATTTTGGAAACTCGTTGGAATATGGAGAAAACCGACCACACAAATGACGGCACAAAGGCTTTATAAAAGAAATACGTCAAGGAGTTAGGGGGGGGGAAAAAAGTTGGGCCGTATGGGGAGCACCCCGGGATCGCATAGATGATGAGGTTCATGGGGGCACGCGGTGTTTTGTTCCATTTTTTGCGAAGGAGGTGCTGTAAGACACTCGAGGAACTGTCGAGCGCGTGACCAAAATGCAAAGGCCATCAACCACCCTGAATGAAAACGAAAAGGAACACACTGAGGCCATTCTGAGAAGGAAAAAAGGAACTTACAGTCTCCGGCTAACCCATTTCGCTAAAGAAAAAAAAAAACATTTAAGGCCATAGCCTTGGTAACGAGTGTTTGCTGGCTCCATAGCGGCTAGGTCTCTGGGGATATAGCCCACAGGGAGCGTCCTGAAAAGTTTCCCCGAAGAAAGACTGAGGAGGGATGGAGAAAGTTTTGTAGCTGGGGCGAACGGAAGAAACATTCCAGATCGCCATCTCTATTTTCCATAAAGAAAGGGGGCAGGTTGGGAAAAAAATGAAAAAAAATTGGTGCAAACTAAATGGGAAAGAAAAGGACGTGAGCCTTGAGCACCTGAGGCCTGATTGGGAGAGAAAAAGTTAGATCTGTAGGGCCAGAGGGGGGGGGAAGGAACTGAGAACATATCGTGGGGTTGAGGGAAGGAAAAAGCTTCTTACCGACCATGGTCAGTACAGAAGTCGGGTGTGGAGAAGTTCTAACCTTTATCTGCAGGAGGGGTTGGTGTGGAGGGCCTTGACCACTCATGGCGTATTTTTGTCAAGGGGAGGACCCAGGTCCTTTATGGGGAAAGAGCGTTGACAATTTGAAGGGGGGAGGGAGGCAGTGCACTGAAATCTTGGGGGGTTTTCAGAAGGCCGGATCCTGGGGAAAGGGGGGAATATAACTGATAAAGTCGTTGGGGGGAGGGGGTCGAAAAAGAAAAAAACAAGCAAGATTGAGCTCGAACTAAAAAGAGGTTTTGGAAATTTGAAAGATTGGGAGGGGGGCGGGACGTCTTCCTATCGGCACACATCGCCGAGGGCGAAAATCTGATATGGAAGGGGACGAGGAGATGTATCTGGAGAAAAGATCAGGAAGATCAGGCGAAAACAAGGTTCGTCATATAGGGGATGTGTGGATCCAAAAAGGGAGGGAAAACGGGGGTCTTTGCAGGGGGTCCTAAAGTTGGGGGGAAAGAAAAGGAGGTTGAACTAAGATGCACAGATGCAATAATTATCTACTGTCTTGTGGGAGTGTTTTTATGAGTTGGGGGGGAAGATAGAATAA
>Ga0179591_1191696_pt1 | contig 12068 bp, 14 predicted proteins | sample CZOMad2_1_08_16f_FD_182891 | JGI IMG/M metagenome (GOLD analysis project Ga0179591, IMG submission 182891) | Vadose zone soil fungal communities from Angelo Coast Range Reserve, California, USA - CZOMad2_1_08_16fungal (PacBio error correction) | ecosystem: Environmental > Terrestrial > Soil >...
ATGGTCTGCGTCATTCGAAAAGGAGAGGTGTAGGAAGAAGAGGAATCGCTGAGGGTTTCGAATGGGAAAACTGGAGGGGAAAAGGAAGATTTGATCAAACCTAAGCAGGAGAATGGGCGAGGGAAGAAAGGAGGAACCGGAAAGAACCATAGAAATAACCGCTAGAAAAGGACTTAAAAAGCGTGACACCTTTTCTTCCATTAAGCGATCAAATCCGTACAGTTTTCCTTCTAAGGGAATGTCAACGTTGCCCCTGAAGAAAGGGAACAAAAAAGAAGCCGTATCTTATTTGAAGGACCAATTTTGTTCGGCAAGCAGTGTGTGCCAGCAGGATATGCGAGTTTTAGGGGATTGTCGAGGGAAAAAGCGTTAAATTGAACTAAGCGGTGTTGATGTCGATAGCCCGGAAGAATAAAAGTAAGTATGCGGCGGGGAAAGCCTCGGCGCAAAAAACGAAATTGATATGGTGGCGCTGGTCCAGGGGAACATAAGGGCTCCGCAGGGAAAAAAAAAAATTTGGTCAACGCCAGGTAAAGAGACCCCGCAAGGGACAGACATGTCCTACTTAAAAAGACTAGGATGTCTGCTACAACGACGGCAGGGCACCTGCGTCGGAGAGGAATATGTGGGGGAACAGAAAAAAAGTAAGAAAACCGAGTCTATGCAGGGATAATGCAATTGAAAATATCGCTATAAACGTCTCACCAGAAAAAGAGAATCCAAGGCAAATTGGCCAACGCGAGGGAAGTGAAAGAAGAAAAACGTAAAATCGGTGGGACGGCATAATGGAGGAAAGGGTGCCTCAGCATCGCAAAGGGAAAGAGGGTGGCAGCCGCGATGGTTTTCACAAACGGCGCCGGCTATTCATCCAGCGCAACAAAAGGAGGGTGAACAGCCCGTCCCACGGAAGAAGACGAAAAGAACCCGAGAATTGCTGTGGGTACTCGTGAAAAGATCCGGGGTTAAAGAAAAGAGAAAAACGAGGGTCGCATGAGCAAAAACGCTTTCCTGGTGAGCAATAGTCAATCGACGTGGACAAAAGGAAAAATGACCACTTCCCCGCGTGCTACAGGGAAAACATGTTTTTCTCACGAAGGAATCATGTAAAAATAAGGGCTGGGGGTACAAGGGCCCATCCCTCCAACCAAGGGTTGTTGGGGAGAATTAAGTAACGCGTGGGTCCGCAAGAAAACATCCAGAAGCTGCTCTTGGCGCAATTCTGCAAATCAAGACAGGAAAAAAGGAAAGGGCAAAAACGTCGCCTCGGACCCGAGGGGGGGAGGGAAAAACACTCTGCTACGTGCAAAACTGCCATGTGCAAGGGGGAGCAAATGCAAGCTAAGGGAAAGAGCGGGGGGAATGAAAATGGGAGGGAAAAAAAACAAAACCCAAGCAGAGGTGATACAATTCAAAAGAAGGGCAGAAGTCCGTAGGTGCGAAAGATCCTGGCGGACACACCTGAAAAAGGGAGGGAGGCGGCGAAAACAGATGGACGTGGAAGTCGCAAAGGACTTCAATTCTTCGAAAGCCGGGTAAAGCTGAAATCGCATGGTCCCCTGAAACCCAAGTTAAAATAAAACCATAATTGTAGGCACAGGTTGGGAGTGAAATGGTTACGTTTCATGTGCAGGGAAAAGCCTGGGGACGACCATCTTTTTTAAAGCCTCGACGAAGAAAAGTGAAGAAAAGAGCACAAAAAAAAGCACCCACGGCCGGAGTTCAGGGAACAATGGGGAAGAGCCTGGTTCAAGGGGGCTGGACAGAATTGGTCTATGATAAAACAGTGTCCAGCCGGCTCCGGGGGGCCAACCAGCGTTAACAGTTTGAAGCAAAGGCGCCCTGCATATGAACTGACAATACACACATCTCTTTAAACGAAAAGATGGGAAGCGAATGTCACCAGCGAGGACCCCATTGGCAGTCCCTTATAATAATGTGATGAGATTGGCCGAAGCAGGGAAGACAACCTATAACTGGGGTGTAAGAGGGAAAGCTCCCCTGGTGTCGTGGCCCTCGTAACCCATGGGGTTTCCACCACCTCTGATTCAGGGAGGTCCCGGCGGCTGAAAAGACTGCAGACAGGAAAACGAGGGGAACCACTGGATTTTGGACTGAAACTGATATATTTGGAAATTGTTCAAGTTGGACCTCAAGTCGTGCAAGAAGAGAAAAAGGAAACGTCAAGCCAATTGAATACTAAAACATCGCCTCCGGTGAAGATGTTCGGTGCAAAAATGGAGAACCAAGACGGCAAAACAGCCTACAGAAAAAAGGAGGACGTCCTTTGCCGTGGTAACTTGGCTCCTACAGCTCAAATCTCCAGCAAAACAAAACAGAGGAATATAGAATGGCCCTTGATTAGAAAAGGAACAGGGCAAAAAAATATCCTCTATGCTGCCAGGAAAGGGTCCGGGATGACTCAGAAGGCCAGAAAGCAGGCCGATAGACAGTATGGAGGGGCGGTTGACATCGACAAAAGATAAAAGCCAACCAACTTCCCAGCCGCGCACACAGAAACCGCAAAGGAAGAATTGGGCCTTTCAGGGCGCCGATATGACATCCAATAGAAGGAAAGCAATCATAAACCCGCATGGCGGTTTGTAAAAAAAAGAGAACATAAAGACCGGGCCAATAGGACACCAAAAAAGTATAGTGAGGAAAAAACAGGGCGAAAAAGAAAATAATAATCAATGAAACCCACATGGAAGAAAGCCAATGGTGACCAGGAAAGTGGGTCCAAAAGACTGGTCGGAAACGAATGAGACCGATTACTGTCACAAGAGTCAGGCCCAGACAGGAACGACAAAGAGTTATCTGGTAACAAGAGAGTGACAACTGTGCATCAAACTAAGAAAACGAAACAGGACATTTCCAAATGAAGGACTTCCAAAACCCTCCCGAGGTAGAAGGGGAGGTAAAGACGTGTAAAAGTCCACGCAAAGAAAAAACAGACGATGGTTCCTTAAAAAAATGGTAGTCGCGTCCAAAGGAAGCCAAAAACACAAAAAAAAAAAGGTTGGCCAGAAACACTTATTGCAAAAGTAAGCAGGGAGCCGGATGCACAGCGTTGAAAGTCAGTGAAACTAATCTAAATAAAAAGGGAAATAGTAAACACTACTGCAGAAGAAGAGAAAAAAAAGAGGGACATGGGGGACTTGCAGAAAGGAGAGGGCAAAAAGACCATCAAGGAAGAAATCTCAAAGGGCGATACATTGATTGCATCCCTTTCAGAAAAAAGTCGACAAGAGCTTGCGCAAAATGGTCCGGAAATAAGAAAAGGGGGCCCGGGGTTGCTGAAGAGGGCACTATACCAAGGAACGATGTTGGAACCGGGTTCGATGCCTGAGGAGATAAAGCAATTTAAAAAGAAGGGAGGGCTCCTCCGTCCCTGCATAACAAGGGGAAAAGTTGAAGACACCAAAATGGGGGGGGAGGGATGTAGGAACACAACCAAAGAAAAAGGAAACAAGCGACTCGGAGAATAGTCAAGGGCGCAACAGGAAGTCTAGCCAAGGGTACCAAAAGGGAAACGCATGAAATCAGGCAGAACAAACCGTCCATTTTAAATTAAGCACTTCGACAGAGGAGGTGGTCGGGAGTCGAACCGGGAATCCCAGGGAGGAAGAAGAAAACCGAACTTTCGAAAAAGCAAGGAAGGGACGTGACTATGAAGAAAGAGCCAATAGGAGAGAACCAACCGCGGAGTTTAAAACAAGGAAACCAACCCCAAAAAAAAAAACGACATACTGCTACTGCCTTCAAACAGTGGACGCAAACTGAGTAGAAAACCAAAAATCTGACGTCAATGAATTGAAAATGGGATGCCGTCAATGTAAAGTTTCTCAATAGTGTATGCGTCGCATCGAGGTTCAGGAGAAAGACGAAGAAGAACGCCGGCAATATGGCTGAAAAAACCATGACGGACTGCCCGACACCAAGAAAGCCGGGCTGCGAAACCGAAGAAATCGGAAGGAAAAGCGGAAAGAGGTACTGGGGGGGAAGTCTACGGGAACTCACAAGGGGATTAAACTAGGGGGAGGGAATCAAAACCCGGCCACTCACAGATCCCAAGGTCTGGCGCCGCTGCTTTCAACCAGAAAGAAGAAAAAGATCTTCAACCAGAAAACAAGGATATCAATAAAGATTCCAGGTGCAAAGACCCCAAAGAAAAAGAAACCGGGATGCAAACGAATTCCGCAACCAAGGGGGGGAAAAAAAGAAAAGATCGGCCACAAAAAACAACAAGCGAGGGGGGGGGGGTGGGGGGGGGGGGGGGGGTTGGGGGGGGGGGAAAAAAAAGCGAAAGGCACACAGAAAGTCCAGAGAAGAAAAAACGGGAAACGTATATGAATACGGAAAAGAAAAGGAAAAAGGGACAGGAAGGTTCCGAGAGAAAATGACGGGTTAGAAAGTAAGGCATAAAAAGAGGCAATAGAAATAAAGCCAATAGCAAGCGAAAGCCACCAACCCGTCGCAAAAATCGTCATTAAAGGGAACTGGACGGAACTGCATCAAGCGAGGAGAAAGACAGATCATGGAGGAGAAAAATCACTACAACAACAAAAAGAGAGCGAAAAAGGGCGCGAGGCGATAATGCGAAGTTTCGTGAAGAAAACAAGGGCGGAAGCCAGTGAGGTGGCAAGGGTCCGAAACGGAAAGGGAGAGTTTGCCCCCGATTGGGGGGGTTCAAGTGAAGGGGAGAGGAGAAATATCAAAGGCAGCTTCAATGATAGACCCATGAGTGCATACGCTCGAAAAAAAAAAGGGACGCGAAAACGGCGTTACAAGGTAGGAGAAAAAAAATCAAAGGACCGTTTTGGGCTGCCGATGAATTGAAAGGGGAAGGGAGAAAAAACACTCGTATGCCTGTTTCCCGAGGTTGCCTAAAGAATCGAGAATTTCGCAGGGAAAGAAGGGGTGAGGCACTTGTGCAGCAAGAGGGAAATACTCTGGTGGGCTGCTGAGGAGACAAGGGAAGGTAATTAAATAAAGGGATGTTCGTTCTTATACCGCGCTAAGATTCCGGCTTATTGCAAGGGGAAAAGCAACGCGGCCCAGAACGGGACGGGAGCTGGCAAAAAGGGGGGTAAGACACCTCCTGTGACCAACGCCTCAACACTGGTCCGACGAACACAAGCCGAAAGGGGGGTGAAGGAAAGGAGAATAGGAAACCCTGAAGAAATACCTGTAGAGAAAACTAAGAAGAGAGTTCGAAGCGTAGGACTTCCTGAGTCTTGAAGTCAGCAGAATGTGGGGGGACAACACCGAAAATGCAAGGCGCAGAAAGGGGAAACAAGGAAGTAAACTTCAATCAAGCGACTGCATCCAAGCACCATGATAAAATGTCAATGAGAACGGACTCGTCCAGAAAACGACCGTTACAGGGGGGGGGGCGCATCACACAACGGAAGAAGGCGGAAAAGCGCCGAAAGAAGTGTCGGTGGGTGCAAAAGCGAATGTGGAAAAAAAACGCCGGCGGGAGGAAACAAGCGCATCGTGGGAGAAAAGGGGGGAACCGGACGGGCAAAGAAGAGAAAGTAGGTAAACGGGAACAATGACAAGCAATAAAAAAGGAAGGGTGCGAACTCCCAGAACGCACGATGGGAGGAAGAGAAAAAAAAAGATCGTACGTTGAATCATGCGATGAAAACACAATCTCTGGGGGAAAAAAACGCTTCGACGTCAAGCGGAGCCAAGCCATTACGAGACAGATAAATGCATTGAAAGAATAATGGGGTCGTGTGGTGTCAGACAGAAAAATCAGGGGGTTTTTGGAGCCTTAGGGCAGATGTGGGGGGGGGAAAAGGTAACTGAACTCAAGGGAACCGTAATCAAGCCATGCTGCACTCAAGCGAAGGCAAAATCAGAAAACAAGAAATCACAATAGAAGGCGATCAAAAAGTTGCATCGTGACGACTTCTCTCACAAAAAGCAATTGGAACCGGAAAATGCGCCAGCCGGTAAAAGAGAAGAGGGGGAATTGAAAAAAAGCCGAATTTATCGGAAAGAGGCACCAAAGGACCGGAGTGCGAAGAATCATGGAGTCAACCACACAAACAAGATGGCGTTTGATAGAATCTGGGGGAAAATCTGGGAACGGACTTCGGCGTCAGTTCAACCCTCAACCCTCTTTCTTCAACGCTTGCAGGAAAGGGAAATGAATCCTTGAGGAAAAAGGGAAAAAAAAAGCCGGATTTTCGGACGGCCTTAGTTTGGCCGCGATATACGTTAATGTACGCCATAGAAGTCAGGGAGAGAGTGAAAAAGAGAGAAAAAAACACAAAGGATCCGAAAACGGGACTTGCCTACGTAAATTGGAAAATCTTCCTTTGGGACAAAAGAGAATGGAGAGAAGGGAAACAAGTGTGGAAAGCGTACGTTGCCCCCGATCGCCCTATTTTTCGTCCTCGTCCCTGAATCGGTCTCATAAGAAAAGAAGCCACGGAAACAACTATGGAAAGAGAAACTGGCAAATAAGCCGGCCTTCCGAAAAAGTCGGTCATTCCCCTGCAAGAGTACCTTTATTTATGGGCCGTCCGAGGAAACAAAAAGGGGGGCGGTGGAATCTGGAAGAGAGCAAGGTGCGCAAAAGAGAACGAAAAGGAGGGGGTTTTCAATCCAGGAATTCTGCTTTCCACCGTCAAAGGTTATCGAGGGGAATGCAAAACCGCTCAGACCAGGTATGCCCTTGGTGGTCAGTTAGCGCGGACTGGGACGCCTTGTGGGAGGGGGGCCGCCAGATTGTCTGGACAAAACCACAAAACCGAGAAAAAACAACCATTGAAACCAGCCCCATACGACGAACGCGCCTCCTTGGGGAATAATGAGAAGAAGCGTCAAAGAAGTCAAGCCTAAGAGGTTATAGTCCGGCTTGCCGTGAATTGTCAAAAAAAACGCTATCGCAACAACCAACAACGATATGAAAGGTACGCTTGGGGATTAGAAACAATTCCAAGAAGCCGATCTAAGGTAGGAGACGTCTGTCAGAAGACGAAGACTTCAAGGAAAAACAGGCGGCAAAGGGGAGGCGAATCCTGTTTCCACATAGAAATCCAACGTGGTCGAAAATCCTTCCAAAACGTCAAAAAAAGGTGCAATCCCACAGACAAGAAGAGCACCTGCTCAATATCGGTAATCAACATACCGAAGGGGGAAAGAAAAAGCCGAGGAAAGGACAAGAAGGGTTAGAGCCAAGATTACCAGGCAAGAGAGGAACAGAGGGAAAAAAAAGTAGTAGTATTCATGTAACAGGCAAGACGTCAGACGAAGACATTAAACATACAGGACGACAAAAGGGCAAAAAACTCCAATTTTTTCGAGGGCAAGGTGAGGGGGGGGAAAAAAAGGAGACTTCCTAGGTAAAAGGGTAGAAGAACATCAGGCGACCAGAACGAAAAGGGAAAGAGATCTGGGCCAAATGAAGATGGAAACGGTGACAGCCGTCAAAACTAAAGAGCAATGAAAAGTACCCAGGCGCCATGGCAAAGTGAAAGGGGGAAGAAAAATACGAGCACGGGGGGGGACGGTGCGCCTTTGATCAGGACACTCACGACCTTCAATAAAGAATGGGGTAGAATAAAAGGGAGTAAGGCCAAACTTAACAGAAAAAAAAAAAGAAAAGGTGCCTACTTAGGGTATAACCAGAGTGTGTCAAGACATAGAGATGCACAAGCGTGCAAGGAGACTAAGCGAGGAAACCAGGAGAAGAGGAAAATAAGTCCAATCCGCGGAGAGACGAATCTCGGGAGGGGGAGGGAACGATGAATATTTAGAAAAAACCAATTCACACTACTCCGTTCAGATCCATACTAGGGAAAATCCGTTCAGGAAAAAAAGGAAAGGATTGCGGGCACATGAGGCTCAAGTGGGCCTGAACGAGAAAGAAAAAGTCACGATATAGACCATTTTATCCGGTGTCGAGGGTGGGAGTAGGTCGAGGACTTCGATGAAAGAGAAAAAAGGGGACGGGGAAACATAGAAGAGGCGGATGAATCGTCAGTCCCGGAGACATAAGTAGAGGAACCAATGTGGGGAAAGGAGGGGGGGGGGGCGGAAAAAAGAAAGAAGATACGTGTGTCACCTTCTCGGTAGAGAGGTCGCCTAGAGAAAGCGCAGCCCAGGTTAAAAAAACTGAAAATCAAGGGGAGGGGAAGTAGCACAACGAGTGGAGTGTACTGAGAACCCTCGTACCATTATGGGGGGGGGAAGTTGTCGAAAAACAGGAAAGGGGACAGAGAAAAAAAAGGGAAAACGAAATGCGCGACGGCCGTCAGGGCGGCTAGGTTTAAAAGCGAGTCCCAACGAGGCGATGGGATGCCAAAAAAAACGGTTAAAACCGCGGAAGGAACCCCCAACGAATAACAGCGTTTGAAGGAAACGGTAAAACTAAACTGAGCGCCCCAAAAAATTGACACCTTCGGAAGGAGATGGAAAAAGGGGACGTCCCGGGAGGAGGGGGAAAAGGGGGGTAGGGAAAAAAGAAGTGGGGAACAGTAGCGAATCGTTTGACATGTGTTCCATTTCACCTCGAAAAAAAAAAACTGTTTGCTTGGGAAACAAAAGGCGACTTCACCCGAAACATCAACGCCCGGCGAAAATCTCGATCCGAAGAAAACGCTCAAAAGAAATGTCCGGGTGCGGGGTCGAAAAAACACAAAGAGTTGAATGTCAGGTGGAAAGGAGCGTGGAGAGAAGGGATCCCCCCTGGCCAGGCACAGGAAAAAAGGAGCCGCGGCTTTACCCGCGCATAAGACGATAAGGCTGTCTCGAGAACATCAAGAAAGAGAGAGACTCGCACTCGGGGCATCATAAAAACAAAGAAAAAAAACCGATGCAACCGATTTGGGCCGCACCCCCTGCTTCGAAGAATACTGCCCATCTGAACGCAGCCGCGTGAGCGAAAGAACGGAGGAAAGAAAAAAAGAACTGAAGAGGGAAGAGAAGAGAAATGAAATTTGTAACGCCAGCGAAAAGGAACGTGTTCAGAGGAGGTATCTCCCCAACCAAAAGGGGGGGGCCCAAATGAAAGGCATATAGATCGGCCATAGCCCTCGCAACGAAAAAAAAAAGACAAATCGTTCCAGTGAAAAGGGACAGGCGGAAAGAAACGGGAAAAGAAAAAGAAAAAGCAAAATCGAATAAGAGCTCTCGCAAAAACAAAAAGGAAAAGGCTTTAGGAAAAGAGAATGGGCAGACGCGCTTTCGATGGGGAGATTTCGGCATGAAAGAGGGATAGTGCGGGGGGGTGAAAAACCTTTCCATACGAGTAGAACCCCCTTCGGGGGGGGAGTCGTGAATCGAGAATGGAAAGAGCCTGGCCGAGTCCACACAGGAGGAAACCCAAGCTGCTACAAGGAAAAAAGAAGCGCTTCCAAGAAGCCAGTCGGGGGCATGGAGCTCAAGATCAGAAAGGTGGGTCATTACTAGGGAATGGAACGGGGCCTTGTCTAGAACGCGGAAAATGAAAGAAACAGAAAGAGTGCACGAACGTATTTGGCCGGCAAGAGTTGCAAAAGAGGTGAAAAAAGGGAAAGGTGGATGATCGATGACCCCGTGGGTCGATCGTTATGATAGGCCGCGTGGAAGGGTCTCGGCGCCGCGCTAGATAGAGGGGAGAAAATCCGCGGACCGAAAAGGCTGGGGGAGTGGAGATGAAGGGGGTCGGCAACGTGAACAACGCATAACTGGAAACAACTGAAGCCAAACGAGGGTAAAAGAAAAACCCCGCAAGAATAAGGGGAAACGGGAGACGATTCGAGTTCCGCGCGTCTCCGGCCATGAGAGGGGAGGGAGCAGGGGTGGCAAATCCCACAAAAGGGAAGAGTCGACAGGAAAGAGAGGAAAAATTGAAAAAGTCAAATCGAATCAGACCCTCCACTGCCAGAAGCCACTTTAAAGAATAGACCAACTGAAAAAGCCTCATCGACGAAGGACAGCGGTAGCTCAATTCGTCACGGTCCGGAAAGAAAGGGGGCGGGGGTGCGGCCGCGAGGTGCTAACAAAACGAAAAATTGACAATCCATCACGGACAATCGTTTGGGCTAAATGAAACAGCGGCAGTCAACTACCGACCCTTCCGCAGGGTCAGGGGGGGGTTTACTCCGGGACATAGGGAAGGGCCGACACCAGAACGAACGAAAAGCAGCTACATCACTATGTAAGGGATTCGAATTCTTCAAGAATCGGCGAACTGGGCTGCGACTCCCCCCCCATCTATCCCGGGAGGACCAAATAAACAGAAACTTCGGGGGGAACACAATACCTTAGAATGGCTGGCGGTGTTCGAACAAGGAAAAAAAAAGTTGTCACCTTTAGGCGCGGTGACCCCGCAGGTGACTGAAGAACCATCAAAGGTCTAGTGGCAAAAAAGTGAAGGCGGAACGACTCGAAGAAACCGAACGAAAAAGTCGGCAAAAAAAAACTATGGGAGAGAAGGTTGCACCGCCATCGTCAGCAACCTGCCCTTGGTCGGAGAATGAAGGGAAAGGCCTTCAGATCTTAAATGAAGGAATTTCAATGGGACTGGGCCCGGAGAGGGCACCTGACTGAGTTTCTCATAAGACCTGGGCGGTAAAGAAGAAGGAAACAAAAATGCGGCGCTAAGAGGATTGGGGGGGAAACTATTCGAATGTCTGAGTCTTCCTAACTATGCGTAAAAACAAGGTCCATCGACGGGAAAAGCCACAAAAAAAAGTGGTGAAGGAAACTGCGTCGCCGTTTTCTGTTCGGGCAGGGAATGGGGGGGCACGAAGAATGTGATTACGAACCATCGTAGCCAAAAGAGTGGACCCCGGAGAAACAAGGGGGGCGCAACAGGTGAAACCAATTCCGAGGTTCTGGCCCTACTTCACAGGAAAGAGGAAAAGGGGTTCGCTCGGGGAGTGCGAGGAATAAAAAAACTTCATGGCCTCACAATCATTACCTGTGGGTGACGTCCGTTCGGCCAGGCTATCTCTACAGAAAAACAGGACAATGGAACGAAAAACCTGCAATGTAACCTCAAAGCACCAGCAAATCGGTGAGGGTCCCTGCGCCATATCCCAGGGTTACTCGGCGTCCTGAAAGGAACATAAGAGAGACGCGTTAGAAGGCACGCGTAAGATGGGTGTAATGAAGGAAGGAATGCTGGTGTCCTCCATAATGAAGGGAAATAGTATGCGATGGATGACCGCAGCGCGCCAGGGGGAAGGAGAAAATGGGATTGGTTGAAAAATTGCGGCAAAGAGGAGAAGATTGTATCAAGCCGGTGCGGTATAGGGAAAACAGATCACATAGGAGGCAAACAAAAAGGGAAGAGACTGTTATGAGGGGGGGTAAATCAGAGCGGTCATCATGCAAAGGAGGCAGCCGAAGCGGGACGTCTTCCTAGTAAGGGGGAAAAAAAGAAAAGCGCCCTTAATCCAAACAAAACTTAAGAGGGAAAGAGAGATAAAAAGTAGAGAGAAACAAGGCGCACGGCAGCCGAAATACGCTAGGGAAAGCGGACATTCCAACTCATCCTGCAATTACAGGAAGGTTTAACTCAAGTGGAAGAAGGTTGTCCCGAAATCACGCGGGGTGCCAAATCTCCCACCACGGTCCCCCAAAGACCTTCACCAAACGAAGGGGCTATAGGAAAGAAAAACGCAGATGCGGTCATCACAATCTCCTACCTCGGAAAAAAAGAAATAAGGAACCCTCATGGCGTTGAAAAATAGAAGAAGAACGCGCTGAAAGGAAACCCTCAAGAGATTTCAATGACATGAAAGGCAGACGGAAAAAAGAAGGCCGAAAATGGCGCCAAGTGGCCCACCGCGGTGGCAAAGGTGCGAGTGGCAGTGCAGCTTGGGCCGAAGCGATAAGAGGCCCTTTAGAGAATAAGCAGAACCCCAGGAACTAGTGAATTAAGATGCGGGGGGGAACAAATGAACAAAATGGACCCGGTTCAGCATCGAAAGATCCACACAGGGAAACGAGGCAAGGAATGTCAAAACAGGGGCCCACATCCATCCGCCCGGGGGTAGAGATGGGAGAAAGGGTACGGTCCACTTCAACAGAGAAAGGGCAATGGGGGGGGGGATGGAATACCA
>Ga0179591_1445749_pt1 | contig 12068 bp, 16 predicted proteins | sample CZOMad2_1_08_16f_FD_182891 | JGI IMG/M metagenome (GOLD analysis project Ga0179591, IMG submission 182891) | Vadose zone soil fungal communities from Angelo Coast Range Reserve, California, USA - CZOMad2_1_08_16fungal (PacBio error correction) | ecosystem: Environmental > Terrestrial > Soil >...
CAGAATTTCAGTGAATCTGTGGAAATGGCTGTTGTTTCTCTTTGGGAAGGCTCCGCCTCAAAAGAACGAGCGGGAAATCTTTGGGGGGTCATTGTGGCAGAACTACCCGGGCCTCGCTTTTGGGGGAGGGATGGGCCTTTGGGGGAAAAGAAATGGATTTGTATGTACCTCCGGCGTATCGGCATGGAACGAATAGCTGCGGCCAGGTGAGAAAAATCTATTGCCGGGGGGGGAGGAGAAGGGGGTCAGCAGGCAAAAAAAGGGAGCATGTAGGCAATTCCTCGTCATCCCCATTTCTAGGAGGAAAGCGTCTTCAAAGGGAGATTCCAAGCGCTAGGAAAACCGCCATCCCCTTCGCCAGGGAACGGGGAAAGGCGTCGCGAGCGTCAGCTTGGACGAAAGACGGTTCGCGGCAACGAAACGCGACAGCCGTACCAAGGCTTGGAGAGGGCAGGACAGTGCTGGAAGAGGGGGTCCGTGCGGGGCGGACGAGACAAGAAATGGTCGTTGCGGGTGACTTTTCAAAAAGTCACTGGTTGAAGGGGGGGAAACGGGCATACTGTTGCATCGTTGACAGCCACCCATGGTTTACTTCCGCGGACGGGAAACCGGGAGAACGCTCCAGAAAAAGAAAACGCCACCCAGGTCTCTTCGGAAGCCAGTGGTGGAAAGCTCAACGGTCTCGCTGTCAGGGATGCCGGATAAACTCCACGCTCACTTTAGAGGGCCGCCTTGAAAGTCACATAAAGCGGGATTTAAGCGCTTCCAGGGCAAGATAATCCAGTCCTCCTATCATCGTCACGCGCCAGGAAAAGCGCAAAAGTGCCGCAGGAGGTTTGCAGGTCGAAACTACTTCTCCAGGAGCTCTTAGAAAACTTATTATGGGAAAAGGAAAAGGGAAAAACGCGTCTCCGGGGGACCCCATCTCTGTGAAAAATCCAGCGCCATTCAACCGTCAAAGGGCGGCCATTCTCCGGAAAAAGGGGGGGGACTCGCCATCGCAGCAAGCGCGCAGACTGAGGCCGTTTTTGGGCTGGGAGAATCAATTTCTTAAACATGGAAAGGTTACAAAAGTTTCATTAATTTTTAACGAAGAAAGAGACGGCGCCCCTACAGGGGAGTCTGAAAGCCACCTCATTTGGGAAAGAAAAAAAATGATGCGATCAGAGGCATAAGGACATTGGGGGTTAAAATGTCAAGGAAAGGAGAGACTCCGCGCCTCAAGGAAGTTCTAAATTGCGCAGAAGGAAAGGGGGGACTGGACCCTCTGCAAAGTTGAAACGGGGAGGGAAATAGACATCGCCTAAACAAATTTGAAATGGCGTCACATTCAGTAGGAAAAAAAAAAGCAAGGGAACATTACAAGGCTCCCCTCTGGGGGGGGGGGGCAAGCTGGGGCGCGAGAAAAAATCCTTCGGACTCCACGGTCAGGCCTCCCCCGGAGAAAAAGGAGAAAGCAATCTCCTCCAAGGGAGGTGCCAAAAAGATAAAGAAAAACAACCCATCAGAATGCCTTTCTGCAGCGATGCGGATAACGACGAGATCCGAAAAAATTCCAGGCAGGAACAAAATCAATCAGGGGGAGGGACATACACAGAAAAAAAAAACGCACCAAGCAGCCTCCATCCGCGCCGAGAGCTCCAAACATTGCTGTAACTTATCGGGGGGAAGCATGTTCTAAAAGTCGTCGTAAGACTATCCCAGGAGCGGGACAGAATCTAACGAAGGGAGATCCGCGCAGAGGAGCGTTTCGAAATCATCGAAAACTTAATGACGTCACCTTCAAGGAAATCTTTCTTAAGGTCTCTAAGGGGAGTCCAATCTCAGGGAAAGTCGGCGGAAGAGTCATCTGCTGTCATCAGAACTGGCGGTTTCCCTAACGAGGAAAAGAAGAAATCAATCTGAGAGGAGGGGGGGGGACACACTACGAAAAGAACCATACTTATAGGGGGGAAATTAAAAAACTCCTACTGCTTTTGGCCAAGCATGGTTACTCCTCAGGGTAGATCGAGCGGAAAGGAGAAAAAATTCTTAACTAAATTGTATTCCCTGCCGAGGGACGCACCGTGGATTGGGACACAGGGGTCCCCAATTGGGGGGGGGATCGCGGGGAGGGGAGCTGCCTGTCGCCATTCAGGAAAAGTTCTGTCGTCTTGGGAGGGGGCCAGAGGGCGGCCAAAAGGGAAGTGTGCGTCGGGAAGCTTTCGAAAGAGGGACCATATCGTTATAAGGGGTGGGCAAAACCCTAATCGCTGGAAGTCTCGTTCACGCCCGCGGGAGGCGCTCCGGAGAAGGCCGCATCTGTGCAGAAGACGGAAGAAAACAAAACCAACGCAAAATTTGACGCGGGGAAAGGTTGTAGTCAGGGGGGGCCGTGAGGGTTACTACCGCGTTTTGAGAGGGGTTTGATCATGGCCGAGACCTCCAGTCTCCGCCGTCCTTTCCCAAAATCGCAGGGAACTGAAGAATCGCTCCAAAAGCATCATGGTCGAACAAGGTGAAAAAGGGACGGTATTCCCGTCGCAAATCATTCGGAGGTGGGGGCAGAAAAAGAGGGTGCAAGTTCCCGAAAAACCAACTGTCGAGGGGGAGCGTAGGGGGCGAATTCCTCGCTGATGAAAATGAAGGATTTACTACGAAAAAAGAAAAGTCTTACGGACGGAGAATCTAGACGCTAAGGGGGGACCGGGACGACCAGTCCAGAAGTTCAGAGCGGGGATCGACATTTTCGCGAAACTCCTCGGTACTAATCATTCATCGAGAACTGATTTGTTCTACAATGAGGCTGCGGCGAAGGGGGGGTTTCCAGGGGCGCATGAAATGGACTGAAAATACAAAGATAAACTAGCATTATAGGGAAACTAAAGGTCGAGAAAGCCCTACCGGGGGGTAAACTCCTCTGCAAGAAGGGACGCATTTTAGAAGGGCTTCAATCGTGTTATCGTATCAACAACAACAACGGAAGATATCGGGGGAAGTCATCAGCCTACAATGAACGCCTCCTGCAAACAACAACGGAGGGCGGGTCGTTCTCGATGGCCCTCGAAAAACATTCTATGCGCAATAGTTGTCTTCAAAAAAAATGCAAAGTGGAGTCTCATCTTGAACTCCCGCCCAAGAATTTTCTCCAAAGAAGAGGCGTCGCTGCAGGAGGGAGAGGGTTGGGCCACCTCAAGCGAACTTTCTATAAAAGGAAAAAAATGTAGCATACGAAAATTCTAGGGAAAAGGCGCTGGGGGAGAAACAGTAAATCCTTTTTCGTCTTCGCGGATTCAATCTCGGGGAAAGCCCCCGAATAAAAAAAAGGGTTGTATTCCGGGAGAAAGATAGGGAACACCACCTAAATGCCATGATCTGCAAACCTCTGCGACTGGTAAAAGGGTGCCTTTCAAACATCATGGTGTCTAGACCAAGTTCGCGAGGGGGGGGACGATGTCTCGTTGGGGGGGGATTCGCGAGAGAGGGAGACGTGCTGAAAACTGCCTCAGCCCGCATGAGAAGATCTGCTAAAAAATAACTTCACCGAAAGGTGAAAAGTAACGCGCCGACCCGCACTTCTTTGGTGGGGGGTTGTGTGGTTAAAAAACAACCATTCGCCGCCGCCACCGCGAATTTCGCTTAGGAACATAGGGGTCAAACGCGACAGAAGGACTTTGTTTGTGAAGAAAAAAGGGGATCTAGGAGGAAACGGGCGGGCAAGGTCATTACCCCTCCATCCCGGAAGATCAGCCGAGGACCAAAAAAGAAAATGTTGGCAGGGGAACCAGTTTCTACATGGTCCTCTAAAACTCAACCTCAGAGCAAAAAGGACATTTGTGCCAGGGAAAAGGAAAAAAACCAAGAAGCGTAAAGTCAGGTTGGGTACCCCTTAAGGTTCAGCCTTTTAAAAGCCTCCCAGTGGGAGGAGGAGGGGGGAAAAAGACCAGCTTGGGCCAAAAAGAGTTCGTAAAATTAAAACGTGAGGGGTCTGTCGGGTTGATCAGGTAAAGAAAAAGACAGCTTTCATTGAGAAAGAAGAAAGGAGACGTAGGCACCGTCCACCATGGGAAAAGGAAAAAAGGCCAGAGTTGCATCTACTTCGAACAGAAGAGTCCCAGCTCTTCGAAAGCGGGGACGAGGTTACGAAGGGGGCTCGCCGAGGTAAAAAACTGAAAAAAAACAGCTCGAGTTCAGAGGCGCGGAGGAAAGGAGGCGTCTCTCTTCCCTTAAAAAAAAATGACGCAAAAGGAACAGAAGCTTCACCAGGAAGACAAAACGACCAGCAAGTTTAAAGGGCGCTGATTTCAGGGCAGAAGGTGCGGTTGGGGAATCGCCGAAAAGTGCGGTGCCTCCGTGAAAGCCATCAGACTTAATTCTCCTAGCGCTGCCGGGAAAGAGGGAGGATGGCGCGCTCTGATAAGGGGGGACGATTAAGGAAAGGAGAGATGATCGCCGGTGCGAAAAACTCATTGTGAGCAAAAGACCACCTTTTCTTCGACTTGTGGAGGAGGAACCATCTTTGAGGGCGTTGTCGGGAAAGGACCCATTGCTGAACATGAGAAGGGGAAAAAAGATGTGACCGGGGAGAACGTTTGATGGAATGAGATAGCCGTGCACCCCCGACGAAAAAAGTCCCGCCACTTAGGGACCGCCCCAGGGGGTCCAAGGAGAAAACATTTCGAAGCGGAAAAAAAAAGGAGAGCATGAGGGAAAAAAAAAGTGGCAGGCCTTTTCACCAATGGAAAGGAGAGAGCCTTATCTGCCAGAAGGCTTGGGCAGGAAGGAAAACTGCTGGTCAGTCACAAAAGAGGCAGGGTCACGAAAAAAAAAAAAAAAAAAGTGGCTTTTCCAATCCTGACCAGTGGAAACCCCGGCTCTTTTTGAAAAAAAAAAGGCGCACAGCCCACCAAAAGATTCGTCAGCGGAAAAATGAGGCTGCAGCGCATTGGTTCGCGCTGCTGGGAAAAGGGGAGGGGGACGGCTCTGTAGGGTGACGAGGAGGGGGAAGGAAGGGGTTTTCAACGTGTTTCAAAAAAAAGAGAATTGGGGGGAAAAAAAGTACACCTCGCGGGAAAGTATCGCCCAAGAAGACGGGCGGAAAGGTGGTAAGTCCAGGCGTAAAAGGGTCTGCGGCCTTGTGACCGGTCTTGCTTTGAAAAAGGAAAAAGGTATGGGGAAAGCATCTTTGGGAAAAAACCGCTAGACGCCCCGCTAAGTGCGGGAGCGTGTATAGGAGGAGGCATCAGCAGAATGTACTTTGCAGGCTTAAAAAAAAAAAGGGGGGTCTTCCAAAAGAAAACGGGGAGCCTAAAAGGGGCCTGCTTTCGTCTCTTCGGGGAATGTAGAAAAAGGACCTGAAAGGAGGGCTAGTGAAAGGCCTTCAAACGCCCTGGGGGATTCCCCTCTTCAAATCGCAGGGGGGGGAAAAGAGGCTCTCATTCAGTCCCACACAACCTACCATTTGAGGGAAAAGTCCCGCAGGAAGAGAAAAATCCATCACCTGAAAAAAATCAGTCAAAAGGGGAATGAAACTTCTGGGGGGGGTGGAAGGGAGGGTCGGCAAGCTGAGAGGGATCTCTCCTCCTTCTCCCGGGAGGAGGGAGGTTCATCCCTTCTCCCGGAAAAAAAAGACCATGTTAGGACGGGCGCATGGCGGAAGAACTGGCGCTCGAGGGGGCAAAAAGAAAAATGCTGCAAATTATTACGGTGTCCTGCTGACCAAGATCGCCACCGAAAAATGAGAGAGAACACGATCCTCTCACCTTTCCGAAAAAGAGAAGGGGCCTACCGGGGGGGAAGAAATAAACCATCATTCTAGAAGAAAGAAATAGAGCAAAAGCAGGGGGAGAACCCATTCAGATATAATAATATTTAACCCGGCCTCGAAAGCGGAGAAGTCACAGGGCCCGCTATATTTGAATCGTAAAACAGAGGAAAGACCATAATCTCTCCAATTCCTTCTAGGGAGAAAAGGAAAAAAAAAAAAAAAAAGAGGGAGATGCAGCATCATGAAATTGGGGCGTTCATAGGGTTGGAAAAAGAAAGGGAAGGTTGTTCCGCTTTTTCCAAAGAGAACCTCGAAGTGGGGGACTGGAGAAAAGGGGGAAGTAATCTCATTGTGCCGGAGAGGGCAGGCTCCGGCTGGGAAAGTCCGCAAGGTTCCTGGTGCCATACGTAATGAAAGGAGGGGAGGGGAATCCTCCGTGGGATCAACTTCCCACGTGAAAGAGGGGGCGCTCATATTTCCTTTTTCGAAGAAGGGAAACAAATCCACCAAAAAAAGTCTGGAAGAATTTTCTGCTAATGTCAGAAAAGTCTTCCTTCCAATTCTCAAGAAAAAGGGGGCTCCGGCAGGTCTTGTCGCCAGGAAAAAGGCCAGCCACGGGGAGAGCAGAAGCTCTGGCCGGAGTCATCTTGCGAAGGGAGAATCGAACATCAAAAGGAAAAAGAAGTCAAGGCTTGGCTGCGCTTCACGTGGACAGCAGGGACCGTCGCGGTATGCGGGAAAAAGGGAAAAGGAGGGCTTTTCGGCGTTAAAAAAAAAAGAGGGGGTGTACGGCGGGCAGGGGGAGGGGGGGGGAATTCTTTCATCCAAGGGGAGGGGCGTTCGAGAAAAAAACATGTCGGGATAAAGGCAATAAGCAGCCCGGACAGCGCGGGTGCAGTCAACTCCCAGAAAAAGAAGTGTCCGGAGAAGGAGGCCATCGCTTGCGGAAAAAGAAGCTCCAAAGGAAAGAAAAAGGCTTTAAGTGCTCGGCGGAAAAAAGATCGCGGGATCACTCCAAAAAGGAAGAAGAAACGCCAGATAATCCCACCAGTAAGAAGAGAAAAGGACAAACAAAGGGGGCCCTTCGGATTGTCCGGAAAGAAAGGGGGGAAGAGCGGTGCAACCTTCAGAAAGGAGCCACGAACAGGGAAAACGGCTCCAGCGCGGCAAAAAAGAGCAGCACAAAGGAAACCGGCCAAGTTGAAATGCAGCGAGAACACTGACCGGGAGAAAGAAAGCGTGATACGGGAAAAGTGTGGCCTGGGAGAAAGGCCTGTCGTAAAAATATCAGAGGGAGGACATCAGAAATAGGTACACCGAAAGTTGGCTGCCACAGACAGTTGGAAAAAAAGCCTGCAAGTCTCCTATCATCAGGGAAGAAAAGGGGGGTTCAAATTGGGAAAAAAATCATAGAGAAGAAGTGTGAAGAGCGGGGACTCATTGGCTTCTTCCTGACCTTGGGGGCTGGACAAGAAGTGCCTTTTACTGGGGGGTTCCCAGGCTAGAAAAAGGAATTCCAAATTTGCAACTGCCGGGCAATTAAAGCATTTTTCCGCCGGTGAAAAACCAGGAAAAAAGGGGAAGTCAACAAGCTGTTTTCTCCAGGAAAATCACCGGGAAAAAAAAGGGCGGCCTGGCCGACAGCAAAAAAGCTGCGCACAAACGCGCCAAAATTCGAAGGACGATGCCCACGTCCACTATCTACGGAGAAAAAAGGAGTGAGGGAAGATTTCGTATAATCCGGAAGGAAAGAAAAGGATGGGACGAGAAAAAACGGCCAGCCATCAGAGGAGGAAAGGACCGCCAGAAGGAAAAACGTCCCCAGAGAAGAACATCCTCGCCGGGGAAAAAAAGGGGCTATTGGGAGACATTCTGTAAGAATTTTCGACCATGGAGCGTCAAAAAAAAAGCCCAATTATAATTTAAGGGAACTATTCGGAAGCCGAAAAAAGGGGTCTCCTACTTAATGAGAGGGCGAGCAAAATGGGATCAAAACTCGCAGGAAAAAGCTTCGCCGAAGGGGAAAAAAACTGTAAGCCACTCTCTGAAGCGGGCGCAGGGGGGGGACGGTCTCTTGCTTCCGGAGGGAGGGGACCGATAAGAAAAAACGACATAATATCTGAGAGAGGGGAGGGGGCTATCACTACTACATAAAAAAGGGAGAGACCTACAGCTGGGGGGGGGAGGTTTATCTCTCTCAAAGGAGGAGAGAGCATCTTGAAAAAAAAAAAAGTCAAAACCAGAAATTCCAGGAAAGTCTCAGAGAGGGGGGGAAACCCTGCATTGCCTTTCCCAAATTGGAAGGGGGGGGGGATCGTAGGGTTGCAAGCTCGTGTACCATTTAGAACATGCGGAGGGACACCCTGTGCAAAGAAAAAGGAGGTCTGATGGGAAAAAAGGGAAATTGTCTGAGTTTTCTGAGAGGGAACCCCGTGACAGATCGTATACATTTGGCGGGGGGACACAAAGACCCTTAAAAGAAAGGGAGGGTTCACGCCTCCAGGAAGGAAGCGTGCTTTCTTCTTCTCAGCAGGGAGCTTAATCCAAAAAAACACATCAAGAGTGTGCTTGGGAGGCAGAGGGCCAAACGGGACACGATTTCATTTGCAGGGAGGGGGGGGGGCGCGCTTTTTAAAAAAGAGAAGGAGGGGTGTGCCAAGAATCCTAACTAAGCTCTCACCGCAATTGGGGAACCCCGAAGAATCTTTCAAAGACAAGGAGCGGGCGCAGGGATCTGCGTTCAAAGGGGAAAGGGGAAGGTCCTGGACTAAGATGGTCTATAAGGGGATGGAAGGTGGACTTCTATCTTTTGGAAGGGGCAAGGACTCCAAAAAGGAGGAGGCTTGGAGGCGGAGTAAAAGGGAAGATGACGAGAATGGAACAACCGAACGGCTTTATTACGAGGTAGAAAAGAGAACGCTAATTGTCCGGCTTAAAAGGAAGGTGGATCGGAGAGGGGAAGGGCGGTCTGTCCACCAGGGAAAAGATCTGCAGAAAAAAAGAAATTTGGGCATTCGATGATAGGGGGCTGGCACGAAAAGGGAAACAGCTGCTCTTCTAAGGAGGGGAAGGGAAATACAGGCAAGAAATGATGCAGGACGACGGCGACGGCTAAGAAAAGAAAGCAGGTGTGCAGCGCGGACCGTATGCGTACTGCAGGGGACGGAGAGGCGCATCTGATCTCTCTCAACAAGAGGAAAAGAAAAAGAGAGAGCAAAGAAACCGAAACTGCGAGAAGAAGCGCGGACAAGACGTATGCGTCTCGCCGTCGCAGAGAAAAGAAAGGCTAGTCGCCCTTTCTGGGGAAGAGACATCGAAGAGGGGGAAAAAGGCGCCCTCCCCGAGAAGGGGGGGTAGAAAAAATTCCATGTCAAAAGAAAGGGAAGACGGTGAATGTGGGGACACATCACCTGCAAAGCAAGGAAAATTTCTATCACAAAGAAAAAAAAGGAGGGAACCATTCGGGAGGGAAAGAGAGGGTCGATCCTTAAAGGAAAAAGAGGAGGAAAAAGCACATGAAATAAAAAGGAAGCATCAGGTAGGAAGGAAAACGCCCGCCATCCTAGAGGGACCTGGAAGGGGAACCATAGGACCACCACAGAAGGATACGGGCATTAAGACCTCGGAAGGAATCCACCTTGGAAGGGAGGGGCCTTGCGCGAAAAGGGAGGGCTCTCTTGTTGGGAAAGGCGAGGTCAATGGCGGAACGTTCTGCCTCAGACAACTGCTCCACCCGCGGGGGGGAAAAGAGCTGGCCTTCAACCAAATGAGGAATGGCTCTTTCCCTTCAGGAAAGAAAAAGCCACTTCTTGAGGGGTGTTGGGTGTATTCCCAACAATCCAGCAGGGAAGCCTCCAGCAAGGAGGGGAGCCGTGGCTTTACCTATAAGGAAGGGAAAAGGGGTCTGGCACAAAAAGCCAGGCGCTACGCTATTTGAAACTGGAGAAAGTGGCGGGGGGGGAAACCTCCTCCCCGAAATCAAAAGAAAAAAAACCAGCTCAGTCCAAAAGAATAAAAAAGTTCTACATGGGGAGCCTACTACTCACCTCGATCAACCAAGAAAGGGGGGGGGCAGCCATTTTCCAATCAAAGAGGAGAGGCGGAAGGAGGTGGTGGGCCAGTATGTTCATTCATGTGAAGAGGATCAGAAGCCTCCGTTGGAAGGCGATAAAAAAAAAGCCAACTCTCTTCTTAGAGGGAAAGGGGAAGATTTCTGGATGGGACGTGAAGTCCATCACTTACTATCACGGTGATAGGAAAGAAAAGGCCCTCCTCAGAGGGCCCCCTGGTGAGGGGACCTCCAGATGACCGAAGGACGAGACGGGGAAGTTGTTCTTTATCAGCGAGGGGGAAAAAAGGCGGCTACTCAGGAGGGACGATTCATGGTGAGAACGATGCATTCGTCTGCAAAAAGAGAACGAGCGCGGAGGGGCATCGCGTGGGGGGGGCTCGCTTGCCCTGAGCCTGGGGGAGGGCGATACTCCTAAAAAACCGAGCCGGTCTCGAATCGCCCGCCACTTTTTTGGAAAAATGTCGGGAGAAAGGTCGGTTTTAGTGTTTCTTTCTCGCCTCGAAAGGAAAGGGGTTGCCGCCTTGTCGGAAAAGAGGTCCTCTGTCCGAAGGGACTCCCGGTGCTGCCGACCTCAAGGGAAAAGGGAAAAATATTGAAACGGGGGGCGTCACTTGTCGGCGAAGGGAGAATGTGCGATCTGAAAGGGACGCCGGGAGGGCAGGCGAACTTTGGCGTCTACGGGGGAGAGGGGCGCCATAGGATCAGGGGAGCACGTTTCATGGGCACTTGTCCCTGAAGAATGTTCGGGAATGACTTGGAAGCACATGGTTCATCAACAGTTGGTGAAGGTCTATTATATAGGACCACGGAAAAGACCGTAAAAAAAAAGCCAAGGGACGGGGGGGAACCCCAGGTTCATTCTCAACAAAAGGGTTGCCCATAAGGCAGGAATTATTTTCGTTGGAAGGGTGACCCATGTCGAAGAAATGTCGGCATAAAGCCGGCTTTTCCTTTTCAACCCGGGAGGGAAAGCACCAGGTCAAAGAAATCGAGAGGGGACCTGCGGTAACAAACCCAGTGGAACCGCATCGTTTTCCGCCAGGGCCGGAAACCAGCCCACCGGAACCCGCTCGTCGGCAACGCTTCTAAAGGGTCTCCGGAGGGGCGGGCTCTGTGCCTGGGAAAAAGGGTGAGCCTGGCGCGGGGGATGGGACGCGCGCTGGCGGAGACAATGGGGAGTTTTAAGAGAACATGGTGGTCCAGGGGTTCCCTCGGGGGAAAACCGAAACCTAGTGCTTCCCGGGGGTTCGTCGGGAAGTAGAAAGGGAGGTCCGGAGCAAGGAGGGGATGCGGGAAGAATGTCAAAAGTCGAGTGATGTGAGGAGATCAAAGGGGGGAAGGGGAGGGAAAAAAACCCTCTAAAGGAGTCTGGCTTAACGTCATCAGAGAAAGCTATGTACTTCAAGAAGGTCTTCAAACGAAGGAGTGGGTTCTTTTGTCCTTCCACCGAAGGGGAGGGGGAGGGAGGCGCTGCGGAAAGGAACTAAGCTCCTTACCGCACAGGAGTAGAGGAGAGGCTAAACCCTTTTGGAGGGGCCCCGAAGAAAAGAAAGACGCGCCGTCCACATTGAAAAAGGGAAACGTCCCCGAAAAAAATGTCGTTCCTCTCCCGGAATCTCCCGGACCGCGAAGAAAACGTTGACGACAGAAAAAAAGTGAAGGCCTGGCAGGGCGTGGAGTCGACCTTGAATGTCTGGAAAGCTGACGCACGGAAAAAAAGCCTCCTTCTCCCGAAAGGGGGGAGGGAGGTTCATCGTCGGACAAGAAAAGGGTCACCTGACTCCATTTTACTGAAAAATTGGGAAAAATGCCGAAAGAAGAAAAAGACAGGACTGCTGGGGCGTTTTTGGATGAGGGAAGAAAAAAAAAAATCGCCACCGGCAAAACCTTGGAAGCAGAAAGCAGATCCGCCGGAGATGAAAAGAGGGGGAATGACGCCTAAAAAGCAAGGCAAACCAAGCCGGATTCCGACCTCGCCGCACAAGGGAATAAGTCCCGGCCTCGACGCATTTTAGAAAAAGAAAGATTTTGGGCAAAGGAAAAAAGGGAAACAGATGAACCGCAAATTCCTTAGAGAGAGCTACAAAACAACAACAGGAGAGAACCCGCATCAGGCATTTGCGGGTCAGATTGGGGAAAGGGGGCTGTTGTTCTCTTTCCAAAAAAGAGGGAGGGGAAATCGCAAGGAGGCGAAAAGAGGCCTTATAATCAACAAGGGGGCGCTGGCAAAGGAGAAAAAAAGCTCGTTGA
>Ga0179591_1132017_pt1 | contig 12066 bp, 12 predicted proteins | sample CZOMad2_1_08_16f_FD_182891 | JGI IMG/M metagenome (GOLD analysis project Ga0179591, IMG submission 182891) | Vadose zone soil fungal communities from Angelo Coast Range Reserve, California, USA - CZOMad2_1_08_16fungal (PacBio error correction) | ecosystem: Environmental > Terrestrial > Soil >...
TTAACTGACCTTCAGGTTCATAGAGTCCATTCAGTTGGGATACCTTCTCATTGGCTGGAGTGTTTGTTTTATTTTCGGGGGTGGGGCAAGGTCGGTCATATGCTCATGAAGAGTACAATCCGCAATTATGACTTGGGATAGAACATAGGGTTCTGCAATCCGGGGGGGGGCTTTTCCGTAAATATGGGGGGAAAATGGGGGACGACTTTCTATCATGGTCGGCGAGATAGGTTTGAGAGAGATACCGGGGGGGTACATTCTAGCGAAAAAGAGAAGAATCAACGCATCCACGAATCGGAGAACCCTCAAAAGTGGCCGTATCTGCCAGGCTCCGGGAAGCGGTCACAAGGTAGGCGTTGTCATATCGTAAAGTTGGGGATGCATCTCTAGAAAAGAAAAGTTCGTTCTGAGTTTAAACGGTTTTGGGGGGGAAGAGAAAGGGGCTTGGTGCGTCAGTTCGGAATAGAGAAAAACACTAGTGCGGGTGGGGAGAGCGTTTAGCCGGAGAGGGGGAAAGGCAGGTGGGGAGCAAGTGGGTAGAGACCTCCTTCTCTTTGAAGGGTATATAAGGGGAGTTGGGTGACGAGAGAGGGTGGTACATAGACGTCAGACGTTTCCGTTAATATGGAATCTCCTTTTTTGCGAAGGGGGCGAATGGGGCTTCGCGAAAGTTATTTCTCTAGAGGTGTAGAAATCGGGGCACAGGCCTTTTATTGTGCCATTGCAGAGAGAATAAAGAAAGACGATGTGACCGACGCACCACACCCAGCAGGTGGAGAGGACAAGGGTCGATGCCGTATTTCAGGGTGATATAAAGAGGCCGTCAGAAGAGGGGGCTACAATGGGGTTCTCGGGAAAAAAATATCAGCAAACAGAAGAAGTATTACCTCGTGAGAAAGGCAGGGGGGGATGGGGGCAACTCAAAGAAAAACCAAAGTCTATGGGCGCCTGAGGGCGGGACACAGTGAGTTAGATGGGACAGGAAAACTGCAACCAGACTAAAGGCTACTACGTCGTAGACTAGACGTTTTAAGAATCGAAAAAGGATGCAGAAATCTTTCGGACGCCGCGAGAAAGCCCCGGGTGATGCCAGTCTCGTAAGAAGTTCAGTTCTCCACACGCCGAGAAGCCGTGTTATTAGGCAAAAAGCAAAACATCTTCGATTTCTCCCTACAAAGTATCGAAGCTAACCAACAGAAAAAAGAAATGGAGTAGAAAAATCTCACATTCTCATCAGTTCTGGACGAAAACTCATAAAAACAGTTTGGTAGCGGGGCAGCCGAGACGGAGACTAGCGCAATACACACAGTGCTTGCGTATCTCCCCACAGAGAAAAAAACCACAAGGGGGTCCATTTAGAAAGGACTTCTTACGCGTAAAAGGTCTTCTTCAAACTACGGCCGGACAGAGAAAGACCCATCGATAGCAATCCCGGCTGGAGAAAAGAAGGAAAGTCAAATAACGGCTTCGAACACCAGGGAGACCCTTCCTAGAAAAATCTAAAGGATCAGGCGGCATAACTAGAGCAAGAATCTTATACATTCCGCCGTAATAAACGAAGGGATTAGTAAATTCTAAAAAGTAAAAGTTCTAAGAGAAAAAGACAAAAGGTGAAAGAGGTCAGTCGCGCAGGAAGGGAAAAAAGCGGGTCCGCCGACGGAGCGGCTAAAAATGAAGGGCGTGTGCCGGGGGGGGGGGGGGGTGGATGGGGTGAGCAAAGGCGAGAAACCAGGAGACAGGGACAAAAAGCGAGGCTTTCGGCGGTGGAAAAGGAGCTCGGGGTATAGCCAGGCCTCCCCTGTCTTCTTCGAACCTTCTCGGGGAAGTAATCTGGCCAGCCAGCGAACCTTCGCCGAAGAATAGGGTCGGCTGTCGGCAGGGAGGGCTTAAACTCAGTTACCGAGGCCTTCTCCCAAGAGTTTCGTCTCAGAGAAGAAAAAGAACCAAATCGTCTAGATCGCGGCAGAATGAAGAGATCCGTCGCCCCATAGGGAAAGAACGGATTGAAACTTCAATTTCTCTGAGACGATTTTTAGATCTGAGCAAAGAAGATCATATGTCTGGGGAGAGGGGGAACCATAATTTTGTGTTTTCGCTGCTCGCCGAGCGGGAATTCGCTGCTCTCTGTAGGAGCAAAACCTCCCATGAAGCCGGGTGCTGGCAGGCTCACCTCCTCCTCCCACAACCGAGCCCTTGCTCTCTCAGGGCTCAGACTCCCTTTTTCTGAGGGTCCATGGCGACAGTTATCAGCTGGACGCGTTGGAAACAGTCGTTGCCATCCTAATACCGGTCCTGGGTGCGGGATTCACCCGTGAAGGACAGGGCCTCGAGATCTTGGGTCCGACTCTATTCGGAGAGCAGAATGCTGTCCCTCTCTTTAGGGGCTTTTCAGTTGGTGTTGGTTCGGATTATTTCGCGAAGCTCGTGCACAGCAGCCCGGACACGGATTGAAGGTGATGGCCGCCCACCTCCTCAAGCAAAAGAGATCCCGGCAGAGGTTACCAGGAGAAATCAAAAGAGTAAACCCACGGGGAGGGAGCAGAATGGGGGAAACTAGATCGTGAAACGTCATTGGAGAGTGTCTAGAGCCGGGGCTTGGAACCCCAACAAGTCCTGCATGGGGAGAGAGGGAAAAATTAGCTACTCCTCAGCGTAAAAAAAAACGGGGAATAGGGGGGCTTATTCCTATGCAGTCAAGCTTTTGGCCGAGTGTTCACTCCCATCAAGGAGGATGCCAAAAGAAAGTAACCATCGTAACACGTTGCATATTAGGCGTGGGTCCAATCGCCGGAATGGGAAAGAGAGAATTAAGAACCAGGCAACTCATGGGAAAATAACATTGGGGAGGGGGAAAAAAGCAGGAAACGGCAGAAAGTTTCCGTTCCTCGGTAAGAACTCGGAGAAAAAAAAAGAGGAAGCGAGCGGAGGACCGTCTCTTATTCTGAACCGAATACAAAAAAAAAAAAAAAGAAAAAAGGTTCGGTCATCGGGGGACGATTAAGGAGAGTATCGCTGGGAAGACCCATTGAAAACCGATTCCGCTCAAAACCCCTCTGTTTCAGGGAGAGGGAATAGGACATTCGGCTGGCCTACGAATGAAAGGATGAAGGTTGGAAAGAAGCCTCTATCGAACGCAAAAAAAACAATGAAGGGACGTGTCAAAGAGGAAAGTGGCGTGGGCGAAAAAACGAATAAAAGAAACCTGAGGGGGCGAGTATCGCCATTCTTGTCTGCCCCATCAGAAAAAAAAACAAAAAACGTACGTAGCGTGGAGAAAAAACCAAAACATAGAAGTCTTCCTCTTCACCGCAAGCGCAAAACGAAGGCCGCCCAGCATTCCCGCGTCTGAAGCCACTGGGAGGATCGGCGAAAAAAAAAAATCGCATGGTAGTCAGAACCTGTACTTGAGCTGGCGTAAAAAGGCAGGGCCACCCCGTCCGGCCACATATCGCTGAGGAACAAAAAGAACCGGACAGCGCCGTTAGATGGGGGGAAACAGAGGTTAAAACGCTGCTGCAGGGGATGGTGAGAGGGAAAATCCCCTATGTAATTTGGTATTTCGATGGGGAGGGAGGAAAAAGAGCCCCGGAAAAACGCAGGAGCTAATGGGCAGGACAAATGGAAAAAAGCCAAAGGGAAAAATAGACAGCGTAAAATCGCAAACAGCGCAATACACCCTTTCTCCAGGCGGAGCTAAGCGAGGAACAGGGCGTAACTAGGGGAAAGCCGTACAGCCGATGAAATTTGAAAAGGAAAAAATATATGTACGCTGGAAAACGAGCCAAAATGGAGGAAAGGGCGCGTCCTACGTTCCCGCGGTCGCGGTCCTCTTTGAGGGGCTGAGGAACCGAAAAGGGGGGGGAGGGAAGAGACACAACACAAAACGTAGGTATGGAAAAAAGGGAAAAGATAAGAACACTTAGAGCCGGGCGCACGAAAACGAACCTCTTTCCTCCTCCCGCTGGACCACTTTCTGCGCGGAAGAAAGAAGTTTATCGGATGGGAAGCTCAGGATCGGGGCCTTGTTTGATTCTTCGTCAATTTCTTCTGCGACCGTGACTCGTGGAAAAATAAGGAGTCGCGAAATGGGGAAAGACAGGGTTGTCAGAGAGTGGTAGAGCGAAAGAAGGATTGAAGCGGTTTATTCGGGGCGCAATAGAATCGGGGAAAAGGGAAAGGACAGGGAGGCTCCCAGCCTCAAGAAAACGGAATCCCACATCATCCTCGGGGCAGGAAAAAGAGCACACGCCAAAAAGGACGATCAGAAGGAGGGAAGCCCACGAAGTCTCTGCCTTTTAAGGAAAGGAGAAAATACGAATGGGGAACTGCGGTGGGGAAAGATTGGTGAAAGAAACGGGACTCATTCAGTGTGTCCTACATATAGTAGAAATAAAAGAGGTGGATTCGACGCGTGATAAGGGGGTCTTAATAGGTGCGACTAAGTCGTTTTACGAGGGAAGAAAAAGTTCAATCGTCAGTGGCAGAACAGTCACGTCGGGGTGGGGAACTTATGATGGTTTGTAACTCATAAAGGTGGGGCGAGTCAACAAAATAACTGTGGCAAAGCAACAACTAAAGGAAAAAAACTAAGAGCATCCAAAGTGGCGTCGTAGGGCGTATGGTTAAAAGAACTAGTGCAACTGGTCATTAAGGAGGACTCCTACATGTGTAATTGGGGGGGGAGTCTAAAAATATTTTGAGTGCGGTACAATTGGAGGTCCCAATTTCCTCCAATCTTATCATCCACCTGAGAGGAGTACAAAATTGGGATTTTGTTGTGGGGGGAGTGTGTAATAGGGGGGGTCAAGGCGACAACTACAGGTCCGAAGCTTCTCGAGGGGGAAGGAAAGTACCGGGAAAGGAAACAGGCGAGACTGGGAATGAGGGGTGACGAAAAGTGACTCTACTACCCTGATTTAACATGTCGGAGAAGCAACAATAAACTGCGTGGCAGATTGGTTAAAAGACGCCCTCGGACAACTTTCTCGCAGCTTTGTAGGTCGTGGAAATAAAAGGCGGGGGGGAGGGAACAAACCAAAGCGACAAAAAAGCGTGATCGGCGCTGCGAAACGGGCAAATGATCCGCTCGGGTTGTTTCGCGAGGAGTAGGAGGAGGGGGGGGGGGGGGAATCAGCAAGGGAATGCGGGGAGGTCACAGGGCCGGGGGGGAAAATTGCCCTACCTCCAAACCTACACTCACAGAGAGGGTTAATATAGACGAGTTGACTCTCGTCGACTAAGAGGACTCCAGTTGTGGTCTTCTAGGAACCACTCAGAGTCGACATTGGTAGAAGGGAAAAAAGGGTCTCGAGCGAAGGAGGAGGTGCGTGAGGGGCGGGTGACAGGCTGATGTGCTTTTGTGTCCGGGAGACCGGATGTCCGGGTGGGAAGGGGGAGAGAGAAAAAACAAAGGTCGTTCAAGGCAGGGAAAAGAAGGTCGATCGCAGGAGAAAGAACAAACGTTGAGGAGACTGGGGAAATCCGACCTCGGGGGGAAAAAGAAGGGAAGCCGATCTACTAGGAGAGAGGGGGTGTCTGCTCGCAGGGATCGCATGGGGAAGGCCGGCTCTAAGAAAAAATTTAGAAAGCATTTCGCGGCAGCGGGAATATAGTATAAGAGAAGGGAGTGAGACCTTTCATCCCGACGCCTTAGGAAAAACCATAGCAGTGCCCGAAAGTGATAAGGGGGGGGCTAAAGGAAGTGAGAAAAGAAAATCGAAGGAAACGACCGCTAATCAGCAAGATTCGGCTGATACGGGGGGAGGAAGCGGCTAGATCTGAAGTACGAGACTGTGGGGTAGTTTGCTATTTCGCACACCGGAGGGCATGGTGCGAAGAGGACGAAAGACGTCAGGATCCTGAAGGCGGAAGAAATGGGTAGCCGTCGCTTGCCTCTTGGAAAGAATGCTAAAGGGGGGGAAGTAAAAAGAGGGGAAAAAGGCGAACATGGTTGTCGAACAGAGGAAAGGGGTTAAAGGACGATTCGCCCGTATGAACAGAGGGGGTCTAGGAAGGCCGGACGGCAAGCAGGCTGTTGACCTCCCAGGGGGAATGGAAGGGGGGAAAGAAATTTAATGAAAGGGAACACTCGGAGGGGGTGAGGAGGCGTATTGGGTCGCTAGAAGAAAGGGGGTGCGGATTTCTGCATCGTCCGCCTGGGGGGAAAAGAAGAGACGCAAACTGTTTTTGGCAGGAGGGCACAGAAGACTGAGGAGGGAATGGAGAGCGGTCTCCTACTTTCATTCTGGTTGGAAGAAAAAAAGGCCTCCGGGTGGGCGGGGCGAACCAGAGCCGGAACTTGTTTAGGTCTGGAAGCCAAAAACGTCGTCTCTGACGGGGAAAAAGAAACTGGGGGGCTTCAGGAGGGATGAAAAACAGGGGGGGGGTGCAGGGAAATCTCTCTTCCGAAGAGGGTCTGCTCGCCCGGGGGAAAAAGGTACCACGTACAGTAGTCCGAGCAGACAATCGAAGGGGGTAAGGGGTGGGAAGGTCCGGAATCTAAGACTTTTCCGGTGCACGAAACCAACACAACAGAAGGAAGGAGATGGAAGGGATTGGTTATTGTCTTAACGTTCTTCTGTGACACTGCCGAGGAAGAAAGCGGGGGAAAGAAGGCTCGGACGGGCTGATAGGGGGGCCGGGAAGAAACCAGGGCGACAGAATTTCCGAGCGTTCATATCCAAAAGGAAAGCAAGGAGGTAGACACTGTCACGAGAGAGGGAAATTGGGAGTGGACTCTTTTCAACACTCTATTACGTAGAGAGAAGGAAAACGGGAAAAAGTGCGCAAGAACAAGGTTCTAAGTTAACTGAGGACAAAAACGATAAAAAAGCGCAAACCTTTCGATACGCCCCTCTTTGCCAAAATATCCAAAGGCGAGGTCTCATCCTCGTAACGGAAGAAAGGGGAGGATTTCCACATCAGTCAACACAAATCGATCCGAATGCAACCACTATCCTTCTTTCTAGGGACAAAGGAGAAAAGCCTGAGAGACTGCAATCAGGAGGGAAGTCACTTCGGAAAGGGTTAGTCTCCTGTGCACGACCTTAAGACAAAAGGGATGGCGCCCAAGGGGAAAGTGTGGGGCGAACTCCGACCGAACACTCTGGTGTTGTTTCGGCGAGAAACTTCAAAGGGCCGCTCATCACAAGGACAGGGAACTACGGAGCGGGCGGAATGTAATGGGGAGGCGCAAAGGGCGGGCTCTTTTTATCCGCGCGGCGGGAAAAACTGAGGGGGGGCGAAGGCGCGCCAAACGCGAGGAATGGCCGAAACGGGGGGAAGCAAAAGAGATATCAGTACCGATAAGCAGCCAAGGGATTCACAGGAGATCTAGAAAAGCCAAAAAAGGTAGGGGCAGAAATATTTCGAGCACTTCACAGAAGATGAGCTTGGCCTCAGGAAGGGGCACTCATGCCGGCAATGAACCCCCCCCTGGCCAAGAAAAACAAAAGGGGAAAAGGAAATAGCGCAGGGAGCGAAGGGACAGGGAAGTGAAATATTCCATCGCAAAGAAAGTCGTTCCCAGTAAACTGCTCTCGCGGATAATAACCAAACAATACAGAAAACCTGTCCTTTTGAAATTGAAGATGAAAGAAGGATTCAAGGGATGTCGCGCTGAAGAGGAAAGGGCCGAATAGCGTTCACATTACAGCCTACAACACCCTCAAACGGAGGGAGAAGGGGCGCTAAAAAAGTTCGCGGGGAGGGAAAAAGAGGGGAAGGTAGATAACGCAAGACCGCATATCGGAGGATTTGGATCTCATCGACTATTAATTCGAGAGGGAAGCAAGGACCCATCGCGAAAGGGCGTGAATGTTCGGGGGGGACCGGAAAGGCACATACAGGTGAAATCCTCATCACCTATCTCTTAGTGAATAAAAGAGGAGAGGGAAGGAGGGTCCCGGTCAGAGGGGGTCCGAGCAAACCTCCAGGGAAAGGTCATAAAAATAAAGCTCTACTTCTTCCTGAGGCGGAGAATAGAGAGATGTCTCATAGAGGATGGGGTGATCCAGGATCCGGCGTAAGAGTCAGAAAAGGGAAAAAGGTAAAGGGAAAAAAGGAGGGATGATCCTATTTCTTGCTCGCTCTAGTCCAGAAAAAGGGATCTGAGGGGAAGGTACGTCAGTCAATGACGCTGGGGAGAAAGTGGTATGGGGAAAAACTGGTTTTGCAGCCACTCCGAATGACGCCGGGAGGGGGGGTCGGGGGGGTATCGCCCTGCTTGTGTGAAGAGACCCGGAATAATGGGTATGTGCCTGGTCAAATGCACGCTCATCTTTATTAAGGGGAAATAAGGAAAAAAAAGAAAGGAGGAGAGTCTGAAGACAAGATAGGAAACCAGACTCGGGGCATCAGGGCACGTCTATCATCCTGGACTTTAGAAAACGGGAAAGCAGGGGGGGGGAGAAAGTAAACCAGGGCTGTCAAACCGATGGGGGGGAAGGACCCTCAAGTTTGAGATCAATGCGATCTCTACTAAGGAGGGACGGTCACCCAGGAAGAGATGCTCCCGCCAACGCAACTCACCTCGATCGCCAGGGGGAAGGAAAACGAAAAGTTATTTGTTTGTGAGCGAAAAAGGACTCGGGAACTGGTAACGTCTTCCTTATTTCTCCGCAGTTGTTCTGGACTTCAAGGGGGGCGCCGTGGAAGTTGGGCCGGGCAAGTGGGTAGGGGAACGAGAAAGGCGGACAGAGAACAGCTACTTTTAGGGCAGGGAAAAACAGGATAAAGACAAGTGCCCTGGGAAAGTAGAAGGCGGGTGACAGGAGAGAGGTCTTTAAAGAAGTCCTGCTACGGTTCTGGAAAGACACAAAAAGACTCGTGGGATTGACTGCGGAGAAAGAGGGGAGCGGCGGGAGGAACACAGTGGATTGCTACTGCGCGGAGTCACTCCATCATTCTTGGAAATAAAGGTGACGGGTCAGACAGAAAGGTATTTCTGCAACGTTCTCATTATTATGAGATGGGCAAAAAGAGGCAGACACACACCCCCGGCTGTGACCGGCTCTTTTCTCTTCAGCGCCAACTATCAGGGATGGGGTGTGGGGGACTGCCCGTCAGAAAAAGAGATGTCCGACTTCGGGGGGGGACGAACAGCAAATCCACATTAGGGAAGGTCGTGGCACCAAACGGCGGGGAAAAAAACTGGACCAGCAAAATCTGTCGCGGACTGAGGAAAACCATTTATGGGCCAAAAGCTTCCAGATCTAAAAGGAAGGACCTACGCCTATACCAAGAAAAGGTCTGAGCGCTAAAAGGGCGATACCGGGCTGTACTCCTCTCCCTTCGCGGGTACATGAAACGTCGTGACCCTGATCATAGAGGGAAGGGAATCCTTCTCACAAAGACGAGCTAGCATAAGATTCTGACTTCGGCTCAAGGAAGGCGAGTGGATGATTAATTGGAGTGGATGGGACACCGAAGAAAGGAATGAATTCCTAACTCCGTCCTTCACGAAGAGGAAGGGGGGATGGAAGTGGTTCACCAACGTTATGTAGTTGCTCATGTCCCCCAGCAAATCCTTCTCGGATTGGTCAGGTAGGGACAATTCTAATTCCCTCGAAGGCTATCTTCGACAAATAGAAGCGATGAGGTTCTGGGAATTACGATCCATGCCTCGGAAAAAGAACCGAACTGGAGCGCTTCAAACTGCAGCACAATGTGTCTTGTCTTCTTTCAGGGGGAAAAAAATCGTCGAAAGGGGTGCCGCGAGAGGGAGAAAGGACATGAAGAAAAAGTAGCGTCTCTGAGTGACAAAAGGCCTGTTTGGGGAGAAAAGGCAGTTTTCAGGAATTCCGGGTACGAAGGCGAGATTTAAGGAAGGTGGAGAAATTCCGGCGCTATGGAAGAGCACTTTGGTTTGTTGCTTTTCAGGTGGGGGGGAAGAGGGGGACAAAGAATGCTCCTTACTGATTAAATCATCGAGGGTAGGGGGGCTTGAAGGAATTGGAGAATATACTTGTTTCTTTGGACGTAAGGATGGGAAGGGAACAATACGTCTTTCGGAGGGGTTGTCTAAGGAAGCTGTGGGGAAGGAGACGACACGGGTGTACCTTTAAGAGCGTCGAGAACTTCAATCACAAAAGCCAGCAGCTGGAGAACAAGGCACCCAAGGACTCTACGCCATGAACATGTCCTCCGCGGACAGGGAGGAGGGTGGAGGCTCCAGGTTTGCAGATTAAAAGAAGGAAACCAACTTGGGCTTGGTAGGATTCTCTCCCAGGTTGGACAAATGGGCGCAGACCCGATTGGGGGGTAGTAAGGTCGCAAAGGCGAACGACCGTTGTCCGCATGCATTCCGGACGGGGGAAAGCCGTAGGAGCCCTTGCACAGTGGATGACAGTTGTGGGGTACAAAAGACCGCAAACTAGGGAAGAGGGGGGCATAGGGGTCGGGGTGACGATTTGGGACTCTCCTTCGTATTGGGGAGTTAGAGGGGAGGCACCGCGCAATGGTGCCTCATTTGTTCAGCAATATTGCAAGGGGAGAAAAAAGGGAGTGTAAGGAGGACTGTAAATCGAGCACACTGAGTGGGATAGGGTGGCATGAGACTCGGGCGAACGGCCTCGAGTTGACCCCGAGGGAACAAGACAAAAGTAATTTCAGAGGAACGTGGAAATCAAGGCTGGGTGAAATGGGATATTCACTCGCAGGCATTCCTCGGGAGAAAAGGTGGCGGGAGGAAAACTCTATCAGGCAACGCAGACATGAAGGGGAAAAACTGGGGGGGCGAGGAAGTTAGAAGAAAGTCCGCAGAACAAAGAAGAACTTCTATCTTCCGTAGGGAGGAAAAACAGAGGGGAGTAGATGCACTGCAAAAACAAAAAAAAACAGTGCGAAAAGAACTTAGGGGAGAAACACTTGGCACACAGCACCTCTCCTCTGGCGATCATAAAAGGGGTAGGAAGAACGCGCAGAGACCGGAAACAAGTTGGGCGGGAAAAAAGCGCGACTCCAGGGGCTTGATGACCCTCTCGAGGGCATAAGGAAGGGCATTGAAGCAAGCAAGAACAGAGGTTCTGAATTGTTCTACCTCCAAAGGGCGACCACCATCGCAGGCGAGAGAGACATTACACTCACAAGGGCAGAGGAGAAAACACCACAGCAAAACAGTGAAAGTAATACGCCAATTAGGGCATGTAGACGAAATGACGCAACCGTCGGTGGCCTCCATCCAACGCGCGGACAACTAAGAGGGAAGGTCGAAGGGAGGGAGGTCCTAAGACCTGGTAGGGAGAAAAAATCCTTCTTCCGAGAAGGGGCGACACATCAGGGCAGAAGTGCTCGAAGCATGGTTCAAGACTCCAGAAAAGGCTTAGGGAAAAAACCATTTCGTACGCTGTAAGTGACAAAGAGAACTGAAAGGGAAAAAAAATGTCCTTCCACCTAGTTAAAGCGAGGAGTGAGGACTCTTCGTCACTAAACTAAAGGCGGAGAAATGCTACCATTCGATGTCTAAGAAGGGGCAAATAAAAAAACATTCTATCCTTCATCTGCGAAGGAACCGGGTAGGAGGCGGGTGAAACACCTGACTTCGGCCGCTCCCAAAAACTACTTCGTTGAAGGGGGGGATGGTTGAGCACCGCTTGGAAAAAAGGAGGAAACGAGCAAATGGCTGGTCAAGGCTGGAGATTTTCCTTCTCGGTTTCAGCGCTGAGGTACCGGATTAGTAGGGGAGAGAAAAGTATGAAGAACGAGAAAAGTCTCCTTAATCTTAGAGCCGGGAAAGGAGAAAACGGGTAGAAATCTTCGACAGAAAGAACAAAAAAGAAAGTGGCAGGGCGGCAGTAAGCGAGCGCACCACGAGTCTTCGTGAACCAGGTAAAACGCGCAAAATCATGGGGGAAGCTTCGTAGCGCGATGAAGGGAAACGGAACCGGTAATGGGGGGGGGGGGCTATGCTGCTCCCCCATGCCGCGCCTGGGGGAGAAAACAAGAAATCAGCCTGCAACGAAAAAGAAAGGGAAAACCAACAAACTCTCGCATAAGGGCATGGGCGAGGGGGTCAATTCTCCCTTTAGAGCGTCTTGGAGAAAGGAAAAAAAAGGGTCGTACACGGGG
>Ga0179591_1188441_pt1 | contig 12066 bp, 12 predicted proteins | sample CZOMad2_1_08_16f_FD_182891 | JGI IMG/M metagenome (GOLD analysis project Ga0179591, IMG submission 182891) | Vadose zone soil fungal communities from Angelo Coast Range Reserve, California, USA - CZOMad2_1_08_16fungal (PacBio error correction) | ecosystem: Environmental > Terrestrial > Soil >...
CAGTAGAGAAAGAGAGACGCGTGGCCTGGCCAAGCGATTTCCAGGGAGTAATAGGACGATCATCAGTCAAGAAAATGCACGTAAGAGGTCTTTTTCGCCACCTACGGTGAAAAGTCGTAGTGCTAATAATAAAACACACCACAGACGGAACTTGGGTTGACAGAGAATGAGAACATAAGACGAGAAGGGGGGGAAGGGCCCCTCTAACTTGCTGTTACTGCAAAAAGGAAAAAGATCGAGAAAAGTCAAAAAAAAAAACAAGGATACTGACAATAAGGATGGGGGGGGCAGGGGGGGGTTGCCGAACCGCCAAGGGGGAAAGGAAAAAAATCACCTATTCCAGAAGTGCAGGACAATGACCAAAATTTAAAAAAAAGGTCATGTGAGCGGAGTCACTACGTGAACCTCTGGGGCCCAGGGGGTCTCTTTGGTCCAAAAGAGGGAAGGGAAGAAAGAGAAGGGTACGGCTTGGGGCGGCTCGGTCTCCCTGGAAAGGAAAATCGAGAGCAGGCAAGTCTCGAAAGAGCGACGGGATGGAAAAGACTTTTAACAAAGGAAAAAGAGGGGGATGGGAGGGCAGGTCCTGCCGCACGCAAAAAGTAAAAAGCGGGTGGGGTGAAGGTGAGAACGGACAAGGGGGATGACACTCTGAGGGGGGGGAAGAAAAAAAACGTTGCCCAGGCCAAGCGGAGTACTTTGTGAGTGAAGGTTGGCGGTCAAACTCACTTGCGTCACTTGAGGGAGCGGGTCGACTTCTGCATGGGGGGGGAAAGAAAAACGTGGGAAGTGGCTAAGTTGCGAACAAAGGGTGAAAGATTTGCACAAAGGACGCAGCCAGACTTGGAAACATTCATGGAAGGAGGTGCAAAACGTTCGCGGCGGCCGAACCTGAAAAGAACTGGAGGCCACGGCACAGGGTCAGAAAGGGAACTTCCTTACGTGATGAAAAAAAAAAAGTGGAGAGGGGCACGTTAAAAAGTGCGGATCACTGAGGTGTGAAACAATAGCCGTACCACAAGGGGGGGCCAAAACGAAAGTGACACTTCTTACCCCAAGCCAAGAAGGAAAAAATGCTGGTCGGAAGGGGGAAGAGTGGGGGAACGAACTAGACGAATGGATGAGGAAAAATCAGCGCGTCAAATCACCAAAACAAAAACCAAAAAAAAAAAAAAACGGGCTCAAAGTAGGAAGGAGAGGGCGGAGAAAAATCGGGAAAGGTAGCGACTAAAATATTAGAGGGGATAAAATTCGCTGATGGGTTTAAAACGCGGGAAAGGCAGACTCCGAACAAAAACGGCGAAGAGCAGGGAGGGGGTTTTCGGGTGGTGAATTAACCATGGTGGAGTCAGGCTGAATTTCGCCCGGAAGGTGGGATTTCTCGGATCAAGACGGAACAAGTGGGGGCAGGGTTATTCCTAAATAATCGACCGTGGCAAATCCCAAACGAAAAGAAATAATCCTGAAAATTTAATCCTGAGATAAAGGCCACTTGGACTTCTCAAAAGGTAAGTCAGGCGAAATGAAGGGACGGCGGCTAAAAGGAAAAAAGATTCAGACCTTCATCGAAAACAGGACTTGGCCAATTTAAAAAAAAAAACCACTGCACAGGGAGAAGGATCTGGGGGAGTGGATTGGGGGAGGAACTGGAGGCGCCTCTACCAAGATCTAATGACGGTATTTCTGAAACAACTTCTCATCAAGCCTCACGTCAAAAAAACACGGTGGAGGCATTTCAGAAGAAAAACAAACATTGACGAAGGGGAGGAGGAAGAAGTCTCTCGACAACAGAGATAGAGAGATAAGACCGCTGCAGACAAATGGTTTTGAAAGGGAGCCTCCACCGGCTGGTTTCTTCTGGCGAGAAAGGACGAAAAGACCATAGTCAAAAAGGAGGCTAGAGAGGACAGAAATCAGGTGAAGAAGAACGAAAAGCAACAACGGGAAGAAGACAAGGCAGCAGGCCTCAAGCCTGTGGAATTCATTCCGGCTCCGTCCTGGGGAAAAGAAAGCCCCGTTAGTATCAAGACCACGCGAAAAAAGAAACCGGGACGAAAAGTCCCGTAAAAAAAGCGAAGGGAGTTGACGCGAGCGGCGGTTGGTTGAAGTGCACCCGCGAGTATTTGTGGGGGGAAAAAAAAGAGGGACACCACGCACCGGTGGACCGAGAACTCAAAGATTAAAGGACCCGAAAAATGCTGATCGAATCCCCCAGTAAGCCACCCGCAAGCCGATCACGTACGGAGGAAGGCAGCGCTGTAAAAAGTGGTAACAGCAAGGGGGAGAGAAGGAGAAAGAGGGGAGGTCGCGATTGGGAGTCAGAAGCAGGACCGAACTTCAATGCTGTCCAAATGGAAGGAGGGCGAAGAAAGTTACTCAAATTTCTCACGTAGGTACGGGCCGTTCCAAAATAAAAAAGGAAGACAAGGGGGAAAGACGTTGGAACGCAGGGAGAGGATTCAAAAGGGGAAAGATCGGAGTGGTGGCCGGCTGCGGTTTGGCACCCCCCGGGTGAAAACACTTCACGTGCTCGGCACTCCATTCCAGTGCAAAAGGAAAGAAGGTCCAAATGCACGAAGCCGCGGTGGATTTCACCTCCAGTTTGTAAGTTCGAAGAAAAGCACAGTGGGCGGAAAGAAGCACTGGACGAGGGGAACAGGGGACTGCGGTAAGCCGCGTTGGGGGGGACACAGCGTCAATGACCAGTCGACACAATTATCAGGGCATGACCATTGCGCCTTCAAAAGGCTGTAAATGGAGAAGAATGTGGGTGAAGGAAAGGGAGATAAACCCAAGGAACAACACGGTGGAAAGTAAAACAACCTGGGTCTGTCAAAGGGTGAGGCAATCCGTCAGCTGTATCGAAGAAAAAAAACAGAAAGAGAGTAGCAGGTTGAATGCATGGCGGCCACACCTGGGATGGACAGGGGAACGCAGGAGTCACTCTCCCTTCTAAGGGCAGCCCGATCCTGGTATGCCTGAGTGAGGGGAGGAAGGAAAAATCGAAACCTGCCAGAAAGAGTTGGACCTTTTGAAAAAACAAGACCCTGCTTGGGCGAAGAGGTGCTCCGGAAGGGAAAACGGAGCGGTTTTTTCACATCCTTAAGTGAAGAGGCATGGAATAGGTGAGGACTTCTAACTGCCGGTGGAAGGCAAAAAAAAAAAAGAAGAAAGACTGAGCTCTACAACAACAAAAAAGAGGAGAGAGAGATTGACGGAGTGTTGGGAGAAAACCCAAAGGGGTTGAAGAAGGTGTGCTCCCCGAGGAAGAAATAAGCGATGGGCAACATTCTATGATTGAAACTACGGGATAAGACGGAAGGAAGAGCACAAAACCGGCCCGGAATGTGTGCCAAAATCTTCGATTGACGGGCAAAGAAAGGTGAAAGCGGCCCAAACAAGTCCAACACCGGAAAGCGGAGCCCGGAAAAAGAGGGGAGCAAGGAGCGACAGTGGGAAGGCGAAAAAAACCGTTACAACAACGGACATCTTTGGGGGGCTGAAAGAAACCTCCATCAGAGAAAAAGCGGCGGGGGATGAGAGGAAAAAAAACGAGAGGAAGAGGACGGATAGAACGCCGTCGGGAACCATCGTCTTTTAGGCAACTGAAAAACCAAAATAACTTAACTTGTCGGACGGTAACCGCATTGCGTCAATGAAAAAAGACGGAGGATGGTCGTCGGCAATGGTACAATGCCACAGGGGAAAGAGATGCTTTAAAATACTTAGGAGGGGGGGGAACAAAATAAAGAAAGAAAGAAGACCGTGGCAAATGATTTAGGGAAGGGAGGGAAGTAGCAACCGCAGCGGAAAAGGACAGAACATGGGTGAAAAAAAGAACACACGATGTCGGGAATTACTTAGGAGACTGGTAATAAGGAGGGGAGCGCGGTGACAAAGGGTCAAGGACTGGCCATAAAAACTGAAGAAAAAACGCTTTGTCAGAATAAAAAAGAAAAACATACTTTCGGGCCAAGAAACCAAGTACTGGGGGGCTATAACCAAAAACCCCCGCCGAGAAAGGAAAAAAAGAGGGGCGGGCAAAGGGGGGGGGGAAAGGAAAGTGAACTAGAACATGAAGGAGGCCGGGTTGCACTGACGCTCTTTTCGAAGGGGGAAGAGTCTCTTAGGAATGCGAAGAGGAGGGGAAAAAAAACTATCTAGGAGAAAGGAGCTTCACTTTTTAAAGAGGGGACAAACGCTGCATTCATCCCATGCCAAAGAGGGGAAAAAAGGGGGGGATTGGGTCCAAAGGGGCGAATACAAGGGATAAGGGGGTGATTCTCAGGACCTTGGGTGGAAGGATCACTTCCATCAATGGCCCTCGGCAGACAATGACACCCCTACGATCCACGGGCAATCTTAGGGGGGCAACGGACGGAAAAGAAAGGGGAAGTGCGGGGGGAGTTCTTCGGTACGAATAGGAGGGATTGATAGACAGTAATGCACGAACAGGAGGAGGATGACGGGTTGAGAAAACGGAAAAGTGCGCCAAGGCGGCTTGCGGGGGAAGGGAAAAAGGGCCCCGACTATCTCACAAATTGACTTGTGACTTCAAACAAAAGCCCACCTGAATAGGGGGAGGATTGAATCCCGTCAAGCAGGGGAAGAGGGGGGGGGGCATAGAGCACCACACCGGAGGAGGAGAAATAGAGAGGGATAGAATCAACCGCCTAAGGTTTTTGAGGGATACAAGGCATAAAAAAAGGCTGACGGGTGTTAGGGAGCAGGACGAAATAAAGTCAAGATCGTGAAAATCGTCCCGAAATCCTTGCAGAATGAACGCAGGCGCGCAATGGAACTGTAAAAAAAGAAACCGAAGAGGGGATAGAAGAGGGAACTACGAGAAAGGAGAAACAAAGGAGGCGACACCTCCTCCCTCCAACTACGTCCACAAAGGGGGCGCAGAAAGGCCGTGGAAAGAAAAAGAATATTTCCCTTGTGAAAAAAGCCGGGTGGATGGGGCCCCAGCGGGCTGGGAGATGGATTAATTCCACCGGCAAAACCAGGTGCGAGAGAAAACAAGTCCAAGCCTGCCCCACTTCCCCCAAATGTATACAACAAGAAGCATAGAGGGACAGGGGGAATGCAAAGGGACGGAGCGGGCAGTGGGTACAAGCAAATGCAGCCGAACCTCTCAGAACAGCGATTTGGTGCCAAAATCCATAGTAGGGCGAATAGAAGGAAAGATCCCGCACAAATAGAGGTTCATTGAAACGCAGCCGTTCAAAAAGAATTTAGAAAATAGACTTGAATGCAAACACGTTCGGCAAATACGAGATGTTGTACTTCCATCGGGATCGGGGGCAAAAAATGTAGGAAACGTTCAAGGGACAAATAGCTCTTAGGGGGGGCCGGCTGCGGGGTTTGCTCACACAGGGTGAGAAGACGTTGGCAACGGACCAGATACAGCCTACACTTTGTTCAACCAGGAAGAAAAAGGAATTACCTGGGAAAAAAAAACACGCCCGCGTGATACACCTCAAGGGTACTTATTTGTGCAGCGCCGGCCATTGACTATGAAGAAGGAAGTACAAGGGCCTTGAAAAAGTTTTGGAGGTCAGGAGGGGGGGGTTCCGCAACAGCTTCGGAGCAAGTACTCAGCAACGTCCCAAAGGCTTGACCATGTGGCCGGGCGACCCCGTGTGGAAGAGCCCAATTGCAGTTGAAACCGAGACAAAGGAAAACTTCAACCACTGGCCGGTGGGCCGCCCGGGCTCGGTCAAATCCGTTTCTACCGGGGGGGGCATCGGTGACGATAGCAATTCAGATCGTCGAAAGAAACGCAACCCCGCCAGGCGTAAAATTTGGGAGGAAAGGCGGGGCTGCCGCCCAACAGCAACGAATGGCAGTGAAACAGTCAGCACGACAATTCTACCAAACCGGCGCGAACGGGCCCGGGACGAAGAGAAGGGACCTTTCGAGGGGGGAAATGACCTGAGCCGTCACCTCAACTCCGCCAGAAACAGGTTTGAACTTTTTCCTGAAAACAAACTCTCGCGGGGGCGAAGGCAGGGGTGTGAGCCCGTAGTTTCCAAAAAAAGAAAAGCGTTGGGGCCCAGGGAAGGAAGGTAAGGGGGAACTAGGATAGTGATAAAGGGAAAACTTCCGGGCAAACGGGAAGGGTGACCTGCAACCGACCAGAGGCTCAACAACAAAAAAAGAGGAAAAGAGAAATGGGCTTATTTTCGGAAGGGGAACCGCAAGGGGGGTGAAAGGAGGAATTAATCACCATTAAATAAACATGGAAAAAAAATGGAAGGGCGCGTCAAAAAAACGTCGATGGTGGGTGCAAACGGATCATTAAAGAAAAAAAGGAAAGGGCTCTTTGGGTTCTAACAAAAGAGAGAAAGAGCGCCATGACTCAAAACTAACAGGAAAAAAAAGAAAGCTGTCAAATAGGAGGAAGGGGAAGGTCGCCCGCCGGCGACGTTTAAGTTAAAAAGACGTTACACAACGCTTGTGTAAAGAGACGATCCGCAATGGGGTCACCTGGCGACGAGGCAGGCCACGTTTGGATTTAAGGGAGAAGGAATTAATCGGACTAAGCACAAGAGAAGAGAAAACAGGAAAAGGAGACCAAAGGTCAAAACAAGTGGGAAGTGGAAGTCTGTTTACTGCAGAAGGCAGCGAGGGGGGAAAAGAGCGCGGGGGGCGAGTTCACTTGACAAAAAGGGGCGGCTCCAAAATGTGGGTTGCGACATGGGCCGAAGACGGGCCAGCCTGACAAAGAAAAGAACTTGCAAGTCTTCAAAGGCGTCGCAACTTGGCCGCGAGCGAACCTTACGTGCAAAATCACCGAGGAAGAAAAGGCAAGACGGCGATACGAGGGTTTGGAGTGAACATGGAAGGGTGACAAGTTGAGGTCAACAAAACGCAGGAGGAAAAAAAGAAGAGAGGGGACACAAGAATGACGCAATGAGAATACCCCACAAGCTTCCGTAAAAAAAGCTTGGGAAAAACGAAGCGGGGTGGGAAAAAACTACGATTCGAAGGAGGAAACTCGTTGATTACTTAAATCTATGGTGGAGGAAAGGAGGAGCCGGAGGGCGCTTAGGTCATGGATTCGGGAGCGGAAGGGGGAGTCAGAAAATGCGACGCGGGGGAGAGCGCAGGCATCCCTTCAGAGATTGCGTGTGAAAATGGGGGGAGGGCGGGCAGGCATTGATAGGTTGATTAGAAAGAGACACGGTGTCCGGTTTAGGGCCATCTCAGCAATATCGAGACGGCAAAACAAATCAATAAACGAAGGGAAGAATAAAAATAAAACGGGGATGCCCCGGAAGGCTCGCAAAGTTTGACTCGTCGCCGGGAGGGGAGTAATCGATCACTTTCGCTACAGTCCAGGGGAGGGAGTAGCAAACAGGAGAGGATTATTGCCGGCTTTAAGAACAAGGAACATTTCGCACGCTCGAGTGGTGCGGGGCAAGGCGGGAACCGAAAATCACAGCCTGAGTTTTACTAGGAAGTGGGAAAAGGATCACCAAGCCGCCAGTAAAAAGCAGGGGGTCCTTTTCATTCAAAAATGCGCAGGCTGCCTAGATCTCTCTCAGAAACAAAAAACAACGGAGGGTCTTCAAGGCGGAACGCCTGGAAAAATGTTTGAAGGATCATCCACCGGGAGGAGGGAGGGGGGCTTTGAACTGGATCCAGGAAGTAACCACCCTCCTACCTTCGAGGCAAAAAAGAAGCCGGAAGAAACCGCCTCCATTGGCCAGGTATCAAGACAAAAAAAACGACTCCTCCTGGGATAGGCCGAAAAAAAAAAATCCTCGGCAAGGAGGAGGGGAAGAAGACCCTCAGGGGAAACTACGTAACTGCTTCGCAAGGACCCTTAAACCCGAGGATGAACGCGATTAAGAACGTGAGGGGGGATGTGCACTCGGGGGGTTCTGTGAGGGAGGGAAAGCACACGGCAAAACAGTGAACGACGCCTTCATGGTGACAAAAGCCAAAGAACTGAGGGCATAGTTAATACCCCCTCGCCTATAATGAGAGGAGGAGGAGTTTCAAAAGCGTACATAACAGGAAGAGAAAGACAAGTGCAATTTAGCTAACCGCGCCAGAAGCACGGTCGGGAGGAGGGAGCGCAGCAGTTCTCAGGGCAAAAAATAACGGGTAAGGGAACGAGTACGGGCCGGTTTGGTAAGTCAGATTGTCGCGGGTAGGAAGCATCACTTTCGGGTGAAAACAGACGGGCCTGTGGGTGGAAGGCAAGTCACCACCAGTGGGATCAAAGCACATTAGGTCAAACTCCATTCCTGACACAAAAAACATCGAAAGGAAAAAGACACCGAAGGAGGAGGTTGCAACATTTCTTGTCGTTCTGAAGAAAGGACCCATGATATCCAACACTTAGATTCCCATTTATGCGGTTCGGAAAAGGCAAAATTTGTTTCGGAAAACAAAATCAAAAAAACGGCTCAGTCGCAACCAAGGAGACCCTCACTGGCAGGAAAGGGGGGCGAAGGACCCTCTCGAAGGGGTAACCCCCGCCGATGGGCGGCCGAAAATTAACAAAAGGAAAAGGCCCAAAAAAACACACACACCGGAATGGTGCGCGCAAAAAGGCACACCACTCCGTTTCCTACCGACTGGGCTCGTACTCAGAAGGTCAGAAACTGAAATCTCGGGAGATGAACGGAAAACCACCAAAAAACCAGAAGGGGACGGCAGCAATTTTTGCAGGGGGGAGCCCATAAAAAAGCAAAGAATTCCGGGGAAAAAACTGCAATGGAGGACTCACCCTGAATCGAGGGCGGACTACAGCCGAATTGAAGAAGTTGTGAATCCTGGGCAGCACACCCCCTTCATAGGGTCTGAAAACATAGGCGTGTCGGGCCGACTCAGAAGAACGGAATTTGGAAAGCAAAAGATGAACGGGGGGGGGGCCACACGCTCCAGGTTCACTTCATTTAAACGGCCTTCATTAAACCTTTCCGACCAAGGTCACAAAACCCTGATCATATCCACCACAACAACGTATTGATTAAAAGAAGAAGGCAAAAGGGAAAAGGTTGGGGGGGGGAAGGAACACGTTTGAAGATTGCATCACCTATTGAAACAAAGAATGAAGAAGGGCTGGCCACCACCGTATTTGTTAAGCACTACGAGGGCCGGGGGCCCACCGCACCTTAAAAACGTTGAAATTAAAAAAGAAGGGAAAGTTGCATCGCCAGGTGACACGGCCGGCCTCAGGCCCCCTCTACTCGACAGACTATTAGGCAAGAATTCTCTGACGCAAGGTTCTCGAAGAGACCAGTTTACAAAAACAACTAAAAAGCATGGGGAACCGGAAGGAGCAAAACTGATACGAGGGGAGGCGGGGAAAGTTTTGGGGAACAGACGATGAAGCGGACGGGACGATTCACACTTCGGGGGACCGAAAAGGCCGCAACCTTCCGAGTGCCGGAAGGAGGGGAGGTAACCTCATGGGAGCGAAGGCACATCGTCTGGGCGACGGGGAAAAGGTAAAGCAACAGGGGCCGTCTAAAAAATTGAGGGGGAGAAAAAAGATGGGAATAAGCGGGTGGCAAAAAAATACCGGACAGAAAACACAGAAATCAAGACTTCAGTTCATAGGGGGGGGCAAAAGGGGCAGTACATACAAACTGGAGTAAGAAACCGGGGCGGTTTTCTAACGTGAAGGAACTTCAAAAAACTGGTTAATCAAAGCGCGGTGGGATTGCCCTTCTCAAAAACTCGGGGGGGACAAAAAACCGCAGCAAGGCAAACAAGATCTGGGAAAAAAAGAATTGGACGTCTCCGCGTAACCCCATAAAACGAAAGGTAAAAAAAAAGGGGGCGTCAGAAGGTTTGACAGTGCCACAAGGAGGAACTGCGCTCTTTGAAAAAATCTAGGGGAGGGGAAAGGGGAGGGAAGGGGCGAGCTCAAGAACAAGTAGATCTGCAGAATAGCGAAGCGAGTGCTCGGCACACTTCTGGATTTTTCCCAATGGGAAGAGCCGCAGGCATCCATACTAAAGATTAACCTGGGGGGGGGGAGGAAATCAATTGGGGAAGGAACGCGGGAGTCTCAAGCACTGGGGTGACGGGGGTTGAGGCCAGCGGTCAAATACAACGACGGGGCCCAAAAACAAATGAAATGCGAATGGAAGCCGTCGTGAAAGAAATGGACATCAAGTGACTATCTTCTAAGGGTAGGGATAGAAGAAAAGGGGGAGAAAAAGGAAGTCTTCAGGAAGGCAAGAGCCACAGAGGCTGTGGGCGCAAGGGGAACAGGAACATGTCAACTCTGCTTGAGGCGGATTCACGGCGCTGGAAATCAGCACGATGCGGCTGAAGGGGAAAGTCACGGAAGGTAATACTCACAGCCGGCCCGAAAACGGTGAGAATGAATCCCTTCATGCAGAAAAGATAGGGAAAGAGACTCAAACAACAACAACTTATTGTAGAAATAGATATGCGGACCGCGGTGCCATGGGTTTAGCAGGCTCCCCGGGGCGTTGTCGGAGGGGAAATTCCAAAGTAACCACCAAGTCGTGATGGAGAGAAAGCTTAGCCAAAGAGAACGGCGAGGGCAGAGGGGGGGAGAACGTGGCAAAAAAAAAACAACGACAACCGAGGCAGTCAATGATCCACGTCCTGCAATCCCGTGAGGTTAAAACGCTACATGGAAGCGCCAAAAAAAAAAAGGGAGGGGAGACACAGAACCGGGGGCCAAAAACAAGGATTTAAGTCGGGGACCGGAGTGGGGGATGGAGTGCCACGAAGAGACTGGATTTGGGGTGTAAGGCATCCACCCCCAAAAGGGTACGGAGGAGGAGAACTAAAAGGAGGAAAAAAAAGGACTGATAGGATCCCCCCAATGTTAACTAAAAAAAAAACACCAAACATGTGCGGAAGAAATGCAGCAGGGGTGAAAAAAAGAATCAGGAAATCAGAGGGAAAATACGCCTGGAAGGAATTTACATACATGCCGAGATAAAACGAAAAATAACGGCCGCCAATCTATTAGTGGGAAGCGAGCATGTTGCAAAAAGGGGGAATCCGAAGGCAGGGAAGGGAAACGCGGGTGGGACGCCAGGTTTGGAAGTCCGCTTGTGTCTAGGTTAATCCAGCATCATAGTCACCCTATCAGGGAGCGTTGCTCCCCTAAAGTGGAAACTGACAAAAGGGCAAAAGAGGAAAGGGGGATCACGACAGACTGATGAACGGCTCCGAGTAGGAAAGTTCCAAACCGCACGGCACCAGAAATTCGTAAGGTTCGCTCTAGGATGACGAGGCAACTCACTGCAATGGAAAGGTACTGTTGTTGCCGGTCTTGTTGTGCAACATGGCAGCCGTCCACGCAATAAAACAGACCACTGGTTCGGACATTGCACAGAAACCAGCGAGGGGCACAGAAAATTAGAAGAAGTCTTCCTAAAACAAAGGGAGGGGGACGCAATATCCACTCCGGGCTACTCATTGACATCACTCCGTCAGCGGATCTCGTCAGGACCCACCCCGCAAATCCTGGAGAAAAGGTTGGGAAGCTGATCGTCAGACCAAGAAAAGATTCCGGGTGGCAAAAGCCTAAGGAACAAGGCGCTCAAATAACTTGCCGCCGAAGCGATGGAGAGGTAATGGGGTGCCCTCAAAGGAGGAGCAGCGGTCACTGCGTAGACCAGGTTGGTGAGAAGGAGGAAACAAGCGCCCGTCTTTTCGGACGAGTGGGCTCCCGTATTGGGACCACAGAAAGGACGGTTGAAAGGAGAATGGCAAAGTGATTGCATTGGACAGGAAGAGGTTATCTTCCTTAAAACAAACTTAAAAAAAGGCCAAAACCGAAAAAAAAAACACAACAAACACGGATGCTTCGAAAGAGAGGAGATCCGGGAAACGAGTTTTGGAATTCACAACTTTGAAAAAAGGCAAGAAGGGCATTCAGGGAAAAAGGGGGGGAAATGGGCAACGATATGTGGGATGCAAGACTGAAAACATGCCGGGGCGCCAAACGAACGGGGCGCGTTGTTAGCCAAGAGTAAAGAAAGGAGCGCAAAAATGTGACTCTTCGCTCTCCTTACAAAAGAAACGCGGCACTAAAGGAGGAAACGAAAGTAGCGC
>Ga0179591_1235653_pt1 | contig 12066 bp, 17 predicted proteins | sample CZOMad2_1_08_16f_FD_182891 | JGI IMG/M metagenome (GOLD analysis project Ga0179591, IMG submission 182891) | Vadose zone soil fungal communities from Angelo Coast Range Reserve, California, USA - CZOMad2_1_08_16fungal (PacBio error correction) | ecosystem: Environmental > Terrestrial > Soil >...
TAGGGCAGGAAAAGAAGCCCTTCTAATCCTAGGTCGATTTGTGGGAGGAGTAACCCCGCGAGTCCTGTGGAAAAAGGCACACTGATAAAAAACAGAAAGGTTTTACAGTCCGTCTCCAACCCCTAGGAAAAAGCCGCTGATTCGAGTCCAGAAAAAAAAGAAGTTTAAGGCAAGCGAAAGGGGAAGAGGGACGGGGATCAGGTACGAGATCATCGCGGACTAGTGACAAAAGAAGTCGGGCCGGCCTGCTTATGCAAAAGTAGACCGGAGGAGAAATTGTCCTTCGAAAAGTCTGTAAGTCAGCAAGGGGAGGAGAAGAGGTAAGGACGCTAAACTCCACATCAAAAAGGGAAAACTTCTGCTCGACCAAATAGGACGATCCTATTCGGGGGGAGAAAGGAAAGGAAAAGGATGCGCCAAGCTCTTCCGTTCTGAAGGCCATCTAATCTGCCCTTAAAGGATTGGAGCCTCACCTGAGGATAGGGCGCGAGCTAGGAAACCGTCCGGGGTGAGGCGGGGAACGGGCAGGGGGACTCTTTTTGCGGATGGTTGTCTGCGGTTTTGAAAGAGGAGAAGAATTAAATCGGAAGTGGCTGGATTGAAAAAGACCTGTTCCGAGAGGGGCAGGGGAGCGTGCTTGGCCCGAAACCCGGTCGGGTAAGCCAGCACGCGTGTCGCCGCTCGGTGGGGAAGGGTATCGAGTCACATGAAAAGAGTCTGTGTGCCCGAAAGGACCGGGATTACCCAGACAGAGACTCAGGAGGAAACGTAAGAGAGGAAGACAGAGGATGCGCCGGGCGGGGAAAAGAGGGACCTGCCGAGCTTTCAATCGCCGTGTGTCCTGGACGAGAAGTTGTAAAAGGTATGATGAATCAAGGACTATGTCTTGGGCAGGTGAATAAAAGAAGCCGCAACGCGTCATAAGGGAAAAGGCCTAGGAGTGTGCCAGGGGGTGGATGGTCGAAGGAAAGACCGGCTGTTGCAGACAAATAACTTTCGACTGCAAGGGGAAAAGATGCTTGGGATTAAAAATGGCGCGGTCGACGACGTGAACGAGGGGGCCGTTCCTGATGCGACCGGTGAGAGGATCCGTCGCAGCTAGGCCGGCGGGTCAAACTGGTCGCCTGTGAAAAGAGGGGGCTGACTCCGGCCCTGCGTCGACTGGAGGGAGAGGGGGGGGGGGGGTGGAAGCCACGGGGGCCGGAGATGTGCTGGTGGATATAGAAGCTGGAAAAAAAAAAAAAGATTTTGGTAAAAACGTCGGGAGGGAAGGGGGCTGCGACATGTCCTACGTTAGATACCGCAACACGTCGCAAAGGTCTTAGGTCTGTCGACAAGGGCGGGGAGGAGATACGACGAAGAAGCTTGGAGTGTCGTCATTGCGCGCAAGTTCCGCAGAAAAGAAGGGGCGCCTGAAATGGGGACTCTCAGAGAAACCCCGCTTTGGGGGAAACTGGAAGGGTGCACGGCGTCATAACGGCTGAGGAGTTGCGGCTTGGTGGGGGAAGGGGGAGGAAAACTTGCGCGGTGCGTTGCGGGGTTCTTCTCGAGGAAGAAAAAAAAAGGCGGGGTCCCCCGAAAAAATTGGTTCTGATAGAGCTGCAAAGAGGAAATGAGGCACGAAGTCATGAAAAATTTTGCACTAGAAGAACGCTCTTTAGCGGGACGGGTGCGATCGATCAAGAGGAATAGGGATTAAGACTAAAGTTCCGTTTACGGGAAAGAGGCGCGAGATTAGCGAAGTAGGTGGAAAACGGAGGGGTAGAGGACCGCTGAACAGGGCGAGGTTGCTCGAGAATCACCAGGCATCAATCAAAAAAATATGCCACCGAAAGGTCAAAGGAGAGAAGATGAGCGGGAATCAAAGGGGAAGAACCCGCCGCCTCCAACAGGTCGGAGGGGAGGGGGGAACAGAAAAAATCCTCAAAACGACAACTCGCAAATCAGCTCCGGGGGCGATTGCCTCCGGAAGCCAAAGAAAAGCTTTTCAAAAAAAAAAAAAGTGGAGTTTGCGCTTCTTCTGAGAACACCGCGACCATGCTCACATTAAATCATCTCGCAGGAACATGGAAAACTGTCGTCGTCGCAATGGTCATTGGATTCCGGGAAAGACAGGAAGGGGCTGCTCTGTGTAGGTAAAGAAATATGACGTGTTCGGCAGACATAGAGAACGATCACGCAACGCCACAAAATCCGAAAAGTGCGCGGGGGGAGGGCGGCCCGGTGTCAGGAACTCCACACGCCAGTCAGGGGAAAAAAAACCGATTTGGGCTATACGTGCGCGGCCGGATTTCGGAGTTCTTGAGAGACATCTTTGGCCAAGAACACACGCGCGGCAAAGACCCCCGGAAAAAAGAGAAGGGTAAACAACGGTCCTAAAATAACCGAGGGGGGAGGCTAAAAGAAAAAAGAGAAAATGGGGTCCTCGGAACGCCGTACGGAGGGACTCGCGACAATGAAAAGACTAGGAGCGCGCGAGAGAAAAGCCGAGGCCGATCGCGAAAAAAATTGAAACTTTGAGAGGGAAACCCGCAGCAAAAAACTCATTGGGCGGCGGTCAACGCATGACGCCAACGAAAAAAAGTAAACGGGGGGGGGAAAGTTTTCATGTCGGGGGGAGGGGAACAACGAAGGGACCACCAGATCGGAAGGGTTCCGACTCAGAGAACAACCTGCGGGAAGAAGCCGAACGCGATGGAACCAATATATGTCGACGAGAAGTGGTCAAAGGAAAGACGGCAAATAACAACAGGATAAAAAGGGGAAACAGTAGGAAAGACGAAAAGGCCTCGGCATCGCAAAATCGCTCTGTTTCATCAAGACGGCAGCCGCGCGCTTGTATGAAAGAAAAAGAAAGCATCTTTTCGGAATCGATCCGTGGCCGGCTCGGGGGAACTGGATCGGAGAGGTGGTAGAAAAAAAAGGAGGCGCGGTACAAGAAGGGGGGCTGTAGATTTTGAAGGGTTGGCGAAAGAGACAGAGCGTTCAAATGGGCGTGCCCTCACCAGGTTATTAAATTGGTCTGGGGCGTAGGCATCCGTCCAGGACTGCGGGGGAGGAGTTCGCATTCGGGACAGGCGCGCGAAGGTCATTCTTATCAAATCGGGAAAAAGAAAAAGGAGGACTAACCAGCGAAAATCCAGCACACAAGCAGCACGAGGAAAAAAGAAACCAAAAGACGCCAAAGGATTTCAAAAGGGAAGGGTGAAGGGGAAGATATCGACATCGTCATGTGTCGAAAATCTTATGGCCGGAAGCCTAGACTACGATTGTTCTCAGGTCGAAAAGACGCCTCCCATCGAAAAAAAGGGGAAAGACAAGATCGGCAAATTATCTACAGGAGGGTCGCAAAGAATGCGGATTTCTAGCACACAATGGGCGTCGGGATAAAAAGAAGGGGGAAAGCTCGAAGGCAAAAAGAAAGCGTGCGACTAATGGGCGGTCAAAAACAGTAGGCGTGATAAGGAAATGGAACTAAAAGTCGCTAAGTGCTCTACAGCGGGTGGTGGCCATAAGGGGGCATCACCACTTTGCCGATCACGAGGAGGAGCTCTGATGATTTTCATAAGAATCACTTAAAAAACACCGAGGGGCATAACGACAATCCTGGTCAACAGATCTCAATAGCGGGGGAAACGAGTCTATAACTTTATTCGCGCCAGGGAAACGTTGTAAGGGCAGGGGGAGTTCCGAGTTCAGTAGTGGGGGGGGGGGGGGGGGGGGGGGGGGGGGGTGGGGGGTGGGGTGGTGTTGGGGGGGGGGGGGGGTGGGGCTGGGGATTGGGGGGCCGACACTTGCGGAAGGAGGAAGATCTCCTGCAATATACGAATATTTGGGCACTGTGATGTTAAATTTTAACCGGAGAACTTACTGGCAAGACAAAACCGAGGGGTTAGGTTTGGGGAAGGGGGCGAAAAGAGTAACTGCCGGACCACCCAACAGTCGCATCTTACAGAAGCGCAAAAGAAAAAAAACACCGCGCGAGTTGAAGTAAGGTGGGAAGGGAAAAAGCGGTCGGTCCGTTCCTTTGTAGGAAAGAAACTGGCTTGATCTCTGGGGGGGGAATAGGCGGCTTCCGAGGGAAAGGAGAAAGAACCGCAGACTGCGACGCCGTGCTCCTCGAACCGCGACGAAGAAAAGAAATCTACAATATTGAGAAAACGGGAGGGAGAGGAAAGCCCAAAACAAACACAAGCAAATGAAAAGTACCGGCCACGTGCTGACGACTCGGCGACAAAAAGGGGGGGGGGGGGGGGGGGGGGGGGGGGGGGATGGTGGGGTGGGGGGGGTTGGGGGGGGGGGGGGGGGTGTTGGGGGGGGGGGGGGGGGGGGAGGAAGAGAAGATTGAGTGCTCAACCTAGTCGGTACCCCGCACGAGAAAAGAAGTACCGTGCAACATGCAAGCGGAAGCCTCCCGGATCCCCGGTGGGAAACAAAAGAAAGAAAGGCCATCCGTTGGATTCAACTTGGCGGAAAGAGGGGGGACTGACATACCAATCGCTAGGAGGGAAGGTGATTCGCGACCGTCGGGTATGGTAGCCTGTAAGAACGGGCGGCTAAGTGATACTGTTCCAGTCAAACGGGGGAGGGGGTGTCGAAGTCAACTAAAAAAATCCCACGTCTTCTCTCGCTGGGCTAGAAAGAGGGGGGAAAAAAGCGCGCTTTGCTAAATGGTATTCTAAAGCAGATTTAAGCAAAAGAAGAAAAAAAACACTGGCAAGAGCACAGCGGAACCTTCCGTCGATCGACTCGCAACAAAAGGGAGGGAGTAGGAGATAGCCGTAAGAGAAATTGGGGGAGGGGTCGCGACTTGGCCGTTGCAGGCTGGGGGGTTCATATTGCTTGCGCCTCACGTCCCTTGGAGAGAAACACTCGAAAGAAACGAAATAATTCTAGAAAGCAAAAAAAGATAGGGGGATCTATGTACCGAACCCCCGAACAGGGAAAAGGAAAAGTCACCGGAGAGCCCAGCTGAGCTACATCCAGGTTCACCGAAAGGCGTAACTAACTAAAAAATAAGCAACGCGCGGACATATAGGACGAGTGTTCCAAGAAAAAGGGGGGCTTTAGAAGGCCTAAGTGAGGGAACCGGATAAAGGCACAAGGAAAAAAAAAAGGGTCTTCGGAATGACGGGAATGTGTCAAGTAAAACGTCGGCGGCAGACGAGAGATGGGGCCCCGCACGCGGGCAAGGGAATAGCACAAAAAGAGAGGGCCATTTTTCGCCGAGACGAAATCAAAAGAGGGGAAAAAAACGGGTCAGTGTTCCCTAGAGCGAGGGTCTGGATGAGATCGTAGGCGCAAATGTAGGGGGCGCAAAAGTCAGGACGGGAAACGGTTGACCGAAACGAGGGGAAAAGTCGGCCGGTGCCGGGCCTATTGGCCGCAAGCCGAAACCATGGGATTGAAAAAAAAGGCTTGGGTACATGAAACGGCAACAAAAACCCTAACCAGGTTCCAGGACAAAAGTGGAAAATTCAAAAGCCTCGCGGAGGAGATCGCATATGTCAGATCGAGACGGGGGTACTATCAAGACTCGGGTCAACCATCAAACGAGATCCCGCATCTTGGAGGGGGGACTTCACGACTTAACGGTAAGGAAACTCCGTCAAAAAAACGCGGGAAAAAAGGGGGAGAGAGGAAAGTCACGCCGCCATTTTTGAACGGCCCTCAAGCCGGGCCGGAAATGGAAAAGGAAGGGCAGGGAAACAAAAGTAGGCTGGCTCAGGAGCATAACCCAGTTTAGTCCTAAGCTGGAGCGGGCAAGGCTCACGGGACATCGTTCTTTGACCAATGTGGGAGAAGTCCGGGTTTCAGACGGAGGGAAAGGAATCAAAAGATCTAGAAAAATACTGGAGAAAAACGGCGGTGATTACCATATTGCAGACCACCGCGGCTAAAGAGGAGAGGGGATGCAAGTTCCTGGGTCCAAAAAAGAAGCAGCGTTCACGGGAAGACCGTATCGCGCCGATCAAGCTGGGAATTGCGCAGCAGAAATCGGGAGTACAAGACCTCGGTGGGAGGGGGGGAAAATAATCCCGACCGCTAAAAAAATTTCACTCTCAGGGGGGGGAGGTCATCAGACTACCCGATAAGTTCGCTGCCCTATGGAGGGCGGGGGTCCTTTTCGCAACTGCCTAACCGAGAGAAAAGAGATCAGGGCCCAGCGTCCATAAAGATGGGGTCCCAGGAGCGGGGAAGACGCGTGTTGAAACAATGAAGCTGGGCCCGAACGTTCTTAAATCTTTGTTTTGTGAGAAGCAAAAAAGGGAAGGTGTGGCTGATTTCGGGCGCATTTGGGGAGCGGTTGCGTCTTTGGGGAGAAAGCCAAAAGGGGGAATAGTCCGTCGCGACGTCAAAGAAAGGCGCACGGGTCACACATGCCTTGAAGGGCTACCACCTAAGAAACAGGGGCTAACATAACCGCGGCTGGGGGCAAAAAAGGAAAGGAAATTCGCAAACGGTTCGAGGAGGAAAAAAAAAATCTAAAACATGCAACCCCAGCAAGCGAGAAAACACAAAGCAGGAAACTATCCAGTTCACTCGAATATCAAAATCACTCAACAGCGCCTTGGGCAAAAAAGAACGGGCCGACCACGACGCGCCGGCTAATCGACTGATGAACTAAGAAGGGGCGAGGGGGGGGCTCAGGAAAGTCCCGCGCGATCGACGTTGAAAGGCTGGAGATCCGTGAAGGGGGGCCGTTTATGTCCGTCCGGGAAGATAACTAGGAGAAAATCATCGCAGGGTTAGCTTGAACCGAATAGTGGGAAAAGACCGTGGCACCAAGCGATAATAACAAGTTCTGTCCGCCCCCGAATAGAAGGAAGATTCCCCGGTTTGAGGCTTGGTCCATGTCGAAAAAAAGCGAAAAGCCGATGGTCGAGGGCGCGTTAAAAGAGGAGGAGCGATAAAGTTCTTCAGACAAGCGCGCCGAGAAGCGGGCCAGGAGGCGAAAAAAGGCATCGTCCTGTCCGGCGCGGATGGGGAGCCCGGATGGAGAGGGCGTGGGGCTTCACAGCAGATCAGGGAGAAATTACTTACCGGGGTTGGGGAAAAATAGGGGGAGACCGGTGTTTCGGGGTCCACGGCGTAGGAGTCAGTCAAAGTTTGAGATGACAACTCGCAAAAGGTACATAGTCCCCAAAGGAGACTGTAATGGCCAGCCGTGACTAAAGTCGGGGAGGGGGTGAAAAAAAGATGGACCTCCCGCGAAGTCATGCAAAGGGGCGAATGGTTTTGCCGGAGAACCGTTATAGGATAGGAGGGAATATTCCGAAAGTAGCCTAAAAAATTCAACAGCGCCAGAAAGAGTATTCGAAAAAAGGAGGCTAACGACGACCCGTGGTGGGGAAATCCTGCGCCAGGATAATCGGAAGGGGAAGAAATTGTCCGTCGTGAGGCTTAGAAGTCTAACGAAAAATATCGGCATGAAATCGGCGCCTGGACAGAGAAAGGACAAACGCCTTCCTGTGAAAAGTCTAAACGGCTTTGGGACTAGGAAGGGAAAGACCAGGCTCAGAAAGCAAACTAGGGGCAGGATGATGGGGGGGCGCGGGGCGTCCAGCTAAAAGGGAAGGTGAAGGGGAGGAACGGCTGCGGTGTTTTGAAAGAAACCGAATTGTAAGTCGGAGAAAGCGCGAAGCAAAACCACAAAACAAGTAAGAAGAAGTCAGGAAACAAGAACAAAAAATATTCGAGAAGGCGCCGTCTATGGGAAATAAACGGACCCGACCTCTGAGGTGAAGAAATCGGGTTAGGCCCTGATCGACCACCCGAAAAAATAAAGTGCTTGCAGTTACGAAAACAAAACAGCCTGACCGAACCAGGAGTTCATCAGACGACCCAAACCCAAGAAAAAGAAAAAAAAAAAAAACAAAAAAAGCAGCACAGGCATCATACATCTTCCAGGAGGGAAAAAAAAAAACCTCGACGAACTTCTATCTATCATCCACCCTACTCCAAAGGAAGGAAGGGAAACCACAAGCGCCCGTCAAAAACCGGAAAAAGAAAGAAATTGGCATCCGGCCTGAAAGGGCCTTTGTGCAAGTAAAAAAAAGTACGGGGGTCCTCCCAGTAACAATCTTACCTTGTATCAGAAAGAACTCAAGCACCCGGAGTCTTGCCGAACCTTCGTTCCGCAAAGCCTCAGTAAGAGAAAAAAAAAGGGGGACGCCGTGAAGTGAGGTAACCCGTAGAAAATCGATCATCTTCAAGGGAAGAAATCAAGACGTAAAAAAAACAAGAGCCCGAGGGGAAAGGGGGGACGCAGAGACGGACTCATCGACCGTCTCTGCGTCAAACAAAAAAAAACGCAGTGGCTCCGTCTAGAGCATCCGCCCAAAAGAAAACACTGCACTACGTGCCGCAGAAGCAAAATCAGATAAAAAGGGGGGGGCTCAGCGGCCACGGAAAATAGTTCCAGACTAAAAGGAGGCAATCACCAAAGAGCTAAAACAATCGCAAAAAAGCCGGGGTTAGTCAAGCCCGCGCAAAGCCGATGAACACAAAAAAAACCCCCTGAACGGGAAAAATGGGGACCGGAAAAGAAAAGGGAGGAGGGGTGCCGGATGGAAAAAAAAAAAAACCTCAGACTAAAGAAAAAGAAAGAAAGCACATAAAAAAAAAGTGACGCCGTACAATCCTAGCGAAAGGGAAAGCGACCAGGCCACACTCATAAAGAACGCTCAAATCCGACTTCCCGAAACAGAACTACGTACGACCTAATCGCCAGGCAAGCCCCGGTCACGGAAAAAAGAACGAGGGCGGGCCTTTTAACGGACAATAAACCAGCATAGGGAAATCAGGGGAGAGGAAACTGACGCTGTTGAAAAACCTCCCGAAAGGGGCTGCTGCGGAAATAACAATCATACCGAAGAAGGACCGGACATGAACTCAAGTCGCACGCAGACCCATCCCAAACCAACACAAAAGCTGAAACAAGTAAACCTTTAAAACAAAAAAGGTCTCAGGTGCCGTCTGAAACAAAAGGCTTCTGAAAGAGAGAGAGCTCAAGACTTCAATTAAGAGTAAAGAAGTCGGCAACGCGTCAAAGAAGCGAGGTAGCGGGAACGTCCCGGCATGTGGCCGCAGACATCTGACTTCGAAGAAGCCTTAAACAGGGGCGTTGCTCCATTAAGGAAGAAAGTGTTAGAGCTAGACAGCATAAGCATGAAGGGGATTTCCAGACCGGCGAAGGAGAGAAAAACCTGTCGCGACCAGATTCCGACCTTCCATCAAGCCTAGACGAGAACACAGAACGCGAAAAAGCGACTGATCGACTCGAAAACAAAAGGGGGGTTCAGAGAATGGAAAACTTAATGAAGTCTCTTATATAGAAGAAGGGGACATAATTGGTAGGGAGAAAGACCAACACATCATTAGTAAAAGAAGGGAGGGGCGTGCACTACACCAAGGAACAAAAAAGGCGCGTTTGAACTAGCTAAAAATAAGCCCGGAGGATCGAGGCGTGGTACCACAGACCTATCTGAAAAAAACAGATTATTATTAAGAAAAGGAAGGGCTTTAAATGAGAAGGTCCGAATTTCTATCCCACGAGAAGGGGGGAGGATCGAAACACGAATTGGTTTTAGGGGGGCGTGCCCGATATAGACCAGCAACAAGACTGCTGTTGGTCATTGAAGGGAAAAAACCGATTTAAACGCAGAATCTCACCTAGATTCGTAGTGTGAGAAAGAATGATAATGCAAAGGTGTCCTTCGCTGATGATAAGAAAGAATCGCGTTGGGACTCCGGTCTACGTCAACTCTGGCAAGGAGGACTGTCAAAACAGGAGGGCCTGAGGGCACAAAAAGTGCCAGAGCAATCGCGTTCTTTAAATCGAGGCAGGTAGCGACGCATTGGCAAGTGCGGCCTTCCGGAAACATCAGGCCAAAATCCGTGGAATGGAGGGGCGTACCGAGATGCGGAAAATGGAAAAGACGACGTCGATGCGCACATCTGAGGCAGCTTCGGCTGGATCGAGCCTGAAAGAGGAAATAGGGCACTTCAAAATCTTTGGGCGTAAGCGAGGAGCAAAAGACCCGGTTCAGCGCAAAGGGTCGTTGGGAGCGGTACCGGTCAGTTTGAGACGAGGGGGGGGGATGGTGTCTGCTGTTGGGGGAGGGCAAACGATTGCGGCCTGTCAGCTGAAAAAAAAGTGGGAGGGAGAAGACGGGGGGGACCACGAGGCTCGTTTGGCGGTGCAAAAAGAAAGGTCAAGTTGACGCCTCCCGTTCCATTCAGAAGTGGGAGAAAATTCACGGCACCGCCCGATTGCCTTCACGAGGAAAGGGCGTTGAAGAGGTCTCCTTCATTAGAGGACAGATGATTCTAATCATCGTGGTCAGGGGACGGGGAGTGGATCGGGGACTGGACCTCTCTCTTTCGAGAGAGGCCGTTGGCTTCAGTGGAGGGGGGGAGACGTTTCCAAGGAGGTCTGGGAATAGGTCCAGGACTTGGGGAGTGCGTTGCAGAAAGGAAGGGAAAAAACGCCACCTGAGGAGGGATGTAAACGTCCGATCACAGGTGACGGGGGTTGGGAGGGAGGTCGGCCGCAGAGCGTTTTAAAAGATTTGCTGGACTAACCGGCTGCAAGAAGGGGGGAGCCCGGTTGCATAGTCTTTTTCTGCGGGAGGAAAGGTCGACTGGGGGGAGGAAACGGGGACAGATCTTGACCGGCGGTCAGAGCTTCGCCTGTATTCCTGCTGTAGGGGAAACTGGTGCCGGAGCTGTGCAAAAGGGGCTTAGGATCAAAGAGCGCCGTGAGAGGGGGGGGTGACATACGAGGTAACGGGGGGCTTGTGGCAATCGCCGAACAATCTAAAAAGGAGAATGTGTTGAACGATTCCTGAGAAAAAGGGAAAAGTGCTAACGGGTACCCGAAAAAAGGCGCAACCGTGCTGGCTTTATAGTGTCGAGGGAGCGGGAGAGGAGAGAATTGGGTCAAAAAAAAGGTGGGACCTAGTGCGACAATGTCAAAAAAAGAGTACTAATTGTGCAAAGGAAAAGCCGGTCGTAAAAACCCCCCCTTCTTTTCCGTCCATGTGGGGGAAAAAATCTGGCAAGACCGGGAAAGACGGGGCTGTGTCGCGTTTGGGGTTCAGCGAAACGCTAGTTACGGGCGGGCTAGCATAGAAACTGTCACTCCGTTTTCCTTCAGGGTCTGACACGCTGAGGCGAGGAGGAGATGTATGGCCGGCCGGGGGAGGGGGTGTTCGATCACGCCCGGTGGAAAGGGTTGCGTCGATCAGGGCCTAGATGGGGAAGGGCGCGACGTCGGTTCAAAAGTTCGTCGGACCTAGAAGGAGGAAGCAAAAAATGAGTACGTTTGAGGATTGAGAGGCACGCACTGACTAACGGCCGCGAAGCAAGAAAACACAGGACCTGATCCACAAAGGGAAACAAATAAAAAAAAAGATTCAAATAGGGGGAGGAATGTAGGAAAGAGCCAAGCACCGGAAAGGTTTCTGGCCGGCCAGAAGGAAAGGGTCAATTGCTCGCGCAAAAGCATCTCAATTGCCACATGAAATGCCTATAAGAAAGGAAAAGAGTTTCGAAGCTCCGGATGGCGAGTAGCTTCCCATGGATCCGCTCAAAAAAAAGGTTCAAACTCACACTTCAAGAAAAGGACCAGGACACACTGGTCGTCGGAAACAAGGCAGGACTCCTCAGGAACGACGGAGGGAGGAGGGGGGAACATAAGGAATATGAGTCGCTCAGTGGCACGGTAAGCTCCGATCAGAAAGAAAAAAATCTCAAGGGCTCGGCGACAGGTTTGGGGTGACAAGACATCCAAAAGGTAAGACCTGGGTATTAAACGAGACGCTGACGATGAAAGGAAAATTCTATATGAGGGGATCTACGCTTTAGGAGGTGCCAAACTCGTAACAAAAAAGGAAGGAAGGAATGCAACCGTTCCCGTAAAGGAAGAGGGTCTACTGAGACGACGCGAACGGAGGGGAATCTGGCGAGAAAAGACCAGAACATTACGTCGCCAATCGAAGCCTGGAACGGTCTGCGCGCGGTGAGAGAATCCGATTACCGTCGACTAGATAGGCTGGCAAC
>Ga0179591_1227716_pt1 | contig 12065 bp, 14 predicted proteins | sample CZOMad2_1_08_16f_FD_182891 | JGI IMG/M metagenome (GOLD analysis project Ga0179591, IMG submission 182891) | Vadose zone soil fungal communities from Angelo Coast Range Reserve, California, USA - CZOMad2_1_08_16fungal (PacBio error correction) | ecosystem: Environmental > Terrestrial > Soil >...
GAGAAAGGCGTCAAAATATCCGGCGAGGCTTAGCGCGAACCAAAAAAGGGGGGGGCTGCTGGGCTCTCGTGTGGGACCAGTGGTTTCTACTCCAAGTCAAAGGACACCCATCGGTGCGGAAGTGGCGATGCCGACCCAGAATTTCTGTGTCGGAAAAAGAAAATAGCTGTAGTGAGAAAGTCCCCTGTGAGGAAGTTTCACGTTGGGGTTCACGCATTAAAACCTCTGGGGATGTAGTGAGTGGTACGAAGAGCGTAGCGCATATGCAGAGGCCGAAGCAAAAAAACGGGAGAAGTTCTGGCAAGGAAACGGTCTAGCGAGACAACGAACACGAACCATACTGGTGACAATCAGCGTATGGGGTTGAAATATGGGAGCAGCGATCTCTTTTGACTCTACACTCAAGCCGTATCGGTTGGGGAAAAGGGAAATTCCTCAACAAGAGAAGGTCGGTCGTGTAAGGCTTGATAAAAGGGAACCGCGGACAGACAGTGGCTCTCAGAACAGGGATACTTATTGGGAACGTATAGATTTAGGCGGCCAGCCCATAGGAGGGTGGACGACAGAGACCAGAACTTGTAGAAAGCGCTGAAACTAGCCAGGGCTATTGGGACTTTCTTATCGGGGGAGAAAGTAAGATAGGAAAAGGATATATTCCATCAACGAGAGAACATAGCAGAATGAAAGAACACAATCGCGATGTAACGCTCTATGGTTATGAAACGAACTACACTTCTCTTAATGAAAAAGAAGTGGAAAGGAAAAAATCCGAAGAGCACAAACTAATAGATTTCAATAAGGCCAAGAAGTGGCCGAATGAGAAGGGGCCTACGAGCGAAAAGGGTGGTGTTGGCAAGTTAAGCGCACTTCGAGGGAGGGAGACAAACTGTGGCAACGGGAGACAAAGACCGCGGGTGATTATGAACTACTGGACGGCGTAGTCCGGGAAAAAGAAAAAGAATGCCACAGGCGTCTCCTCGAGTAGAGGGGAGAAAAGGGCAAGGGAAGAGGAGGTGGCGTACCTGAGACAAAAAGCAAATGACAAAGACAAATCAAACCAGAGGCACACACCGCGAAGAAGAACACGCGCGAATGGAGCAGACTTGCAAGAAGGAAAAGGGGAGAAGGCTCCGAAAGCAGAAATTCCGAGGGATCCATTCCGAATATCAGGGTGAATTAACCGCCAACAAAATTTTGAGGGTCCTCATGGAGAAGGACCGGAAAATCTTAAGGCAAGCAGGCCGACTAATCAAAGGCCTTGGAAGAAAGCCCAGAGCCGTAAGGGACTCATTCAACTCCTTTCTCGTCCAGAAAAGGGAAACTACGTACGAGTCCAAGGAAAGGGGAAAGGGGGAACTTCAACGGAAAAGGGGCCCAAGGGGACGCCCAAGGGAGAAGGAACTTTGTCCATGCAGCACCTAAAAGAACCAATCAACCCGATAGAACGTCAAACTTGAAAGCCAGAAGGAAAAAGAAGAAATTATCGTCTCATCACTAGGAAAAGGGAGCGCCGACGTGACGAAGAGGCTAAAGAGCTCGTAAAAAAAGAAAAAAAGAGAATGCGACAGTACGCACGGGAAGCCAGAAAAAAAAGGAAAACGGCTCTTCAGAAAAGGCCCACTCGAATTATCCCAGGTTGCAGGAGCGCAGCGGGAATGAGAAGTCAATAGGAAGGGTTCGCAAGAGGGGGATTCGCGAAAAGAAAAAGCTCCCTACCAGAGGGAGAATAGCCGTTGTAACAAAAGGTCAAGCTTCAAAAGACAGCACTGGAAGAAAGGAAAGGAACCCACTAGCTGCACCAGTCGACGATAGCGCTGCGTATACTGAAAAAGCGCTCATGAGAAAAACATTAAGCAGGCTGGGCGTTAATCTTGAAAGGGGAGAAGACCCTACCGGGTCAAGTCGTCTTCATGGCCTCTAACGCGGGGGGAGGGGGGAAAGAGGCGTGGAAAAAATCTTCTTCAGCCGCGGGAGGGAAAGGTTTAAAAAATCGTCCGCACGGAAGGAAAAAAAATGTATTGCGACAGGGTACGGAAACGTGAGGACATAACGCGACACAGCCAAAGAATAAATTGTCGGCAAGAACGTGGAGGGGGTGCCGGGAGCCTTATTATGGGGGGAGGAAGTTCGTACCAGGAAGGGGTTAAAAGCTTGACTGGAGTTAAATCATCAAAACACGAACAAACGTTAATACTATGAATGGAACCCGCTTGGGGGAGGGGGATTCACCACTCACTTATGGAAAAGTCAATCAAGAAAGTTGTAGATTCCGGTACGACCCAATTGACATCAGGCGGTCCTTAGCGCAGCAGAGCGCAGCGCCACCTGAATTCTTGTAAGACGGAAAGCATGAACGCCTTGGCAATTTAGCTCTGTCAGAAATGGGGGCAGAGGTTAGGGAAGAAGAGGAAGCAGAGACCGACGCTCTCCAAACTGATCTTGGGGCGGCGATAAAGTGTTGGGTTGACATAACGGACCATACGATGAAAATCACACACTGTTTCAGGAGGGAGAGGGAAAACGTCAGAATTTACACAACTCCGCTTCCGCGGGGGAAAAAGTGAATAGCCTGTGCGACATTGAGAAGAATGAGGACCCTACGATTGGTTTTCCATGGCACGAGAAAAAAAGGGCATCAACCTTTCTCAAGCCTATAGGGACGAGAAGCGGACGATCCTGCCAGTCAAATCGGATATGGGAAAGTTCCTAGCACCAGGGTGTGTGTTTTTGTTGGGGGAGACAGGAACAACTAATTTAACTGTGGTGGAGGGAAAAAAAGGGGCAATTACGATGGGTGCGTTAGAGAAGGAATGATCAAATCGCGAAAGTGGTGCGCGGCGAAAAAGAAGTAGTTCGGGACGGGTAGTAGTCTTTAGAGAAGGTAGTATGTTCCATGTTCAAACACAGAAGCCGGGGGTCCTAAGAAACGATGTAACTGAAAAAAGAAAGAACCCCGAGAGACAGACGGGCGATTATGGTTGATGGGTAACGCTGCCGGGAACCGCAACAACCGATAGAAGGGTTTGCCTGCTGCACGGTTGTCTTACTGGCCGGAATGACTAGCGGCGGCTGCAGAGGGTGGGTAACACGCCATGGGCACTTGTACTGGTGGCCGATTTGGGTATGCATGAATAAGGGCGAACCTCCAAAGGGAGTTGGAAAATCTCGGAGTCACTCCTGACTGGAATGAGCCTCAAGGCGACACCGGAAGAAGGATCAAAAATGGCCAAGTAGTGGCCACCAAGGACTCCATCACACGTAAGGGACTCATGACGACAACCGATTTTTTGGGTACACTTGCTCAGGAAAGACGGGAGGTGGAGAAGAAAAGGCCACCGTTAGAGGATCGAGATTCCAACGAGACCAGAAAAAAATCTTGGAGAGCGGATAAAAAGCGCCAACGTGAATGCTAAAAAACTCCCAGGGGAAAGGTTTGGTTTCCGGCTTGTCTGTGCAAAACAGGGAGGGAAGGGAGAAGCGGACGCGTATAGCCCATCCTGAGGGTATCAACCATACAACCTCGTTGTAAGGAAAAAACTCTGCCTTCGTCAATTGATTGGGGGGCGATCAATTGGTTTGGGAAGGAAAAAATCGCGTCAGGGCGGGGGGTGGGTCAACACCAAACTTCGCTTCTAATTTCCGTGAGGGACATGTCGATTCAGGAAACAAAAACAGAAAGTTCTGAGGGCTCGTCAAGGAAAAAAGTCCGGGGTTATTCGCTTGCGGGAAAAATGAACTACTCGCTAAAGTTCCTCAAAAGGAAGGACGAATTCTCGATCAGATCATGGTTAACTTCCCCACAGTGGAGAATAAATTGTTGATGGGGGCAAGGCACAGCTAAAAAAGGGGTGGGAAGGAAGGGAGAAATCTCCGCAGCAAGGTAAGTAAGAAACAACAACACCTGAGGAGAGGAAAGGCGATTGACCATTGGTTGAGAAGAAGACGCCGGATTGGACGCGTTGCACAAGCAACAATTATCTCTGGTTTGGAGGGAAGCGGGCGATGGAGAGGAAAAACTTGCGGCGCATGGGGAGGGATCTGCGGAGTATTCTACGTTAAAAAGCGCGACCGGATGACCTGATGGTTGACAAAGAAGAAAAAAAGGCCAGAACTGTTCTGGTTGGGAACGAATACGAAAGACGTTCGCGGAATCGAAGGGGGGGAGAAAGAAACAATGCAAAAGAAGGGTTGCCGATTTGGGGATAAAAGAATCGAAACCGGGGGAATCAATTACGAGTGCAGACTGAGGAAAGAAAGGGAACGCGGGGGGGATTGTTTTCGCTGGCAAGGAACAAAGAATACTTGGTTAAGATCAGGGGAGGGTTTTGGAGGGTAATAACAGCCACCCGAAAGGCATCAGCCCAGGGGAACAATAGAAAAGTAAAAGGGTGATGGGTACTTAAAGGAAGGTGTTTCGTCCATCTATGGTAAGGGGACAAGAAATGAGCTTTGTGGGGATTCTAAATTGGGGGGAGCGGGGACGGAGGTTCTCTTAAACAGGGCGTGACGTGTGAACAACATGGCTCGAGCATTGCTTTGGACAATGGTTAAAAGAATAAATTGGTAAGAAGTGAGAGCACATTGGAGGGGGAGGGAAAGACGCCTTGGGCACGAAGGGTCTCTGGGGCGATCTTCGTTGAGATTTGGGGCGTCGAATTGCAGTATCGGCCTGAAAGAGATGGAGGCAAGTGAGATTCGGGACGCAGGTATTCAATGCTCAATACATAGCAACCTAAGGCCCAGGATGAAACAACGCATGTAAGCAGAAACTATCAGTACCAAGCCAAAAAAGGGGGGAGACCCCGGTAATCTCTTTTGGAGGAAAGTCTGCAAATCCACCCATAATAGGGAACTGCTCTCAGGGGGATAGAGCAATTAAGTTCAAGAGGCTCGCCCGGGCGCAAGGGGGGGGGGACAAAAGTCTGCAAATAAGAAAAGAAAAGAAAAGCAACAAATCATTGTTCCGAGACCTAAGGATGTCTGGGGGAGCAACACGAAAAAACTGGGGTTCGTAAAGAAAGAAGAAAGACCTCGCAACGTGACAGAACGTTTTGGCGATAAACACCTTAACAAAGGGAGGTTGGAGAAATGCTAACTTCATGGACAAGGGGGGGAAAAACCATAGGCGCTTGCTTGCCAGAACCAGAAAGCGCCGGGATCGATCTCTGACAAACGATAGGTTGGAACGGGACGCGAAGGAGGGAAGATTCAAAGAGAGAAAAAAAAAAAAGTCGCTGGAATTCGCACGGGAAGGAAATGACCGAAGACAAAAACCGCTAAGCGGCGGGAAGGGTCAAATGCAGGAAAAGAAGTGCCCAGTCAATGGAAAGGGGGGGGAAGAAGGTCGTCAGGTCCGTTAGTTGCACACACAACACACTGCAGCGAAAACCAAAATGCAGAGCAGTGGTCGCGGTCGCTCCAATCCGAGAAGGGGTCTCCTTCAACGACGCAGACGGGGGAAAGTCGAAGGGCTAAAGACAATGAAAAAGGAGGGGGGGAGAAGGAAAGACGACTCCGTGACAGCTACTCCTGCACATCGAGGAACGACCAACCATGCTCAAGATGGAAAAGGACAAAGCCGACGTATAAGAAAAGGTTTGGAACTCTCTTCCACTAACGGCGAGGGCAGCCAAGTTATAGGTCAAGCACGTTTCAGAGGAAGATTTCTTAGGAAGGCAAAAGCGGTTTTCACAACCCGAAGGAACAAAGAAAACAAACAATCATCATCCATGAGAACGGCACGCAAGGCGATTTAAAAAAATTCATACAAGGGGAGTTGTATGTAAAGGTGAGGGAAAAAAAAAAGAAGCGACCTCTCCCTCCCCGCAATTAAAAGTCCGTGCGGACGATAAAGGATCCCAGGATAAGAACCTAAAAGAAAAAAATTCCACGAGGAAGGGAGACACGCCTCGACTGGAAGGAGGAGGAAAACGACCTGGACCTGGAGCGAGGACATGCAGGGTAAATCATAATTACAGCGCTTTTACTGTGGCTGCACGAGCGAGAAGGATAAAATCGCAAAAGAAAAAAAAAGGCTTCTTTGCCCTGAGACGGTGCCGGCGTTCCTTTTCAGGCTTTTGACGCGGGAAAGCGGCTGTTACGGAATGGGGAGAGGGAGAATCAAGGCGAAGGAGGTTACGTCCAACAGCAACGCCGTGCCTAAAAATGTGCCTTCTCTATGCGCGTGAAAAAATGGAGCTAATTTCGGGGAGGAAAAAAGAGATTCAACCGCAAAATGAAGGAAGCAAGTGTTGGGTGGGCCCTTTCTTAACGCCTCGCGGAGCCGTTTGTCGGCTGACGCGAATCAATGATGCGAAACGTAACAATCGGGAAAAAAAGAAAGTGATCTTAGGGAAATTACTAGGCCGCCCCTGACGCCGCACGTGCGGACTTTAAAGAGCATGGAAGTTTAGAAAAAAAGAACTGATCGAGAAAGAAGGAACTAAACCAATATTGGGTGCGTTACAAGGGCACTGGAGTGGATCCTTAAAAGAGAAAAGGCCGTGTACTGATGACCGAACCGGACGCGAAGCGTGCTGTACGATAAGTCTGCGAATGCCGGAAAGGGGATACGGCGAGATTCATTCGCCCTCTGCAAACTAAGAAAAAAGAACGGACTCCTTACGGACCTGGAGACTGATGCACTAAAAACGGGGTTCAGAAGCACTGAAGAGAGGGGGGGGGGATACCGGAAGTTGGGCCGGTAGAAGTGAAGGAACTATCTTGCATTCAGAAGGCTAGGCGGAGGGGGAACGCTAACCGGAAAGGTCGGGGGGAGGCACGGCTGAGGATGGGAAATTTTTCAGGTAAAAAATGGCTTGCCATGTTTTCTCAAAGACGGCGGACTCTTGAAGGCAAGTGCGCCGAGAAACGGGGCTAACGGCAGAAAAAACTCGCATAAGCAAAGGGGAACTCGTAAATGGAACAGCGTTGCCAGGAGAAGGGCCACCCCCCCCCCCCACCCAAACACCCCCTCCCCCCAAACCCCCCCCCCCCCACCCACCCCCCCCCCCCCCACCCCACCAAAGAGAAAATCGTGGCGAAAGGAAGAACCAAACCCAGGAGCGGGAGTTAAAAGGGGAAAGCACCGTTCTTGACGAATTAGGAGGGGGAACTATCTGATTGCAGGCGGGAATGAACAAAATTCATGGGCCCAGAAAATTGGATGGCAAGACCAAGATTCAGGCAAAATCCTTGGTACAAGTCCGCCTGCCCGTTTTATATGTGCTGGATCAATATCAGGGTTGGTATCTACGCAGGCTGCGCCCGAGAAAAAACAAGAAAGCCCTACTGGAAAGAAATTTTTGACAGGCTTATACATTGGGGGGAAGGACGTCCCACAAAAGCGAAGTTCTTCTCGATAAGCAACCGGTGAAACTGCAACAAAGTGTGTGGCGCTGATCCAAAAGTCTGCGGACGCTTTCAAAGGGGTCAAAAAAAACTACCTAGGTTAACTGGAGAGCTTCGTGGATCGAAGCCATACTGGGGAAAAAACGTAGGGGGAAGGGAACAGAGCCGAATAGGCAGCATCTTGCAACTTCCAACAACCATAATAGAGCATGTTACTCAAGGAGTGCGCTTGCAGGCCACTTTCGTCCCATTGACCATATTCAATCAAAGGTTGGCGTCGGCTAGGAAGGACCGTTGAGTTTTGGAAGAAACAGTGAAGCGTACAAAACTCACTGAGAACATTTGCCTGACTTGAAACCCAAAAACGTGAACATGCCAACAAAGGGGAGATGAAATGAAGCAAAAAAAAAAAGGAAAACAGAAAATCATAAGGCGCTTAAAAACCACGGCCGCACCGATTTTGAGAAAACACGGGCGTAGAAAACTTTGAAAAAAAAACCACTAGAAGGCTACAGCCAGGAACAAGGTCTGAAAGCAGAGCAATCCTAAGAAACTGAGTACGCCTGAGATAGGGAAAGGCGCGTCTCTCGAAAAAACGGAGAAACGAGTAGAAATATCGCGATGCAGAGGTCAGAGGTCAAAATGACTGACTGAAATCTAAAGGCAACGGGTTGGGGGGACTGTCCTGCTCCTTCCTCAGGTTGGGAAAAAAAAAAAAATCCAGTTGGGGGGCGGCCACGTCAACTGATAGGCCCCATCGCGCAAGTGCGCGCTAAGACGAACCCGAGTCGCTGTAAGCGAATCTTGGAAATGAAATACCATTGGAGGGACAGTGTGGGGGAAAAAAAAAAAAAATGATCCTGAGTTGTTGTATAGATCACTCGTGAAATATCTCTGAGGGAGAAGGAAAAACGATTGCTATCGGGGAAGGACTAGAAGGGGAGAATGTCAATCTATCCTCCCTAAGTCAGAGGGAGAAAGGGGAGAGAAGGGGGGTGGAGAGAGAACGGACGTAGCAGGGTAGTTTTCTAAACAAGTATCGGAAAAAGGGGGGGGGGCGTGGATACTCCTCCACTAAAGCTATTTCACATTCTGGTAACGTCTTCCGGGCTGTCGAAATGGGGAAGACGACTGTCAAAAGAGGGCAAGCTGCTATCGCAAAAAAAGCCTGGCTCAGGGGTGGGGAAGGACGCAATCCCGAAGTCTCTTTGGAGAAAAAAAGAACCAAAAACGCTTAGACGCGCATGCACTACCGGCGTCCAGAAGGTAAGAGGAAGGGACGCAGAGCAAAGAGCAAAAATGTATTGATCAAAAATAAAAAAACGGGCAGGAGAACGCCTATGTAACAGCACGATGTGACCCTCCATACAAATTCGAGTCGAGGAATGGGAAGGGCAAAGCGAAAATCAAGAAAGAAAACGGATACAGTAGGTGAGGGAAACGCCTTGCAGAATCGTTACTGCTACCGCACGCTACTGTGGGGTGGGTCATGGAGGGGCGGAGGGGGTCGTTCTAAAGAATAAGACGGCGAACAACTTTCACGAAGAAGGGAGATAGGGGGGGAGCCGCTGTGGCTAGCAAAGGTGCTGTCAGTCTGGTATTCGTGACCCGGAGGCAAACTAGTGGGCCAGAGGCAGAGAGGGGGGCAGACAAAACAAAGGGGGAAAAGACAGAGTCGTTCTGGCAGGGAGAAGGGCAACCACCATGAGAAACAAGAAAAGTCACCAGCGTCAATAAACGGAGGAAGCTTCAAAAAACCTAGGAAGTATCAGGAGGCAGCTATAGAGGGGGATAAGGGGCGAAAAAACTAAAGGTCCCTGCTTTCTCAAGACGATACCGTTCAATTGAGACCGAGAAGAAAAAAAAGGTTGAGTTGCATAAGGAGTTGATAAAGGGGGGAACATGCAGCAGGCGCTATCTCAAGGGGGGGCCGGGGGAAAGGGAAGAAAAAGAAGTAGAACGCAGAAAAGAGGAAAGAGTCGAAAAGAAGAACTTAATAGGAGGAAGGCGAGCCAAAAGAGAGGGGAGGAAAATTGTAAGGATTTTCCCACAAAAAAAAACAGCTGTAACTAACCAAAGAGGGCGGAAGCAAAGTGGGAAAAAGTGATCAGACCCAAATGAAAAAAACCATTATTACGTCAGAGAAAGGAACATCAGTGCGGCGCAAAAAGCAGCATTATCGTCGGAAAGCAACGAAGTAAAAGCAGAAGTTAGGTCGGAAAGCATTAAGAAGAGGAAAAACATAAAAGGGCTAACGACAGAGAAAATAAGCCTTACACCACAACCTGCAAATCAGAACGAGGCAAAAAGAACGCAGGAGATAATGCTGAAGAAAGCAACTCAAAATTATAAATGAGATCAATAATGGGGAAAGATAAAAGGCAAAATGGGAGGAACGGGTGCGTTTCTCGAAGCAAGCCCCGCACCGAATAGAGAAGAACTTCCGGATCTGTGGAACAGCAGAGGTCAACCAATCAAAGCAGCCACGTAAAAGAACCACTATCCATTTCAACGGAGGGTCAGGTACGGCTTGCGATCTCATGCGTAAGAAAGGAGAGGTCATATGCCAAAAAAAGAGGATGCTTGAAGTTCGGAAAAGGGGGGGAACAGGGAAAAAGGGGGGAGGGGGACGGACCTTCAAGTCTCGAAAGAGAGTCGGCCTCAGAGCAGCTGGAACGAGGGGCAAGAAGGGTCTTAAATTCAGGCGTTCGGGAAAATCGGGATGCGCAGATTTCATGTTACAGGCGGACCGAAGAACAAAAGCAGAACGGTAGCGGGAAGGTCAACTTATTAGTACCTACACAAGAACCAGCACGCGATAAATTGACAGGAAAGAAGAAGGCGGTTGTTTTTACCGGAAAAAGGGAGGGTTGGGTCTGCGGCTTCTAAAGGAAGGTTTAAAGTCTTGGGGAAGGGGAGGTCCTAACAGAATCAAGAACACAGATACAAAGTACAGGGAGGGCGCCAAGGAGGGTAGGGGACGGGGGAGGTCAAACTCCACTTACTCGGAGAGGCATCCGTCAGTAGGGGTTTTGGAAGGGAATGGGCGGACAAGTATACATCCGTGCGGCCTAAGAAGGCTCGGACATTAGAGAGAGTTCAACGGAAGTGGGGAAGTGAGCAAGAATCATCTCCTTGGGAAAGGAAACGCGCCATGTCACAGTGCCGGGGTTGGAGGGAGGGACCGGAGAAGGGGAAGTAGGCAGGAGCGAGAAGACCTCGCTCCAAAGAAAGGAAGCATGGTGTCTCATTTGGGGGGGGTTGTGGGGGAAAAGATAAGGAACATTCTCTATTGTGATCCAAAACGGGGGGAAATAGGAGGACAATTTGTACTGCCTGGGGGGCAGACAACTAAAGGGCGTCATCGGGAGGTGGCAAGTTCGTAAAAGGGAAAAGGAAAAAACGTAATTGAAAAAAAAAATGAAAAAGGTTTTCCAGCTTTGGGAAAAGGGAAGGAATCGAAGCCTTCAAAAGGAGGGAAAGCGAGAACGAAGTGATGTCAAAAAAACAAAAAAAGAAGGGAGGAAAAACAGTTCATGAAGGCAACTGTTCAAAGTGGAAAAAGCCAACGCCGTGGGAAACGGGTGGTGAAAGACGACGTGCGGGAAAGATGTTTCAAACTCTGGCATGAACGGAAGACAAATTCGCGAAAAGGGGGACCTGAGACGCAAAAAAAGTATTTCGGAGAGGAACCATCGGGGCTGGAGGGGAGTGGAGAAGAGGGGAATGTACTAATTGTGCACAAAAGGGCATCAGGGGGGGCGACATTCACTGATAGGGAAGGCCCGTCACGCAATCAAAGAACATCGCTATATTTGGGGGGGGAGGGGGAAATGCTTCTCAGAAGCAAAAGAAAGTTGTGACGGTGGACAGGGTTTGGTTGGGGGGGAGAGGCAGGAAGACGCTGGGGGATGAGAGGGGCAAGGGATTTGTCACATTGGAAAGTTGGTGTAGAAAAACTAAGTTCTAAAAGGGAAGAGGAAATGCAAGAAGGCACGAAAGGGAAAATTGAATATCCGCCAATCTACCTGACAGGGAAGCCACGCAAGGTACGTTCAAAAGGCGGACACAGACCGAAAAGTCTTGAAGGGGAAGATACGACAAAGGAAATTTCTAAGACCTTGAAATACGAAGCTGCAGAAGTTTGAAAAGCCTTCAATAAGGGTTGACGGCTTCAGGTATTAACAACGAGGAAAAAGAGGAAGGAAAAAGCTCATCTTGCTCGAGAGAAAAAAAAGCTCGAGAAACCAAAAAGTCGAGGGAGACGCCACAGATCCCAGTAAGAGGGAACAGGCAGGAACGGTCTACGAAGGAATCGCAGAAAAAAAGAAGAGGGGGAATCACAGCCATTTAGGGGGGAAGCGATCGAAAAAAAAAGGGGCCGGCAGCAAGCTTGTCAAACGGGTCAATGAAGGGTGCACAAGTTGTTTTAAAAGACCTCCGCAAACCGAGGGATGGGGATTCGCCACCAAAAAGCTAGATGCTACTTGAGGCGAGGTGGGGGGGAGGGACCCAACAAAAGGGGAGGACGGCTCTGGCTTCGATCGTCAACAAGGGGAAATCGGGTCACGTCAGACTGAGGGGAAGAAGGGGAAAGCTCGCAGCCCTTCAGAAGGAGAGAGCAACAGGAAATCGCAAACGAGTCCCTTCGCAGACAAACCGAGGAAGGGGGGGGGATGGCAAGGCCGCTCACATCTGTTGAGAGGGAGCAAAAC
>Ga0179591_1232478_pt1 | contig 12065 bp, 13 predicted proteins | sample CZOMad2_1_08_16f_FD_182891 | JGI IMG/M metagenome (GOLD analysis project Ga0179591, IMG submission 182891) | Vadose zone soil fungal communities from Angelo Coast Range Reserve, California, USA - CZOMad2_1_08_16fungal (PacBio error correction) | ecosystem: Environmental > Terrestrial > Soil >...
TTTGACCACCGGTCTGGCTATCTTCAATACAGGGGGAGGGGCAAGGGGACAACAAAAAATACAAAGGAGGGGATCCTTTGAGGGGGCAACGACCTTGGAAAGGGTCAAAACCAGCTGAGACGCCAATAATGTCATGCTCGATGAGTGAACCTAAAAGTTGTGGGAAAAAAAAAACACATATGAAAAACATATCTAGGACATCATCTTTAATGGGGAGGGGGGGGTTCAATAGCTTATTGGGGGGGGGTGCAGGTTCGGACGATGAAAAGTAATGACCGAAAAGACCAAGCATGGGTTAGTCCCCTTGTGCAGGAAGGGACAGGACACAATTATATTTCCGTGACGAAGGGTTACGACCCTACGTTGCCGAAAAAAGGAGAGGCGAAAACAAAGGGCGTGGTGGACCGAAGGAAGGGGGGGTGGGGGGGCGGGAAGGGAGATGAGGTGGGGGGGAGGTGGGCGGTCAAAGGAGGGAATGACCCGGGGGTATTAAACTCTACAAAGAAAAACCAATAAAAAGGTGGAAAAGCAGAACGCTGCCCTTGCGCCCTCTAGTGGGGTTGTTCAGGGCTACATAGTTGTTTGGGGGGTGGGTTGGTTTAGGGGACGCACCAGGCAGGACTTTAAGCTCGCAAGGGGGTATAGTGGAATCCGAACTCTCAAACCAACGCCACAATCCTTCAAAGTGTGGCATGTGAAAATGAAAACTCTTGAACAGAAAATGCAACCACCAAGCACAGTCTGATCTCGAGAAAAAAACAAAACAACAAAGGGGGGGGGGTATTGAACAGGAGGAAGAGAGGCACTAGGCGGGGGGGGAAAGGTTTTCAAATGAGTTCAATGACATCTCAAGAAAAAAGGGTTAAGGGAAATTGTGTATGGGTTAAGATTAGGTGGGATTAATCTATCAAGCACCCAAAACTACAAGACCTGCCGTCTGGAAGGGAAATCTTCAAAAAGAAAGGAAACAATGCTTGTACACAAATTCTTTCTACGGGAAAAAGGAGAAGGACACAATCAATTCTCAACGTGGCTCGGTAGCAAGGTAGGTAAAAGGAAGCCTAATGCATTGAGCAGCGCAAGACGGAATGTAATCAAAAGCCAGGAACACGAATTGACTGTCAGCTGAGTAAAGAGCGCGCAAACCACGAAAAAGACAAAGGACTCTAAAAAGAAAAGAAAACATGAAGAATATTGGCCCTGGAAGGAAATTGTGGTTGGCGAAAGAGCAATATTGAAAAAACCGAGCAGAATGAGATCAAGGAACCTCAAACCGGGGAACCGGGGAAAAACAACATCAAGCCCCGATGGGGAGACCGTACCATCGGGGTTTGTTTTATTTGCCAACAGGGGCTCTGAGAAGTTAAGACACCACCAACTTGCCGTAGAGTGAGACTGCCACAAGAAGGGCACGGCAAGTACCGACCTGCTGCACAACGGGGAGCAGACCCAGAAAAAAACGTCCTTAAAAAAAAACCCAGGAAGAAATGGCGAGCCGTAAATCCAAGAAAGGACCAGATGACTTAGGAACACCGCTCAGGGTCTTAGAGAAGGACGAGGGGGGTTTTGCGTGGCATGTTTCAAGGGGCTTGAGAAGTTGGCCCTAAAAACGGGGCAACAAAAGTCGTCTGCCTTTGAACGGAAGGCCCCTAAAAACAGCTTTGGGGGGCAGGTACTTCTTAGGGCAGCATCGGAAAGCGGGATGGAAGTCAGTCGCGATCAGAGGGCAAAGACCCTGGTTTGAGGGATCCATAGTATGTTTTGGCGAGGAGAACAAGGACGTCCGACAGAGGAGAACGGTACTACAGCAAGCCAGCGCAAAGTGTATTAGAAATTTCGCGGGGCAAAAAAAGAAACCAGAAAGAGTGGCACTTCGGGTTGGAAAAAACCAAAAGCTCGCAGCAGAACCAAATAGGGAACCGGTACAAGGGTTCCCTGGGGCGTTACTGAATCCGGCGTCGGGGAGACCTGTGAACCGAAAATTGGCTATGACGCAAAAAAAAGGGTTAGCACGGTTAACGGGGTATAACATGGGGGAAACAGGGTCGTGGATCTATGTAAGCCGTGCCAAAATTAACGGGGCGGTATTTCAGGGTGGCTTAAGATTACACCAAGCAAAAAAAAGACAACCGTCGTGGGGACTGGTCAAGGGGTTGGCAAGGGACGGTGCGCTGCAGAAATCTAATTCTCAAGGCGAAACATTGTGAAAAAGATAGTGCTCGGCAGGGCTGTGGGGAGCAAAAACTAAGACCTTGAAGGGTCTGGACAACGAGCTGGAGTTGCGCGGGAAGGGAAAAAAAAGGGTCGGGCACTTGCATACAGGCAAAGGTAGAGTAGGACGAAGATAGGCACGAGACATTGTCTACTACTGAAACCAAAAAGCCCTTTTACGGAAAAAATATTCAGGTCAAAGAAAAAGCTGTATTTTAGGGGGTAAAATGAGGGGTAGTAGTACCCCCAACAAAACCTGTATTTTTCGGGACGTCTTGTGGGGAAAATTTGCGAGAGTCGGGGGAATCTCGGTTGAAAACGGTTAAGTGTAAAGCAACAATTTCAAAGAAAGAAAAAAATATCCTACGAAGTTAAGAAAAAGACTTTCGAAGGTGGACTTCCTCTATGGAGAAACGCCCTCATGAAGATCCTTGATGCTCACCTCTGGAAAAATGGAGCTGTTGAACTGGTTTGAGTGTGGTCCGGCCAAACGGTGTCAGTGGGCTTCACTTGTAATGTTGGACGGTAGGGGACAGGTCCTGTATGGGGGGGGGTACGGGAGAAGAAGACGGGCTTCCTCTGGGGGGGGGGGGAAATGCGGACGGGCAAACTAAAAAATTCTTGAAGCGACTAGAAAGAGACTGTCACTCGTCTTTCCGGGGGGGGGAGTAGTCCAGAACACGTGCAAGGGTATCACTAGACTGCAAAGACAGAGCACAAAAAAAAGAGGAGGGGGGACAGGAAAACCGATCCGCATCGCTTGACTTTTGGCAATTGGAGGGGCACTGAATAAAGGGGGGCAAGACGAACCGATTTGCGCGGGTTGTTGACGAACAAGGGCGTCCTCAAGGGGATGTGACGTCGCAGAAGTCCCCATAAGGGCAAGACCGTTGTACAGGGGGAGAAAACATGACGTAAACATTTGTTAAACACTAACAAGGCGATTGGGGAGTTGTCACGATCGGGGGGAAAAGAAAAGAATATGCCCGGAGAATAATCTTGGAGAATGAGGGAGAATTTAAGCGGGAGGGAGGAAAAGGAAACGTTGCGCTAGCTGACCGGGGGACGGAAACCTGTATGGGGAAAAACTGGGGCGAAGAGAGGTCGTGAAGCCTAAATTTTGTCAAACAGTCCAGTCAAACGGGGCAAATTGTCGTACGAATTAAGGAGGCAAGTCTTGCAAAGGCCGCGAAAACAAACAGACTCAGAAACACTAAAAAAAAACGAGGGGGTCGAAATATCAAAAGAAGCGCGAAAAGTGCGGGGCCCAATTCAAGTCGGGGACGGTCAAGGAAAAGGGGCCGCTGGAGGCTGTCGGATAGCAGGGAAACGGGTGCGTGGGTCCAGAAGTTGGTAAAAATGTCGTAAGTTCAAAAACACAGGGTTCAGGAAGTTCTTCAAGGAGGCACTATCGGGTAGAGGGGTGTGTTGACACGCTCGCTGGTAGGGACTATCGCGGGGACCCAATGAGAAAAAAAAAAGGGGTGGTCGAACAACTCTGAGTCGAGATTGAAATAAGGCAAGGGGGCTTTATCGAGAGGGGTCAAAAAAAAAAAATCGCGAGACTTGTTCGTCAGGCTCTCGTTCATAATATGTAAGATAGCAAACCCAAGGGGGTATCCAGGAGAAAAACACAAAAACCTAAATCGCGCAGGTGGATAAGGCAAAAGTAGGTGGTAATTTTCGTGGGGGGCGCAGCGGGCCAGGGCCTGGCGGAACTTGGCGTTTCTGGGGACCTGAGGCTTAACTGGACTTCAAGTTTGGAAGTGGGTGGAAGGAAAAATGACCCGCGATAAAGGATGATGGGGGGTCGGCAACGGGGGAATGGCGGCCGCCCGAAAAACGTGCAAAACGGTGTCCAAGGGATGCAAAGAGGGAGAGGCGTTGGATATAAATAAAACCGGACAGACGGGTTGGGGGAGGGGAACCAAGACGATTTTTCCACCAAAAAAAAAAAACAACCAAAGAGAGGAACGCCTGTCTTCCGGACCGGACATGCAGAGCAGAAAAATAGGTTTGAAAGCAACAAGGGGGAAAAATCTTGAAAACAGGGGAAACAATTCGCGTCAAGATTTATGGTCATTGAAGCAGCATGGGCAAAAAAGGCAAGCAAGAGATCCTCGGGGTAGTGCCTAACAATCAGAGACAAGGGAGGAGAAAAAAAGTACTAACGGCGGGGGTGGGGTAAAATTTCAAAGTACCTCGTCTACAGATCAACCAGATGGGACGGATGGTTTTGTGAATAATGTCCTGGAAAAACTTGATAAAAAAAATGTCGGCTCTTAAAAAAACAGAGAGGAAGCGAATATAGGGGATAAACGAAGGAATTGTGGGGCCCTGCGTCAATAAAAAAAGGGGTCAAATGATCATGATCACGAATACCAAGTCAAACACATTAGGGGGGCCGCAGGAAAGCAGACTCCGAAAAAAATGCATAAAAGAGAAAAAAAAAAAAGACAAACGAAAGGTAAGCACAAAAAAATGTAAAGCGGGAAGGTAAAGACGGGCAGGATCAAAGAGGCGTAAAAAAGACCAAGTAGGTCGCGAGAACATGAAGTATGAGGGGGGAAACCAAGGGAAAGGCGTTGAAATCATAGGGCATATAGGGTAAAACAAAAGCGCGAAAGATGCAGAACCCGAACTTTACCCATCGCAGGGACGGGAAAAAGCTGCATCAGAGGGTAAGAGAACGAACCAGCGTCGGTATTGATCAACCACGGTTCATAAAAAAACGCTAACGAAACAACCTTCAGCTAGCGTGGGGGTCCTGGTACACCTTACCGAGAGGAAAGAAAGAGTACGCGACGAAAAGAGTCTGATCAAAAAAACAAAACGTCTGGGCAAACTTCTTTCAAGTGCGAGGAAATCCGACCCCCGACTTAAAAAAAAAAGAACAAAAGGTACCGGAGTGCTTACGACCCCAGGGCGGTCCAGCATCTTTTACGGCGTTCTGTTTTCGTGAGGGGGGAAAGGGGTGAAGCGGGTGGGAACCGACACAGTTATGTCAAGTGAAGCCTGGCCGTGGGACATGTCAGAAAAAGCTGCTAATAGTACGTCATTCGGAAAAGTCGAGTCGCAATAGAGTATGATGACAGGGAAATTTAAAATGAAAGACAGAACGCTGTGGGGCATGCAAGTCAGGGTTGTGGGATCCGGCTAAAAAAAAAGTTCAAGCGATCATTATGAGGAATAGTAGGTACAAAAAAGTAAAACTAAACATGGGATCAAAATTGAAAATTCGGGGGGAGGGTCAGGGGAGAAGAAAAAGGAAAAAACGGGGGGAGAGAGTCGGGGTATAGGCAAAAAAAATCTAAAGACAGTAGAAACAAAAATCAGCTAAGTTCTAGAAACCAGGGGAAGTGCAGAAAAAAAAAAATGGTACTGCCGCGGCGGACGTTAATCGGCAGCAATCTACCTTAGAGGTTGGGGGAAGAACTCACTGACTGGCACATTTCTCACGGAAAGAGAAAAAAGAAAGAGAACTCTTGGGTACTAATCGAGGCCGGCTTACGTTAAAGCTTGCATTTCAGAGGAAGTATCTGATGGGGTGTCAAGCCTCAAAAGACACCTAATACCTTGCAAATGGTTAGAACTTCAAGTGAGAAGCGGAACGTACAAGGTTCCAATAAAGTTTAAAGACAGAGGTAGACGCGGTCTCTATTAAGCAGGCCGGACGAATCTGAATCTGCAGGGATCGTCTTTTGGGGGGGACTCTGAATTCATTTACCGTTACCAAAATTGTAGGGATATGATTCTCGAAAAAAAAAAAAAAAGAGAGAAGGTCAGAAACTAACATTCGTTGGAAAAACGAAACTCTCCTACTAACATAAAAAAAAAAAGGAGGGAGAAAAATATTTATAATATTTTCCACGGCGCTACGAAAACGCTTGAGGGGGGACAGTCGGGGGGGGGTGGTTCCTACGGTGAGAAAAGGGCACGGAGTAATTTTAACGTAAAAACTTAGTAAAATGACATTGGGTGAGGACCTAAAGCCGTAATTCTCATAGAAAGGATACGGTTTCGGAGGAGAAAGAAGGGAAGAAAAGAACGGGGATAGATAATTAGGGCAACTTGCGTTTACACGTAGATTGGAAACCGTTGGAGGAGGGCGGCAATATTTCTGGTGGAAGAAAAAATTAAAAAGTTCGGGGGGAACGGTACCAGGGCTGGAAGTGTATGATAAAAAACAGCTTTATAGAAAAATCAAAAGTGATGGGAAAAAAAAAAATTCGAGGATCGAAACAGATAACGGCGCGTGACATAAAGAAACCCACGTGCAAGATGAAGAATGAGAAAAAAGAAGGTGGCCGTGGCCTGGCAGAAAAAAAAAGCCGTCGGAAAAGGTAGTACTGCTGCAGATCAAAAGGAGGGGTAAAAGATTCAAGAAGTCGCTCGGGGAATCGCCTGAAACAAAACTACCTATCCGTTATAAGTTGAGTAATAAAAACCTTCAAATGTTTTGTCATGCACTAACCATGGGGTAGACAGGGAAAGGGTCCCTTGTGTAGAGCAGCGAGATATTTGACGGAAGAAAAATAGGTGTAAAAGAAAATAGAAACAGGTCACGGAAAAAGCGACAGAGCGCGAGGGGGAGCACATTTGAAGAGGGTAAAAAAAAAAATTTTTGAAGGCTCCGGTGGGGCACGGAGAAAATGAGGGGTTGGGAAGAAGAGGCCAGGGCGAAAAAAAAAAATAATAAGGTTCAAACCTTTCTCAAAAAGGGTTGGGAACACCGCGGGGATTCATATCAACCGGGAAAAGAGATCAATGGGAATTGTCGGGGGGTCTTATTGATCTGCTAAAGCCTTTGAAGGTCCTAGAATGGCCCGTCGCTGCAAAAAATCAAAAAGGGGGGCAAAAAGAGGGGACAATAGGTAAAACTGAGGCTTTGAGGCAACCCTGACAAAAAAGAAAAAAATAAAGACGAAAGGAGGCAAAGAAAGAAAACAAACGGACATATCTGAAAAAAGGAATGCAGTACTAACGCTGCAGTCGGTAGAAAATGGGATACAAATTGGACATAGGTCAGAAGAAAGTGTTCCAGATGGTCATCGCGGTCAAAAAAATAAACCCTGAAGACGTGTGGATTAAAAGTTTTGTTCGTGGTGTGTTGTTTGTAACTGTCTCAGGACGGTGGGATAGTACAGATCATAGCGTTAATAACAAAGGAGCTGAAAAGGGCGAAAATAGGAGCAGTTCGGGGTGTGCCGGGGCTCGCTGGGGGGAGGGGGGGGCAAAGGGGGAGGTGCAAAAGAACCGCTAAATATATAAAACGCTTAGGCAAGTTGCTGTTTTGCGGGGGGTAAACGTGAGTGGGGGGGGAAGGAGACTGAGAAGCTAGGCGCGTCTAGACGTCCCCAGTATTTTTAATCAAACTGGCATCTATTGGGGGTGGTTACGCAAACACCCTCGAAGTAGGATCGGCGCATTGCTGAAAAGAAGGAGGGGGGGGGAGTGTAAATATGACGTTACTGTGCGGTTGGGGGGTGGTCGCGACTGATTACACTGCGAATCAGAAAACGAACGAGAAAGGGGGTCCATGGGGGACGGGCGGAAAGGGGGAAAGATCAATTACAGGAAAGAGGGGAGGTTCACTTCAGGAACGCATCATAGAACTGCGAACCTGGGCGGGTGTTACAAGTCAAAGACTGACGAAAAATTAGGGGTCCACTCTTCGAACGAAGCAAATAAAAGGGGGGGGGGGTGGGCAAAAGGAGTCGCTGGATGGCCAATACTCTGATAAACATTGGGTGGCACAGGCCGTTGTGAAAAAAAGGGGAAGACGGGGAAACAGGTGAAATGGTAAGGGGGGCGGGAGCCCCTCAATTACAAGTCATATGAAAAAGAAAAAGACTCAAAAAAAGAAGGAATGGGGGGGGAAAAAGAATGCATGAAAGAGTGGGGCGAATAAAAACACGAGAGATTCTGGTCAAAACAAGAAAAGAACTAGATGGAAGAAGAAAAAGGTAAATACGACATTGAAATTGTCGGGACAGGGGGGCCGGGACTAAAGACATCTAAAAAAGGGGGGAGGACTTAGTTGGGGATGTGGTTGTAAATCGGATCACCGAACACAAATTGACAAATCTTCCGGGGTGAAAAGGGTAATCAAACCGAGAAATCATCAGTGCGGCCGCTTAAGAGTTATAGGCGGAGGGGGGGGAAACGTCGCTGTACAAAAAAGGAGGTAGGGGGGGGGACGTTGAAAAATACAAACGGTATAAATCAGAAACTGGGGGGGGGGGAATGCGGAAAAAGGTGAGCGGGACGACACAAAAATGGGGAAATAGGAAAAGGGAAAGACGAGCCTCGTCGCCTTAAAAAAAAAAGAAAAAAAAAAGGGGCCGAAGAGGAGGGACAGGGGGGGGGCAGGAGAAACAGAATCATCGAAAAAAGAAAAAGAGAATAGTCAGGCAGTTAGGCAAAACACTGCGGAAAGAAATGAGGGTTATAGAATAAAAAGGGGGGAGGGGGGGGGGAGGACTATAGGAGATATGGAAAAAAAAAAAAGAAAAGGGGCTAAGTATTCGATTCACGAGGGGGGCCATGGAGAAAAAAAACGTTGAACCGGAACACGACAAAAGCCCGAGGGAGAAAAGAAGGGAATTAAACCAGAACAATTTTCAGAAAGATTCACGCATGGTTGAGAAAACTGGACAAACACTTTCAATTGGGCGTGAAAAAAATTCTCCGAATGGCATTATCTCGAAAATCGACTATTCCACACGAGAGGGAATTAATATGAAAAGCTGAGTGGTCGAATGTCGTCAGCATCTTGGGGCAGGCGAAAAAGGACGCATTGAACAAAGGTGAGAAAAAGAACTGTGAAGATCCTCGGTGGAGGCTGAGGCAGGATTAGTTCTCGTGAATAGGGGGTTGTGAACGGGCAATGTTGGGGAGGCTGGTAAGGACGTTGGAATGTAAAAAAGGGGGCGGGGGGGCTCTCTTGTAACGGGTGACGAAGGGGAAGGTCTTTACATCTTAGGCGGGACGCAGGGGGGAACTCGCAATAAATATCCGTATGCTCCAAAAGATTGGGTATTTACACATGTGAAACACGAGGGGGGAAATAGGAGGGGAAGGGGACACACTGTGGCAATGGAACTCGTTCGGGAGGGTTAGGACGCGGACTGATACGAACGAAAGGAGCCCGTCAGGAGAAGAAAGAAACAATGAAGAAGGAGGGGAATCAACGCGTGGGTTGACCAGGCAGGGGGCGGCACGCGAAACTCTCGCTAGAGGGTGAACGCGTCTTTGGGGGTGGGGGGGAGGGAAAAATACTCAGGGGAGGAGGGGACCAAAGTATAGAGCACTGGGCGTCTGGAGTGGGGGCAAGAAACAGGGGGGGAAAAGAGGAGAGCGGAGCAGGTAGGCGCTAGCACTATGCCAGGGGGGGGCTTGGGGCCCTAAGGGGAAAGAAAGCAATCGGGGTTACTCAAGGATACTGGTAGGTGGTAGATGTCATCACAAAAGAACTGACGTGGGACAGACTATTTGAAAGAAGGTATGCTACGGGGGGGGGTTTGCTGGGCCAATAAGAAAGGGTCACGGTACCATTGTTAAATTTAGTGCACACGGATCGCTTAAATAGTACCAAGTGGGTACTGACAAAAGGGAACAAGGGAAGGGGCATGTGAATCCAGGTCAAAGGGGGATTATCTTTCCGGGGAAGGGATCTAAAAGAAGAAAAGTTTTCTGAAATGTATGCTGGAAATGCTGCAAACTGGATTCGAGACATTGGGTGCCATTTCAATCAACAGGTAAAAGAGAGACTCGATTAAAGGGGGACACTGACGAGGAGTTCACCACAAGCGGCGAGGTGAAGGGACACTTCGAATACAGAAACAATAGGGGTAGGGAAATAGGGAGAGAGGTACCTCACAACGACCGTGTGGGGAACTATCAGAGTAGCGAGGGGGGTTTGTGCTATGAGACGAATGGATGCATTACAGTATGTTAAAGAAATGGCATATATCAAAAGCAAGGGTAGAAAAAAGCCAAAGGGAAAAAAGAATCGGGTCGGTCGCATGAAAAAAAAAAAAAAAGGGAAAGGGAAACGCGACAGATGACAAAAACAAAAATGTAGGGGTGTGATCACACCAACAGGTATGCTTGGAAACCTATTTGCTGAAGCAGCACGTGGAGGGACAAAAAGAATTGCATCGGTCAGTGCGGGAGGAAGTTTGGGGATAAACGATAAGCTCTGGGAAGGAGGGAAACAAAATACGTAGAGGCTCCGCAAGGGGACATAGAAAGTAAAAGAAGAAGAAACCAACGTGGCGCGTTTACAAAAAATAAGAGCGGAGAATGAGTTCCGGGGGAAAGGGGGTGGCCATTGGTGGGTTCAAAACGGGGGAAAAAAAAATAATCCTAGGTTAGGTCTTGGCGCTTCGATCTGGCCCAACTGACACGGGGGGGGAAATCCAATGTGGGATCAATAGAATGCAGGGTCCGAACAGGGAAGGTGTGGCTCGACAGAAATATTGGGCAGGAAAAAAATAAAGTAGGCAGAGACTTAATGTTTAGGGAGGGTGGAATAAATACCCCTGCGGCAGATTTTGGAACAAATGGGCAGTGATCATGCGAGGGACACCTGGGGTAGAATACAATCCTGGGGGAAAAATCCGGTCGGGAGGGAAGTCGGAGGGACGGAGAATAGGGGAAAAAAAAAAAAACAGGGTCGCTGGGAAAACAAGAATCGATTGTATAGAGGCGCATGGGAATTGCAACAAGAAAGGGGGTTTTAAATGGTTTGAGGGGAACCTGTTACTTTGTGAGACCGTCGGTTAATATTCAGAAGCTTTCGGGTGCTTGATATACCATCATGGTCAGAAGGAGTTAAAAAATAAAGAGTTACCAATCATTGCCTAAAAGGCAAAAGGGGAAAAGCTGGGACAAATCTCGTCAGCATCAAAAGCAGAGGGGATGAAGTTAAAGAGCAAAATCTAGATACTTTAGAGGTGGAGATTCAAGTGTGTAGGTAAGAAGTAATTCACTAAGGGACAAAAAAAAACATGCGGGGCGCAGTGGTGTTCTTCACTCTACCAAAACTGGTGTTGAAAAAAAAGCGGTAAAGTGGGGGTCATACCGGTTGTTAGAGGGAGGACCTATCGACGATCTGGCGGGCGGCATCAAAAAAGAGTTCCGGGTGTTTCCAGTGGGGGGTTGGGGTGCAGATACTACTGGACAAAAAACACAAATCTGAAGAAAAGGAGTGGGGGTAGCCCCTTGAAAGGGGCTTGAGTTGGGAGCCTCTGGCTGTGGACGTCACAAACTGATCGAAAGCACTTATGAGTATAGGGGAAAGAAAAGTCTCTAGGGTCGAAAAAAAGAACATCTATCGAAATGGGGACTGAAATCTAATCGAGTTGCAGGGACGGGGTCTCAAGCGACGGGAGCGGGTCGTCTTTGGAGGGGGTGAGACTAAGGATCCTGCTTCAAAGGGTCGAGAAGCGGGTAAAAAAGGTTGCACCAGGGGGGTTCAATTTAAGTTGGTGGATCTGGAAGGACTATTCTTAATTCTCAAATGAATAGGTCCCGGGTCGAAGTTTTGAAAAAGATAAATGCAAAACCTTCCCTCATTCGGCGTTGAGATAGTATGGAGACTCGAGGGGGGGAAAGGATTGCACAAAAATTCAGAAAGGAGGGGGGTGAAACAGAGAAAGGGCCCGAGTCTCTCGCTTATAGTGGGTCACGCATCATGACGGAAGTCAGGGTATGAAAGGAAAGAAGAGAACAAGGGTGAGGAAAGGCGTTAGCCCTATAAGTCTTTTCACAATCCCAAAATCACACTTCACAGAAAAAGGGTATTGGGAAAGGGAAAAGCAAGGGTGCGGGATGAAGCAAGTAGAGAC
>Ga0179591_1247760_pt1 | contig 12065 bp, 19 predicted proteins | sample CZOMad2_1_08_16f_FD_182891 | JGI IMG/M metagenome (GOLD analysis project Ga0179591, IMG submission 182891) | Vadose zone soil fungal communities from Angelo Coast Range Reserve, California, USA - CZOMad2_1_08_16fungal (PacBio error correction) | ecosystem: Environmental > Terrestrial > Soil >...
CCATAACCACCAACTGGGGTGGGTTAAACACATACCCTTAAAAAGGGGGGGAGAAATGAAAAAAAAAAATCAAAGGTCCTGGGTGTTGAACTAAAAGGGAGTGGGGTTTGAAATAGGGGGTTAATCTTCTTTGCACGCGAACAAAAAACATGTTTTCCATCACCGGAACGTCAAAAGTAGGCCCAGGGGACTGCAAAGAAAAGAGGAAGGGACTTGCCCCGACAAATAAAGGGTCGGATTTTCGTTCAAAGGGGACAGAAAAAGCAAATGAAGCCATACACCAGGGAAGTGGCAACCGTGTCAAAAGCTCCGAAAAAAGGGGGAAGGGAAAACGAAGTTTGCGGGAAAAAGGGTGGTCTTATGAAGGTCGCGAGGGGAGGCGAAACGGGACCGGGACATAAATCGCGGGGGGAGTAAGGGAACTGCCCGAATGAATTAGCTTTATAGGACGAAAACGGGAAGGAGAAAAGTAGATAACTTAAGAAGCGCCCTTTCAGGGGGGGGAAAAATGGGGCAAGGGATTGCAAAAAGGCTAAAAAAAGAGAAGATCTGGGAAAGGGCATGAGAAGAGAGTCACTGTGCACAAAATCTAGAAGAATGACCAGCAAAACGACGTAAAGAAAAAGGGTATCAGTGGGGCAGCAAGACCTGGCCACTCAGGAAACACCTAACTGTTAGGGGCACGAGTACAAAAGGAAACCGGGGGGGAAAACAAACGGGCGGATGATGGCATCGCTATTAATGCCCGAACACCTAAACCCGGGGCGCTTCAACAAATACCACCGTCTACCTGGGAAAGTGATAATGAGGTAAATTGGGGAACTACACAAAAAAACGGTTTCCCGGGTATGAGAAAGTGGAATCTCTTTGATAGAAAAATGGGGGTGTTTGACAGGGCGAAAAATACCATCGGGGTTTGGAAAAACCATCTCTCAAAAGGGGCTGGGCATGAAGGATTGAAACGAATTGAAAAAAAAAAAAGAAGTGGAACATATTCTAATCCCTGCGGTTTAAGGACCCAAATAAAGGGGAATGTCTCAAAAAAAAAAGATCTGCACATGGGGAACAAAAAAAACCCAACCAAAAGTTAAAGCGTTATGCCGGATCAAAAAAATGCACACGATCAGATGGGGGTCAAAAAACGGAACTAAAGTGAGGGCAAAAGTCAAGACATTGCCACTGGGGCCACTGTGGGGAAAAGCCCATAAAAATAGCATATTTTATGAGGGTGCACCGGAAGGATATGAAAACCCAGTCCGCGTGGGAAAAACCTCGCGAAAATAGTTGTGGGATAATGACTTGGTAGCAGAAAGGGACCCGGGGGACCGCACACAAATGGACAATCAGATATCACCAGTTTTGACTGTGGTCAGCCCACGTAGAAAACGTATGTATCAGCAAAAGTTATTGGTAACAACGAATGGGGGTCCAAATTGGCTGAAGAGGGGGGGGGTAGGGGCTGTGGGCCGGGGTCAGGGGAAAGACTAAAAAAAAAAAAAAAAAGAAAAAAAGCGGCCAAAAAAATTGTTGGAAAAAGGGGAGGGGCTTCAGATTTCCACGGTTCCAAAAATTTCCTCTGGAGGGTTATGAAGCTGGAAAAGACTGGAGGGGGTGGTGAAAAGTTCCCGCGTGCCACGTCATGGAAAACCACAAAAAAAAATCACAATGATAGGGAAAAACCGCCCGTGGGAAAAAACTTCCAGTAGGGGGGGGGGGGGGGGGTGTAATCTTAAGGCCGATAATGTTTCCAAAATAGAGAAAATCATGAGGCAGGAATTACCGGTGGGGAATTTGCGGGAATTCGAGGGGCCTCCATCGGGGGCAAAGAGGGGGGGTGTGCTGTAAATTCCGGTACTAAGCAGGAAGGGGGGAAATAGCTCTTCGTAAAAAGAGAAAGGGAAAAACGACTCGGACTAAAGAGGTGGTGAGCTGAAACAAAAAATCACCTCAAAGAAAAAAAGATAGTAAGGGGAAAAAACATCATGCCCGTCAAACCGATCCTGCGCGGAAACACAACCCACTTCGCGAAGAAAATAAGAGAAAACGAGGGGGGAAAACTCTTCAAAGGGGGGGGGGGAGAATAGAGACGATAAAAAGGGGGTGTTTGGTGTACCACGGATAATTCCACCTCAAAAAAAAGGAAATTTTCCCCGAACATGGGGACGTTTTTTCGGACAAGACGGTTAGATTATGGCCGTTGCCCCCCGAAGGAACCGGTGTACGAAAAAAAACTAATTCACAAAACCAGCTGGGGGGGGGTGGAGCTTAGTAGGGGAATAGGGAGTCACACGAAGAGATGGTCAAACCGAATTAGTTAGGTAAATACGATACGTATAGTAAAGGGGGTGACTGAAAAGTACTGCCACAGCCCCAGAAGTAGCTAAAAAAACATGAGAAACGGGTTCCCGAGGTCAACAAACTGGGTGAACAGTTGGGGGGGGGGGAAAAAAGCAAAGGGTAGGTAATAGATGGACTTTATTGTTGGGCCCCAAACGGGGTGATTTTAGATTAAACATGGGGGGGGATTAGGGGTGTAGGGAGGAAAAACATCTTCAGGTTTGGGTGTGTTACAGCCTGTGTGGGAAAAGGTGAGGCTCATGGAGAAAACTGAAGAACTAGTCTAAAGGACAAAAAACACAGCGCTCCAATTGGAAGCTAGGGGACAATAAAAAAAGGAACCAGAAGGAAGGGAATCCCGCGCTGGGTTTCGGAAATTTTCGGGGGTCTGGAAGTAGAAAATCTTGGGGGGGGAAAAGCGTATCTCGGGGAGTGTAGCCTTGCTGGGGGATGGGTTGGGGAGGTAATGTTCGGGTGGAAAGGATGCAAAGCGTTTAAAAGCGGGGGGAAGAGAACGGTGCTTTTGTGGGCATGAGTGGAATCTTGTGGTTGGTAGGAAAAGAAAAAAGCGCCTGGTTAACGAAGGGGGGGGGTTTGAGGATAGTACCTAAGTTGGGGGTTGGGAAAAGAGCAACGGGGGACCGGATTGTAAGAAACCATCCTATGCGTCCTAAACATGGGGGGGTAGAGATCCAGAAGTGTGGTTTATAAGGAAAGCGCGTCGACAATACTCGGGGAAATTGGCAGGTCGGGGGATGCTGGAACAAGGGTCGAATTGACCGCCCCCGATATAGGGAAAGGGGGGGTATTCAGGTTATAACAGGGGAAGAAAAAAGGAAAAAAGCCTGAAAGACACGAAAAAAAAAATAATAAGGGAAAAACGGTTTTTGTCCGCAGGAGCCAATGAAGGGAAACACATAATGTCTTCCAGGGCAAGATAACATGGGGGGGTCACCCAGTGAAAAGAGGGGGAAAAGTGTTGCAGACGGAAAAGTCAGAAGGAGCACCGCCTCAAATTGGCGGGCTGTGGGTGGGTACAACTGGACAGTGTAGGAGACCGTTGTTTGGGAAAAGGAATGGGGACAAGGGGAATAAAACGGGCGGGAAAAAGAAGGGTCGTGGTCCAGGGCCGTTTGTAAGAAGTGGTTATGTGAAAAAAGAGCAAACCCAGAGGGGGCCTCTGGGGAGGCAAACGAAGGGGAAGGACCTGTGTTCGACTTTTAGGAAAAATAGTTTGTCACTTAGGGGAAGGCGAGGGGGGGGGAAGGGAGTAGTGCGTATTGCGACTGCCTGTGGAAGCATGGTAATTGTTTAACAGGGAAAGGGAGAACCGTGAGCCATCATGGAGAACAAAACAAGTTTGGGGAGGTTCACGCCCGGGAAAAACCGTTCAACGGTGAAGGCAAACCGGGGGGGGGGGCCAACGAACTAACTCACTGGGGTTTGAGGAGATGTGGTACCGGAAGGGGGGGGACGCATCCAAAAAAAATAATCTCATTGTAACAGGGGAAAAAAAAAAACGAACACGAAGCTGAGTTGGGAAGGTGGACGTAGAAAGGGGGTTATCTTTAAAAAAGAAAGGTGGGTCGCCCAGAAGCAGTCGATCGTCCAGGCTTGTTCTAATGGAAACGCAAAATTGTGAAAACGAATTTAAAAAGAAGAAACACACGCCCGAGAGCTGGGGGGGGAGGTTAGTGTCAGGGGGGGGGAGGGACCAAGCTGAAACATTACACGGGTTAATTCCACAAACAGGGAAAAAAAAAGAACATCACATCGTTTCTTGAATGAACTTCGAAGGCGAGACTTTGAAGAGGTACAATCCAGGGGGAAAAATCGCCAGTGTTGATCAGTTAATGCCACACGCCAGTTTTTTGGGAAATATCGGGACGAATACTATGAAGAAGGGGTTGGGTTCAGGAGAAGCCTGCCAGGGGAGAAAATTGGGGGATTGGAGCCGGTAAGTCACAGACCAAACGTCTTTTTGTGGAAAGAGAGAAAACCAGGAGTCAGTATCAAAGGTGAAACGGTAGGCTTAGTCTTTGGGGAAAGGTATCTCTGAAAAAAAGAGATTAAGGAAGTATATGGAAAAAACCAAGCACTAGGACCTTGCAGCATCCGGGGGTACGCCGCAAAGTACCGGTCCCTCTCTTGAAAAAAAAAAAAGCAGACGGTACACTGGAAAGGGAAACAACCAATTTGAAGATGCGGCAGACGACTACTAAAACGGGGGGGGAACTGACTATATCGTCAGCTGGAGTAAAGGGTCGACGGATCAAAGGGAAGCCAGGTAGTTTAGTGCAGTAAAGCTAGATTCGGGACCGAAAAAAAAAAAAGGGGTGAATCAATCGTGAACGATTGATTGAACGCACTGGGGGGAAGGGGCAGGGGGAACTCGGGAAGGAAAAAAAAACAAAGGGCGCCAGAAGAAACTCTCGTGGGAGGGCCAGAGAATTCCTGGGGAAGGGGGGGGGGAGGTCGGACGAAGAAGGGCACAGCTGGGCGGCAAAAAACAGCCCTTTTTAAGACCTGGGGGGAAAGAGAGAAACTTTTTCAAGGGGTAAAAGAAAAAAAAAAAAACAGAAGTCCCAAACATCACCCCCGGCACAGCAAGGGGAACAGGTCCCGTTACCGGTAAATAAATTGAATGGGTGGAAGGGGGGGGACCTGGGACAACCGCCACCACCTTCAGAACAAAACTCAAACCAAACACGCCGCCCGGCATGGGAAATTAAAAGGCCGGGGCTGAAAAAAGGGGGTTCACGCGAAATAAGGGAACACAAGGCCTGGGCCAATCAGACACTTAGGAGGAAACATGGGCCAAGGTATCAGTAAGCCGCATGAAAGACTAGTGAAAAACCGCAACCGTCGGGGGCAGAAAGAAAACCATGGCAGACTTCTAAGGGGAAAAACACAAAGGTACGTCAGACGATCACCTTCGGCAAAATCAGGGGGGGGAAACGACTCAGCAAAGAAGAACTACAAAAAAAAAGGCATGGACAAAGGACCTTGATTAGGTGATCAAAACGGGGAAAAACGGGAGGGGCGATGGGGGAGGAAGAGGAGTAAGGGAAGAGAATTTGAGACGAAGGGGGGTGAGGGAGGGGGAGGGGGTGGGGAATGAGAGAGGTGAAAAGTAGGTGGTGGAAGAAGGGAAGAAAGAAGGAAGGTAAAGGGGAGATGGAAAGGAAGGGGGGAGGAGGGGAACCTAGGGGAGAAGGACAGAGTGAACCCAAACAGGGAAAGAGAAAATACCACTCCATGGGAAAGAAACTCAAAAATAAAAACGGGGAACGATTTTTTTCCAGGAAAAGACAGGGTCCGGGCAGAAAGGAATTACGAAATTTGGTCCTGTTTGACCAAAGCGGGTTGTTACAGGCGGGAAAGTGTTGTTTCGGCCACAGGCAAGGAGGAAGTACACAAACCGGGTCAAGGGACTCATTGTTATGTCCAAGTCACAGGTCAAATCACTGGAGTCTCAAAGAATAGGAAATTGATAACCGGAAACAAAGCAATCTGAATGAAAAGGGGGGAAAAAGTTGTTTCTCCATCATAAAAAGAAAAATAAGCGGCGCCAAGACAGGTCTTACGAGAGGGGGAGACGAGTGAAAGAATGGACAAGGTCGGGAAGAAAAATCTTCAGGAAATAAAAAAACGGGAGAGAGGAAAAGAAAAGAAGTTCTCAACAAGGCCACACAACGTAAGAAAAACCAAACCAAGCCGGGATTGAAACGAAAACCAAAGACCCAGGAGAGAAGACCGCCACCACCAGAAGGAGAGGACACAAACTCGTTTTAACGATTGAAATTCCCAGTGGCCTTAATGAGTTCACAGGACAACAGAAAAGAAAGGAAAAGACAAGGAGGGGGGGGGGATCACCTTCGGGAACAAAACCCATAGAAATATGGAGAAGTAATTGTCAACGACCTCACTACGAAAGTTCTTGTAAAGACACAATCCTGAGCCTTTGGAAAGTGACCTGGGACGGATAACACACTGAAGGTCGCGGGGGCAGGGTGACCAGCGATATCTCGAAAGTAGGTTGAATGTGGGGTTGACGCAAAACGAGGAACGTCCCAAGGTTGTGTCAAAAAAAAGAAAAACACCGGAAAGAGGGGGGGGAAGAGCAACCAAAAATCAGGAAAGAAATGGGGGGGACTAACTACAAGGTACAGGGGGAAAAAAATGGGGCAGCACTATAAAGGTAACTATGACTAACGCAGAACCAGGAGAAAATGAAACAAACCCAACCAATTCACCACAACTCCGGTAAAAAAAACAGGGAGGTCGCAGGGGGGGGCTGAGGGAAAGTGGGGCTGCCCAGCAACAACAAAAATTGGTGGCGTCGTGTAAGAAACTCAAAAAATAAACCTCCTTTATCTAGGGGGGGGTAAAATAAATAAGCTGTGACTCTATGGTCAACGGGGCATAGTGAAGAAGGAGAAAGAGAAAAAAGAGGTTAATTATGGTTTGGGAGCAACGTTACGTTTGGAGGCCCATGGACAATATGCAAAATAGGGACATCCGAACGTTGAAAAAAAAAAGATAAGAAAACCAGAGAAGGAAGAATATTTGGGAGGTGAAAAGAAAATTTATATACCAACAAACCACTGAGAGGGCCGAAAGACGTGTTAAAACAAGTCCTGACGCGTCGGGTTTACGGTAGAGATAAGGAACAGGGAAAAGGGTTGGGGTGCAAAGGGTACTTGGGGTTTAGGTCATGTATCCGTTGGGACGATCTCGGAAAACTGAAAAGTTGGGTCAAGCACAGTCCAAAAGGAAGGGGCGTAAGGGCTTCGTCATGTTTAAAAAGAACCCTTAGTGGCAAAGGGAAGAAAGGCTAAACACGTACAGGAGAAGTACCGGCATGGAGAAAGAAAGAAAAAACGTGATACCTAATTGGTATCAAAAGAATAAATGTCCCGTCAAGGGTCAACAAATCCTACGGGGGAGGGCAACGAGGGAAAGGTGGAAAAAAGACGGGAGGGGTTCCGATTTGAAAAAAAGCAATGGGGGGGAATGTTGGGTTTAAATAACAGGACAGTCGTCAGAACCGGTAGGAGATGTGGAATAAATAAATGGAACACGCAGAGGGAAAAAAACAAAAAATCTACCGCGTTTCCCAGCGTGGGGGGACAGGGGTTGAAAGATGAACCAAGTAGGAACCTCAACCTGCGGTAAAAAAAGGACGGGTTTCTTAGTCCGGTACAGGGTAGAAGTGGAAAACGCAAACACAATCTGACCAACAGACGGAAAAAAAGACACAATGGGGGAAAACATTTAGGGAACACTTCTTGGGGGAAAGTGTAAGAAATACAAAAGAAGTGGGAGTGGATCAAGGATCACAATAGATAAAGAAAAAAGGTCCTAGGGAAAAAAAAAAGTGGACTCAGGTCACCTACCAAATGGAGAAAAGTAATCGGAAAAAATGACCTGGATTTTGGTGTGGGGAAAAGAAACCCGAATGCGCGGAACGATAAAGCTAAATTGGTGAAGGGAGGACAAAGGATTCGTAAGGTATCTGGACAGAAATCACATGTCAGGAGGAATCAAGGTAATTTCTCACAATACAACCTGAGAGGTCCAGGGGGGGGGGGACGGAAAACAATGAAAGAAATAGGAAATGAAAACTGAGGGGGGGGGGAAAGACACGAAAAAGGCCTAAAAGAGGGTTCCCCATGGGGGTCGCGGACCAGTCGACTGGTCCGCATAAACGAAAAAACTTGAAAGGAAAGTGGGGGGGGGGAAAAAACATACAGGATGCCTTTTACGGGGGGCGGCAGACGGGTAATGAACAAAACGTGGTGCTCTCACAAAACATCAAAGTTGTTACACCGCAGGACAGGGAAAACCACCAGGCGGGACAAACTTGGAAGTGAAGGGAGCGCAATTGTGGGGAAGAAGAAGGGTGAAAAGAGGACGGGTGGGGAAAATAGGCTCTGAGTCGGAGCACGGGATGAAGAAGAAAAAACAAGTGTGGGGGGGGAAACAAATGCAAACGTTGTGAGGAAAGGAAAATAAAGGTTGCAGGCGTGTTCGAAGTGCCGGAGGAAGGCCCGGTCGAACGAAGAAGAGGGGTGCTAGAGGGGGGCGGAACATTTCTTTATGAAGTTGTTTGGATGTGAACTATAAGGAACGTCCTAGCGGACTTATGGGGGGTTAACACCGTTGGGGTGTTAAAGCCGCGGCCGCCTCGCAGTCTCAGGCGGGGGGTCTGTTACGTCGCCTACGGAAGGGGCAGCATCCCCCAACAGGAAGAAGGAAAGAATAGTGGAAAGCCTCCTCTATGACGAAAAGAGCATGACGTAAAAGGGGAAACCTGTCCTCACAACAAGCAAGTGAAAGAAAAAACACTAGGGAAATCATCAAAAAGGGGAGGGAGGTTAAACACGGGTAAAGGAGTTGCACTAAACTTAATGGGAGGAAAGAGTAGGGGAACGAACATGGTTATAAGGAAACAGAAAATCCGTGATGTAATTTTTCAAAAGGACTTCAGAAAGATTCTCAGGGAAGCACCAGGGGTAAGAACGGGAAGGGGGGGTGAAAACGAGGTTGCTTTGGAACTTGGTGTAGAGAGTGGAAATATGCGTCCAAGAACAGAGAGGAAAAGTCAGTTTCAGAACAGGAGGGGGGTTAGACTGAGGGGAAAGGGCCGCACCAAAGGTACGTATGGGAGAAAATGGGGGGTATAAGGGAGTCGGGCAACAACAAACAAAGGAATTAGGAGGAAAAAGACATAGAAAAAATCAAGTGTCTGAGGGTAAATTGTCAGAACTGACCGTAAAAAAAGGGGGGAAAAGGGGGGGGTTCACCGAAAAGGTCGTTTTTGGATAGGAACGCCCGAGCGGTAGAAGCATCCATTCCAAGTACAAGTTATGCACACTTGAGGGGAAAAAAGAGCGGCCCGGTAATGTAAAAAAAAACAAAATTCATAACGGGGGTACAGTCAAGAATCAGAAGAAGACCTCAGAGAAGGGGAAAACGTTCAGTTGGGGGGAACCCGGGAAGCATGCAGAGAACCGGTTGGGCATGATCACGGTTGGGGGGCAAGGTTCGGTGGGTGGCGGACGTCGGTCACGAGGTATGAAAAAGGGAGCCGGGGCCTTATATCATTCTGGAGCGGGTGAAAGGAAAAATACTCTTATTCTCAAAGATGATGATGAGGGCACGAGATGCGAAAGAAAGGAAAGGGAAGAAGAACGGCTTTGGGTGCAAAGCTTCAGAGGACAGCAAAATAAGAATATCGGGAAAAAGAAGAGCTTTCAACTCAAAAGGTAGAAACACGAGAGATCTTAGCAAAGATCCTCCGGGTAAATCGTGAAAACAAAGAACGTGAAATTTAGGGAAGTGGTGCGCAAAGGGCCAAGTAAAAAGAATCGTAGTAATTCAAATCACGCGAAGTAAGGCGCCGACGGCAGAAAGGACTTCAACAGGGATAAATGGGGAAAAAGTGCTAAATCAGGAAGGTCCCAAGTTGTTCTGAAACCCGGGGGGGGGGAAAGGGGGCGGGAAGCGAGGGGGTGAAGAAAACAAAAAAGGTTGGCCGCGAACACAAGGGGCGGCGTGTGTGGGGGAAAAGGAGAAAGGGGGGGGGGGGGTCAGGTGTGACCATTAGGCCAGGAGAGGGGGACCGCCCATCTGACGGCCCAAAAAAAGATTGACGGGGTAGGGGTCCCCCAGAAAGAGGGAAGTTCTGCAAAAGGAATCTGACATCCATCACACCTGCCTGTGTAAGAGGGTCCAGGGGGAAGAAAAGGAACCACCATCGGGGGAAGAGGGGAACAGGTCCCGAACCGGTAGAGGGTGTCAAAAAATGACTGGGCACAGGCAATGCCTGGTGATCAATACAAAAATATATGGCGACAGAGCGAGTTGCGGAGGTACCTCAATACAACAAGCGGGGGGAAAGGGGGGAAGGGTTTAGAATCCCAGGGGGAGCACAGGCCGCGACAAACGGGAGGGAAATAGAGGGGATGAGCTGGGTTGAACATAAAGTCTGTTATCATAAATGAAGTGAAAGGAAAAAACGATGTTACACAAGCATTTAAGGAGGGAAAAAGGGGGAGTGTTTGCGTGTGGACTTGAATGGAGAACGGGGGAGGGAACCACTCCACCATTAAAAGGGGGGGGAAGTGACTGGGACGAGGAAGGAAAGGGGACCCACAATTCTCGGTTAAACTCCTTGAGTGGAAGTTAAGGACTGTCAAGTTTGTGACAAATCCGAGGAAAAATTTTAGTCCAGAACGAACAAAGTCTGACCCGAGCTGCCAGATTGGAAAAAAACAGGCTGGTTGATCTAAGCAGAAAAAAAAAAAGAAGAAGCTTTTCCACAAAAAGCAGCGGACCATTTCGGGGGGGGAGGGGAGCAGCGGGAAGACCATCGGTATCCAAAAGGTTGTAAAGGGGGAGGAGCCGTTAATTCCGGTGAAGGAATGCGGGGAGACCGCGGAACAGGTACTTCCAAATTTTAAACTCTGAAAAGAAAGGGGTAAAAAATTTTATTGGAAGGGAAAGCCATAACCGTAGTAGGAAAGGAATGAGGGGGGGAAAGAAATTCGGAAACATTTGGGAGGAGGGTAAAAGGCGAAACAGAAATGGAGAGGAAGGGGGGTATACCGCAGAAGTTGGGGTTAGTGGTTTGGGGGTCGGGGACTGGGGAGAAATTACACACCTAAGATTTCAGGGGGTTAAAAGGCGTGTTGTGCTCTCCAAGGGTAGGGTGATTGGGGGGGGGGGGACCAATTTTCCGAAAGGAAAAGGGGGGGAACGAAAAACGACCCAAGATTGGGGGGGGGGGGGGGGAGAAGGGAAGGCTTTGAAATAGCCGGGAAAAATAGAAAAAAGTTTTATGTTCAACACGTGTAACTTAATTTCCTTGGGGTGATAAGAGGGAGGAATGGTGGGGGGCAGCACAAGAAAAGAAAAGAAAAAGAAAAGAAGCCTGACTCCTGTTGTGGGGAAAGGAGGGAAATACATTTTTGGGGTTAAGACCCGAAGGGGGAGGGTGCCTGAAGAGGTTTCCCGGGGGGGGGGGGGAAACAACGTTGCGGTAAGGGTAGAACAAACCAGAAAACACAAGGTGGTGGAAAAGACAAAGTGGACAAATTTGAGGAAACAGTAACTACAGAATCCGAGAGACCATTATCGCGGGAGACCGAGAGGGAACCGCCCGACGCCGAGGAAGAGGGGGTCTTAAATGGCGAGAAGTATCACATGGCATTGGAACTTGTGGGAAATGTTGAAGATAGGGGAAGGGGGGGGGGGGGGGCGGGGGGGGTTTGGGAAGGAACGATAAGGAAAGGAAAGGAGAAACCAAACAGTTGGGAAAGAAGAAGGTGGCTGGAGGAGGGGGTCGGCCAAATAGAAAGGGGATTTATAGGGGGGAAATGTGTTGAAATCAGACTGGGGGCCTAATCCGTGCACAAGTAGGGGTAAGCGCAGGAAGAGGCACGTGAGTTGTTGGAAGGAAAGAGAACCGAAGGTTTGATACACGAAGGACGGAAAAAGTAAAATTGTCCTGCCCGGATCGGGGTGTATTCTTGGACAAGCTCCGCAAAAAGCAGAGAATGTCTGGGGATCATTTTAGCTTTAAAAAGCGAAGAATAGGGGCAATCCAAGCAGGAAGTGAAAAAAAACGGTGTTAACCGCTCTGCCGTCACAGAAGGGGGAGTCAAGAAGGCAAAGGTGGGGTTGAAAACGGATCGAAAGTCATAAGGGGGGGTTGGGGGGGG
>Ga0179591_1267548_pt1 | contig 12065 bp, 16 predicted proteins | sample CZOMad2_1_08_16f_FD_182891 | JGI IMG/M metagenome (GOLD analysis project Ga0179591, IMG submission 182891) | Vadose zone soil fungal communities from Angelo Coast Range Reserve, California, USA - CZOMad2_1_08_16fungal (PacBio error correction) | ecosystem: Environmental > Terrestrial > Soil >...
AGTTCGACGTGCAGCAAGTGACAATAACCCTTGAATTTCAGCAAAATGCATTCATTTAAGATACTGAAGAGGGTGTGTTATGGAGCAGTCGCGAACCGGGGGACAACTCGGGGGTGACAGATTAAGGGGGATGAGTTTTCCGAAAGGGAGAAAATAAGACTCCGTTGACAAACAGCTGGTGGCAAAATTATCGGTTCTGGGGAACAAAACAGTAAACCAGAGTTAAAAGGGTCATGCTTTTTTTGATGTATGGGAAATGGCAACAAGGGCCGAGGTTCAGGAAGACCGCTTTTCATATGGAGAGAACACGGAGTCAATCGGGGTTCAACGGAAGGTAAGAATATGCCTCCGAGGTTAAAATCTGGTTCTAGAAGAAGTAGGGGGGTCCGGACGAAGGGGAAGGGGAGCCTGGGTTGAGAAGAGGTTTCGGCGCTGTCGCTGGGACTAAATAAAAAGAGTCTGGAAAAGGAAGGGATTTTTCGTTTAAAGAAGGGGGGGGTCTGCAACGCCAAGGCTTGTCGCACGATGTAAGAGAATGGTTTTGGGGCCGCCGGATTCCGAGTGACAACACTTGCAAGATTGGAATAGGAAATATTTGGACTAGGGTTTGAAATAAATAGACTACTGGAGGGTTAGCCATTCAAAAAAAACCAAGAACTCTCAAAAGCAAGAGGAACCAAGAAAATCTTTTGTACGAGCCTCGGAAGAACTTGGTAACGTTAAGCTGAAAACAATAAACCCCGAAAAACTAATAACCCAACATGGAACGACCCAAAACTGCACCGAGGCACAGAGAGGACGAGGGTACAACAAATTCAGCAAAGTAAATTAATGCAGACTACAGCGGATACGAGGGAGGGTGAGGGGGGAGACAATGCAGGGCTCTGCAATGTTTTAAATATGAAGTAGATTTTAGCTGCTCCTGGTTGCTTTCGTGTGGTGGAAGCGTTTCCGGGCATGGAAACGTTCCAGGAAATAAGAAAGTGGAAAAGAAGAGATTTAATCCCATATGGGGGGAAGAGTGAAATAGTGGGGAAAATCAAAACTCTACTCCTTATCAGTGTCCTGATTGTGGGAGCATGGTTGTGTAAGTCGGGCGGGCGGCCATGCATTGGTCAAAAGAACTTCCCCCGAGCAAAGAAAGGGGGAATGAAAAGAATTAAACCAGGAGAGGACCATGGGGGGAGTAAGGTGGAGTCCTGTTTGATTTGAACCCATCAAAAAGGGGGGGGAAAGGGAACTTACACCAAAAATGAGAGGAACGGTAACTTGATAAGCAATCTATTTTCTGGGACTTGGTCCTGCGGGGGAAAAAAAGCGGAAACAGGCACATAGCAACCAAGGGACAGCCGCCCATTCACTGATTCAGTAAAACAAAAATGGACGGCGGACTCGAAGAAAACGCAAGAAGGGGAGCGGGGAGGAGAATTCACATGAAAGGTTGACTTGCTGAAAATAACAACTCTCTTCCTCTTTTAAGGGGGTGGGGGTGGGGTTCGGGGGGTCCAGTATGGGCGTTTAAATTGGGTGCGGGGGGGGTTTATTGGGTCACGTTCAAGTTCCTGGAGGAATTTAGACAAAGCATTTGCGGCAGCTGGGGAGGGGGGTTGGGAGAGGTGGGGATGAAACTCCCTTATTTAAGAAGGAGAAACCTACTGGGGAATACTTCTTTGTTTGGAAAATAGTTGCAATGATGTTAAATACGGAGAACAAAAAAAGTCGCTAATGAACGAAACAGAAGTGCGAAAACGGGCACGCTGAAAAGAAAAAATGTTACAATACGACTTGTGAGTAGGGACCACGGAACAAGAAAAAAAAAAAAACTCCCTGAACCAGGCGTCACCCAAGGCAAAGGACTTACGTCTACACAAAGAGATTTTCTAACGGTAAGGCATATGATGTTTGGCAACACCGGTGCCTGGATGTCCTGGGACGGAGGGGGTAAATAAACTACCAAAGCGGAATATAGGAAGCTTCAGGGACACATTCTTGACACAAAAAAAATCGGGGAATTTTCCTCTTTTTCCGCATGTGACCGGGCGCGAAAGTTCCACTATCTGGGGTTGCCAAAGATGGTTGCCCTTCACGGGAGAGGATGTTTCAGGGAAGATTTGTCGGAGAAAAACAAAGCGGCTGGTGCGGTGGCCATCAATGGCTCCTGCGGACCAGTGTAACAAATCGGGAAACGAAATACTTTGTCGCTTCAAAGGTTAAACGTCTGGTTGGGAAACGTTGATGAACGTCTAACATATCCTCTCGAAACAACCCCCTTAGGGAGAAAAAAAAAGGATGCTGGCCATGTGCATCAACCGTTTGCAAAAAATCCCATCAAAATAGGGAGAGAAATTCATGAGCGGTCCAGAATAGGTTAGTATGAAAAGGCAGGAAAGGAAACTTAAAAATTAAACAGGAGAGCTTATGTCGGGGCGAAGAAAAGAGTCCAAAAGAATACTCGTACTACCGGATAAATTAAACCGACAAAGCGTGGCAATACGGGTGATTAAGGCCTCAGAACTGAAACAAAAGGTTAAAAGCGAGATTACAGGGTGGTGTAGAGTAGGGTCAAGCATGGGCTTAGGACATATATTCAAGCGGTTCGTTGATGTACGGTCCCTAGGGACAAGAAACGGGCTTTCAGAACTGGAGGAAATAGAGCTTAACTCCTCTGTGTGCAAGGAGAAACTTTGTTCTATCCCAATTGGGGGAAGACGAAGTCTCAAAAGTTGTTGCAACAGAAGGGTGTTAGAGGATGTTTTTTGGGTGAGGGGTCTAAGGAAACTGAGGAAGGCACAATGTTAGTATGGTAAAGGAAGGGGGTAATTTGTCAGACAGTCCTAGAGGGGTGCAACGGACAATTTGAACGCCGAGCGAAGCGACGTTTTGTGTTATGAGTCCCGTTGTGGAAGATTTCAAACGGGAAGTTTGAAAGTCACATCATTTTAAAAAGGGTCATAAGGAGGGATAGATATTGGACATCATTCAGAAAAGACGAAGCTAAAAAAAGAAAGACACTCAATCACGTCGTTGTAAAGACGAGGAGAGAACTTTGAACTTTGGGAAAGCTTCCAATAACCAAAGTACAATAAACGAGAAAAAACAAACTCAAAAAAAGAGGAAAGTCTCCTGAACGTATCAGAAAAGTAAAATCCAGGAAAAAAGGGAAAAACATCGAATTAAATTTTCGGGATGGGAGAGGGGGGAGCTCCCATTGTGTGTTACATACTATGATGTTATAGGCTGCTGATGAAAAAAACAGTGGTGGTAATGTTAACAATGTACGCAAGAGGACAAAAAGCACTTGAAATCCTATGTTTCACAGTTCAAAGCGCTAGGTGTCCAAAGCAGGGGGGGTTATTGTTTCAAGCCAAGAAACTCAAAGGTAACAAGTGCCCCTTGAAATTAAAACAGTTGAGGGGAATGGTGTGGTCTGTGCTGAACGTCAGGCTTGGGGAGAAGAGCCAACAAATTAGAAGAGAGAAGATGGAATGAGGGAAACCTGCCCTAATTAAAACAACAAGGTATCAACGAAACATCAGGACCATGAGGAGAATGTTTCCAGTGTTGATGCTCAAAACCGAAAGAGTAAAAAGAGATGAGGTAACAGGGAAGGAAAGCAGCCAGGAATTTCAATTCTTGGTGAGGTCCGGCTTGTACCAGTACCTCGAAAGATGAAACCAACACAGGAGCCTGACTACAGGCATAGGAAAAAAAGGGGAACAAAATGCTAACGGCAAATGAAACAACAGCAAAAAAAGGGAGGAGAAGATGTCAGCTCTCTGATTGAACTGTTGCGGAGAGTGTCCTAACGAGAGAAGAGCCTCGGGGAGGTTTTTGGTAGTTAACAGGTGAAGGGGGGGGTTAGGGGGGTGGGGGGGTCGGTTTTTTGTGAGACGTTCAATCAAAAAAGGTTTAACGAGGAGGTTAGAAAAAGGCATTTATTGAGATCTGGGTTTGAGATATGGAGTTGGATGAAGGGGTTGAACAACATAAAGTTTTATAAACTACTTTAGTAATAAAAAATGGGACACTTGGGCAATGGGGGAAAAAAAGGGATGGTTTGAAAAGGGACAAAAACTCATACCCTCCCCGGTGCAAGCCAAGGAGAACCCCCTTCGGGCACGAGAAAAAGAAAAGACCCTAATGTTGAAAAGAGAAATTGGATGTATGCGAGAAAGCAAAGCCGAAAACCTCCCGGCTAAACCTCAATGGGCAAAAAGGGACTTAGGGGTAGGAAGAATTTTTCGAAAACGCAAGATTCTGAAAGGTGTCTTTAACCCGTGGGCCTGACAGGGAGGATCGCGGGGAAGACGAACAGCAAAAAGGAAGCAAGGACATTGGAAAAAAGTGACATCCAAAACGAAGAGGGGGGGGGGAAGCTTTTAAACGGTTTTGCTGATTCTGAGGAGGGGGCAGAAAAGTGGAAGACTTTGCAAATTGGTTCGAATACCGAGGAAAGAGGGAATGGTACGGGGGGAGTATTAACTTACCTAAAGCGTTGAGGGGCTTGTTCCAGTGCAATTTCAGGCTTCTTTAAAAGGAAAATAAAAGATACGCTCCGGACCGAAGTGTCATGGGGGGGAAAAAAAAGGGGGGAAAAACAGGGGTGATTCAAACAAAACGGTTTATCAGAATCGAAAAGTCTCTCTCAAAAAAAAGAGGGATTAAAATAAGTTTCGACGGGGATGGCATACAACCGGTGTACACTCACGAGTTCAATTGGAAAGCAGAAAAGGCGACATTGATAAGGGAGGGGAAATGAAGGGAAACAGCGCAAAAGGGGGGGAACTCAACCGGCCTAACTCGTCAGGGCAGGAGAGAACATATTCCGAAATAATCTCCGAAGAACCCATAGTGGCAAAAGTATAGTGAGAAATTGGCCGCAGAACGTAGAAAGAGGGAAAAGGCGGCTGGAATGTTTGGGGAAAGGAATGAAAGGGGAGGTCGACGTATAAATCCGCGTTGGGGAGGGGTATTTACACCAAACAAAGAAAACAGCCGTTCACAGAACGGGCGTCCCGAACGGGAGAAATATCTTGCCGACGGTTTCAGAACAAGGAAGGTCTTAAAGGTGTCTGTGGAGGAGCCGGGTAGCCGAGGATTTCGGCGGGGGGGGAAGATGACCAAGGGCGAGGGTATCAGGGTTTATTGGGTTCAGCGCACGAAGGGGATCAAGACCAAAGCTGGGGCGACACTGGATCTACTTTTTGGTGTTGAGCTGACTGTAACACGGTGGGCAAATATGGGTAAATCAGTGCAAATTGGAATAAGTGGGCCTAATGAGAAACTACTTTTGTTTGGGGGGAACAGCCACAAATCCATCACTATACAACGCAAGATCCCGAAAGACAACTCTTGAAACACGAGGCAGGGAACGGGTGGCTTTGAACGAGTAAAAAAAAGGAACCACCAAATACCCTCACAAGGAAAAAAAAAAAACTTCAAAAAAAATGGCAAGTGAACAATTATAGACAAAGTAAAAGCAGGAGAACAGCTTCTGCTACTTGGCTGGGATGGGGCTGGTTCTGAAAGTTGCAAAAGGGCCTCGGAAAATGGGGGTTTAAGATGAAGGGATGGGAGCTTCTTTCCCGGGTTTGGGGAAAGGAAAGAGGATCGTCCTCACACCAAAATCCGCCCCATTAATTCAGAGCCAGAAGAATGGAAAATTTTCAGAAAAGTGGGACTAGCTCGTCTCAAAGCATTTTGGGAGTGGGGGGTGAGTGGTCAATCAAAACGAAGAAAAAAATGTAACAATGGTTCCACAAGGTGAGGGAGGGGTTTTACACGCGGCGTCATGCATTCCAAGACCTCAACCAAGACGGATGAGGAGGAAAAATACTCTCTATTACCTAATGACGACGATTAACCACCATGCTCTTAAGAATCTGACCTGGAATTGGTGAGTACGGGGGGAAAGTGGAGAAAAAAACATGTCAAGACTTACTTCGAAAAATGAAAAACTTGGGGGAAAATACCATAGGGGAAATGTTGGTCGGTCCCCGGACTTGAACGTTACATGGGAAAAGATTCAAAACAACGATCATGCAACCATTAAGAAGGGAAGAGACATTCAGATAAAAATTTGCAAGCCGCATAGACGCCTCCCCTAACATTTATGAAGAGGAAGGCCGGGGCTTCAAGAAAAGAAAGGGTTTTAAGGGAGTGCAATAACAGAAGAAGCGCGGCCCGCGGGGGAAGGGTTTTGGGCGTTCAGGGGTGGTTTAGTTAATTGGGGGGTGTTTATGTGGAAGCGTTAAATTCATCCCGCTTTAACCGCCTTCGGATCTATGTTCTTGTGTGGGCGATTGGTCTGTGTGGAGGCGGTCCCACATAAAGAGGAGAGGAGAAACAGCTTTCCATTCTTGGCACGGTTATTGGGAAAAAGATGTGTCAATGGAAACAACTAAAGAATCAGCGAACAAAAAAGGTCAAAACAATCCGTGCGCAATTGGCGTAACCTTCGGGAACGAGACACCCGGGGGTAAAACCCCTGCATGGTAACAATAACTAAATGTTAGGTAAATGCACACGGAGCAGCGACGAAGCAAGGCTAAAAAACATCGGGTCCCCATTCAAGTCTTCTCCTCACAGGGAGAGAGAGAAGGAAGGAACGCGTACTTTCGGGGGAACGAACGTGCCGGAAAGTCTCGGGATCGGTGAAATAAAGAACAAGGGACTTCGAGAAGAGCGGAAAGTTGGGCTTGACATAAAACAAAATCTCCGCTTTACTCAGGGGTTGGGTCGACCTTGGAAAAAGACCCGAAATTGACGATACTTTGCCAAAGTTTAGGGTTCAGCTGGCCAGGCGGTACGATTGGGGAGGATGGTTTTTCTTCGAAGGTAATCGGGAAGTTCACCGTGGAAAGGTCGTGGCGCTTGCTTCCATTGTTAAGAATCGTACATCTACGGGAACAGAAGGGTGAGGGGAAAATTTTGAAAGGGACTTTTGCTGAAAGAATCCTTAAAGCACAATCTTCTAAAACGGAGGAAACAGGAGAGGATATTTCGAACGCCATCACTTGGGGGGGGACAAGAAAACGTTCAAAATTGGAAGCAGAAATGGGAAACTGCGGGTATCGGAGAGTAAGGGGAATGAAGGGCCCACTTACATCTTGGCAAAAAGAAAAGGAAAAAAAAAAAACGGCTTAGCTCCGGGGGCGAATTAACATAGTCGAACAACTGGCTCATAAGATCTATGACGAACAACCCAATAGGTGGGGCAAATTAGAGGGCTTAGGACGGGCAGAACGGGAAAATTAAAAGACGATCTTGTTGGGGGTGTGACATGTCGTCAAAGGGAACCGAATTCATATAAGTCCAGAAAGGTTCGAGGGTTCATCACAGGCGGAAAAAAGTTGACAGGCAACTTGAGTCAGGGCCTCCAGGTTTAAAGGGAACGTAGGTTCTAAAAGAAGGTCTTAATAATTAGGAAATGGGGGGGGGGGAAAAAAGCCTGTTCGCCTTGGTTAGGGATCTCTGGGAGAGAAATTAAACCAGGGGAGTATTGAAGGGGTTTTTCAGCGTTACCGAAGAGGGGGGGAGTAAGGGGGCCAAATGGGGGAGCACGTGTAATTCTACTTTGGTGGTGTCAGCGTTTGGTATTTTCACAAGTATTTGCAAGAAAGGGCAAATATGGGGCTAGTTTATAATCAACTTGTATGGTGGGGGGTAGAAAGTCAAAAAAGAAAGAAAAGAGAAAAACGCAAGACCAAGTAAGCCCTTTCCGGGGCTTGAGAAAATGTCATAAGAACCCGAACAATAACTATAACCGCAAAAATAAAAAAAAAACCTTCAAAGGGGAACTGAGATCAAAAAGTCTGAAACCATCAGGAAATGGGGGGAAGACGCAGCGCTACATTTTTCTGGGCTGGCTGGATCAGGGACGTCGCTCGCAATTGTGGGTTTGACGGAGGTCCAGGGGGAGAAGGGCCGGGCGCCCGGGGTGAAACTGCATGCATGGTTTCCTCTTTTCACGCAAAGGTACGGAAAAAGACACCCCACTCACGGAAGGAAATTTCATCAGTTGCCCGCTAGATCCCGGGTAGAGTCTTGCAATTGTGGGGGGGGTTTCAATCCCAAAAAAGGCCAAAAAGGTATCAAATTTACACTGTTTGGTGGTACGTCGGGCTTCTTCATCGTTCAAAGAGAGAATCAACCAACACGGAAGAGAAGATGAAGGGAGGGGAACGCCGCCCGAGTAAAAACCAAGAAATCATCAGGAACCATTTGGAAAGGGTTGATGTAGGGGGGTTGGGGAGGGAACTGGGAAAAAAGGGGAAGAGGACACACGGAAGGGAAAGGAAAAAAATCTCCGGGTCCACTTTCTTTTGAGGTCCCTAAAGTGTAACCGGGGGGTCGAAAACATTCCACAACTACATCAGCAACACAGGGATCCGGACATTATATTCAGTAAACAAAAAGGGGAGGGAAGACGCAATGAAACAAAACCACCAAGAAAAGGGGGTGAAAGGTCGTCTTCATTAACTTTGAACCTTTTTTATAAAAGAGAAAAAAACCTCAGTTTTTGGGGGGGTGTCCAGTTGTGGTATTAGTCAGTGGTCGGGGTTTGGGGGGGTTGGACAGCGGTTTCAAAAGGTCAGGAAGATCTGGGGACATGTGCTTGAGAGAGGGGGGCATTGAGGAATGGGGAGGGATTTGGTGTGACATGGCTGTACAAACATAGAACGGGATCTTATACATAACTTTAAAGGAAGGTTTGTTTCATTTGCAAAGGGGTGGCAAAATGAATTGTTTGATACACTTAGAAGGGAGGATAAGACAAGTGCGACAAGTGCGTGAATACAAAGACTTAAAAAAGAACTGGAAGAAAGGAAATTTTCAGACAAAATGGGGGGAAATGGCAGGCAAGAAGCCGCCGAACACCTCCGACCCAGGGGTTCCACAATTCAAAGATTCGGCGGAAAGGAAGATCGGAGAAGAAAATACGTTCGCAAACAGGCAGAGTTCGGCAAGGGGAGACGCCCGTTGCCTTTTAAGCTGGGATCAGGAGTTGTAACGAACGTCTTCAGTACTACTCGCCTTTAATGACCTGGGGTTCAAACCAAAAATCCCATAGGGATGCTGACTCCTGGGGTTTTCTCCTTTTCCTGTCAGGAAGAGTTCTATACTTTTGCCCCAGTTCGGTTTCTCCATTCACTTTCGATCACTTAGACGTGAGGAGGGGGGCGAAGTTTGTAGCGGGGGTAGGATTCATTGGTACCTATTTTATGGGAAGAACGAAAAGGTGGGCTTTTCCGGTGGCAAATTCATTGGCGACGCCGTGGAAGAAGAAGCTCCCACGCGGGACCGCGCAGGAAGTTTTTCGCTTCAAAGGTGTTAGGTTGTCAAAAAAGAATGACTCAGTCGAAAACTCTCAAAAACAACACCACCGGGAAGGAGGGGAAAATCGTCATCTAAAGAGGGGTTCGGGGATGGCCCTCAACCGACGGTTTGCCCCTGGGCAACGTTAAAGCCGAAAAAATCTGCTGTCCCAGGAGAGGGTACGGTTTTTGGTGGAAAGCAGGGCCCAACTTCACCGGGAAGAATTAACGGCTTTCTTCGAACTAAACAGACAAAAATATCGGAGAGAGGAGATTCATAACCAAAGACAAATCGTGATTCGTGAAAGCCAAATAACACCACAAAAAGTTAACCAAGCGGCGAGGATGTTGAAGAAGGTAACTGTGGCCGCGTATCTTGCTCCTTTTTCTTGGCTGGAAGGAGCGGATATAGGTCGCCAGACGCCTCTTCACGTGAAAGAGCCACTCTGGAAAGAGGGGATATGTGACAGAGGTTAAATCGAAGTGGGAAATTTCTGTAGAGCGGTGGGTAGCGGGGGGTGGGGGGGAAGGTGGGGGGGAACGAAGAGGACCTCCTCTTTGTGACCAAAAGAATTTTCTAGCCGCAAGGAGTTTAGGGAAGGCGAAAGCTTGAGGGGGAAAAGCCTGGGGGACAGGGATGTTCTTCTCTTCGAAGGGGGGAAAAGTTCCATGGGGAGGGTAAATCGGGTTTAGTAAGCGGGGCCAAGAGGTATTCCACGCCAATTTGTTGAACTTGATTTTGGTTTGCGGACCAGGGGTAAAGTTCAAACCTTCAAAGGGAAGATGAAAAGAAAAAAGTTTTAAGTGCATAAAGGTTGATAATATAAAAGGGGAGGTGTACGAAAGGAGAAACAAGCATAACAGAAAAGCCAGAGACTCAAAGCAGAGGGGGAAAACCTCTTCCGTTTTGGGAAACAACAAATGGAAAACCAAAACTAAGACAAACAAAAAGGAAAAGAAAACACGAGGAACGATGAGCGATGTTATGGCAACAATTATCAGCAAAAAAAAAGCAGGAATGGAAGAGAAAAGGCTTCGAATAAAAAAGGTATGGGGTGTCTGGGGGATCTCTCAAAAGTTGGGGTTGACGAAGAAGGGAATGTAATGGTTTTGGGCAAGGGGAAGGAAAGAGTTGGGTTTTTCCTGCCGATTTCTTTAAACAAGCAGACAAGAACGAAAGTGAAGCAGATGGGAAATGATTTCAGCACATCCCGAATCATTGGGGAAAAATGGCTTGCAAGGGTTTTTGAAAGGGTTCAAATCAAAGACCGGACGAAAAACGGGATCCAATGTCCTATTAGGTGAACGGAGTCATGGGGTTTAAAATAATTCTGAGTACGGGGGAAAAAGGTTCATCAAAAAAAAAACTTATGGGACCAAGAGAGAGATGAAATGAAGTAAACTAATAACAACCAGCCAGGAATCATCAGGCAATGGGGTTAAGGGGGGGGAAAAAAAGGACCGGTTGGGAAAAGGGGAAAAAATACCATTTGGTCCTTCATATGAAGTAACTGAGACATCTCTCAAATTATTGTCAAGGTGGCCTGCTTATAAGTTGCGGAAACGTTGAAAACAGATAGAAACAAGGTCTGAACCGACAGGAAAATATAGGAAGTAAAAAAAAAAAAGGGGGGGTCGCGACGCAGTCCCCTACAATTTAGTAGAAGAGGACGTCGTGAAAGGCCAATTTTAAAGGCGTGGGGGGCATAACAGGGACTCTCGGCGCTCGTGTGGGGGGTTGCGGGGCCAAATTTGGATGGGTATTAGTGTGGAAGTTGAAATTTTGTTCCATCTTGAAAGGTAAAGTGGTCCCGGAAGATTTCTTAGAAATCATTTCGGGAGGGGTGAAAGGGAGTAGGGGATTGGTGTTCTGAAGTGCAAACATAAAGTAGTTTATATTAAGAGGTGAAATAAATGATTGCCCTGATTGGAAGTTGGGAAAAAGGAAAGGGTTAAGGACAAAAAGCGGCTAACCACTTTCGGAAGGGGGTGTCGTGGAAAAAGGGCGACGCGGTAACAACTAACTTGGAAATACGAAAAGGGGAGGGTCTAAAAAACGGAAGCAGCGCCGAAATCACGGCTAAAGGCTTGGGACCCAATTCGAAAAGGAAAACGGGCGTCCAGGACCAAGGGAGGAGAAAACTTGCTGAAAACGCGGGAGGTATAAGCAGTGCGTGACGCCCGGTGCAATTGATGAAGGGGATCGCGTTTGTAAAATAATACAGCAGGAAAGAAAAAGATGACAGACGCCAGTTGATTCATTTACATCCCAAAAAAAAACATCGAAAGTTTGGACTCTTTTTTCTAATTTGGCAAGGAAGGAATAGTTGACAAGAATGTTCGACTTCTTCCTCTACGATAATGTGTCGGATATGGGAACTCGAGGAACGAAGAGGTAGGGTGTGCAAGGGCTCTGCTTTGAAAAGTAAATACTCAGGGCATCTCCGGACCGCAATTTTAGAGGTCAAAATTGGTGCACGGGTGATGTGCAACAACCAAGGTTGATGAAATACGTAGAAAAGAGAAAGAAAAAACAAAAGGAGAGGGGAGAAGAAAGGAGACTGATTTTCAGAAAACCCTGGTTGACAAAAAACCGGGCAAGAGTTGACGGAAAAAATGGGCGTTAAAAGGAGGGATGGTAGCGATGGGGATGGAAGGGGAGCACGCCCCCCTTGAACTGAGAAAAGGGGGAACGAAAAGCTGCGTCTGTGCTAAGCAATTAATCGTACGAGAGAAGAATTAGAAACA
>Ga0179591_1356040_pt1 | contig 12065 bp, 10 predicted proteins | sample CZOMad2_1_08_16f_FD_182891 | JGI IMG/M metagenome (GOLD analysis project Ga0179591, IMG submission 182891) | Vadose zone soil fungal communities from Angelo Coast Range Reserve, California, USA - CZOMad2_1_08_16fungal (PacBio error correction) | ecosystem: Environmental > Terrestrial > Soil >...
GAGATCTTTCCTCATACCTCCTTTCTTCGAACAAGGAGGACTACTTCTAAAAGGGGAAAGAGAGGAAAATCTTAACTCCTAAGGGTAAACCCGGGGGGGGGTTTTAAGTTTATAAAAAGACCTCTCTAAAAACCCCCAAGGGAAAAAAAACCCCCAAAAAAAAAAAACCCCCCCCCCCCCCCCCCCACCCCCCACCCCCCCCCCAACAAACAACAAAAAAAAGGGCTCTAAAAATAAGGGACTTTAATTGCCAGCACTAAGGAACAAAGGCTATCCGCCTGCCTCAGTCCTAGGAAGCTCCCTGAGGGGAAGCGCCAACCAGGGGGGCAAGAGACAAAGCAATCTTTCGGGGGAGATTTTTCTTCTGGCAAGAGGGGGGGGGGAGACTTTGCTGGGGGTGGGTGTTCTTGTTGAAAAAAAGGGAAGGGGGGAGGACTAGGAGAGGGACCAACGAAGGAAAAATAGACAACTTACAACTACAACTTCTTCCTCATCCATACCTCACCCGGTATCATGCTAAATCGTAGGAGGGGACCGCGTCCCTTCGGAGAGGTCCAGCTCCCCCCAGGAATGGACCTGGAGAATTTTTTATGGTGCCAAAGCGGGGGGAAAAAAAATACATCCTGTTCGTAGCACCGCCTAAAGAAAGGGGGGGATAAAAAAAATGCGCCAAGAGGGTCCTCCAGAAAAACCCAGACAAACAATAATTACGAAAAAAGTAAAGAGGCCAATTTCAAAGAGGGAAAAAAGGGAGTGAGGAAACGTCAACAGTACGACCATTTCAGGGAGGGACGAAGGGCCGCCAAAGGAAGGTTTCGACCCCGAAGTCCTCCTCCAGGGGTCCCGTTTCAGGGGGCGTCCTGGGAGGGCGTGGGCGTCTAAAGCTTATAGAAAGGTCCGGGCTAGATCATCAAAAAGAGCGGGATTTCCAATGGCCTTCTAGGGGGGGAGGGGTCGCGAATTTCTAACATTGGGAAGAAGGGTCCAGCAAGAGCCTGGGTCTACAAAGAAATGTCACCTCGGAGAAACAGCCAAGACGTCTATTACATCCGGCAGTATTCCCCAAAGGGCCAACAAACAACAACGGAGGAGTAGGAGAAAGATATTCCGGGGGGGGGGGGAAAGAGGACGCTGAGGATTTCCTCTCCAGGGGTCTTTGGCCTGGCGCCCCGGCCCACCGGAGCTTTCGGACTTTTTCGAGGGCGAGAATAGGAGGGACCTTGTTTAGGAATGTCTTCTCCGAAAAACACCCAGGTGGAAAAGATCAGACCGAGCCGTTGAAGCTGATACATCGGGCCAAGCCGCAAAAAGCATACACCCAGAAAACGCCGCAAGGTGCTGCAGGCATCGAAGGTTTCTCCAGAAGCCGCGTGGGTCAAGAGGGATTCATCCCGCGTGTGAAAGAGGGACGTACGGTTTGGGGGGGATGACATCCACGGGAAATCCTGCACCTCTTTGAACTTTTAATCGGGGAGGCATGAGTTTTGGAACGGATGGCTGACGAGTTGTGGAGTGCGAGATTGTATCTCTTCGAGGATCGGTGCGGGGGAGGACGGTGGGCCATAGGAAAGCCCGTGGTCCACCCCCCACAAACCCCACACCCGCGCGCGCGGTGAGGGGGAAAAAGGGACACCCTGCCTGGGCCTAAGGACGACGTTTTTATTGAGTACGTTTCTGGGAGTGTTTCCATGGGGAAATGTCAGTCGTTGGTCAAAATCGGCCGCTTCCTCAAGGGGGGATGGAACCAAAAAAAACAACTCAACCGCAAAAGAAATTCCAGGGGAACCCTCTCCCCCGAAAGGGGAAAAATCGCTTGGCCTCCTCCGATCGCTAGGGGAATAGTAGGAGGCCTCTCTTAAGCCGTGTTTCGGATGTAAAATCGAAATTCGAGAAAAAGGATTTCCCTCTCTCTCCTATGGAAGGTGGATCCCGGTCAACCCAAAAGGAGACTTAATAGTGAAAGAGATCTCTCCTATTTGCAAGAGCGAATGGTGAGGGGTGCCGACTTGGGAAAGCAGCGAGGCAGAGATAAAGGCGGTTTGCGGGAGGAAAGGGAAAAAAGAAGAGGCAGATCTCCTCTTCTGGACGTGCCTTCCGTTCAGGGTCAGAGATGGGGGTGACTTTCTGACACCGGTGTCTTGGAAAGAAGAAAACGATCCTCACCGAAGTCCTTGCCCGAAAGCGGGCGCCTCCCTCTCTCCTCGGGAAAGCTCCTCCCCGGCCAAGACTTGCCTCATCAAGGACCTCGAAGGCAAGGGACCTTCTTTGCGCCTCAGAGGGAGGGGCTTACAGTCGAAAGGGGTCGGTCGCGGAGAGGGTGATTTTTACGAAGATGACGTGGGGGACCGCGAAGGGAACGGCGGGTTCCTTATAGGGTCGAGGGAAAGGAATGTCGTCGATGCCGAAAAAGGCTACTTTTAGGCCGATCCTGCTTTGTGAATGTCCGGCTGAAAATGGAGGAGGGGATCCACTTCGAAAGAGAGAAAGGCTTGCTGAGGAAAAAAAGACAACTCGGTGCAAGTAGGGGTGGAAAAATACTGATTCGCGTCGACCTCGGCAGCGCTCGGCGAGTCTCTCGAAAGATCAGGGCGTCTGAAAGGAAAGGCGCTGTACTCAAAAAGAAAAAGGAGAACTCTCCAATAAAAAAAAAAAAGAGAGATGATAGAGGAACAAACAGGAGGGGAGGATGAAAAGAGATAGATCCAGCGTCGAGAAAAGAAGAAAGGGGAGTGCAGGAAAGGAAAAGGGAATTCAAAAGACATAATACTATCCCAACTACTCAAGGCTATAGCTACTCGCCCCGAGAAGGGATTATCGGAGCGGGAGAGTGAGTCGTTTCCCAAAGGGAAAGGGGTTACGGGAGGAAAGTTCTCTCTCTCTGTCCGGACGGAGAGGGAAAATCCGCATGCTTAAACTCAGGAGAGCGTACATGTGGTACGGAGGGAACACTCCGGGGTCAAAAAAGCATCGACTCCCGGGAGGAGGGGGGGAAAAAGCTCTGAATAAAGGCTATCTCTGGAGTACTAAACTTCACTCATATCTTCGAACGCAAACTACGCGTACATATCTTAGACTTTCTCACGACTCAGGAGAAGGAGGGCACCTAAGGCACTATCAGGAAAACCGTATTGCGAAGGAAAGGAAGAAGGAATTTAGCTGAACATCTCAGTGGAATCGGAAAAGGGAACGCTTCCTGGGAACGGATGAGGGACGTTAGTATCTGTTCTTCCAGGCGAAACGGGTCGGGAAGACCATCTAAAGGGACAAGTCCTGAAAGAACGTCACGCCAAGAAGGGAGGAAATCCTCCATAAGAAGAGAAGATACTTCAGCCATCAAGTAAGTTAGCACTATACTACTTCCTCAGGGCTATAGTGGAAGCCGAACGAAACACCAAAAGAAAAGGCAATCGGCGAATCAGGGTCGGGGAAAGGGTGGGGGGGGGGCCCCTCACTCCGCTTGGGTTGGGGTTGACCGTTATCACCGAGAAACCGACTAACGGGACAAGCACTCTACTCAGAGGGAGGAATCCAGGGGCTATCCTAATGCAAGGGGAATCCTCTTATCAACTCGTCTATCGGCGTGATAAGTGGAGGACCGCGGCAATAAAGAGAGGGTTCTGAAGGGAACTCCGTTAGGGGGGAGGGGGGGGTGTCTTGCTTGTTTGCAGAAAAAGGGGAGGGGTGAACTGACACACACGAAGGTCAGTCCTCAGCCTTTCAAAAAAAAAACGCAGGCGAAATCGTACAAGCGGGCTAGGTGCAATCCGTAAAGCAAGAGAACCCCGGGCCTCGGTTGACCTAAGAGGGGGGGAGTCAAAAAGCACAGGGGGAAAAAAAAGACAATCAGATGGACCGCAACCGTGGAAGAAGAACCCACCCAATAAACAAAGAGGAACTCCAGCATTGTTGGAGGTTGAAGACGTCTGGGGGAAGGAAAAGATAAAGGAACCGTTCTGTTCACGCAGTGGATTGTACTTGGATTCGGGAAGAGAAGCTGGGTGGAGGACGGTATATGCCTTCCAGGGAGGAACAGGGAAAGTCTGTCGGCGGGGTTCTCTTTGGGCTGACAGGGAAACGAGAAGAGGGCATCTTTCAACCACAAGGTCTAAAGGGAAAAAAGGGGGGGGCCCGGCGAGGGGCTCCTGAAACAAGTTCTTCTTCTAAAAGCCGTCCCTCTCCAGGCGAGCCACGAATCCTCCCCATACCCCTCTCTTCGGGGGGGGGAAACTTCAAGAGAAGAAAGTCATCTATTATACTCACACACAACTTAGTAAAAAAGAGATAATTCAAGGGGAGGGAAGGAATAGGCAGCGCCTCTGAGAGGTCGCAAAACTTCCCTTTGAACAAACGCTCGGCCTGAGAGGGTGTCTGCGGCACGGAATCTCGATAAAAAAGGAGAATATTTAAGGAAAAGAAAGGAGGAAAAAGAGGAAACCTTGGAATCCTACGAACGATTGTTTCCTTCTTATAGGGAGGGTATCCCGAGAAATGAATCGACGTCAAAGACAAAAAAGGCCCTTTTCTCTGGGCCTCTAATTTTAAAACACCCCCACCAGGAACGGAGGAACTGCGAGCTCGAAAAAAGAGGGTCGGGGGGGGACGTCATCCGACAAGACGTCGGGAACCTCCTCACCTCTTTTTAACTGATTGGGCGTCATTTTGTGGGAATCTGCTACTAGGGGAGACCTGTCAGTGATCTCGTCGGCGGAGGGGGGGGGAGCACAGGATGAGAGGGAATTTTTTTTGTGTGGGAAAAAGAAAGGCGGCCCAGAGTCCCTGTTGCGCTCGTAAGGCAAAATATCCCGCGGACGCGGAAAGAGGGAGTAGACAGAAGTTGCTGGTTGTTAGGGAGTTGTAAGGGTTCGCCTCGGCCGAGCAGAAAGGTCTTACAACCATCAAATAACGACGCACCGTAGTCCAAGAAGAATACAAACTAAAGGAGGGAGCTGGACCAGAGAATGTGGGAGGGGAAAAAAGAGCTATGCGGAATGCTGGCGTCGGCATTCTTATAGTTGGACGTGTAGGACATTCATTAAAAAAGTTCTTCGCTCAGAGGAAGACCCCGGAAAATCTTCTGTGAAAATGGAAGATTTACTCTTCTCTCGCCGAAGGGCCGATCTACTGGCCTCTACCTGTTTTCGGAGGAAGGATCCAGAGGCTATAAAGGCGTTGACCGGCAGGGGGGAATCTCGAGGATCTCCTTCTGAATGAGTGGCCGTTCGGGAATGATCGGTTGTTAAGGGATGGAAGCCAAGGTTTGAGAGAGGGAAGAACCTATCTAAAGAGGGAAGGGGCCCTAAATACGGGGGGCCTGCCTATCGAATGGGAAGCCCTCAAATTCGACTTAGAATTAGCAGGGAAGAGGTGCAGGTTCCTTTCAGAATCGCGGGAAAAGGGAAAAATTCTCATAAGCGGGAAGAAGGGGAGGTTCGCTTCTCTTTTCAGTGTGAACGCCGATCGAAACCGTAATGGAGATCAGCGCCGAGGTGGGAAAGGGATCTGGGGGAAGGGACTTGCGGAGCAGGGAGAAATGTCTTCCGTCTACGTGACTGGACGATGATTTAACCTGTAGGAAAGAATACTTTTCCTCTGCAGGATTGTAGAAAAAGAAAAGAGATCTCAAAGAAGACCCGACTCGTACAAACGCGGGAGAAATTCTGTGGCACTCTCTGCTCAAAGAGTAAAGCGAAGAGGGAAGGATGCAGCGCGAAAAGAAGCCTTCTTCATGGGTCTCTTTTCGCGTTTGAATAGAATCCGACCCCTTCCTCTTCCCGTGCTGAAAAAGAGAAGCAGAGCTCTTGAACCAACCTTGGTAGGAAAAAGGATCTATTCATCATGAAGAACGGCCTCGTCGGGTTACGGCACGCATTCAAAAGAGACCCAAGAGACGAAAACGAGGAAAGAGACGCTGCACGATGTAAAGGAGGGAAAAGATCGTTCCCCAGAAGAGAAAGGCGTCTTCTTTCTAAAGAAGGCAGGGAAGCGCTTTGGGCAAGGGTAAACAAAGCGGGCTGCAAAAGAAGGGGGACTCTAACAAAAAGGGAATAGCATCAACCCAGTAGGCAGCATCTCCTCAGATAAGAAAGAATCCTGGGAGGTCTGGGAGAGGGACTCGATCTAGGGGAATAATATCGAGGAAAAAACCCATCGACGCGAAAGAACGACGCAGACTTCCCCTTCTTATAACTGAATACGGAATCGAAAGGAGCAATCAAAAAAAGGAGAGGAAATAAAAAGAAGAGGGGAGAAAGAAAAAAGAAAAAAAAAAAAACAAAGGCAACAGATCTAAAAGGCGAGCATTAAGAAAATGGGGGACTTGCTTATCTGGGAACGCGGCGATCTGCTGAACTCTTCGGCACTATTGAACGAAGTTGGATGACAAGGGCTCCAGGTCCTCCGAGAAATAGACCTATAACTAAAAACTTCACACCTCAGCCGCGGATCCTCCTCTCTCTGGAATGAAGGCCGAGCTTCAAAAAGAGGGAGGAGCTAGGGCTGAGGTCGAAGAAGGGGATCCTTTCGAGAAAAACCACTTGATAGGAACGTCTTCTATCTGAGTAAACTCTTATTCCAGAGAGTGTTTTGGGGGGACGGGTATCACCGACAAACTCTCTCTATCAGAGGAAAAAACTCCTTTACTTAAGGGAAACTTAGAGTTCGGTAGAGGAAGGATCCGCCTTCCTTCTCAAGAAGAAGATTTATCGAATCTCCCTCGCGCATCGCCCTTCTTCTGAAAGTCGCCCTCGGGGGGTATTAGGAAGGGAATGATGCTTGGCTCCTGGATTCTGGTGGGGACTCTTCCGCAGTGCGACCCAAAGTCACAACTTACCAAAAAAAAGATGAAAACTAACAAGAACTCACTGTCAATAGATGATAATATGCGTAGACCGAGGGAAGGGGGCTCTTCAATCGGGGACCTAGGAACAAGCAAAACCCCCCCAAAGGACGGCGACCAACAAATCGCCGAGGGATGCCCCTCGAGAAAGCATTCCCCAAAAAGACTCCTCCGACGAGATTCTCATCAAAAAAGGGGCAAAAGAGGAAGCCAGAAACGACCAAAACGAAAGCCAAAATAGTAGGCCAAGTTCCATAGGAGGAAAAATCTTTTCGAAAAGGCGGAGGCAGTACTACATTCGGGCTTTATGGCACAAGGAGGAGGGGTCAAAAAAAATGAGGACCTAAGTACCTAAGGGGAGAAAGTTCAGCGAAAGGCTTCGGCTGGAGGGAGGGGCGTGTCTCCTTTGCAAGAGAACGCCGATCTGACGCTAAGGATTTCAAAAGAAGGGGGGGAGCTGTGAGGATTCCTAACATTTCTGGGGAGCTCACCTAAAGGTGGAGCACAGAGGGTTCCCGTAAGGGAAATACACAGACGCGGAGAGACATCTAATTATCCTGTGAGACACGTTCCAGAACAAAAGAACAGAATTAAGAGAGGGGACTGTTTAAACTTGAGGTCGAGGAACTTCTTTTTCTGGGAGACGGAGAAGACCTTTTGTCTAGGGTCGCCGTCTCGGAGAAATTTGTGAAAGATAATGTTCTAAGGAGAAGGGGAGGAAAGAAAACCTAGAAGGGGGGGTTTGAAAATAAGAGACAGAGACTTTTTGGGAGGAGGAGGGGGGAGAACGGAAACGCACGCAAAAAAAAAAAAGGAGGGCTGGGAGAGGACGCAGGGAAGGGGTCGCACAGACAAAGTGCTTCCTGGAAGAAATGCCGGTAGCGTGACGAACTGTCTTACGGGGTTAGGGGGGCCGGAAGAAGAAACAGACAACTTGAAAGGGGCTCACGAGAGGAAAAAGGGTGGGGAAGGGGGGGTGGTGATGGCGTCTAGGGGGGACCTCTTAAGAGGGAAGCGGTGCTGGGGAACAAACAGAGCGTAGTCGTCGCTCTTTAAGTCAGGAGCACGAGTCCCGGGGAGGAGAAAGCAAGAGCACAGGCAAAAGGGACTAGGGAATGAGGAAGACCGGGGGAAAGTTGCCTGGTTAGTTGTCAGTGTTCAGTTCAAGTCTTGGTGCGAACAATTAAAAAAACAAAAACTCCCCCTCAAAAAGAAACGCAGACAACGACAAGGATTGTCCCTAAAAATGAGAGGCCCTCCGGCTACCTGCCGGTAGAAAGAGTGGCGAAGAAAAAGTCATACGGGGGGAGGGAAGCGCCGGTTGAAAAGAAGAAAAAAACTCGTGCTGGACATTGAAAAAGGGCTCGCTCTCGGAGGTCGATTAATCCCTTCCAAGAGTTTGATGTTCCTGGTCCGGGAAATGGGGATGGTGTTCCTGAAGAGGGAGAGTCCGATCGAAGAAGGGGATGAGAGAAAGGGGGGGATGCCTAGCTTCAATTCATAGCGATAAAGGGAGGGTCCCGGAGGTCAGTATTGTGAGGTGGGGAGTGGTTGTAAGAGAAGGAAAAAAGTTTTCTTAAAGGCCCCTATACTCAGTCGTGAGAATTTCCCTACCTCTTTTTCTCCGGGAGGACGAGCTGAAGTTCCTTTATTCCGAGGGAGCGTGAATTAGGAAGGCCTAGAAAGGGAGGAAAGTCCGCAGATCGGGGCCTTTTCGGTCCAGGGAGTGGAGGGGGACGCAACGGGGACGGGGCTTGATGATCTCTGCCGGGGGAAAGAAATCTGGGACGGGAAATCGTGTGCGGCCCGCCGGCGCTCTTCTTTAGAAAGGGGGGAACTGGCCAGAGACAAATTTACTGCAAAGTGAGAGGGCAGACCGGCGTGAAGGGACACTTCGAAGCAAAGGAAGGGAAGCTCTCATTCTGGCTTGCGGGGGGTCAGCGCTCTTACAACTCAGCTGTCTGGGGAACGATCGTCTACGAGGGAGCGTGGAAAAAGGCAGGACTCGGAGATTCCTGAGAGAGGAGGGGGGGAGATCGCTGTACGAAAGTTGAATTCGTCGGAAGAGAAAAACCGCGTCCCTTTCTGGATGGCTGAGCGAGAGAGGCTTTAGACTAAGAGTTAAGTAAAAAAAAAGAGAAAAGGGAGAATTCGCCGACTCCTTGTAGGGGGGAGGACTTCAAGAGAAGTTCTCCCAACTCTCATCATACGAAAAAACACTACTACTGCGTCGGACGACACCTATAAAGAATGCTAAGGGGACCCCCTTGGAAAGGAAGAAAAAAAAAGATTTTACGCGTCAAAACGACCATCCTCCCCTTGCAACGGAGCGGGAGAGTGGGAAAAGGGAACAGAGGTTGGGAGAGGAAAAGGGGGGGAACTGGATCGGCAAGGAAGAGTATCAAAAAATCAAGCGCAGGCTCAGCACGATCGGGGAGGGGGAGAATAAGGAAAGCGCTATCGGAGGCGTCCGGGTCACGAAAAAGATCTCTTCAAATAGGAAACCTGACGACGCGACCGAAAGACCCAATTAAAAATAAAAGCGATAAGACCTACAGAAGGAAGAGAAAAAGAGACATCCTATTACTTCGAAGGAAGAAGTGGAATTGTTAAGGTCCGGAAGACCCGCTTTAGGGCACTAAGGAGGGGGTCTTTTCGGGGCAAAGGAAAAAACCGTGCTGCCATGCACTCGAACCCCAGAACAATAAGGACCTAGCGAAAGCCAGAAAAAGAATCCTCGACGACTTTCGAGAAAGAGACCAAAAGGGATTCACTACTGCCTCTCGGGAGAAATCTTTCCGCGAAGGAGTTCAGAAAAAAATCACCCCGTGAATCTGAGGAAAATCGAAGAAACAGAAAAAGCCTCGTGGTTTTTTTTGAAAGAACAACCGGGACGCATTACTCCGGGAAAGAATTAACGCTACTCTATCTATAAGGGTAAAGACCCGCCCAATTCGATCCGAAAACCATCAAGGAACCTCGTCGATCGAAAGAGAATCTCCCTCGAGTCTTTGGAGGTCGTTTTCGCAAATGAGGCTTGGCTCCTGTGCGGGGGGGGGGGGGGTTGGTTGAAGAAAAAGTGGGATTGAGGCCGGACAAACGAGGGACAAAGAGGACAAAATAAACTTCTTCCATTTCCCTCCCCTCTGAAGGATCGGAAAGGGGGAATGAAGGAGATTATCATATAGGTGGAAAGAGAGGACCAAGGAAAAAGGGGGGTATGGCCAAGGGGAGGGCGTGCCCCCCAAAATACTCTACTAGATCAATAAAGAAAAGGGGGGGAAAACTCGGAAAAAAGAAGGGGTAGGGAAGGGACCAAGTTCCAAGATGAAAGAAGTCGTGGTAGGGGAGAAAAAAGTCATTACTACCATGTCTTTCACGTGATGGTACTCCCTTCTGGACCAAAAAAAACGCCGGAGGGGGGGAGAAATCATCCTCAAAGAACGGGGGAAAAATGAAAATTCGAGGGGGCCTCGGGGGGCGCCTGTTCACTCTGACTCTATCATGAAGGAGCGGAGGGGGGAACTGCTGCGCTGGCTGGGGGCCTACATGGACGACCAGTTCTGGGTCCCATACGGGGGGGAGCTTTTCCTTAGCGTATCCTCTAAGAACAACCGAGCTTATGAGAAGAAGAGACAAAAGTTCCCAAGGAAAAAAAGTTATGATGAGGGGGGGATAAAGGGGGTCTTGTTGAAAAGGGGAAGTGGATATTCTATTAAGAGCCGCGCGGGTAAAAAAAACCTGACTTGGGGAGCCACCGGCTCCAAGGGGAGCGCGTCTTTGGGAAGGGAAGGCTTTTTCGAGGGGAAAATCACTCTCCAGAAAATTGGAAAGAATCTCGAAAAAGGGGAAAACGACTGGAGGACGCTTTAAAAAGAAACTCATAGGTCCTCCCTCAGATCTCTTCCAAGCTAATAGAGGGTTTCTAACGACCACTCCTCCGGAGGGGACTAAGCCGATCCCTTCTTGACCGACTTTTCCTTCTTTCTTGCCGGGGTCATAGGATAAGGGCCTCCTTTGGGCAAAGGGGGAGGTCAATTCTTTTTTACTTAGGGGAAAAGATTTTGTCGGTGCGAAAAACTTCTTAGGTCTTTGAGGGGGACTCCCATTATGAGTAGTAGTAACGCGAGCTTACCTAGGAGGGACGAGGAGAAGAGTGCAAATATCAAAAGGCCTGCAGGAAGGGAGTCGACCTGGGGGATGGAGCAGGAATATTTTCGGGGAGGTTGTCAGTGGTCAGGGGTAGTTGGATCCGCGGCCTCTTAGGGGGGGGGGACTGACACTCATCAAAAAACAGCACCGTGGAGGAAGTCCGAAACCCGCAGAAAAAAGAAGGGGGAGGGCCCTATTGGGATGCAAGGAAAGGAGGTACTAATTTCGAAGGAGATAGATGCTGTGCTCTTAAAGAAATCAGCAGGGGTTCGGGGGAAGGTCGCATTAAGTCCCTGGAAAGAAATCGAGAAGGAAGGGGGTCCCGGTAAACCCAACCCACTGAAGGTATTGGCTTCATAGTTAACAGAAGAAGAGGTTCCCGGGCCTATGAGAGGCCTCCAGGGGATTGGGGAACCAAAGAGAGGAGGACTTAGTAATCTTCGAGAAGGGATGAACTATTCGGGAGGAGCTATTCTTATCGCCGGGAGGCGGCGTTCCTTTCTTTGCCTGGATTTGTTGAGAAAGGTTAACTGGGGCGGGTAGTTTAGCATAGGAAGAATTACGTGAAAAAAGGGATCGTCCGAAGAATCGACAATGACCTCTCCTCCCCTTCCAATGAGGCGCTTCCGTGAAACGCGGTGCTAGAAAAAGGAGGGGGCTAATCAGAGAGGAAAAAAATCGTCAGGACCTCTGGGCGGTCGCGTCGAAGTGGCGTTATTTTGAAGTTGGGGAAAGTTGACCGAATCTCAAGAGCTGGAAGCGCTGTTGAGGAAGAAGCCCTTCTCTCCAGGGGGGGGGGGCTTCTTCCGGCGACGGGTGGCCTATCCTTCTTTTGAAGGCCACAAAGTACGCGCTGCAGAAGAGGGGGGGGAGGAAGGAGGGGGGAAACTTGAGGAAGCCCGGCTGCATTGAGGGGGAAAAAAGTTACAACTCCGGGAATGTTTCACGATCTTCTACCTTACCAGAGACCGGAGATTTACTTTAGAAAAATAGAGACGTAGGCGTTTTTCGGAGGGAAAAAGGGGTGGGCAGTTGAAGGAGGGATCCCGAACCGCCTCGGCAAGTCTTAGGAAGGATC
>Ga0179591_1132044_pt1 | contig 12064 bp, 21 predicted proteins | sample CZOMad2_1_08_16f_FD_182891 | JGI IMG/M metagenome (GOLD analysis project Ga0179591, IMG submission 182891) | Vadose zone soil fungal communities from Angelo Coast Range Reserve, California, USA - CZOMad2_1_08_16fungal (PacBio error correction) | ecosystem: Environmental > Terrestrial > Soil >...
GTACAATGTCCTTGAGAGTCTTCAGACTGCACAACCTAAACCGGAAAAAAGGATCAACGGGAAAAAATTCTTTAAGACCCTGCGCGGAAAGGAAGAAGGGTGTACTGTCGCAAAACATAGGGGATCGTGCCTCACAGATAAAGGGAAGAGAAAAAAATTTACTGCCGCATGTGCAAAGGGGGGTGTTTAGGTGAGACAAGAAGGGAAAAAGACGTCTGGGAGATAGAGGGAAGGAACCGGAAGAAAGGAGAAAAGGACAGACGCGAAGAAAAGCACGCATGAGCAGGACCCTAACAGGTGAAGGAGAATACCAAAAAAGCTAAGGTATCCGCGGGCCAAAAGGAACACGGGGCCTCGCATGGGCTCGGCGGGACGCTACAGAGGAGTGCAGACTGCCTGGGAGAGGGTTCTGCGAAGAGACTCGCTGGAAAGAAATATTGCGAACGCAGGGAAAGTTGGGGAGGAGAATTCTTCAAAACTTTTAAGGGTCTACAAACAAGACAGGGAAGATACTAGGAGGAAGAAAAGGAGAATATTAAGCAAGGAAGGGAAAATGGATAGGCAAAGGAGACTTATGTGAGACGGCCGGTACATCACTATTTTACACGAGCCGAGTGAGCTGCAGGGGGGGGGGGGGGTCAACAGGACAAGAAGAATTCCATGAGACAAGAGGAAATCAATACTAGTTTCTTGCAAAGAACAAAAAATGCGGGAAAAAGACGGTAGACCGGAACATAAGAGTTTACCGGAAGGACAACGTCTGGGATAAGGAGCTCAATCCGAGGGAAGGAGAAAACAAGGAAGGTCAGGGCTATAAAGGCCGGGAGCTGGACCACGTCGCGGCTCTTGCCCAGCTTTCGGCAGCAGTTGGGGAAGAGACAGGGGGGGGAAAGGGGGCGCGCAAAAAAAAAAAAGGGAAGCTGGGGGCGATATTCGTGATTGGAGAACGAGGCTAGCCAATGGGAGGGGGGAAGTCTCTTACGTCCGGGGAGGAAAGGGAAAACTTGCGATATAAAAAGAAGTAAGAGAAATTGATGGGACAAGGCGGAAGGGAGGTTAATACATTGTTAGTTTCTGCTGAGGATTAAAGACAGAACCGCATTCTTTCCTAAACTGGTCTTTTGCTTTTGTACTAAGAGGGGGGAAGCGGGGGTAAGGAGGGCTCTAGCAGCCAAGAACAGGTAAGCCGGGGCAAAGCTCAAGATGGCTTAATGAGGGGAATGCCGTGAAAAAGAAAGCGCTCACTCCGCTTGGTGGGTTTCAAAAAGCGAAAGAACTTTCAACCGGACAGGGATGTCTTAGGGGAGGGGGTGGAACCGAAAAAAAAAAAAAACACAAAAGGTACGGAATAAGAGAGACGCGGCTCCAGTAGGGAAACTGAGGCCGGCAGACAAAAAGAGGTCAAAGTCTCTTCCTTCTCAAATGGAACCGTCGACTAACGGCTTCCATCAGGGAGAGAAAGAGGACCATAATTAAGGGGTCTTCCTCAGGGCTAGGGGGAGGATGAAAAACTGATGAGATTGGTGGGCCGGATTACTGGGCCCTTGTGGGCACCGGGGGAACCGAAGAAAGAAAGAGAGCTGAGAAACCGAAGATCAGGTTAGAAACTAAAATTCATCTACAACTAAATATGGGTGTTGCTTCTGATAAAGAAAAATCTTTGAGCCCAAAGGGAAGATAGAGAGATGAGGAAAAAAGGGAGTAAGGGAAAAAAACATCAGGGGGAAACCGTGACCCGGGGGGCATCTCACTTACGAAAATCGCGCTAAGGGGAGAAGAGCAAAAGGGAAGGGTCGTAGGAGAAGACTGATGCTGGAAGACGGCGTACCGAGGGGCCAGAGGTCCTGCCCGGGACCTATATTTGCGACTGTCACTATTTTGCCCCTGGGAATGGTAAAACTCATGAATGAAGGGGAGGAAAACGTACGACGGTCAGAAAAGAACGAAGAGGTCAGGAAGGAGACAAGATGCGCGAAGAAGGGCGATTCGCCGTAAGGAAAAAGGAGGACGTCGTAAACTTGTTCTTTTTCGGGATCGGGGGGGGGGGAGTCTATCTCCGGACGCGAAAACGGATGGGGAGAGTCGGAACGAGGGAGGAAAAATCCAGGGCGCAGCGAAAATGGGAAAAGACGAAAAAGACCCTGGGGAGCCGGTTTGGGGGGGGGTGTCTCAAGAACTGAGGAAAGGGCAGGTAAAGGTCAGGCTCGGGTCAACTTGTAGAGACGGACCGGGACGGGGAAATAAAAGGGATCTGGAAGAAGTCGTGCTTCTTTTATGCTTGAAGTTTCCATTTTTCCGGCTGAAGGGAGAAGCAAAGAACCGGAGTCAAGAGAGGAGGGTTTCCCCTAATAAGGAAAAAGTGGTCAGTCCTACACACGAAGGAAAGAACAATTGCGGCCTGGGGTCAAGGGGGGGAACCGCTTATTTAAGGTGGTTTACAGGCGTCGAAAAAGGATAGAAAAAATGACATGATCAAAAAAGGGTAAGTCTGAGGCGACCCGAAGAGCCCGGTGGGAGAATGAAAAAGGGTGCTCAGTCGGGGGAGTAACAGGCTACTGAATGGCCGTATCTTTTTTCAGTTGAGAGGACTCGCACGCATCGGAAGAAGAGGCCGGGAAAAAGTGTGTAGCAAAGCAGACTTTAAGGAAGAGGGCAGCACGGAGATATGGGGAATAGAGGGGGGGTCGATACTAAGCCGCAGGTTCTTAACCCATGATCATCGAATTGCGACGCCTGATTCTCGAGGGGCCTTGGAAAAAGGGGAGTGGCAAAGACTTGCAGGGGAGGAGTGAGGACGAGCCGTTGCTTTCTGTAAGCATGATTGTAGTTCAAATACGGCTCACCTAGTGGGGGGAGGGGGTACAGACGGGAGAGAAAAACCGGGCAGGGAAAACGGAAGAGCAGATAAAAGATTTTATCTCACTAAAACAACCAAGAGGGGGGGGGGGGAGAGGAAGCTAGGATCCAATCGGGGGGGAAGAGGCGGAGGAAGGGAAGTCGTCAATGGTGAGAAAAAAGAAAAAGGACTGCCCAAGGGGAGGACTTCCTTGGCCTCAGACATTCTAACGCCAGAAGACAGCGGCGGCAGATCAGAAAAGGGAAAGAAAAAAAATCTCGGCGGAGAACCAAAAGACTAGGGCCAATGAGAGAAGAGGGAGGAGGAAATGAGAGGGGGGGTCAGATACTACTCCTAAAAAATGAGTGAAGATCGCCACCAACAATATCCATGAGAACCGAGTCGAGAAGAAAGATAGAAAAAAAAAAAAAAAAAAAAAAAAAAAACAAAAAAAAGAAAATAAAAAAAAAGAAAGAGAAAAAAAAAAAAAAAAAAAAAAAAAAAAAAAAAAAAAAAAAAAAAATCATGCGGAGACACACCATGGAAGCACGGAAGATGCTCTTATTCTACGATGAATAACACAACTAGGCGCCGACGAACATGTCGGGCTGTACATCAGGGGAGAAAAGGAGAGATCAGAGCGGAGGAAGGGGGGGACGCTCAGAATGAAAGAAGAAGTAGGTCGGTAGAGAAACTGTTAAGAGTCAAAAGAAATATCAGGTCGCAAGTTGCACTTGCCGCATTGCACTCTTCATTCTAAGCTTTGTTGTCGTACAGAAAAAAAAAAGGTAAATCGGGGAACAAGAGAGGGACCCGAGGAGAGAAGGGTAGCGAGGAAGCAGGAATTCAATAATACATTAAAGAAGACGAAACAAAGGGTTCTAAAACCTTTCCTCGATCAAAGGGAAGCAACCTTAAATGTCTCACGGTCATAGAGAATCTGGTTGGGAAAAAAAAAGAACAAGGTGCAAGGGAATAGCGGAAACAATCTGAGAAAAAGAGACGACTTAAATAACCAACCACCGGCGCTGGGAAAGCAAGATAATATAGCCTAAAATCAAGGGGGGGGGGTCAGCAGCGGGTATAAAAGTCAGAAGAAATAACTACATCCTAAGGAAATGCCTCGAAGTCGACAGGTCCAGGGGACGAACTGGAAAAACGAAAATTGAGCCTAAGCAGGTCCTTTCTAACAGTAAGGGGGACAAGCACCAGAGTGAAAAAGTATGCTAAGACGTGCATTTCTGCATATGGAAGAAAGGGGGTTAACACGTCAATATCGATGAATCACCGAGTAGCTTTTATCCTACGCCAATTCGACAGAAGGAAGGGTCCAAGCGAAAGGGAAACGGTACAAGGGGACGCGTTGTCTCATCCCGACAAAGGAAAAGTCGAGGGTCAGGGGGGGGTAAAGGAAAGGCAAAACGCGTCTCTTTGCTGAAGCACGTCGTCGTCTTTTCTATGCCAGGGAGGGAAGAAAAAGATGACGGCGGAGGGAAAAGTGAGAAGCTGGAGTCGGAACACAGAAAAAGGGCTGGTTAAAACAAGGGAAAAAGACCAGCCAACAAGAGCAACCACAGAAGTCCTAGGAAACAAGCCTCAAAAAAGAAATGGTAAAGAATTTCATATGCTCCAGCGTTGAGGGGGGACAAAAAACGTTCTAATGGGGGGAAGGGAGGAGAAAGAAAAAGAGCGTGCGGAACTTTCAGTGCAATACGTGATCGAAAAAAACTGAGAGGCAAATCTCCGCGGCTGGCTTTCTGGCCTCTTGGGTCAAACAACTTAAATCAATCCCAGGGAGGGGGAACGAAAGGAAATGGGAACGAAAAAAACTCGGCGAGTCGCAAAGGAACCAAACATTTAAGCCATTCAGCACCTGAACAGAAAAGAGGGGGAGGAGGAGGAGCCCGAAGGAGATTATTCTTAATGCAAACTACATTCACTCCATCTGGGGAAAAGGGGCAAAGTTAAAAAGAGGAAAACGAGCAACAAAAAAAAGCCTAAAACTGGAAAAGAAAAAAAAGGAGCCTAATGGGGCGAAAGAGAAAGCGGTCTGACTAAAACTCCATCGCATCGCAAATCGTGACTCACTCTGGAAGAAGAAAGGAGAGGGAGAGAAAAAAAAGAAAAGTACGAAGAGGGAATCTCGTGGGGCGCGAAATTGTGGAAAAGGGGGGCCTCGTCAGCACGCTTGGCAGCCAAGAAGGAGCGGAGAAGAAATCAGAAAGGGAAGGGAGAATTGACGAGAGGGAAGGAATGAGATCAGAATCGCAGAGGAGAAGAAAGAGGGGAAGAAGGGAAAGACTACATGGCTGGCCGGATAAATCACGGCAGGGGGGAGAGGAAGAGGGGGGGAGGGCAAGAAAGGAGGCAGCTTGAAGACTGGAAATGAAGGGAAGGGGGAAACGCTCAGAGCATCGTCTTTCCACTAGCGGTATTCTCATGGGGAAAAAGAAGAAAGGGAAGATGTGACGAGAAGGAGATCGCAAAAGACTTAAGAGGGAGAAGGGAGACGCCTCAAGAGGAAGCTCCTCAAAGGGGGGACGACCGGACAGCTACTCCTGGGTACGAAACATCATAGAGGAGAAAAGAAAGAGCTTTAAGAGAAAAGGTAGTCCGGGCGATTGGAAAAAAAGCAGCGGGAGGAAAACGACTCAGGTCAGCGTGCAAAAAAGGAAGGAGCGGTAATGAGTCCAAGGCTCTCAAACGCTAAGGAAATCCAAGCAACTGGGTGTCAGGCCGAGGAGAAAGGGAAATCGGAAGTATGGGGAGGGGATTGAAGGCGGGGGGTCCGCTGCATACGCTGCGCAAAGGGAAGATAGGAGCTCAAAATAAATCCTTCAACCACCTATGGCACCTTCTTCTAGTGGAGAGAAAGACGAGATAAGGGGAGAAGAAACCCGAAAGAGGAAAAAAAGGGCGCTAGACAGCAGTACAAAAAAGGAAAAAAGCGCGAACGTAGGAGAAGGGGGTTGGCACTCGAAAGGCGATGGGGCCAGAAGAAAACAACAATATCACCAACACCCGGAGGAGATGGGGAATGGAGAAAGGTGCAGGGAGGGGGGAAGGACAGATACTGTAAAAAAAAGAAAAAAATAACTTGATTCCTCAAGGTCGCGACGGGGGGGGAAATTCTCGCAGAGAGCCTGCGAAAAGGGGTCTTCGCCATCGAGTTCAAAAAGGACGGCTTGGAAGAAGAAAAAATGGAGCGAGGGGAAAAAAAGGTGTGAGGGGATGACGCGTAAGACAGGATCTGAGAAAAAAGAAAGCGAACTCTTCCTTCCACCAGGACAACTTTCAGGAGAAGCCTCCCAAAAAGGAAGGACAGTGTGCTTGAAAGAAGACAGGGGGGAGGAGGGGAAGAAAAGGGGGCCGAAAGGAGGAGGGAGGCAGGGAACGCAGAAAGCGGCGGGCAAGAGAAGGGGGGGGATGAATCAGTTTCGCGAAACGGGATGTCTCGGACTGCAAAGAAAGGGTTGAGAGATAGGGGGAAATTTTGGGACGACGAACGTCTGGAGGGATTTCGCCAAATAAGGGAGGGAAGTCTCTAGTCAGTTCCTACTCCTTGCCTATGAAAAACCTTTCCTAAAGGGGGGAAGTGATCGTCCAAAAGGGAAATAGGAGGGAAAGGTTCAAGAACGAGAGGAGAAGAATCAGGCAGGTGAGAAATGCTTGTTCAACAAAGGCTGGGGAGGACAAAGTCAGAGGGCACAAGCTTCCGTAACTCTTTCTTCCCTAAGTAAAAAAAAGAACCACGTGCGGGGGTATAAAAAAAGAGAAATGTCGGGATGGAAAAAGGAGGAAAACGGATGACCTGGATCTGAGATCAGAAAGGAAACCGGAGGCAGTTCGAAGGGGGGATTAACTTTCCGGCGAGGTAATCTTCATTCGTGAAGATAGTGATTGGAAGAGGCCGTTGGGGGGAAGGAGAGGGAGGAAAACCAAGGGAGGAGGGCGTTAGTTTCCGGCATGAATGCGATTGGAAGGAAGGGGCGGAGGACCGGGTTTCTATGCGCTTAATAGTAGGAATGTCCTGAAGGGGGGGAGCTGTCTTGCAAAGGGTAGGAAGAGGAAAAAAAAACAGGTTGGGAAAGAGGCTGAGGCTACACAGTGAGGACGAAGGGAGGGGCATCGTCAAGCGGTGGAAAGGAGGTTTCTTGGGAAAAAAATTCACATCATCTTAATAGCAGACGGCTGCCTGGACAAGATGGGCCTGCCAAGTAGGGGGGGAGGAATAAAGAGGGTAAGGGGAGAAATCCCGAGTGTGGCAAGAAAAAGAAGATAAAACACCAACAGGGAGGTGTTTTTTTTCCAAATCCCATACAAGGAGAAGATCGGAGAGCATGAAAGAAAGATCACGTAGAAAAAGGAACCGATCAGCCAAAAAGGCGAAAACAGGAAAACGAGGGAACGCAAAGGAAGAAAAGGAAACAATAGGCCCTCTCCTTACGTCGATACCGTCTCTGCATGAGTTCAAGTATGACTTCGTGTGGGGGAAGAGGGGGGGAAGGGTCTTCATGGAGGGGGGTTCATCCACAAGGGCGAAAATTCAACGCCCGATCCCTTCGGAAACCACGGACGAGCGGGGGGAAAATCCAGTGTTTAGAATCCACAATCTAGGTGCTTCATTCGGACAAAGAAAAGGGGTGAGGAAGAAGTGCTCGAGATGGGAAAAAAAGGGTGGTCGGGATTACGAAAAAGAGACCGAATGGGTCAACCTTCATCGAAAATTGCCATCCTCTTCCACGAATGGGAAGCAGGAAAAGGGTCCTGTGAGCGAACGGGAGGAGCAGACGTAGTACCCTGCCGAAAGCAATGGCCTCCCTTGCCTATCTTGGTAGCTCTACAGTGGTTTCAAGTATGGTGCGACCGGAAGGTTTTGAAGAAAAAAGGGAAAGGGAAGAAGGTGAAAGGGAGAAGTTGCAGAGACCAGCCGAGAGGGTTGAAGACCGGTCTCCTTAACTGATGCTTCACAGAGAAGGTATTCGTTGGCGACTGCCGAGCTTGATGGGGAGAGGGAGACCCGGAGGACTGAATCGTATTCATGAGAGAGGAAAAATTCGGGGGTTCGTTCGTTAAAAGTTAATAACTGAAAGCACAAGCTTTGAAAAGGGAGGAAAGTTAAGAGAAAAAGGGGGGTGCAGAAACAGGGGGGGGGGGGTTCAAAAGACCTACGAGAGCTTTCAAAGGGAAAGGGGTCACGTTTCGAGAAAGGGGAGAGCGCGGGAATGGGGGAGGAAAAAGAACAACATTGGAGATGGACAGGAGTATTCGGATGGGGGGGGTATGGAGGGGATTGCAATGGGGAATGCTTTCCGCAATAGAAGTCTCTAATCACTATTCAAGGATGCGGGTGTAACTGAAAGGGGGGGCACAACTAAATTGCATGGGATAGGAATCAACACAGGGGGGAAGACGACACTGAGCTTAAAAAGTGGAAAAGGGAAGGAAATCGGGCTTGTTTGTTACCTTAAAGAAAAGTTTCTCTGTCCGACTGAGCGGGAGGAATTGGGGGCAGATCAAGAAAAAAGAAAGTGTTGTTCTCGGCGGAGAAGGAGACTTGGTAAAAAGGCGACGGATACGTCGGTATTGCGCGGTAAGACTTTGTGGTACAAAGGTAAAGAGAGCAATCGAAAACAGCTAGAAAAAGTTGATACAAGGTGTGGGAAAAGAAGTGTCTAACAGGTGGACAGGAAGCAAAGGAGATTGGGAGATTGCTTGGCGGAAAAAAAAAATTCGATTGGACGAGCCACGAGTACATCTGAATTGCGACGATCAAGGAGATTGTTCCTTGGGGGGAAAGAGGGGGGGAACACTTGGGAAGAAGGCGAAGGGAAGCTAAGGGAACAACAGGAATTGGAAGTTGGGAAGAGAAGGGAGGGGTTGCAAAGGAAATCTTCAACCAGTTGAGTCGATCGAATGTGCTAAAAAAAAGTGGACTTTAACGTAAAGAAGAAGGGAGAAAAAGAATGGAGAATAAAAAAAAAAAATAGAGGAAAAGAGAGAAAAGGGAAAATATGTTAAGAGGGGCGAGGAGGTTCATTCGAATCTTGGGTTGCTCATCCCATATCTAAGGGACATAGGAAGACAGGGCCCTACAAGAGAGATCCAAAGGACAAAGAAAAAAGGGGGGATTCCGAAATTTAAGAAGACAAGAGACTCAGAAACAAAGACCAAGGCAGAAACAGTCTCTAAACTAGCGGAAGGGCAGGCTCTTATATCGGCCGATCGGGGAAGGCTTTAGTCACAAGAAAAACATATTCACAAAGAGTAAAGCTTGCAGGCAGGCTACAACCGTGGAGAACATCCTGCATGGACAAAAGGTCCTGAAAAGCAGAATAAAGGATGCTCTGGTCTAGTATTTGAAATGGAACCACGACGTCCACGACAAAAGAGAAGGGAACCGGTCGCACTGAACGAAAGAGAGAAACTCCGGCAAACAGAGAGAAAGGAGCAAGGCAACCAAACGAAGATCACAGATGATATATACCGGGGGGGGGGGGGTGGGGGGGGGGGGGGTTGACTTTTCTCCGGTAAAAGCCAACCTTCAAGTCGTTGACTAGGGAGAAAAGGTCCAAAAATCAGGGGGAGGACTTGAAAAGGAAGTCGTGGACCTCAGGGGGACACAATCGGAAAGAGGATTTAAAAGGAAAAGAAACATGCAAAAATCATTACAAGACAAGAACCAGTTCCCTCTAACATTAGTTGACCGTCCTGGAAAGAAAGGTAGAGACAGTAAATAACCAAAGCAAGAAAGGCGTTGAGGGCAAAACTGGAGAGCACGGTGCGGGAAGCTTTCTCAGGAACACAATCTGTCTCTTCGACTTTATTCAATCGCATAAAATCAAAAAAAAGGCGAGAGGAAAAGAATCGATAACAAAAGGAACTAACGGTGTCATCGTCGATAAGAATGAGACGAAAAACTCTCCTACATGTTCTCTCAGCTAGCGTCTAAGGAAAACAATCTTCGATTTGGGAGAAAGAGGGGACGTAAGAACAATTAAAAGGCTGGAAAAACAGAAAAATTCGGAAAGGTGAACAAGTAAGGAGTCAAGATAAAGGGGTCTTCCAGATTAAGCTTTCTTCCGGATAAGAGAAAAAGGGCAGTCGGCAAGGAACCAGTAGGGGGAAGGATCTCAATAGAAGAAGAGATGGTAAAAGAGAAAGGAGGGAGCGAGGGGGGAACTAAACCCCACAGAATCTCTATAACGATCGGTCACCAAAAAGGGAGGCTCAGGATATGCCGACAATCGAGGAGGGGGAAACGTAGAATAAAGATAGGAGAAACTTCGGGGGAAGGGCAGCTAGAGGGGGGGGGTGCACCCTTGGAAACTGAGGAAACCACCAAAGGAAATAAGAAAAGGAAAACGCAAGCGAAAAACTAGTTCATAGGGGAGGCACAGATTAAAAGGAATTCAGGGGGTAAGTTTGACTCTTGTAGGGGTGCAGTGAGGAGGAGGGGGGAATTTGAGTTGGACTAGTACGGGCTTTTAGGAGGAATTATGGCGTTATAATGAACCAGAGAGGGGGAAAAGAGGGGGGGACGAGAAGCAAAATTTAGACGGGAGGAAAGGAGGGGGTCACAAAACGCAAGAAAAGACAACTGATTGTTGGGGACGGGGGCATGTTCGAAAAAAACAGCGGCGAGTTATCAAAAAAGTCCCTGGAAGCACATTCCTACATGAAGGAGAAGAAAAGTCTTGAGTGGCAGGGAAAAAGAGATACTTGAGGGGGGGAATGAGAAAGCAGGAGAAGAATTGGAAAACATTCCAAGGAGCCTCATTAAGGCGATCATCCCTAAACCAAAGCGGGAAGGGACCGCTCAGAAAAGAGAAGTCAGAAAAATAAAGGAAAGGATGATTGAATTCAAAGAGGATCACTAAATCGGAAGGTGGGAAAAAGTGCACTGTAGCTGCCTCGAAGGAGGAGGAAGAAACGATCAGAGGGGGAAACATCGAAGATCGGGGGGGTGCGAGAGACCCAGTTCGGGGAAAAGTGCATCGGGAATCAAAAAGCGCTTGAACACGAGAGGGAGGGGCCTCCTCGGCATTCTCATCCTTTACCCCAAGATCAGGACAATCGGGTAGAATCGAGGCGAAAGGGCCTACCGGGGGAAGAAGGGCATAAAAAGAAGGTCCTGACGTCGAGGGGAGCAAAAACGGGGGGAAGAGGGAGGTGTAGCGAAAACCGTAGTACTTCACGCTCAATAACCAAGTTTAAATTCAAGCAAGGAGGGAAAAAGCAGCTAAAGGGAAGGAGCGGGGGTCAGGATATGGGGGGGGGCTGAGAAAGAGGACGAGGAAGGAGAAGGAAGGGGACGGCAGGATACGCATCTGCAATAGCTCCAAGGAATATAAAATCCACTGAAAGGGATTTTGCGAACTCACACGACGAGAATCCAAAAAGAGGGAGAAGGTCGCAAAAGGAAGGGAAGAAGAAACAGTGAGAAGAACGGGGGAAAAAAATCACTTGAACGCCATTTGAAGAAGGCGCCATACGGGGGGCCTTTCTGCGCATTCGCTCGGGGCAAATTTCATCCCAGCAAATGGGTCGGGAAGGCTCAGGAGCGCAAGAAAAGAGGAAAAAAGAAACTGAATGGTAAAGCGGGTTAATTCCGGGGCAAGAGACATACGCTTCTCGCCTGACTGCGAGGAAAGAAAAAACCCTCCTTCAAAAAAGAAGGGGACTGCGAGAAAAGGTCTTGGCAGAGAGAATAAAAATGCGCAGAAAACATGGCCGAGAGGTGCAAGGGTAGAAAAGAACAAGGGGGGTGAGGGCAGGAAATTAGTTTTGTAAGTCTGAATTATGGAACACTCCTAGCAGCCAACAACAAAGAGGATGAAAGAAAAAATGGTGCAGAGGAAGTGAGAAAAAAGAAAAAAAGATGATGCAAAGAGGGAGAAAAAAAATGACGGGCAGAAAAGGGGTCTGAGAGAGGCTCAAACATAGGAGGGGTCCTTTCTCTCGGATTGGGGAAGAACTAAGGGTATATCCACAAATTTAAGCAGGTGAAATATTGTGGTTAGAGGAAAAAGGGGGGGGGGAAACGAATCGGAGACGCGTATGCGGACCAAAAAAGGAAGTACTACCGCCATTCCATACTGAATTTCAGAGCTCATCCGTCCCCAGTTGGTAGGAAAGGGATCCTCCGAACGGGGGGAGAAAGCCGAAGAAAAAGGGGAAAGAATGAATGGGAGCGGAGAAGAAAAGCGTCAAGACTGCATGGGCCAA
>Ga0179591_1358763_pt1 | contig 12064 bp, 7 predicted proteins | sample CZOMad2_1_08_16f_FD_182891 | JGI IMG/M metagenome (GOLD analysis project Ga0179591, IMG submission 182891) | Vadose zone soil fungal communities from Angelo Coast Range Reserve, California, USA - CZOMad2_1_08_16fungal (PacBio error correction) | ecosystem: Environmental > Terrestrial > Soil >...
TGGACCCTCTTCTAACTTTAATGGGGGATATGTACGTCATAGTCAAGAGCGGGGGCGGGGGGGGAAATGGGTTATCTCTCTGGTTGAATCTCACCAGCACTCATAATCTGCCTCCCAAGACGAATTGGTGGGGGGTTGGGGGGGGGGGGGGGGGGTGGTGGGGCGTATATTGGCTTGCTCTCTTGGAAGGGTTTCGGGCTGTTGCTTGTAGAGAACGGGAAAACCATGGTGTCTGTCAGAGTTAACCATCTTTATCTAAGGACAGTAGAGCACTAGCGTGTGGGCGCCATCGGAAAGTTCATTATCAGTGAGAACACTCGTGTTTGTGCCCCTGTTGTTAGGCGGAGACAGAGGTTGGTGAAAGAATTGGCAGTGTGTACTATTCAACGTTAAGGGTCTGTAGAAATAATTTCTATAATTAGGTGAACCACGCATATATGGTGTCAGAAGGGTGTTATTTAGTTACAAAAGGCCGGGAGCAGTTTCATATGCCAGTAGGCAACAGCGAGCAGGGGCCCTAAGTGGGAATCAAGGGAGGTGGCGGTTCTGATGAAAAGGGCGGGACGCAAGCAGCGAAAAGCGTCATCGGAAGGGGGCGCGGCAAAAAGCGGTTTTTATTACGAATAGACGACGATCCGTGCCGGTATCCTGAGTGCTTAAAATTGAGAAAGGAAGGATTCCCCACGAACTTACTCGTCTCCTGAAATTTCAAGGGTCCCTCAGTGGATGTTTCGCACGATCCCACAAACAGTGGAGCATTTCATCAAAGGTCGGGCCGCAGTCAAGGGAATGCGGTCAGAGGACTGCGCGCAGTAAGTCGTAAAGCAGAGCAGAGAGGTCAGGCGAACATATGGAGCCTCCGACTATCGGGTAAAGTAAGGTTAGGCACCAGCTCGGGATCAGAGCTGGTACAGACTCAACGAGATAAGGGGAAAGTTTTCCTCGACCTAAGATTAAACTAGTAAAGGAACAGCCATTGAACGCCCCGAGGTTGGCGGAAAAGACCGTCTGAAATGAAAAAGAAAACGTCCTCGCTTCCGTGAAGACACATAAATCTGCGAGGGACGGAGGATGAGAGAAAGAGGCGTCGACCGAACAGAGGTCCGAACACACGAAAACGCACCTGGGGTCACCATCCAGTGGTCGAAGAATGCCTCCTCAACTAAAGCATAGTAAACCAAGGGAAGGAGAGGGGGGTCGGGGGCGAAGGCCTAAGCAGCGAGGCTGGGGTCTGTGATTTATCCAGGGCACGTCCAAAGCGGCGATGTAAACTTGACTAGAGGCTCAGATTAGACTGAAAAGGGAAGAGATACAGTAGGACTAAGACAAAGGAGAAGCGCAGCCATGTATTGCGCTGAAAAAGTAGCACCGTTGTGAAATCAGGGGGGGGGTGGCTAGCGATTCGTAAAATCGCGTCCAAAGGTCTTCAGGTGAACGAGCAAGAGAGAACAAAGAGGAAAGAGCAACGGAAATATGTAAAGCCGATGAAAAAGAGATGGGAAACAGCAAGAAGACCCGTAAGACCCTATCACTCCGGGGGGTATGTATGAGCAAGAGGGAGGTCTAGTATTGACGAACGGAGTGAGCGCGCCAAGGGGGGGAGAAAAAAAACTTCTCAATAAGAGGGTCCTAAGAATCGTGAACATGGAGGCTGTTGGAAACTAAGAGATGTTCGTTCAACATCAGATTACTGATGCGAATTAACTCCGCCCTTAAAGAGAACAATAGAAAAAAATATCCCAACAGAGGTACCAAGGTGGAGATTCTCCAGAAAGCCATACTCTCCAAACATTTTTAACAAAGTCGACCGATGGGGAGGGTAAGTAGTTGTATCGTAACATTTGGATCCTAATCACGGGTAGCGATGGAACTCGGAGCGACCACTGGGGTCAATACCTTTTTGAGAACACCACTACCAATCTATCAGGAGGACATGAGATTCTGGACTAGCGGAGCCGCCGAGTTATTCGAAATCAGAATAAGCCTTATGTAAAAAGTCTTTAGCATCTCCTAGGGGGGGGGGGAGATCAAAAGCTGCATCTCTTGATAACACGGTGATGTAGAATTGGCTTTTGTCAGGGAACATGGTTACTGCTTGAGGATTCTCCTGGGAAAAGACGCTGGATGAGGGGTCATGCGGTGATCGAGTAAAAGAAAAAAGCCTGATCTGTTAGCCTCATAGTAGCTGAGATGAGGAAAAACCAAGGGGGAAATCGCCGGGTGACAAAGAGTCGCTATCGCCCAAACTTTTCTTGGGGGCTTGTGGAAATAGGGGAGGCTCTACTTATCATTATCATCCATTCAGACCATAATTATGGCCAAGGGGGGAAATTAAGATAAAGGAATAACATCGAAGGAAAGAGTGCCAGGGGACATGGAACGAGATTGACCACGGGGAAGGTATCTAAGAAAAATCAATTTCAGAATCCATCCTAGCTTGGGAGGAAGGTAGCGGAGAATGTAGAGATAGGCTTCTCGGACCTGAAGAAGGAACCGAGATCGCCACAGAGAAGTAAAACTTCCACTAAGGGAAGGGATTAAAAATCGGAGCCTAGTCTCAGGGATATTATCAGGGTGGGGAAAGGGAAGGATCGAAGGATAAGGAAGGAGGCAAAAAGGTACATTTGCCCGGGACCGATGCGCACAGAAAAAGAATGAACGATATCCCTAAAATTCAAGAGCAATTCACTCCTCACGATACTAAACACCTTGATAAAGAAAAGTTATCAGGTGTAAGCCGCAAAAGGGATAAAGGTTATGAATTACCAACCGCGAAAACAGTAAGAAGCCTTCGGTCAGTCTGTATCCTGGGGGGTCTGAGGTCAGGTGACCAGCCAGAAATAGGGGGCGAGAAGAAGTTGGATGTTACCATGTGGTTATGACAAAAATTGAAGTTTTGGGCCATCAACCTTTCTTCGTGATTATGCAAAGGGAGAGTACTCAAGGAAGCGCTTGTCGATTCCTGCAAACAATCTACGCTACGGCGATCGAATTGGATGCTGGTCTAAACGCTGTCAGTGGGGGATTGGGGTATTTCCCTCCTAGGGGAGTCTTTTCTCGGGTAAAGAAAGGTGCACGGGTAGCGGTTAAGGTGAAGCTTGTAGCCGGCGGGTAAGTAACCTTCGAAGCACGGGGAAAAAACCACGGGCTGTTAACGTGTTAACAATTCGCCATCGATAATGCAAAGTTTGCTCGCAGAGAGTTGTGGGTGTCCGGAGGCGCATTGAGCCCTTGACCGGTTTGCGTGATAGATCTAGAGACAACAAGGCAGGAGGAAAAAAAAAGAGAACCGGATAACACCCGAAGGGAAGGTCTAAAAGATAGTACGGGTTACCCAACCAGGTCCGCTGATCGATACGAAAAGAAGCGAAGCTATCGATTTCTCAACAACGTCGAACCGTGGTTCTCGAATGGCGCAGAAGACACGGGGAGGGTCTCAAGAAAAAAGAAAAGAGGAGAAAGAGGAAAACCACGAGATACTCAGAAAAATCGATATGAAGAGAAAATGCAACAAACAAGAAGCTGTTCTACAAGCACTATCTACTGGAGGGAAAAAGACGCAATAAGCTGGGTTGGGAAATGAAAAGAAGACATTACATTCAGAAGGTCACGCCCAGGGGCTGGCCAGAACTTCCACGTCAAGGCAAAGTTCTCACGTTCGGGCATCAAGTCACCATAGGGTTGAAAGACCCGAAAAAGGAGGATGCTCGAATGTGGCATGGATATTAACAGCGAGCACCACAGGAGCCTTAAGCCTTCTTAATGACGGCGCGGTTACGGAGAGGGGCGGACCGGTATAACACTTTTTGTTGAATACCAGAGTGCAGGGTTAATCTTGAGGCGGGGGTAACGAGCATGTGAGTGAAAAGATGTGTAGGTCTCGGAATCAACTGGGTCCTTCGGGACGCGCGTCCCGTTCTACATCCCTGTTGCCGGACGCGATAAGTAAAGCAGAAGAAAAAAGGGCTATCTGGACGAGAAAAGGGCTGCGAGCCAGTCGATCAGCGGAACAATATTTTTCGTGGATCTACTTGGATTAAAGGGGGTCTATCGAGGTTCTGCGAAGGGTCAGAAAGACACCTCAGACGAGATTCCTGGGTTCCGGAAACGCCTTTTTTCAGGGGCTGTTCGAAGAGCGGGATGAGATTCCAACCATCAGGGGCTTCAGAAGCTCGTTAAAACCAACCCGGCGACGATTGGGAAGAGATCTGAGTGAGCCCTGGTCGAGGACGGCCCTCATTCTGGCTCGGCCGGAGATACTGACTTCCGCTCTTTGGCGGAGGAAGGAACTCAACAAAAAAAACCCGAAGAATTGTTGGGGGAAAGAGAGAGATAGTTTGTACAAGAGATGGCAGTCCGGTTTCCGCCTGACGGAGGGATCAAAAACGAGCGGAATGCTACTAGATATGGTGGTCGAGAGCCGAATCTAGGTGCAAAAAAGGGGGCAGAAGCCGACGGGGACTAAAATCAATGAAAGCCTTAAGCATTCTAAGGCAGCACCGTGTCAGGCATCATGTCGGCACTGGAGTAGAAAATAGAAAAGGTTTTGCATACAAGGTAAAGGCGTCGGACAATTTCTTGGTAGACATCATGGCGCGATTAATTCGATCGAAAAAGAGCAGAGGGAGGATGAAGCTGGCGGGTTGTGTGGGTTCGCGAAGCAGGGCGACATTCTAAATAGGCGGTTTTCGCCGCGCATCCTCTAGAGAGGATGAAGGAGGAGCATTGACTCAAATCACTGACGGGATTCGGGGCAAGGGGGGGAAGAGGGAAGGAACACATGGTTCAAGCTGACGGAGGGGAGGTCAAGCGATAAAGACTGGGGTAAAGCAGAGAGGGCAGGGGAGAAGGGGAGGGGGTTGAGTGATAGAGGGGGGTAGGGTGGCGGTTGGATGAGTGGGCCATTCAGGTGGGCTGGTCACCGGGACGTGCGGATGGCATATGGGAGAGTCAGTAGAGGAAGGGGTGAGTAACACGAAGCTTGGGCCAAAAATTCTCACATGGGATGAAAATTAGGGGACGTTCAGAGAGTAGGGACGGGGAATCCACGGGTCGGCGGCAGGTACCGTTCATCTGGTCGAAAACTCTATGTCAGCTGCGTCGTCGCTAAATCGGGTTAGATGTCGATGGAGGATCCCGTCGTTAGTATTACAGAGTTGCATGCCTTCCGTGGGGTCAGAGGGGACTCATTAGCTTAGCAGAAAAAGGGGGGCCGGAATTCCGACTGATGACAGAAGTACAATCCCTCAACTGGAGTTCACCGAGTGTTCAGAGAAATACGTTCTTCGAGAGCTTCATGTCTGAGTACCCCTAATCCTTCAGTAGGAGTATTTTTAATTCGAGCAGGGGGTAAAGTGATGACCAAAAGACAGGGAAGCGGATAGTTAATGGGCCCCACACCGCGCGAAAGTCCACCATGACTCAATGAAGATATTGTCAGGGTGGTCTCTTTTCATTCCCTAACAATCCTTCTTTGAGAGGCTGTAGGGGAGACCGGTGTGCGGCTCTCTACAGGCTGGTGGATTGGCAGTTTTCTGATCTTGGAAGAGGAACCAGTGTGTCGGAGAAAACTCGGAAGAGAAAGAATCTAACGCAGCGCGGCTGATGTGGATCAATCTAACGGTCTCTCGTGGCTCAGACTCTTTTGGACAAAAAAAAGAAGTACGTGGGTGGGGGTAGGGGCGACTAGTTTTTAAGCGAGAGGGCGCGGCCATACCCCCCGAGAATCGACTAGTTCGTTTAGCAAGATACAACAAAAGGAGATTGGCTGGTCATGAGATGGGGTTACTAAAACAAGTGAATATTAGCTTCTCCACGCTCTAATGGAAAAGATCTGAAATAGGAATGACGAAGCGAGATGCGAGGATCACTAGTAACATCTAGTGATGTATTATCCGGACCCCATCAGAAAGGGTAGAGGAAAAAAAGAGGAGACCCAGAGAAAGAGGAGTTATACGGGAAACCCGCAAGGGCTGAAGAAGGTAATTTAATTAGAAAGTGTTTAATTGTCAAATTCCACCTGATCTTATGCCTCTTCAAATAACACCATCTCTCTTGAGGAATCTCCATCACGGCGATTAATCAGCCCTTTCGACTTGACGAGGGGAAGACGCTTACTTACGATACCGCCCCTCTAGTTGGGGTGCAAGATAACATGAAGGGAAGGGGGAGTTGAGTTGTGGGAGCTGATGATGGAAAAAAGAACTCGTCATGGAGCTTTTCTTATCCCTGAAAAAGATCGGGTTACCAGACGGCGCTCTTCAGGGGTTCGTGGCCGAAAGTTCGAAGAGTCAGAGGCGCCTGGGAGAACCCGTCCCTACACCCCGGCTGATGCCGGGAATCCAACGGACAATGCCTGCGAAAAAAACTAGTTCTCAAATAAAGGGTCTGAGATAAGTCATGGTGCCATTGACAAAGAGGAGGCAAGGTTGGGGGGAGAGTGAAGGAGCAAGCGCGACTCGGGAGCATCAACTGGCAGCGAAGATAGACCCCTTCAGCCTGGGCTCCGGGATCATGATTCTTCTCTGCGCTTCTGAACGTCAGGATAGTCACAAACGAAACCGCTGCCGAGTAACGACATAATCACAGAAAAAGACAAGCGAGGGGGGCTTCATCTCGCAACAAAAACTGGAGTTTTAATATAGGATGAGAAGGCTTTAGGACGGGGTATGTTTGGATAACGTTAAGAAAGAAAGCCCTTTGGGGATGGTAGCAGTTCACAGGATCGGCTAATAAGAAACCGCAAGATGATCATGCCCCCAGACTGGGAGGCTATGGGGGGGCTCTCATATACTTTATTTCTATGGAGGTGGGGATAATAACAGAAAAACGGTCAGGGAAAAGATGGGGTAAATGAGGGAAAAAGTCTGTTGATCTAAGAACGTTCTCGGAAAATATCTGTGGGGGGGAAATTCTACACTTCAGGGGGAGCTATTCCCATCAGAAGAATGGGTGTTCTTGTGCGCGGGTGAACAGGTTTCGACATCGGGCATCTTCGAAATGGCTTTCGAGCCATTATCTCTATCCGCGGGGGATACCACAGGGTTCGTGATGTCAAAGCAAAAGGCAGGAAGTGTTTGGTCAGATCCATACCCGGCAAGGGTTTAATATCGGGAATCAATCATTTGCGGGGAGGGGTCTTCGGAATCAGCGACGAAGCAGCAATGCATGGCGAAAGCGCTTGAAAACTCATAGCCCCGAGGCGCTTGTATTCAAGCGCGCGCCGATAGGCATGAGCCGTAAAAAGCGCACATATGGCGACGGACTTCTTTCCAGCCCGGAAATTCGGTCCGGCCAGGTAAAGTAACAACAACTCTTGGAGTGTTCGCGGGGGGTCCTCCGGATATGAAACATCTTCTAGAAGGAAAGGAAAAGAAAGGCGTCGCGGCGCGCTCCGGGACTTTAAGATCAAGGCGAGCAGATCGGCCTTCGAAGGAGGCAGAAGACGATCTTGAAAAGGACGTCACACAGCCCATGAAAAACGAAAAAACCGTAAGTCGATTTCGCAGACCTACATAGGAAGACTATGAAGGGTGGAAGAGAAACAGAAGATTTAACGTATCTGGACGGGAACCCAGGTTGAAAAAGCCGTCATGGGCAGTCCGGACAAATTCGACAGGGGGATTCACGCTTGATCACTCTCAGAAGAAGGCGCCGCCTAGGAATCAGAGATTGCGAATCTAGAGAACAATTGGCCGAACACGCCATTCAGATCGAAACGCCCGGTAAAAAAGGCAAAAGCCATTTAAAGGAAGAAAAAAATAAGAGACGCGCTCCGACCAGCAGCGTCCGCACGTGATTGGTGCCAAAGAGGCCTAAAGAGGTCTTCGTGGGGAAGTGAGCCGAGTTAAGGGGGCCATCACGAATAAGAGGGGGGAGAGAGATGGGACGTGAATCCAAAAACTACATGCCGATAAACGGTGCAAAGAAAGACAATAATCTCTCGAACCAATTTATTGTCTCAGAAAAGAGAACGAAAGTGGAAATCAGGGGATGCGAACCCCCCAAATAGGAACGTTCGTAAAAGCTACCCCATTTCTTAGTGGTAAAGACAATAGAAATAGGACCGGGCAAGTCCTGACAGTGACGGTAATAACTTTGACGATAGTAAACCGAAGATACCCCTATGGGAACGAGGTACTATCACTATATGGTCCTACGGGAGGAACTATCAAGGAGAAGAGAAGAGAAAAATTAGAGCGCAAAGTGAAATGTACTCATACAAAAGGCGGCCAACGAAGCCGTGCAACAATTAGGAAGAAGTTCCTATAAGCTCTGGGAGAATCACCAATGAATTAATCTACTATTACATCAGAAATGATGAAGAGGCCAAAAAAAATATCACCAAGTATGCATAGATGGCGTCTGAAAAGAGAGAACTTCGACTTGAGCCAAGGGCATGGAATGGCGGGCGAAAAAGGCGCGAAATTATTTCTTGAGAGAGCCTTGGACTCCTCCGTATAGCGAGGGAAGACGGAAATTAAACACAGAGTAGAGAGTCACACAAGACCGTAGTCGCGACACAACAAACGCTAGAAATATCCGATGTGCCTATCAATATGAGGCGCATCTTATTTCGGACTAAAAAAGCGGGCGGACCGGGGATATTGAAAATCTCGGGGTTAGGTAAACAGCGCGGACATAGCTTCCTCTATAAGAAATCAAAGTGGGTGACGTAGAATGGCGGGGTTTCAGGCAGGATAGCGACTGAAAGATCTCCCTTTGAACAAGAGTTCTTTCACCGCATAGGAGAGACTAGGGAGCGGGTGAAGAAGAGAATCTGCTCGGAACCGAAGGAATCGCCGGGACCACTAGATAAAAAGCTCTTCCCCCAAAGGGCGGGTAGTTGTAATATCGTCAGGGTTCCTGAACGAGAAGGAGACATCTGACAGGAAAAGAGACAGAAAGGATTGAAGCCCAGGCCCTCAGGAATCAACGATCCGCGATTAATCGAAGTTGTGACCGGTTACCCGCTCTTAAAAAAGCTAATGCCGATGATGTGGCGTAAAGAGATTATACCGGGGACATCAAAAATACTGAGACTTTGGGGGTACGGATTAAGAGTGATACGGCGAGCGAGGGCTTCTCAGACCACGTAAGGATAACTAAGAAGGCCACAAAAAAACAGCGTAATTGCGGGGAACCGATCGAGGTCGAGCCCGATTCGTTGAAAGTAGCTTTTCAACGTCGACTTAAACGAGGAGTCAGGGGGAAAATAGTGCCTCTGGAAGTTGCGCAGAAGCAGGAGATGATGAAAAATGGCCTAACATATAAGAAGTAGGCTTCACATATAATCACACAATTCTGCTCCCGGGTTAGGTTTACGAAAAAGGAGAGGGGGAGGATAGGAGACACGCGCAGTCGCATCTGGTCGAGAGGATTATATGGTGGTTCCTTTGTTCCAGCACACTCCCGGTAGGATAAAGTGGTTAGCTTTGGTCAAAGGGGATGAAAGTGGACGTAGCTGCCACACGAGACCGGCCCGTGGAAGATATGCAAAGGGCGACGTCTTAAAAAGACGCACTTTGGTCGATTACCAATCTTCTGCGCTTGCGACCGATCTCCCTGGGAGGGGCTGGAGAAAAGCGGATCGTGTCCAGGTTGAAGATTGGGTAGTTCCTCGCGGTTGAGGAGTGGTTCTCAGTACGAGGCCGGGTCGAACGAGGACCGAGAACCAACGCGTGCGCGCAACTGACGAGAAGACGGTTTCGACGTTTCGAATCGATCTATATTCTCGGTCTGGGAGATCAGAGGAAGAGGGGGGGGTGGAAGGGAGTGAGAGTTTAAAACTGTAAACTGAAGGTAATTATAAGGATTCAACAACGCGAGGAGGGTAAAGGGGAACCGTCAAATGAAGGAACTCAAGATAATTAACTTGACCAACCGCTCCCACACCCAAAACAAATAACAAAAAAGAGAAAAACCATATAAAGAGGAGCTTGAACATCATGCACATGGGTTCGGTTTGCTCGGGCAGAATAAACTGGAGGGCTCAATTCAAGACGTAGTACTATGAGAGTCTTTCAGAGAATGAGGAGAAGGTTAAACAAAACTTTGAACAGGATTAGGATTAGGAAACAGGGATAACTTCGCCAAAGTTTTTGTGAAACAGATTCATTAAGACCAAATTCCTACATCTTAAAATAAGAAGGTAGTGCAGAAAAAAACGTAAGGGATCAAATCTTTGAAAGATAAATAATTCTATCGTGGGGGAAGGGGGGCTGATAATGCCTAGCCCAGCAGTACGCCAATCAAAATGGTGATTACTTGAGAGTGTAGTAGCGAAAAAACGTCCCATTGGGTTTAGACACGTAGCATCCATTTTTGGAGTATACGGTGGCGAAAAGAGTAGCTCGGACCAGGTGAGATATCATTGGGGGGAAAACCTTCTGCGAAGCAGGAGTGGGAAAATATTGTCGACATATTGGGCTTCGAGCCCGGCCGAAAAGCTAGATGGAAAACGAAGAACGGAGAGATAAAAAGCGAATAACGTGCAAGGGCAGTATCGGCGGCGAGTAAAAACGATCTCGTTATGGATATGTACCTAGAATCAGTGCGGATAATCCTTCACTACGAAGATGGCAGAATTGGGAGGTGATGTTTAGCCTAGAAGATCTCATTCTGGCGTGGCTTGGTCAAAAAAAAAGTCACCCGGCAGCGTTAAAGAAGCTCTCTTAGGTCCTGGGATGGCAAATATGGATCTGACGGGATGGATACTGGGGTCGGAAAAACTGGTGTCAGGCTTATTTCAAATCACCCTAACCCATTGGGTTAAGCGCTCGGATCTTTGGTGTTCAAGCAGGGCGATGGCAGGCGTACAGAGACTCGATTGGAACGATCATCAAACCACCCCTGAGATTTAGAGATATTTCAGGCTCTAAAGAAAAGACGAAAAGGGGTACGTGCCAAATGCGCCAACACGGTGCCGTCCAGAGTCAACGCCCAAGCTCTAAAATTAAAACTTCTCAAAAAGGTAGAGGGGAAGGTAAAGAGAGGTGAACTATCGCTGTCATATCTTCAAAAGGGGGGCACCGTTTTCAAGTAGAAAGTATAGACGAAAATGGAATGTAGAGAAACCGGGCGATTATACGAGAGAAAAGAAATCCTATTGGTGAAAATTGGCTCGTGGGGGCGGGAGAAAACTATCGACATTCTCCTATTTCTATCCTAGCAGTAAGCTATACTGGATAGGCAAGTGACTCGATCACTAAGATCCGGGCGGACGAGAACCTAAAAGCAGTTACAGAAGGGGGGGTGGTCACGACTTTCCTATGGGAGTCTTACAGGGAATTTGGAAAAATCCTTTCCAGAGAATCATTTATATTGTTTTAAATTTCTTATTTACAGATGTAGATTCAGTATATGTCTGGGGATTGTCGCGAATAAATAATGATATGTCCCAATCTCATTCATTAGGGGAATGTAAATTGAGAGGTTCATGGCCGTATGTTCTGGGGAAAATCATCCCCTCGGGCTCTTCTAGAAGTAGTCATCTTTTCTCAGAGAGATAAGCTCAATAGGCGTGATATTCGTCTCACACGGGTATAAATGTGCCGGCGGGTTTCAAATCTTTGTCAGCGAAAGGAACGATATTTTTTGGCCTGGCCTCTATGTCCCGACGGGTGGCAAAATGCCGCCACCTGGTGACCTAGATTCCGGGAACGTGATCATCTCGAAAATCTCCAATAACCAAGGAGGGTCAACCAATAATCGCAGGTCTCCATCTACAATACGGGGGACTCTTCGTCTATGAATTTTCTATTCCGCCGGTAGATTACCAAGGGCGATATGAGGGATTCAATCAAGTGCGCCCATACGCTGGGGCGGTCCTCTGATGTTGGGTAAGCCCACTCGCATAGCTGAGAAAACAGTATAAAACGAGAAGGAGTCGTTTACTCATCCTCCAGAAACCACGTCATGGGCAAATCATTCGGGAAGTTAGCGTCATAGTGTGAGTTACAGCGGCCTGGGGGGGAGTGTTTGTCAAACCGGCGGTTCGATCAGTAAGGCGTGGACCCTTGTTCGACTACGAGGACGGCGACCAAGAACGGATCAGAGGAAGCGA
>Ga0179591_1227782_pt1 | contig 12063 bp, 19 predicted proteins | sample CZOMad2_1_08_16f_FD_182891 | JGI IMG/M metagenome (GOLD analysis project Ga0179591, IMG submission 182891) | Vadose zone soil fungal communities from Angelo Coast Range Reserve, California, USA - CZOMad2_1_08_16fungal (PacBio error correction) | ecosystem: Environmental > Terrestrial > Soil >...
CTGGTCTTCGAGAGGAAGATTTTTGGAAAAAAATCGGAGGAAAAACTATTACTAGTTATCGATGGCGGGAGGATGACACCTCATTCCGAAGGGGGGAGGAAAAAAGAGGGGAGGGGAAACAAGATTTCAATAAAAAACCATAAGGAGTTGGTCTGAAAAAAAAAAGGAGTGCGGGTGAAGGTAGATGAATCAAATCGAAACGCGGATGGGAAAGAGGAGGAAAAGGAGTGCTGAGATCCGCTGAAATAGGAGGGAGGAAGGAGAAGGTCCGGTCGACAGGCTTTAACAGAAAATTGGGAAACCGAAGAGATGTGTCAGGGAAAAAGAAGAGCGTCAGGGTAGGTGTCACGAGAGCGCTGGCAGGGTAATAGGGGGAATCGAAGAAGAGAGCGCACCGGAATGAGGGCATGATCTACTTGAGGGACGCACTGGTTCTTGGGGAAAAGGGGACTTGTGTACCCGTCCTCATTCCGGTGGGAACAGAAATCGCATGCTTCGGTAGATTGACAGGTAAGTAGAAACGGGGCGGGTATGGGGAAAAGATGGAATGCGAACGTTAGAAAGCACTAAATCCACGATTAGGGTGCATAAAAGAAAGAGGAAAAGGTAAGGTTCTCAATTATTTGGAAGAGAATGGCCACAGAAAAAAAAAAACCGGTAAAAATTAAAGAAAAGGAAAAACGGCTGGCTCGTAAAACTTAGAAACAAAGGGTAGCATGCTAGCGGCAAAGAAGAAAAAAAGAGGCCAGAGACTACTAGGAATTATAAAAGGCACAACTATCCGATGACGGGGGGAAGGGAATGTTACGCACTAATTAAGGAATTCACCCCTAGGAGGGTTGAGAAGAGAAAGAGGCACATAGCAAAAAAAAAGAGGGGAAGAATGAAAGCTAAGACCGGAAAAAATTTTGACAAAGGGAGGGTGGGTCGGAAAAACTCATCAGAGATAAAACGAAGAAGGGAATGATCCAGCATCTTTTGAGAGAGAATGGAAAGATGGAGGCCTGACGGTTCTTCAAGAGGGGAACGAGGTTCAAACGCCGACCGGTGAGAAGTAAAAGTTTCGTAGGGAGGAGGGAGGCGTACAATCGAATCCAGTGGGGAGAGGGGGAAGGGAGAAAACGGGAGCCATCAGGTTTTCGCCAGCCAAGGGTTTGGGGAGGGAGGCCCAGAAAACCGTTGGTTGGGGGGGAAAAGAAGAAAATAAGCAAGACTTGAACACCGCGAAAAAAAGGGAAAAGCGCGTGTCGTTCGTTGACAAATGTGGAGCAGAAAAATAGGGGGGAGGACCCAACGGGAGGGGAGGGGAGAGAAATGGATTGCATTTCACTGGCTTCAGGGGAGGAGAAAGGAACAAAATAAACTACGTTATCAACGAATCGTACAAATTGCGATTGGGGGATAAGAAGAGCCTTAAGTTGAGAAGGGCCCGGTTACGAATCAGAACACAACCGTTGGAAGATGGAGAGGAGAAAAAAGAAGAAGATGGTATTGCCATTTATACCGGGGGGAAGGTAAACCGCATGTGTGGTGGAAGAAAAAAGAAAGGGGGTACGCGTTTGAAAAATTTTTCGCAGAGGAAACCGAAACACGCCGAAAGGGGAAGACAACGTGGAGAATTTGGAGAAAGAAAAGAAAGGGTTAACGAATCTCACCCGCTTGGTGTAACAGGGGGGAAAGTCGCGTTGTTCCCGGTGCGAAAGTGAGAGAAAAACCAAGCCAACACTGTTGGGGGACCGAACTACTGTTTTCGGAACGAAAGTTAGAATGTTGGGGAAAGGCAAGCGCCAACTTATTAAGAGGGGTTACGGGACTCCGGGTGATAAGGAATATCCGACCCTTGAGGTCAGAAACGACTTAAAACAGCAAGAAACGCGGACGTATCCTAAATGGAGAAAAGTCACCGCCAGTGATTTCCCATCAGAAGGCTGAACGTAATCATCGGCAATCTGAGGAGAGGAGGGGAAAATGGCTTCCTTTTGATTACACGAACAGGAAACGTCAAAAGGTTACAGAAAAAAAGGACGTAGGAAAGGGGATACTATTTGGGTATATTTAGGATGTGTCTCTCCACCATCCAGGGGTGTCCGCAGTTGATGGGAGGAAAAGGCTCCGCGTTGCCAGAAGGGCTGAAGGAATCGTGCGCGTGAATTCCTCGATGTGAAAGAGATCAGATGATTCTTTTTTCTTTCCACGGGTCCAAGGGGATAAAAAGAAGGGGAAATGCCGTTACTATCTCCATAAAGGGGTGGCCGGTGCGCGGGAGGATGGGAGGGAAAGCTGCGGTTGGTTGGTCTGGGTGCAAAGGAACTAGGGGAAAAGAAGGGGAGCAAAAGGAGCATCTGGATTGGCGCCTGTAATCGAGGTTGAGGGGAAGGAGGGTGATTCTCACGTTCGCCTGAATATTAAAAACTGGCGGAAGGGGGGGGGAGAAAAGTTGAGGAGGAGCGGGAAGGCTGCCAACCGTACTGCCCGGGGAACACGGATTGAAAGGGGGATTTACAAAACGGCCCCCATAGTTTAGAAAAGAAACAGTATGAACCGAAGGATTTGAGCCGCGGCCGGCGCGAGCAACGGAGGGGAAAAGGGGGACCACAGCGCTCAAGTAGCTCAAGTGAAACTACTCGCACATTGGGTCCGTGGGGGGGGAAAAGAAAATGGGGGGGGGTGAACTCAGAAAATCGGGGTTTGACTGAAAAAGAAGGGGAGGAAGTAAAAGAGAATACCGACTCTCTCCTGAGGAAGGACGATAGAGCTCTCAAGCGAATTTTAGAAGGGCAGATGGGGGGATGATAATCAGCTATCTGAGAAAGCTAGCGTGGATAGTCGTTAGAATAAAAGGGGGGGATGGAAAAAAAATATTGTCTAACGCGGCAATTCGTCAGGTGAGAGGGAAGAGAGGTCGGAATTAAGAGTTGCCGATCTCGCTGAAAAGAGGGCCCCCCTGCGCTCAGGAAGGAGGGGGGAAGAAGAGAAAAACTAACAACACAACGGGAAGGAAAGAGAGGGGAAGAGATCGCATTGGTTCAGAAGGGAAAGAGACTGAAAGTTCTTCGAGTCTGGCCTAGCTGACCTATCCGAAGGAAAGAAGGGGGAAATGCACACCCCTTTTTTTTTTTTCTTAACCAAAATTTCCGTCAGATTGGTGGAAAAGGGAGAGGCGGGTGTACAGATAGAGATACAAAAAGAGGGAAAATCGCGAATAGCTGCTTAGGCTTAAGGAGGAAGTAAGACGGGAGAGATTCATATTCGATGCTGGATCGGGAAGGGCGAGAGAAACCGATTTTTCCTCTATCAAAGAATTGCTTTGTAACCAAGATCTCAAATGGGAGCAGGACTTTAGGGGGTGGGAAATGAGCGCCTTGAGCTCTGGGGTAGAGGAAGCCAGAGGGGGCCCGGATGAATAGACAGCTCTACTTAGCAAAGGAAAGAAAGTTGTCTTCTTTGTTAAGAAGTTCAATCAGTTGAATGCCGAAGGGAAGTTGGCGACAGAAGCGCAGGCAATGGCACAGGATGAAAAAAAACAAAAGGAGAAAGGGGAAGAAGACCTCTGGGGGGGGAAAAGAACTTAAATCAGAGAAGAAGAGAAAAGGGTGTGCAGAAATCAGGAAGAGAAGAGGATAAGGTGCTCCATTTGATCAATCAAAACTATATGGAAAAAACAACCGGAGGCATCAAAACTGGGAAGGTGAAACCCCGTCGTGTCTCTTAACTTAGAAAAAAAAGCCAAAGCGTGGACGAGCATGGCTCTAGAACAGAAAAAAAAAGAAACAGGAACGAGGCGGCGCAAATAATTGAGTCTCAAGAAGTCAAGGGACAAAGGAGCTATGGTAAAACAATGATAGATGGAAACCTAAATGTGCGGTAGAATGAAAATCGGATGGGTTGGAGAGAATATATAAATAATGAAGACTCCAAGGAAACTGGAAGGGGAAAGGGGGGGGGGGAGAGCTCCGGTTAATTTTCTGAGAGAACGGGCAGACTAGCAGACAAAAAACGCCTGCTATGGGAAAATAAGAAAAATCGTGCGTGAACGGGGGAGCAGGCGGTTCGTCAAGAACAGGAGAGGGGAATTTTTCAACTCTCCGGAATGGATGCAACTTGCAAGTGTCAGGGGGATGGTAAAGGAGAGGAACGCCCGTACAAAGCTTAGAGTTGCACGTAAAGAAAAAAGGAGCCATCAGGGGAAGGGTGCCTTAGAAAAAGAGGGGGGGGGCAGTGTTCTTCCCATCAACCTTTTTTTGGGGGGGGGGGGAATAAGCCCTTCAGACTTGAAAGGGAGGAGACCAAACGTTTCAAAAAGAGCGGAGGGGCGGCAAGAACTGATGGTCTCAAGAAGGGGGAAGAGTTTGGAAGAAAAAGGGAAAGAAGCGTAGGCTGGCTCGGTCGAATAGCGAAAAAAAAAAAAGAGTATCAAACTGGATTTCAGGGGCAAAGAAAGGGGGGGGGGGGGCCCTGGGTTTTAATCCTCTTCGGACAGACACTGACAAAACGATGAATAGAGTGAATCGAAGAGAGAACGAAAACAAAAAAACGGAGGTAGTATTTGAAGCGCGGGAGGGAGGAAACCGATCATAGTGGATTTCCAATTTATATAATGGGTATAACATGACTCGAATTTAGGTTTGACGAAAAGGGATAACGCGTTTAGTTTTGGCCGGTCCGACATAAACCAGCCTCGGGGAAAAGAATGGAAAATCGATACACGGCGTGAGGAGAGAAGGGCACGAACGACCCGCCGCTGTGTTGAAAGGGGGGGGGTAAAGCTTGTTCATTCCTTTGAGTGGACGAGGAAAAGAACACGGGTTATGGGGAAGGAAAAAGAAAAACAAAGTGTGGTTAAAAAGAAGTTTGTAGAAGGGGGGGTTTCAGTAAAACCAACCATCAGGGGAGGGAACAGCCTGAAGTCCCTACACTTCAGGGGTGCTCGGCGAGTTGAAAAATTCTCACCTGAGGAAGAAAGACAAGGGGCTCACTTAGCCCGACATGAGGAGTAGAAGGAAAACTTCTGGAAATCATCTCAGTAAGGGTCTCTTCTTGTGAGGCGTGCCAGGGGGTTAGAAAGGGAAACACCTTACGAGGGAGGAGAAAAAAGTCCAAGGGAATCACTGGCACGGGGGGAATGGGAAAAAATAACTATTTGGAAGTAGAAAGGAGATGCCTCAAAAGAATGGTGAATTCTCCTGAAAGGGAGGGGGGAGGGAAAAAGGGCATTGACGTTGCCACAGAGCTAGAATTCGTTTTGGAGAAACAAGAAGAACAAAAAAGTCTCGGATGTGTTGGGGAGGAAAGAAAACACTGACTTCGACTCTGTAGTGAAGACGGTAAAGCCAGCCTTGGTTGTAAGGGAAGAGTTTATTTGAGGATTCTTGCCGGTTTTTGTTTGGGTCATTGGGGGGGGGGACAAGGAAATGCTGCGGGATCAATTATGGGAAACGGAGAAGGCGAGGTTCAGGAAAAAACAAGAGCGTTGTTAATGCGGGAGGAGAAGGGAGAAAAAACAGTGGTGATTACAACCTGGAAAAAGCGTTTTGCGACAAGGACTAAGGGAAAGGCAGGATGCGGCTGGACATGCGGCCGTTCAAACACGTAGGGAAAAGGGGAAAAAAAAACACCCAGGGCCGTTGAGGAAGAGCTTATGAAAAGCGGGGATTGCAATAAAAAGGAAGGAAAGAGGAGTTCATTCGGACACCTGTAAGAATCAAAAAAACGCACTTACGCGAACTTGAGAGGCTTGTAGAAGGTGGGACGAAAGAGGGAGTGCGCAAGCAGTGCGATCAATCGAATGGGGAAAAGAACTCTCCGGCTTCTTAAAAAAAGCGGAAGGAAAAGAGAAGCGGCCAGACTAGGGGCGAGAGGGGGTTCGAGGGAGCGAAGACTGGACAACAGCTCTTGGGTAAAAACAAATCCCGCGGGGGGATATATCAAAAGGTCGGGACGGGAGGAAAAAAAAAAGAAAAAGTCCAGCTCAGCCGCCCCTAAACTCGTACTTCTAGTTTCAAAGAAAAAGAAGGGGGGAAAGAGAAAATCTGAAGAAGATCGCTAAATCTCTCGCAACAGAGGAGGAAAAAAGGTCGGCGTCGGGAAAAAGGGAAATAGGAAGGGGTTTCAAAATCAGATCGGCAACTAGTGGGAAGAGGAGGAGAGGGTGTCGGCGAGCTTGACAAAGGACGCCGTTTCGACACTTGCGAAAAAAAAAACAAATTTCTAACGACAGAACGAGGATGGGGTGGCAAAGATCTGGGTCAAGGGGAGTACAGATAAGGAAAAGACGCGCATGGTGAAAAGGGAAGCTGGACAGAAAGGGTCTTCGCAGAAGAATCTTATAAAGGGTCATATTCAAAAGGGGATCGTGAAGAAAAGGAAGAAGAAAGAGGAACGGCCCCTAGGAAAAAAAGTGTAAAAAGAACCAGAAGTAGGGTTGGGAGTAAAAGACCGCCTTGTCGTTCATGAAAGAGAAGGAGATATCCTCGGCTGACATAGAGGCATAATCCTCGACTGAAAAAGAAAAAAAGAAACACGGTGGCAGTTTAGTTTGTAAGGAAGGTGGGAAGACCGTGTTGAAAGGCCAGAAAGGAGAAAGCGCAATGCTTCCGGGACGACAGTCGTAAAAAAAGACGCTACAGTTTTGTAATTTAGGGACAGCGAAAAAACAAAGAGCCGAAGAATCACCGCGAAGGTTGTTGTGGAGAGGAGAAAGAAAAGATGCTCCGTGTGCTAAAGCTTTTCCCAAAACTGGGGGGGACCCCCAGAACAACAAAATCAAAGGGGAGAAAAAAACACAGGGAAAAAAAAAGGCTTGTAAAAAAAAAATACCGGAGAAAAGGAGGGAACAGACAGGGGAGAGGAAACACAATAATTCCGAGAGCGAGGAAGAGAGAAGGATCGAAACGCACAAAGTCCGTATAAAAGGAGGGAAAGCGAAGCCGGTAAGAAAAAGGAAATGAACCCTCTTTGTTTTTATAAAAAGAGGAAAACAAAATACAAATCTTATCAGGAAATACTCCCGGCCACTTTGACCGGGGGAAATTTGTGCGACGCCGGTAAGGTTCAGGGGAGGAATAGCAAATCATCGAAAAAGACGACTTCATGGCCAGCAGATTGGATGAGAAGGTAAGAAGGAGGGAACGTGCGCCACTTCTGGAGCAACCTTACGGGCTGGACTAAAAAGAAATGGAAAAAACTCCGGTCAAGAATGGATGCAACTTAAGGGGTGGGGGAAGGGAAGTATAGGGCCTTCCCGTGCCAGAGAGAAGGGAAACGCGTTTCACATGGAAAAAAAGTTAATTTTTCAGGGGGCGAAAAACCACAGAGGGGTGGGGGTTGGACACAGCAAAGGGTTGGAGATGGGGGGGTTTTGAAAACATCGCAAGACTTACGAGAAAAAAACGTTCACCACAGCGGCGTGTCTATTCGTTTAAAGGGCGCAGAATCCTGATTGCGCTAAGGGGGAGGGAGAAAGAGGGGGTCTTTCCCAGAAGAGGCAGGGGAGAGGCGAGGAGATGATAAAAAATCAAAGGGATAAAAATGGATGGGAGAAAGAATTGGCAGGGGAAGAAGCGAATTCGGGTCTCAGGGGAATACCCCACTAATATCTTTTGAGAAAAGATAGAGAAAAAAAACAACGGGAGGGAAAAAGAGGAAAGAGAGTAGGAAGGAAGTTAAGTTATAAAAGGAGTATAAACAAAGAGCATTTTTGGAAACCTCCAGGGAAAGGTTTTGTTTTTCGCTATTCGCCAAGGGAGAGGGAGCAACAGCGATGCCAGGTAGAAAAGAGATAGGCTTGAAGAAATCTCGAAGAAATGGCGAAGGCTCTGAAAAGAAAGGGGGTAAAAATAATCGACCCGCAGGCTGTGGTGGAACGGGGGGGTCAGTTCGTTTGTTCAAGTTTCGGGAAAAGAAAGAAAAACTCCAACACGGGAATGGGAAGAAACAACAAAAAACAAGGGAAGGAAACCGATTGGGGGAGAAATTGGGGGATTAGACATTGCAACGAAACCAGGGTGAATTGTACGGGACGCCGCCCTAGAAAAAGTACACTTTAGGGGGGAGAAAGAGGGAGGGATTGAAAATATTAGAAGAAAAAGGAAGTGAGGACAAGAACGCCGGGGAGGCAAACTTGCGAAGCCAGTGTTACAGCGAGAGGGAAAAGAGAGGTAATCATCGCATGCTTAGGAGTCGTCTTTATTATTCGCACAAAAAAGTAGTAAACTAGGAAAGAGCTCAAACAAAAAGGGTAAAAAACAAAAAGGGTCCGTATTGGAAAGAAACGGGGGTCGGGATGGAGGGTATGCTCGCCACCATAAGGGTTCTCAAAGGGAGGAGGGGCCCATGACAAAAGTGAGTGGACCCAGGAAGGAGACAGTCTTAAGTTTAAGGAAGCAGATTTGAGTCTCGACTGAAAGCCTTGGGTTGAAAGAAGAAAGGAGAGAAAGCTGAGTTTTCTCCTTTACGAAAAAAGAAGTGTTGGGTTGCCTGGGACAGGGGAACCGTTGGTTTCTGGGTGAAAGTAGGACGGGGGATCAAAAGGGGGGGGGGAGACACAGGAAGATTTGGACGAGTGCGCTGTCATCCCTCATCTCGTTGAGCTAGAGGGGGGGGGGGGAGGAGGCACGTTCTCAGGAACGCGGTAAGGGTAGATCTGTTTGTGAACAAAAGAATAATGCAGCATGGAAGTGAACGAATCGGGAGGACCGGGCAACACGGAGGAAAGTGGATTGGACCAATAAACGGCCAGGACGGGGGGAAAGACAGCTTATTAACAAAGAAGATGTTCATCCTCGGGAGGGAAAAGGAGGAGGATTCCATTCTTACAAAAGAAGCGAGGGCCTACCAGACTCGAAAAAGGGCTTGGTGCCTAGCGAGATCGTTTTCAACTGCGGGAAAAGAGAGGAAAGCAGTTCGATCAATGCGAATACAACGAGGCAGAACTTCTTCTTCGGGAAAGGGTAATTAACATAGAGGAAGAAAGAGGTGCAGAATATTGCGAGAGGGGAAACGGTGGGAAGAAAAAGATACGCCGCCAGAGCGGTGAAAACAAACTCAAGAAAGTAATTTCGTGTAAATCTTAGGCAGAAAAGAAGGGGTCGAACGGCGGCCAGCTTCTAGGAAAAGGAAAAAACTCGACAACTCGTAATTAGGGGCCGTGGAGAGAAGGAAAATTACTCTCTAAGAAAGAGACTCGGAAAAAAAAAAGGGGGAAGAATAAGATCTTAGAAACGGAGGAATATGGGTGCAAGGGGGGGACACACAACTGAAAAGGAGGGGAGAAAGTCGATCGAATCTCCTCATTTCCTACTGTGGGGGAAGATTTGGAAAAAAACCTCCAATCAGGGATAAAGAAAGAAATTTGTTTCAAGATCAGGGTGGGATGAATCAAGTCGAGAGGGATAAAAAGAAAAAATTCTTCAGAGCGTAAGTCAATAAGGAAGAAGGGAGGGGTCCAAGTATTAGATTTGTCTGAAGGAAGTAGCACATAGAACCTATTTTCCGCTATCCAAAAACGACTAAAAAGGGGGTAACCAAGATCTCAAGGTGCGCGTAGGTCATGGGGAGAGATTCATGGGTAAGAATGAATCAGGAGAGTCTCCGAAGAGGAAAGGAAACATAATGTTCATAATCTTCGAAGGGGGGAAGCCCCCGTTTCTAAGGGGGGGGGGCAAGGGAAATAAGTGGTGAAAGAAACGGTGCTAATCGCGCATAGGAAATAATGGAGACAGTGAGGGCTGCACCGCCGCTAACATGGGGGGAAGACCGCGTGAAGTCGACGTATAATCAATCAAAAAGGTACGCGATGGGGTAGAAGCCAGCTACAGAAGAAGGACTCCGGGGGGTCTAAAAGGGGGGGGGGGGTCAAAATAAGGAGAAAATGGAAACCGACAACCCGTCAAGAAGAAAGAAAAGGAGAACCCCTTTACCAACACAATGTTCTAGTAAGACGCGTCGAGAAGCTGAGATGAGGGAGAAGTGAATATATGACGCAAACAAGGAAAGAAGGGATTCTCCACGAAACTCATGCACTAGAAGGGGTAAAGGGTTTTCAACGTCAATTTACTCAATGTCGGAGAATTCACAAATCGTTGTAAGACAGCCAGGAAGGGGGCAAGAAATAGTAGAAAGAAACTCCTTACCAAGGGGAAAAGTAAACTTTTGTGCTACTGCCTGTAAGGTGCTGAGAAGGGTAGACCATCAAGACGAGAATAAAAAGATTTCCATCGTCGTTGGATAAATATGTCCGGGGCGTTGAACAGTTACTCAAACAGAAAGAGGAGTAAGCGTACGGCGGGCTATGGGAAAATCGCAAAAATGGATGAACAAGGGGTGAAGGGGGAGGATTTCAGGGCGGCTGCCAACAAGGACTGTTGGTCTCGTTTAAGAAGGTACAGAAAAGGGCGTCTCCAATAAGTGAGGGGGGAGAAAAAGGGTGGGTGCGTGGTCGGCCCATCACCGGGGGGGGGGGTTGTCTCGGCACTTCGCAACGAAAAAAGGCAAAACGTTCACCACAGACGAGTGTCTGGGACGTTGAAAGTGGAGGTCTCAAATTCTTTGATGGGCCAAGCCATCGGGGAGCAGGTTCCCGTGAGCTGGGGAAGAGGAAAAAGAGAAAAATCAAAGAGTTTATCAAACGAGGGGAGGCCAATGCGCGTAGGTTGGGGAAAGGAAAAATTTCGGTCTCACGTGAAAAGAAAAGAGAGGTTGGTAAGTCTAGGAAGCTCCTCTCAAAAAAAACTGGTAGGCTGGTATGCTTCGGGAAAAGGGGGGAGAAGGATGTTCCCAGTGAGACCGAAGAAGGGGAAATAATTTATGGGAATACGAAAGGGGGGCGTTTATTTTTCGATATTAGGGAAAGGAAGAAGGCCAGCCGCGAAAATGAATGTACAAAGAGAGGGAAAAATAGAAAGAAATATCTGCAGAAAATTTGTAAACGAACTAACAACTCCGCTGTTGTGAACGGGGGGAGAGCGGGGTTTTGGCGAACGAGCAAAGAAAAAAATGATTGGCCGAACACGGCGAAAAAAAAAAAAAAAATTGTGTGAATTAAGAAAAAGGAGGGGTCTGTTGTTGAAATTACCATAAGAAAAAAGGAGGTCCGCTTTTCGGCTCCGCTACTTAAAGATCCCGAACACGGGGGTCAGGGGAGAAAAAACTGACGGCTGGGGAAAAAAAGGAGGATTAAGGGAGGGAAGCTAAAGCAACGTTTGAACATAAAGGGATTTCAGGATCGAAAGGCAGGCTGGGAATCACCTCATGCTTAGTAAGGGCATTGTATTAGTGACTTCAACCGGGAAGCCCGGCCGGCGTCGCCACAAAGTGGGAAAGGGAAAAGGGAAACTGATACAAGGGGTCGGGAGGTACATTGAGCGGCACAAAGAGGGGGGAGAAGGAACGCATTTCGTCGTCCCCTTTAGGGCGTAAAGCGGAAGGCCTGCGGCTTTCGTTGGAGAATGCCTAAGTAAAAAATTGTTGACCCATAAACAGCTGCTTTGAACTCAAGACCAAGCATGAAGAAGAGCGTATTTGGGGCTATTCGGGGGACGGGTTTGTTCTGGTGGCCATTCCGGGGGGGGGAGGGGAGGAATCGATGAAGGGGACGCAAAGGGGGCGCGGGCTTGATGAAAAAGAAGCGGGGGATTGTAAGGGGGGGATGACGTGGGATGAGAAGGACCGAGTGGATTAAAACCTGTAAAGGGGGAAGGTTTTCTACCGGGGGACAAGAAGAGTAATTCAGCATGCGCTTGTCCAAAGGGAAAAAGGGAGGTCAAAAAAAGGAGTGCAATTAGGATAGTCCCACAGCCTTTTCTACATGGAGGGGGAAAGATCATGCAGGTTCATCAAAGACGTCGCTATCGAGAGGTAAATGATTAAAAGAAATCGAGAATGTGCTCCGTGCCACAGACAGGGAAGCCAAATTGATAGGACTTGTTGGGGGGACGGGTGCACTCTCTTAAAATGAGAAGAAGGAATGTAGGATAAGCGAATAAGGAACCTATCTCACCGGCTTCGGGAGCTACAAAAGAAAGAGCTCATGCAGATTAAAGGGAGCGGTCGATTTGATCATCATAG
>Ga0179591_1288964_pt1 | contig 12063 bp, 13 predicted proteins | sample CZOMad2_1_08_16f_FD_182891 | JGI IMG/M metagenome (GOLD analysis project Ga0179591, IMG submission 182891) | Vadose zone soil fungal communities from Angelo Coast Range Reserve, California, USA - CZOMad2_1_08_16fungal (PacBio error correction) | ecosystem: Environmental > Terrestrial > Soil >...
AACATGGGAGTAGGGTAGTCCTAACTGTCTCCATGAGCGGGAACCTTCCGAGCTAATCGAAAAAAAAACTCTGCAGCTCCTTTCTTCCCGGGAACCAAGATCGATCAAAGGCTGGGGGTCATCGTGGTCAACGAAAGAAGCAATTCGGATTACTCTTCCCAAAACATCCGCGGTCTCGACCAAGGAAAAGTCATCTCCGGTTCCTCCGTACCCGGGCCGACAAACTCGTAAAAAAAAAAGCATAAAGAAGTCCCCGGTAGCGTCACCAAGGAGGGCCTCGGGGGAAACTTTCTTTCACAGTGAAAAGAAACAATAGAATAAAAGAAGTATTATGAACACACAGGTTCACAGCTGGGTGGGCACACCAAGGCCACAGGGGGGAAAGGGTATTAGGGAAAGGGGAGCAAGTCTCTTTGCGGAAATTGGTCAATCAAGGACGGGAATAACCGCAATTCGATGGGAAGGGGGGGGCTGGGAAAAGGGTTAGGTTGCTGGGGGGGGGAAAAGAGATTCAAAGGGGAAAACCGGGAGGAAATGGATGAGACGGGTGCGAACCCCGACAACTGCGGCGTCCCTTGCCACCAAAGGAAAACCAGGGGGGGTCCACAGGCAAAAAAACTCTTAAGTGTACAAACCGGATCTTCCTTGGAAGAAGGAATATATCCTTCCACGGCTAACGCCTTAGAAGGGGGGGGGGACCTATCCTTTAGGGAAAATGCCACCGCCGCCCAAAATTTCGAATGAAGGTTAGATCCAAAACCCTACCTAAAAAAAAAGTCCTGCCGCCTAAAAACACGGAAATGAACTCAGACCTTCCGCCGGAAGGGGGGTGGCGTTACTTCAGAGCCTTCTCTACGAAAGGGGACCCTCGAAGAGGGGGGGGAGAAGGTATAGCAATTGCTATGAATCAGGAGGAACATTGCAGGCCATATCTGGGAAGGTGAGTCAATGGGGTAAAAACGGAAAGTACATAAGGCGACGTCCTTGATGCTAGGGGGCAATTTGAGGATTAAAAACATGGTAAGGAAAAAGAGGGGGTTTGGAACCCGACCAAAACGGATCTTGAAGCGAAAAAAGGAGAGGGGTTCAAGGGAGGGGAAAGTCGTATCACAACCCATGCGCCAAAGGGTACTACCCCGTACGGAGGGAAAAAAGGACACAAATGGCTCGGAATCCTTGGCCTGAGAAAAAAAAATGAACGTTCACCGTTTGGGGAGAGGGCTGGGAGGGAAAGGGCTGCTAAATTTTGCCAAGGGGGGTTTTTCAAAAAGGGAAGCTCCTGCCCCATAAAAAAGAAAATGTCTCCTCCTGAAAAAAAGTGGACCCGCAAAGGCCAAGAAAAATAAAAAAAAAGGGGAAAAGGGAAACCTCCCAATTAAAATCATCGGGGTCGGGTGTGAGGTGCTGCCTTTCGAGGAAGAGGCTTGCGAGGAAAAGGAGAAAAAAGAAAGGGCCGGCCCAAAAAATCAGGTGCCAGACGGGGGGGGAGTGGTGACCTTCCGCGAAAGGGAGCACTACCGGTCGTACTCGGTGACAAGGGGAAAAAGCCAGCTCTTTAGTACTCGAGCACGCAGCGATTCGACAGCCGGTGGCTGAGGGGGAAAGGCCAGCTGAAGGGGAAAAGCTTGGCATATCCTCCCTGGAAAGGGGGGGGAGAAGAAAAGGGATGTTCCCGGGAGCACCGGCGGGGGCCGCCAGAGGAAAAAAGGAGACGTTCCAGGTAATCCCCCCCGCCGCAAGCCGCCAAATCTATCGGGGGGGAAGTCGGGCAGACAGAACCAGAACGATACTGTGCCGTTGTTGTCACCAGAAAAAACGCGCAGCCCTTCAATCATGCTGCAGGGGGGGGGAAAAGGGGGGGATTGGCCGAAACTACATCGGAAATGGCCCGGAAAAGAGACAGGCATCTCCTTGCCCTCTGAAAAGGGGGGGGTGGGGAAGTTATTGGAGAAAAAAGTCGATTTCCGGAGGCGAATAACGCCAGGGGTAAAAAATGCTTTTACTCTGCCGTTGGGACAGAAGCAGGTCAAAGTCGATGAAAACGTTAAAATGCTTGGGAGTCGGCCGATCAAAGACTCAAAGCGATCTTCAAAACGGTTTGGGGGAGCGGAGGAAAGGGATGAAACAAGACCAGCGAGATGAAAAAAAAGAGATATGGCCCTATCGGGCGAAGAAAAGGTAGGAAAAGGAAGTTGGTAAGAGGGTGAGGAGGGAAAAAAGGGAGGGCGTTTGCGATTAAAAGGGGGCCCTTATTTGGCTAAAACTTTGTCTACCCGAAATTCGGGCCCGGATGGTTTTGCAAGACGGGGCAGGTGGTTCTCCACGAACAAAAAAAAGAAACTGCTTTGAACTTGACAGGTGGATGTCCTTATAAGTGAGGGGGGAAGAAGCCTCTCATTCTGCCTAAAAGGACAGGTGGGGTAGATCGGCAACCAAATGCCCTATGAAGGGAAAATTTCCCAGCGCAGGTCAAACCTCCGAGAATAAAACAGAGAAAATATTATTAAAAAGAGAGGGGATAGAGGTTTTGTGTGGGGCAAGGCCCGTTAGGGAGAATGGAAGGTTTTTAAAAGGGACCCCTCTCCCCGGCGGTTGCTCCTACGTTGGAGTCGGAAAAAAAGTCCTCCAAAGCAGGGAACCCCCAGATCAAGAAAAAAGGCAATCATTGGGAGGAGTAACCATCAAGACCAGTTGTCACCATAAGGCGAGGAGTCTTTCCTCCAATCGAAAAAAAAAACTACGGCCCATAAAGCCACTTCCTAAAGGCACAGCTCAGTCTATTAACAACTCTTCCGTAACAGGATCCAGCCTTAAGGAAATCAACATTAATACGAAGCGGGGGGGCCCCTACAAATGGGTCGTGGAAGGAAAAAGTTATCTCGGAGGGGAAGGGGATGAGGCCTTCCGCCAAGCCCGAAAGGGGGGGAAAAGCTCACGGGGGGGGAAAAAAAAAAGCTCTTTCAACCCGCCCAGCAAACAGGGGGAAAAGAGGGTGTGAGGCCTCCCATTTTCCTGCAGCGAGCTCAGAACATTCACCTAAAGGCCCTGCTATGGGGGGGACGGCGGCCAGGTGCCAGGAAGGGGGGGGACATATCTAAATCCCCCAATATCACGATGAAAAAAGGAGGGGGACTTGAAGAAAAAAAACTGGACAAACCTGCAATAAAAAAGGAATTCCTACGTTGCCGAAAAGAGAAGGAAGGGGGGATTCAGGGGCTCGGCTAACTAAGCTACTGGGCCTCTGAGGACTTGGGCGGCGCCCGAAAGGACAAGACATCCATCGAGCTCCGTCGCCAAAGATTAGGGGAAAACCGAAGAGGGAGGAAATCAGCCTCCCCACCTTAGAAGACTCTTGAGGCTAGTGGCAAAAAAAAACCGAGGAAGACACATTTTGGCCAGGTCAGACGAAAAAAGGGGGGCAGAGGGGAAACTGATTTAGGGAGCCCTGATTTTGGGGGACGTACCAGGATTCTTTATCGTTGGGGGCGGCGATCCTCAAAGGGAAAAGCAGCACAAAAAAAAAGAAAAGGGATTTTTCTTGGGGAGAAGAATAAAGCGCGTTAGTATGGAGGGATCAGAGGGTCCCGCGTTAATAGTTCAGGGCGTAGGAAAAAACCACACTGGTAACCCACCTCTGCGTAGACAAGGGAAGCCCATTTAACACCTCAAAAAAAAAAGAAGGCCCAACACAACTTTGGTCTGCTAGGGCAAAGGAAACAGGCGAGCCCATGGGGGGGGGGGGGGGGGTGGCTCACGCCGTTTTTAACGGGTACAGGGAAAAAAGGGGGGGGTTAAAAATGGGGCTCGACTCAATTCATCGCGGGGAAAGGAAACCTCGCCCTGTTCTGCGGAGGAGGGTCGCTCAAACTCTGAGGTTTTGGGGAGGGAAGACTTAACCTTTGGGACAGTAGCATCAAGGAAAAAAAGCAATTTATAAAGAATTACTCACTTATTGGGGAGTAACATATGCCCAGGGGAGGGGGGTGGGACCTCATCTCCATAAAATTGATCCGACAAGGGGATCGGGAAAAGGAAGCGGTTCAACGCCGGGAAAAAGGGGGAGGGGAGAAATGATTACACAAACCCGCAAGGACACAAAAAAACTGGGAGAACTAAAGGCTCGGCAAAGCCTTGTACGGTGAGGAGAGAAAAGGTTTTGCGCGGATGCAACGCCGCGTGTGGTCCTCAGGAGCGCTCCCCCCAGGAGAACAAGTTGAAATGGACTAATTCCCCCTCTACAAGCAGCAATCAAAAAGAAAGGGGGGGGCTGGATGACCCTGGGGACGCAAGAAAAAGACAAAGGATGGGGCTGACTCCATTTTTCCGAAAAAGAAGGGGACCCGGAACTTAGAAGAAAAGGAAACTTAACCCGAACTTACCCAACGTCCCGAGGAGGAACGGGCAAAAATCGTGGTATCCACTCCTGGAATTAAATTAAGGGGAAAGACGACAATGGAAAAGGGACGAAGAGGGGGACCAAAAAAGAAAACAACGCTCAAACTGTTTCACAATGGGGGGGTGGGTAAAACCTCACCCTCGCCCACCGAAGGGAAAAAGGCGGAATCTGGCCGCCTTTTGGAAAGTCGGTACGAAGGCCGAGGAAGGGGGGGGGGGGGGGGGGGAAAAGAAATGCCGGAAATTGGGGTGTCCCGTTTTGGTTCAAAAAAGAGAGAAGGGCGCCTTGAAAAAGAAAGAAAAAAAGGAAGGCCGCATTATCGAGTATCAAGGGGGGGGAAGAGGTTTGTTTCCGGGGGGGGGCCAGGAAGGGAAAAGGAAAAAAAAGGGAAAGCCTAAAATGAAAGTCGAGCTCAGAGCAAGCTTCGCGAGAAGACTCTCAAAAAAAAAAAAAAAACAAAAAAAAGATAGAGATAGTCCGCGAAAGCTTAGAGCGACGACGGCGAAAAGGGGAAGGAAGAAAAACCGGGCCGAAAGGGAAAAAAAAGGAATCACTTTCGTCCCGACAAAAAAGAAAAAAGAGCATGCGTGGCAGGGCAAGGCGCACTTCGATCCATCGTCCCGAAGAGGAAAAACAAGACGGCAGGTTCTCGCCAACGGCAAAAGAACGGTCACCTCCGTAAAGAAAACAAAGCCCGGCCAGAAAGGGAACTCCCCGTCGGAGGGGAGCGGTTTGGAAAACAGCCTGTCTTCTGGGGAAAAACAGCGTTTTTGTGTCCGGGGGGGAAGGGGCAACTAAAGGTTTCCACACAAAAAAACCCGGTCAGTCAGTCTTAGGGGGGGGGGGAAAAGCGCATCTTTCAAAAGGGGAGATCCCGAATGGAAAGACCCCGAGATCTACAGGGAATTGGGTAAGGACTTATCATTTTTAAGTTCTGAGCTTGCTGGGGGGGGGGGCAGCCGACGGGAGGAAAGAAGTGTCCGTACCTGAGAAGGAGGGAGAACAAGGGGACCCATTGTCGAAAAAAAAAAAAAAAATTAAGGGACCAAAGTTCTTTTGACTTTAAGAGGCAATCGAAGACACACTTGTTCTAACCCGGGACCGTATCCTGCGACCATTACGGGAGAATCCCCCCAAACCGGGGAGTGAAAGCACTAATTTCCCTCGCCGATCCTGAAAAAAGGGTTTCGATAATGAAAAGAGCTGCCCTTGGGCCTTACGCTATTAGAAAGACCGTTTCGAGAGAAAAAGAACCTCTATCAAAGGTCTATCAATTGAGGGGGAGGGAAAACAAAGCACAGGCAAGATTTACTAAACCGGGAAAAAGAAAAAGGGGTACCTTTAAGGGGGAGGAAAACGACGCCTTTATTCTAAAGGGAATTGGCCAATGGGAGGGAACCTGATAAAACAATAATGTAGCAAAGCAATACGCGACAAAATGCGAAAAACGCAGCCAGGGGGGAAAAGGGCACGGCGCCCGCCGAGCGCGACACATACAAGGTTTTCAAACTGTATGAAAACGCAGGGGGGGTAAGCGGCGCCGGCGGGAAAAAAAGGGAGAAGCCAAGTAATGCCCTTGCCTTCAAAGAAAAGGTGCGTGAGGCCGCTTGGGGGCCCTGGAGGGGGGGGAAAGGAAAAGGCGAATTCTTCTAAAACTCCGAGTGGGGGGGAAAGGGGGGGGAACTATTCCAGGGGGGAAATAGAAGAAGATCAGGACTTGGACGATCAACCAGGGGTAAAACCTCAGTGGGGGATAGCCGCAGCCTGAGGGAAGAAAAGACAAAAGCATCTTGTATTGGAAAGGGAGCCTCCAAGGGGTAAAGAAGGCGGGCAAACGAGGGGGGGTAAACAACCCAAAAAATCAGTGGCCAAAGCGCGAAAAGTTGACCGTCGAGGGAAAAGACTGTCCCCACTTGAGTGTGGGTTTTTAGGACGAACAAGATCTTTCACTTACCGAAGCAAGGGGACCCAAAGAATAGAGACTACTCCGGTTTCGGAAGGGAAGAGCAGCTCTGGGGAAAGAAAAGAAAATCAGCTATGCCACATGGAGGGGGGGTTGAATGAAATGGCCGCCTGAGCAAGAAAATCCATATGTGAAAGGCCGCGCCCAATGGTGCCGCCAGGCTCTTCGGGGGAGGGGGGAAAAAAAAGAAAAGGGGGGGGACAGCTCGGCACAAAAAATTTCTTTCCTTGGGGGGAAACGAGGCAGAAGTTTTTTCCACATGCGCGGGGGGGGAGTTGGCGGCGAACTGAAAGGACCCTGGCCGAAAGGAAAAGAGCCTTCATCGCCCGGCACGCTTAAGGGAGGGGGAATGGTGGGGGAGCTCGATTGGCCGGACCAGAAGGAAAAAGAAAAGCGTCACTAAAGTGCTGGGGGGGAAAGGGGCCCGGGGGGAAAGAAAAAATCCTGCAAAGAGGGGGAAACGGGTTTCAGCAAAGGGAAACGGATACATCTACAGACAAGGAAGAGCGGGAAGGGATGGAATTGATTCAAAAGAGGCGTTATGTTCCCCGAAGGCGGGAATAATCGGCGCTGAGTCCGGGAGGGGTTTGGGTTAAGGAGGAAGGAATACTGGATTCTTGGCGATAAAAAAAGAATGCCGTCGGGGTCGAGGGGGCGACGAAATTCCGGGGGAACTAAGTGGTGCCTAAGGGGGGGACTGGTTTAAAACCGTGGCTTTGCGAGGAGGCTTCTATAGCTGGAGCAGTCCGTAGGAGTCAGTAAAAAAAAAAAAAAAAAAAAAATCCGGGGGAGTCACCAAATTAAAAATAGATTTTCTACGTTAATTCCTTTTCAAAAACCCTCTATCATCGAAACCGAGGAGAAAAAAAAAAAGGGAAAAAGGGGGGGAGAGGTTTTGTGGCAAAAAAGGGGGGCCGTCGGAGAGGAGGGACATGGTGGCCTCTGCCCAAGGGGGAGGGGGAAGAGGTCCTTCTGTCGGCTGCTAGACCGCCAAGACGTCGACTCGGAAAGGGGAAATCCAGCCCCGGGAAAAAGAGCAAAAAGAAGGTCTCTTAAAAATTTGAGGTTTTCAGTAAGAGCACCCCTACGGGCTTCTCACGCCCACGCCCAGAAAAAACTCCCTCACCTCTCATAACACCTGAAGTAAGGGGATCAATTCAAGGAAAAGAAGACCGATCTCCCGGGACGGGGCCTACGCGAGTGAGGGGAAATAGGACCTCCCTCTTCAACGTGAGCTACGGGGGGGAAAAGGAAAAAGGGGAAGGGCTGCCAAAAAAAAGGGGAAAATCTACTTTGCAGCAGCGCCACAAGAAAAAAGGGAAAAGATGTTATTTCCTCCTCCAGGAAGGGGAGAGGAGCCTTCAATCAACATTGAAAAAAAAGGGCCTCTGCTAGGAGGGGAGCGGCCCAGGTGCAAGGAAGTGCGCAAGGCAATCACCAATTATCAGGACCGGAAAAAAAAAAAGTCGGGACTGCGGGGAAAGGCTCTTTACCAAAAGGGCAAAAAGGCGTAAAGAAGAGCCACCAGGGCCTTCCTGTCTCTGCCGAAAAAGAATGAACCCATGGGGGGGGAGGGGATCGGAAAGACGGGCCACGCCTCCCTAACAAAAACTTCCATGCAGAGGACGGATCTGCAGGACCACGAGAGGGGGAAAAAAAACTTCACTCTCAAAAAGAAAGAGCGTGCTCGGAGGGGGGGGCGGTTCATGAAAACCGAGGAGGGGGGAAAAGGGAAGTGAAGGCCATACCGAGCGTACGGTCACCTGAGTTTAGCAGGGGAACGGGGTTTTTGTTGGTGAAATGCCTTAGCTTTGGGAAAACAAGGAAGCGCAAAAAAGAAAAAAAATTAGCCTTGGGCTGATAGGGGAACAAAAAAAAGCCCCACCCCCGCGGTCGGGACTCATCACAAAAAAAAAGCGGTAAGCGGCAGGGCAGGGGGTACGTTAGTAACCCGGGGGTGGGAAAAAGGGGGATCGCCCTTAAGGAGGGGGGGGCGAACAACCCTCACCAAACAAGGAAAATGGGGGCTGGAAAAAGTCAAGTCACCTTCCCAAGGGCGAAGGGGAGCCACAAAAGACCAGTTACGTGGTGGGAAAGTAGCGCAGGGTTTGCAGAAAAAAATTCTAGCTTCCAGGGGTGTCCCACCGCGGGCGGGGGGCCCGCTTAAAAAAAGGGGCAAACCTTGCTAAAGGGGAAGACCAATCGGAGGGGGGAACAGGTTTACAGTATCATCAAGGCGAAGGAAAGGGATAACTCCAGGGGGGGGAAAGAAATTGATAACCGGTAGGGGGGGGGTGCACCATGGCGTGACCCGAAAGACCTCAGACAATTTAGCGACTCTGATTCCGAAACAGAGAAAGGTCCCCAGAAAAAAAATTCGACTGAAAGAAGCCAAAAAAAAGGAGGAAGGTTTACCTTCTCTAAGCAGCGAACGGCGCTTCCGAGGGGACACGTCCGACTGGGAAGGGAAGTTCCTGTGGGGCGCGGCCCAGGAAGCGGTGTCCGCAGGGAATCGGTCCCCAGGCGGAGGGGTTCGCCCATTGGGGAGGGGGGGGGACTTTAAAACCGGCAGCAGTCCGGGTTAAAGGAGTGTTGCTTGATCCCATGGGGAAAGAAAAACGCCCTAAATTCTATTGGAGAACCCCATTTCCCTCCAGAAAAAGGAAACTGTGAAAACCCATAGTAACCCTTCTCATAACTTCCCCAATCTGTCCCGAATGAAGGGGAAAAAGTTACCCGGGCAGAAAGCTTGTATAGTAAGGGAAGAACAAGCTGCGCTTCTACAAGAAAGGGGGCAACCCTCGTGAAAAAAAAGGCAAACTCAGACCTGTTTTCATAAATACGGCATGGGGGCCAGCAAAAAAAAGGGAACCAGGCTACCGGGCCGCTGGGGCCGAGGAAGGGGGGGGTCTGGATCGGTACTTAGTACCAACGGAGCAGAGGGGGGGGGGGAGAAAAAAGAAATTGCCCGGGGGAAAAAAATGACGGACTATATCTAAGGCAGAAAGAGACAACTGAAATGCCCGCATGAATCCGAGAAAAAGGTCGGGGGGGACGAAGGAACGCAAGTTTTTCCGTTCGGCCGGCCGCAGGGAAGAAACGTGCATGGAGCCCCGTCGAGCAGAAGGAAGAGGACTATCTTCTCTCCACAGGAAAGAGAGAGAGGAAGAGGAATGCCTCCTTTGAGCCTACGGGCTCCATGAAGGAAAGGAGGCGCGTCCGGGAAAAAAAGACTGCAGCTCTTTCGTCAAAGGGGATCTCGATCATAAAGGGAAGAGGGGGGGAGATTCAGCCAAGGCTCTTCGATCCGGAAAAAATGAAAAAAAAAAAGAAAAAACGACACGCCAACTGAAAAGGGGGAGAACGTCCCTCGACCAAGGAAACCGCCGCGTCCCAGTGAAAATGCCGACACTTTGAAAGGCCCGGTAAAGCAGGGAACAAAGGGAAAAGAGGGGAAAAAAACGGGTTGGGGGGTGCCTGGCCCCCAAGGAGGTTTCTGGGAAAAAAAGTGAGCGTTTTGGATTTCACGACGGGTAAAAATGACGTCCTGTTCAGTTTTAGAAGGGTGGTACGAGCTGCAAGAAAAGGGGGAAAATCATGAGATACCCGATGGTAGAGGGAAAAAATAAAATCGGACGATTTGGGGGGAAAAGAATTTTCTGAGCAGTCTAAGGTTGCCGGACCTGAGGCACTTAGGAAAAAGAAAAAAAATCACCAGAAAAGGTCTTGCACGTAAAACCATGGGGGGAAAAAAAAAAAAAATTTACAGACCAGGTCTGATGCGTCTGTTAGCGGGAAAAAGGAACACTGGGGAAAAAAAAAAAGAGCTTGTGGGGGGGGAATGCCGACAACGGCGGACAAATCGTGGGTAATTAAGCTCACAGGGGGGGAATGAAAAACGTTGATAGGGGACCAAGGAACGTAAAATCGAAAAAAAGTTCCTCCTCCGAAGAAGGACATAGCATTGCAGGGTGGGCGGTACTCCAGGGGGTCCTCACCTTCTTGACCGCGGGGGGGGGACCAGGAGAAAATCGTAGAAGGTGGGGTCATGGAATTTCACTCCCATTGGCACAGGAAGAGGACTTAAAAGAAGGAATCATAATTTTTAACCGGGGCTGGCCGGGAAAAGAATGGGAAGACTGTCAATTTGCATGGCGCCGGAACGATTAAAAACAAAACAAAGAATCTTTTGGGGGGGAAAGGGACGAACAGCAAAAGAAATTGGTCTCCGTTTTTGCACAGGGCCCGGCCGAGGGGTGCTGAAATTGTGGAGGCTGCCCTAAGGTAACAACAAGGGAAAAACGGGAAAGCGTGGGAAAAAAATCGACGGGACAAAGGACATTGGACTAAAAACGAACAATTTGGCGTTGGAAGGGGGGGGGGGGAGCGCCCCCTTTATAGGAAACAACTGTGCTCCTAGGGGGTGGGTCCACCGGGGGAGAGAAAAAAGCCCGAATGTGAGGCCGCTTACCCGCGGAAACCCTCACAAAAAATTGAGCCAGAAATACGGGAAACGATGGAGAGGAACCCAAATCATCATTTTAGTGGGCTGCGGGGGGACTCCGCTGGGCCAAACGCTAACAAAACAAAAATCAGGGAAGGGGGGGAAGACTGAAAAAAATAATGTGACCAGGAGCCCGGTCACTGGGGGCGCACGAAAAGGGGAAAAACACCTTTTCCCTGTAACGAGGGAGGAACTTCGGGACCCAGCTCCTAGAAAAAGAAAAAGTCGCCTCGACTTTAACGGGTGGCTTAAAAAAGGGAGGAAAGCATCTCGTGTTCCTGGTAATCCTAAGGAAAGGAGATGAGGAACCTTATGAACGTTCCCGCCTTCTCCGCCAGAGAAAAGACGGGGGGTCGCCGTTCGTTGAAATCTTAAACGCCCTCAAAAAGGCGATGCGGCTTTCACTGATTTCCCAATGCCTTCGGCCCAGGAAAGGGGAGGTTCAGTTCGCGTTGGGAAGCACTCCTTCCCGAAAAAAAGTTTCCACAATTTCGTTCAAGGAGGGGAGTTCCTTGTCAGAAAAAAAAAAAAAAAACTTCACAGGGGTTCCCATGCATCAAGGAAGAGGTCAACTTTCGGTACCTTGATTGAGACCTCGGGGAGGCCAGAAACGCGGTCCAAAAGGCTGTAGTGGGCCCGAGCGGAAAAAAAAAGGGGAGCTGGGACCAGAAAAGGGGTTTTTCCCCCGGTTTAGCGGGCGATCCAAAGAAAGGAAAACGAGTCCGTTGAGCAGGCTTATGAGGAAAAAAAAGGCGTAGGGGGGGGATCGATTCACAGGGAAAGAGGGGCCCTTTGAGCGGACCAGGGCAAGGGTTGTTATGATTGAGGCGCTGAATGAGGAAAGGCCGTTTGGGGAAAAGAAATCGTATGGCCCTTCTGGAAAAATTTGTCCGAGAAAGAAGAGGACGTCTGGTGAAAGTGGTCCGGGGACTTTTGGAAAACGGAACTCTAATTCACTTCCTCTCTACGGATTGGTCTTATATGCAGAGCGCCGTAAGTCTTCGTAAAAAAAACCCGGAAGGAAAAAAGAAATCCCTTCAACAAAAAACCAAAAAGCTTACCTACTCTTGGGAAGGAAAAGTCCAGAAAACCTGGGACAAAGAAACAAGACTCGAAAGAATCAAAAATCCAACAACACCAAAGTGGGGAGAGATATCTCTATTTTGGGGACCTTTCGAAGCGAAGGGTGGGGGGACTCTC
>Ga0179591_1483975_pt1 | contig 12063 bp, 14 predicted proteins | sample CZOMad2_1_08_16f_FD_182891 | JGI IMG/M metagenome (GOLD analysis project Ga0179591, IMG submission 182891) | Vadose zone soil fungal communities from Angelo Coast Range Reserve, California, USA - CZOMad2_1_08_16fungal (PacBio error correction) | ecosystem: Environmental > Terrestrial > Soil >...
GGTCGCGGGAACTGCTGCTCCACGTTGGCGACCGCGCGACGCGTTCCGTGGAGGAACACCCACTGTCGGCGGCGCTCGCCAGTTGACGAGCACCACGGCCGTCGGGCGACCAGACGAGATCGCGAGACGCCCGGGCCGCGACCTGCAATGCGCGCCTGTCCCGATGGTCGACGTCGACGACTTCACCTCGCTGTGATCTGCCGCCGACCCGCTCGTGGCGGACGTGCACGCAAGCATGTGGCTTCCGTCTGGAACGCTGCGCCGAGCATTCGAGCCGTTTGAGGGTCCCCGATCGTGCGCACGACCCGCCCGGAGCCGTCGAGCAACGTGATCCGCGCCGGCGTCTACCACCGCGAGCCGCCGGCCGTTCTCTCGCACTCAGGCAGGTCGCCGTGTTCGGTCACCCGCGTGCGCCCGAGCGTGCGACCGCCGTCACCTGGGCGCAGCAACGACGGCGCGCCCGTCTCGTAGGCGAGCGTGTGCATCCTGCAGCCGGTTCCCATTCAGTGTGGCTCGGCAGCGGCTTAGGCGCGACGCCGTTCTATTACGTGCCGTCGCCCGTCACTATGGCACCCGCTCGCCGCTAGTAGGCGTATGCGCTTGTCGAGCCCGTGCCCTCCCAGCTCGGCCGTCGACGCCGTTTGCGGCGCGGTATCTCCCAGCGCACGCTCTCCTTCGGAGTCGATCGCCGCGAGCGTCCGCCGGGTTGGCGACGACGAGGTAACTGCCGTGCGGCTCCAGGCCCGCGTAGTCCCCACGGGCCCAAACAAACCGATCCTTCGCTTCGCCCCATCCGCCTCGACGATCCACGTCCGCCGTGCTCGTGCGCACTCGACGATCAGGCGGCCCGGCGCGGCATCGCGAAGAGTGCGCGCAGTCCGCGTGCTCGACGCCGACCGCGCGGCGCCCTTGCTCAGAAGCGGCGTGGCCGGGCGGCAGAAGGACGCTGACGACGACGGCCGGCGGCGAATCACGGTGCGGCGGCGTGCGAGCACAGCCGGTCCGCGAGCGGCCGCGGCGTCATTGGCGTTCGCGTCGTCGTGACCTCCGGGCGAACGACCTCAGGCTCGCTCCTTCCCCTCTGGGGTCCACTGAAGCCCTTCAGGTGGTCGAGGCCGCGGCGCAGCGCGATTGACCGTTCCGCGCGGCAGTTCACACTGCGCCCTCTCGCCGCTGGCGGTAGTGCGGCACGTAGCGGAGCACGACACGGCGCGTGCTCCGGGGATAGCTCGCCGAGCCGCGCGAAAGGCGGCGCCGTCTGTCGTCCGGGCGGCGGGCGGCGCGGGCCACACCGTCGCCGAGCTCGACCTCGGCGCGCAGCTTCCGGTCGGCGTGTCCGTCGATCGCCCGGTTGACGGACGATCCGGTGCAGCAGCGGCGCCAAGGCGGCGGCGTTCGAAGCGGTCGAGGTTCCGGATGGCTCGAGAACGCATTCCTGCGCGATGGTCCTCGCAGCGCGGCGTCGCCGGTGACGAGGCGGGCGCGCGGTAGGCGCGCGGCAGGCTCGCGAAGAGCCGCTCGAGGTGCGGCGACCGACCGCCTGGGGGGCTCCCCTGATCCATGCGCCCCCCAGACCCGCGACCTCTACGACGGTTCAGTTCAGGAGGTCCATACTGCCGGGGACTGCTCGGGTCCGCAGCCGTAGACACACAGAAATACTTGCGCTCATCCTCGTGCTCGCGTGCCGCCGTGCTCCCGGCGTCCGCCCCCCGCCGCCGCTGCAGCCCGCTGAACTGCGCGCCGACGGTGTCGCTCTCGGCACGCCTGTTCGCGTTGCCGGGCATGGCTTGGCAATGCCATGCCTGGTCGTCGACCTCCGCACGGCGCCACGCGTCTGGCCGCTGTCGGGCGGCGCGCATCCAACGGCCACCTTCTCGTCCACATGACGGTGCAAACGCCACCTGGCACGCCGCCCTCACCGGTCGCGAGGGCCGGGACGGCGATCGCCAAGGGCCTACCTCGCAGCGCGTCACAGACGGCGTGCCCGGGGGGGGGCCCGCGGTGCTCGAGCGCGTCCCCAAAGAACAGACGATTTCACGATCGCCTCTCCGCACGGCCGGGCGCACGGATCAGGCTGCTTTGCACGCCCACCTGGGCTTCGAACCCGCTGGCTCGATCCCACCTGTACCTCCTGCGCTAACCTGAAGAACGGCTACGAGGTGCGGCGGGCCGCTATGACCTCGCCGCTAACCGCTCGTCGCCGCAGCCGTTGAGGACCCGCCCGAGTCGTCGCTGATCTGTGGCTCGCCGTGGGCGCGCTTCACGTCGGGCGACGGCCGCTACGTGTTCACTCTCTACATTCTCGAACGGCGGCGCGATGGTGCAACCCTCTCACGTGCGGTCACGCGGTGGCCCGTTGGCATCTACCTGCTGCCGGGTACCGCAACTTCAAACAGCGGCACTAGCTGCCGCGCTGCAGCTGGCGCCCGGTGGCCTCACGCTCGGGGCGGTGAGCCCCGTTTAACGGCCGGGTCGTGAGCATCGACGTCGCAACCCGCCGCGGTGCGCACGCGTTCAGTTCACAGCAGGATGGCAGGTCATCGCCGTCGGCACGTCGCCGCCGTCTCACCGCGCGCGCCGAATCTGCGGTCGCGCCGCCACCGTCTGTACGTGATCACGCCGAAGACGAGGAAGGTGATGCACACAACTGTCGGCTGGCGCGCGCGCGTGCTCCCGTCGGGCGGCATCCTCCTTGGGCTTTTCTCGCGCTGCTCGTCTGCATCGCGCTTAACGGCTGTAAGGCCGCGTCGACTGCTCGGTGGTGGCCTGCGCGAATCTCGCGCACGAACCTCGACGTGTCGCGATATTTCGCGTTCCAACGCGGATCTTGCCCGTTCGGAGCCGTTTTGCCGGCGCCAGATCTCGCGCACAAGCACGCGAGCTTCGCGCCTCCGAGCCGATTCGCGCGCAGTGCGGGCTCGACGTCGCGCATCGTCCGCCGCACGAGCTGCGCGATCGGGACGCGGTTGCGGCAGGCCTGTGGCTAGGTCATGACGGTCGCCTGACCCGTACGCCCGCATCCCACTTGTTCTCGGTCGTCCATCCGGTTGCCAGCCTCGGGATCTCCCGGCCGCGTCACACTTCCTCGCTGGACAGCTTCACTCGGCGCTGAATTTGGGCGTATTCAGCGGCGGTTGGGAAATTCAGGGTGGAGGACAATCAGAAAACTCACTTAATTTGTTCTCGCCCTGGCGTTCCTCAACTTTTAATCTTTCACTTCAACGCCACGCCCAAGGCACGGCATTCACGTACAAAACGGCCAGGCTCAACGACAGCGGCACTCCCGCCAATGGAATTTAAATGAATCTTCGTTTTGCATTTGCGATCAGTGACGAATGGAATTCTTTTGGCGTTGTCACCATCGCCACAAGGCTGAGCAACGCCTGTTCACCGTCACTCTGGATTTCGGCGGGTGTTTCCACAACGGCTCGAACTACTGGTGGAAATCGCCGCGCGCAAGAATGGCGGCGGTGGCGTTCACACCTTGAGTCCGCTCCAGGCCCATCACGCACGCCCGACGCCGTATGCGCCATTTTCGGCCAATGCCGGAAGTTATTTGACTTCCAACCACGCGGAACGGCGGCCTGCCGCGATTCAGTTTCAGCGGTCGAACATTTCCGGCACGGTGCAATTGCGCAATTGCCGGGGACAATCCTGACGAACGCAGCAGCGGTGTGAATTTGCCGCACTTTCACGGGAATTGCGCGGCTGTGACCAATGTAAATCTTCAAACGGCCAATACTACTGCCGGGGCGATTGCCTGGACAACATCACAAATACCGTGATAAGTAATTTTTCCGGGTAACTTTGCGCTCTCGCTCTTCGCCGTGCGTGGGCAAACATCACTAAGCGGTTACGCTGCGGATGTCAGTGGGGATGTGCTGGATTTGAATATCCGCGAACAAAGATAAGCACGCGACGGGGTTGACGAACAACGGCGGCGGATTTGTGTTGCTTCCTCGCCGCGGGGGCCTCTTGCCCTCGTTCGGTTTACGGCGGTGGATGTCCCACCGGAGATGTGCAAGGTAGATTTGATTTCCTTCCGCGAATGTCCAGTGAACACGCTCAACGGTGCTGACCAACAATGCAGTGTCGGATTTCATGATTGTCTCCCGCGCCTAGCGTGGGCATCATCCTTTTTTCGGTGACGCGTGGATGTCAACGGAGATGGCAAGTTATGGATTTGATTTGCGCAAACTCGTTAATAACACGCTGACGTGCTGACTCACAATGGAGCGTCGGCTTTGTGATTCCTCCTCGCCGGGCGTGGGGCAAGCAAGCCTAATTTGGGTGGCCGGCAGCGATGTCACGGAGATTGGCAAGGGGATCTGATTTGCGCGAATGTTCGTGGCCACCCGCTGACGGTGCTGACCAACCAACGGCGGCGGCTTTGTGAATTGCTCCCTCGCCGGGCGTGGGCACGGGCCCCGTTCGTCTGATGGCGCGATGTCAACGGAGATGGTAAGGTGGATTTGATTTGCGCGAACTTCGGTGCCACACGCTGACGGTGCTGCCAACAACGTAGCGGTGGATTTGTGATTGGCCTCCTCGCCAGCGTGGGGACCACCTTATTCGGTCGTTGCGGCGGATTCAACGGGGTGCAAGCTGAGTTGATCACGGAACAATACTGTCAACAACGCTTTCGTGTGACCAACATACGGCGAAGCGGCGGATGTGTGCTTGCCTTCTCGCCGAGCGTGGGTAGTTCTCCAGATCGGTTGGGGGCGGCGGATTCACACGGGGATGGAGGTGTGGACTTTGATTAGTGCTAGCTATGTTAACTAACGCTCCGTGCTGACTAACGGCCCGACTTTTGGGGACACAGTGTGTCCAATGCGACGGTTTCAACAGGGCCAACCTTCACGGGCAATGGCGCTGGCTTTTTGACAACTTGACTGTGACGGCGACTAACCTTCCAACGCGGAATCCTGACGAACAATTCAGCGATTGGTATTGAACTGCAGTTTCACCGTATCTGCGCGGGATTGGACCAACTTGCACGTGGCGCGTTTCCAGCAACGTTCATGACGAACAATGAAAGTGGCGTGAACTAACGGGCACATTCAGGCGTGCAACGGAAATTCACTGACTAATCTTATCCATTGAGCCTCGCGTCGGCAATTCTCCGCGCAACTTTTCGCAACGAACGAATTCAATTTCTTCCACGCGTTTCGCTGTGCTTCCACAGCGGGAACGGCAACTCCTTGACGAATCTGAATCCATTTGAGCTCGCACGGGTAACGTCGCGGCACAGTATCGCAAGAACCACTTCACGTTTCAAACGGCAGCTTTCGCTGGCTTCACAGTGGGAACGCAATTCACTACGACTTGAATCCGTTTGAGCATTGCGTCGTTATGTTGGCTCGCACACTTTTCCCAAGAACCAGTTTATTTGTCTTCAACGGCATTTTCGCGGGCTTTCACGCGGGAACGGCATTCACTGACGAACCTGAATCCGTTGAGCATGGCGGTCTGGTAATTTTGGCGCACAACTTTCGCGACGAAACCAGTTTTCAATAGTTTCAACGGCCTTCGGTGGGGTTCACAAGGCGGCGATGGCAGCGGTTTGAACCACATCTCAATGCCGCAACTTTCCAAGTTGGGACGATTTCGCTGGGCAATTGCCCGGAACGATTCTGCGAACAACGAGGCGGGCTTGAATTTTGGCCGGCACATTCAGTGGCAACGGCGGCGGGCCGGCGATTAAATCTATTCACGGCTTATTCGCCTGGGCGCTCACATTGGCTACGCTTGTCCGTTGAGCTTTGTGCTCAACTCTTCGCCGTCCGTTACCTCACCTACTTTGTCACGCGGCGGCGGATGTCAAACGGTGATGGAAAAATGATTTGGTTGCCGGGTATGGTCATTCATCCGGTGTCGCGGCGCTCCCTTTGTTTGACGAACAATGGCAGCGCGGCTTTTACAGCCGCCACAACTTAACTCGCGGTCCTTTATTTTCCCACATAGACGCCAGTGGCGGATTTCAACGGTGAGGCCGATGGATTTGATTTGCTCTGCGACAAATCTCGCCAACGTTCTTTCGGTGTTCACCACAACGGCAGCGGGGGCTGGGTGTTCGCCGCGCGACCTGATTCACATGCGAACCACGCTCAAATTGGCGCGAACACCCAGCCCCGCTTCCGTGTTGGTGACCGCGAAGTGTGGCGATTATTGTTCGCAGAAATCAAATCTCATCCGCCATCACCGTTGACATCCGCCACTGCGTCCTCCTGTGTGGAAAATAAAGGACCCGCTGATTTTAATTTGGCGCTGTCCAAAGCGCGCTGCCATTGTTCTCAACCAGTGAGCGCCCGCGACACCGGATGAATTACCTCTCCCACGCAACCAAATCCATTTTTCCATCACCTTGACATCCGCCGCCGTGACAAATTAGGTTGAGTAACGGACGCGACGAGTTGAAGCACAAGCTCAACGGATAAGGTAGCCCAATTGAGCGCCCCGTCTGAATAAGCCGTGAATAGATTTACATTCGTTACCCCGCGCGTTGCCACTAATGTGTCCGGCCAAATTCACGCCGCCTTCGTTTGTGTCGTCAAACGTCCGGGCATTGCCCAGCGATCGTCCCCTGAAAGTTGCGAAGGCATTGACTTGGTCAACCGCTGCCATGCCGTGTGATAACCACCGAAGCTGTCCGTTGAAACTATTGAACTGGTTCGTCGCGAAAAGGCTTTCGGGCAACATGCCCGACGCAAGCTCAACGGATTTCAGGTTCGTCATGATTGCGTTCCCGCTGTAAGCCCGCCGAACCCGTTGAAGAATTAAACGTTCCGTGGCAAAAAGCTTTCAGCAACCCGTACCCGCATGCTCAACGATTCAAGTTCGTCTTGAATTGCCTTTCCACTGTGAAACCGCGAAGCTGCGTTGAAAGTTGAATTGGTTCGTTGCGAATACTGTGCCGCGACGTTACCCGATGCGTGCTCATGGATCAGATTCTCATGAGTTGCCGTTCCCGCTGTGGAAATCCAGCGAACTACCGTTGAAGAATTGAATCTCGTTTCGTTTGCGAAAAGTTGCCCGGCGACATTGCCCGCGCGATGCTCAATGGTTCATATTCGTCAGTGAATTTCCGTTGCCGCTGGAATGTGCCTTTAGTTCACGCCACTTTCATTGTTCGTCATAACCGTTGCGTGGAACTGCGCCACGTTCACGTGTGTCAATCCCGCGCCATTACCGGTGAACTGCCGTTCATACATCCGCTGAATTGGTCGTCAGGATTCCGCTTGGCAGGTTCTCGCCGTCACGTCAAGTTGGTCAGCCCGCGCATTGCCCGTGAAGTTGCCTGTGAAAACCGTCGCATTCACCTTGTGTCCCAACAAGTCTGGGACGTTGGCTCACACCGAGAGCGTATCGTTAACATAGCTCGCACAATCATCCCCACCTCCGCCCCGTTTGACATCCTCGCCGCCACCACCGATTTGGATACTACCCACGCTCTGCGAGAATGCCAGCACAAATCCCGCCGCTGCCGTTGTTGGTCAACACCGAAAGCGTGTTGTCATATGTTCGCGCTTATCAAATCCACTTGCCATCCCCGTTGACATCCGCCGCACGACCGAATCGAAGGCTGGCTCCCCCCGCCTGGCGAGGAGGCAAGCACAAATCCACCCTACCGTTGTTGGTCAGCACCGTCAGCGTTTGGCACCGGTTCTCGCAAATGCAAATCCACCTTACCATCTCCGTTTACATCCGAGCCATCACCGAACGGGTGCCCGTTGCCCACGCCCGGCGAGAGGACAAGCCAAAGCCGCCTCCGTTGTTTGGTCCGCACGTCAGCGTGTTGGCACTGACGTTCGCCGCAAATCAGATCCACCCTTGCCATCTCCGTTGACATCCGCTGCGCCACCCAAATAGTATTGCTGCCCGCCCGGCGAGGAGCAATCACAAAGCCCGCCGCTCCCGTTGTTGGTCAGCACCGTCAGCGGGTTATTACATCGAGGTTTGCGCAAACAACTCCACCTTGCCCCTCTCCGTTGCATCCACCGCGTCACCGAAAAAGGATTGATGCCCACGCTAGGCGAGGAACATCATAAATCCGCCACTGCCCATTGTTTTGTCGCACCGGTGACGCGTGTTGTCACTGGAATTCGCGGAAATCAAATTCTACCTTGCCATCGTCCGTTTGACATCCCACCGCCGTCACCGACCGAGGCCCGAGCCCCACGCCCGGCGAGAACCAACACAAATCCGCCGCCGTGTTGGTCAACCACCGTCAGCGTGCTATCGTTAGTTTCGCGGATATCACTCCAGCCTACCCTCCCCATTGACATTCCGCCGCGTAAACCGATTGAGCTGGTTGCCCCCCCGGCGAAGAGGAGAGCGCAAAGTTGCCCCGAAAAATTACTTATCACGGGCATGTGTGATTGTTGTCCAGGCATCGTGCCCCGCAGTATTGGCCGTTTGACGATTTACATTGTCCACGCCTGCGCCATTCCCGCTGAAACGTGCCGGTCAAATTCACACCGCTGCTGCCGTTTCGTCGGAAATTGTCCCCGGCATTGCGCCAATTGCCCGTGCCGGAAATGTTCGCGCTGAAACGGAATTCGCGCTGGCCTCCGTTCCCGCCGTTGTTGCCGTCAACGCACTTCCGGCATTGGCCGAATAAATGCATACGGCGTCGCGGATGGGCCTGGCGCGGACTCAGGTGTTGACGACCGCCGCCATTCGTGCGCGCGGCGATTTCCAGCCATTAGTTCGAGCCGTTGAACCACGCCTCAAATCCAGCGTGACGTGACAGGCCGTTGATCACGGCCTGTGCGAATGGGTGACACCGGCCAAAGAATTTCCATTCGTCACTGCATCGCAAATCCCAACCGAAGACTAATTCCATTTGCGGATTTGCCGCTGTCTTGAGCCTGCCGTTGTAAGTGAATCCGTGCCTTGGGCGCTGGCGGTTGAAGTTAAGAGTAAACGAAGAATGCGCCAGGGCGATGACAATGTTGATGTGAGTTTTCAGTGATTGTCCACCCTGATTTCCCAACGCTCCCGCTGATACGCCCAAGTCAGCGCCGAGTTGAGATGTACTGGCGGGAGGACGACGCTGGCCTCGAGATTCCCGAGCTGGCACCGGATGCTGACGACCGAGAACAATGGGCGGGCGGCGCGCTAATCGGCTCGAGGCGCCCGTCATGGACCTCGCCACAGTCCTCCGCAACCGCGTCCCGATCGCGCAGCTGTGCGCGGACGCTGCTCCGACGTCGAGCCGCACGCGCGCGAACTCGCTCGGAGCGCGAGCTCGATGGCAGGCGCTATATCCTGGCGCGCGGCAACGGTCTCCGACCGGCAGCTCCGAGTCTGGAACTCGAATTCGCTACATCGTCGAGGTCGTGCGCGAGATCGCGCAGCCACCACGAAGGCAAGTCGACTGCGGCTTACAGCCGTAGCGATGCAACGACGATCCGCGCGCGAGCCACAGGCGGCTGCCGTCCGCGAGAACGCTAGCGCGCCCGCCGACAGGTTTGCGTGTGCTCACCTTCCTCGTCTTCGGCTGAAATCACTACAGATCGGTGGCGAGCGCGACCGCGATGCGGTCGCCGCCGGCGGTGAGACGGGCGGCGACCGTTGCCGACGGCTAATTCACCTCCATTCCGGCTTTGAACCTGAACGCCGTTCGCACCGCGGCGGTTGCGACGTCCGAATGCTCACGACCCGCCGTGACCGGGGCTCACCGCCCGAGCGTGCGGCCACCGGGCGCCGCTCAGCGCGTAGCTCGTGCCGCTGTGAAGTTTTGCCGTCCCTGGCGGTCGATGCAACGGGCCACCGCGTGACGCACGTCGAGCTGGGGCACCATCGCGCCGCCCGTTTCGGGCCGATTTAGAGCGTGAACACGTAGCGGCCGTCGCCCGACGTTACGCGCGCCCACGCGAGCCCAGATCAGCGACGACTCGTGCGGGTCCCTTCAACGGCTGGGCGACTAGCCGGTTCGCCGGCGAGGTCATAGCGCGCCCTACGTAGCCTGTCTTCAGGTAGTCGCAGGAGTACAGGTTGTGTCGGCCCGCGTCGAAGCCCGCAGTTTTGCCGTGCAGCCTGAGCGTGCGCCGGCCGTGCGGCGAGCGGATCGTGACTCGCGTCTGGCTTCTTTTGGACGTCGCTGAGCAACGCGCGCACGCCGTCCTGTGACGAGCCTGCGAGGTAGCCCTTGGCGATCGCCGTCCCGGCCCTCTCGACCGGTGAGGCTCGTTCCAGGTTGAGGCGTTGCCCGTCTGGTGGCGAGCCCGGTGGCCTTTTAGCGCGCCGCCCGAAGCTCCACGCGTGGCGCCGTGCGGAGGTCGCGACCATGCCTGGCCTTGCACGCCCTGCGGCAGCACCGCAACAGGCGTGGCCGAGAGCGACACCGCTCCGGCTCGCATTTCACGTCTGCACCGGCGCGGGGCGGACGCCGGGACCACGGCGGCCGCAGAGAGAGGATGAGCGCAGTCTGTTTTCATTGTTTGTCTACGCTGCGGGACCCGAGCATGTCCCCGGGCCGTCTGGACCTCATGCACCTGCACCGCCCGTAGAGTCGGCGGGTGCGGAGCGCGCCTGGATCAGGGTAGCCCAGCGCGGGTCCGTCGCCGACCTCGAGCGGCTCTTTCGCGAGCACGGGCCGCGCGGCGCGACCGCGGCCCGCCCGCCTCGTCACCGGCGACGCCTCCGCTGGCCGAGACACGCGCAGGAAGCGTTCCTCGCCGCCATCCGGAACCTCGACCTCTCGACCGCCGCCGCCCCTTTCGGCCCGTTGCTGCCCGATCGTCGGCAAACCGTCGATCGACTGACAGCTCGCCCGGAAGCTGGCGCGCCGAGGTCGAGCCGGCGACTTTTAGCCCGCGCGCCGCGCCCGAACGACGACGGCGCCCCGCCGGCGCGCGGCTCGGCGACTCCCCCGGATCACCGCGCCGTGCTCGGGCTCCGCTACTTCTCGACTACACGCCGCGAGATCGCGCAGCTGCTGGACCTGCCGCGGCGGACTTGTCAACTCGCGCCTGCGCCGCGGCTCGACCACCTGAAGGAGCTTCAGTGACCCCGAGGAGCGACCTGGGAGGTCTTTTCGCCGCGCGACGACGAGCGAACTCCACTGCCGCGCGGCGCTCGCTACCAGGCTGATGCCGCAGCCGCGGCACCGTGATCGCCGCCGCCGTCGTCGTCAGCGTCCTCTCGCCGCCGGCCCCTCCTGTCTTCTAGGCGTGCGCCGCTCGTTCGGCGTCTAGCACGCGGCGCGCGCTCTTCGCGCTGCCCGCTCCGGCCGCCTGCTTCGGCTATCGCCGAGCACGGGCGGGCTTTGATCGTCGAGGCGGATGGGCGAAGCTACGGAATCGGTGCGTGGGACTACCGCCTGGGTCGCCGCACGGCCGTTACCACTCGTCGCGCCAACCCCGGCATCTCGCGGCGATCGTCCGAAGGGAGCCGTCGCTTGGTCGCTCCCGCGCAACGGCGGTCTGCCTTGCCGGCTGTATGGCCGAGCCTCGACAACGCGCATCGCCTACCTCGCGGCCGAGCGTGTTGCGCATCGTCGCCCGCGACGGCACGAACGACCGCGGCTCACGCCCTACGCCGCTGTCCGAGGCCACCTGCCTGGGACCCGGCGCGGCTTGCACACCTCGCCTACAGACGGGCGGCGCCGTCGTGCTGCGCAGTCGACGGCGGTCGCACGCGTCTGGCGCCACCGGGGTGCCCGCATACGGCGACCCTGGCCTGGTCGAGCGACGGCCGGCGGCCGCGGTGTCTCGCCGGCGCGGATCACCGTGCTCGACGGCTCCGGGCGGGTCGGGCGCACGATTCGGGACCCTCAACATGCTCGCTGCTGGCGCAGCGTTCCACCCGGGCAGCCACCTGCTGCCGGCACGCCGCCACGAGCGGGTCTGCGGCCGTCACAGCGAGTGGCTCGTCGACGTCGGACCATCCGGGACGGCGCTCCTGCATTCGCCGGCCCGGGCGTCCTTCGGCGATCTCTTCCTGTCGCCCGCGGCCGCTGGCTGCCTCGTCAACTGGCCGAGCCCGACCTGGGTGTTTTCCTCCACGGGCAACCGCGTCCGCGCGGTCGCCAACGTTGAGCATCGTTCCCCGCCC
>Ga0179591_1220541_pt1 | contig 12061 bp, 19 predicted proteins | sample CZOMad2_1_08_16f_FD_182891 | JGI IMG/M metagenome (GOLD analysis project Ga0179591, IMG submission 182891) | Vadose zone soil fungal communities from Angelo Coast Range Reserve, California, USA - CZOMad2_1_08_16fungal (PacBio error correction) | ecosystem: Environmental > Terrestrial > Soil >...
TAACGAGGGGAAATTGGCATGAGTTTTGAAAGCTGAGGGCGAGCGGGGGAAGAAAAACTCATCGAAAGGGAGAAATCGGAGCAAAGGGGGGGGGAAACAACGGTGGGGTCGTCGATAGCCCAAGAAAGACGGTGAGCGAAAGACCCAGTTGGAACTAACAAGTAGGGAGACTAGGGGGAGGCTAGAGATCTCCACTAACTTTACAGGAAAAAACCCAGGGGGGGGTTCTCCGTGGGGCCGGTTTTGATATGAAAAAAATTTATTTTATTAAAGGAAAAACAAAAGAAACGGACATCACTAAACCGAGTGTAAAAGAAACAGAGGGTCCAACAGGGGGAACACGTGGGTTTTGCCAATTGTAAAGGGAAAAAGGAGTGCAAAAGGGGGGGAACACGACACAAAAAGCGGGGGACCCCTGCCCATCGGCACGCGGTAGGGTCGAGGCCAAAAAAAAAAAAAACCTCAATTCTTCGTCAGTGAAAAGGTTGGTCAAAATGAAAAAAAAAAAAAAGCTTTGAAATTCGGAATGCCATAAAAAGACGAATGGTTAAAAGAAAGAAAAAAGGGCAGGGGTACGGCAAATTCCCATCTTAACGGTTGGAACTCAACATGGACTTGCCGACTCCGGGGAGGGGTAAGGGACTGCCAAAGTCAGGGTAAATCATAAAATCCGACACCAGAAAGAGAAAGTCAAGCGGGGAGGTAATAAACGGGAAAAGGAGAAAGGTCATAGTGCACGAAAAGCTCTCACGGGCAAGAAGGTGAGCTCGGAGGTAAGGTAAATGCAAATGACAACTAAAAAAAACAAAAAAAAACCCGCAGAAGGACAAAGGAAAGGGAACAAAAAAGGAAACAGTTTTGGGGTTTTTGCCGTCTCCGTACAGAAAAGGGGTAGAAACGCCAAGGGGTTTGTTGTCCGTGGGGGGGAAACTAAGGGAACAGATCGCAAAAAAAACGAAAAACACAAAACGATCAAGGAACAACAGCGTCAAAAAAAACAGACAGGGGGAAGGCAAACGTTACAGGGGGGGACGGGCCGGTTATTGGGGGAGACGGGGGCTCTCAAGGGAATTGAAGGGGTGGGCGCGACACGGGAACAAAAATGGCAGGGGGTGGGACGTTGATTAAAAAAGTAAGAATGAATGGACAACGCCCTTGGGGGCAAAAACGGAAAACGGGGACCCCACCCTCAGACAGCAAAAAGGGGACTTCGACGTAGTCCAATGCCAATGGACCGCGTTGAACAAACTGGGGTGACGAGGGCTGAAAAAATGAGAAAAACCGAAAACGTCAGGGGGAAGATCACACAGACTTTCATAAGAAACACAGGAAGCGATACGTATACCAATGAACGGGAAAGGGATGTCAAGGAACCAGAGAACCCCTCGTGCTGGGGAAAATGAGGGAATGGGGGTCACGGCCGAACTGGGGGGGGAAAAAAGTTCCACACAGACAGGCGACCCGGGGAAAATACTCCAAGCATCGGGATTTGTACAAAGAGAGGAAAATCCGGCTAAAACAAAAAAAGTGTAAACTCAGTGGCAAGAGGTAAAGAAAATCCTAAAGAAGAAAAATTCAACCAAACGTAACATAGAACATCAGTATACTCTACTGACCGAACAGAGGGGAGGTCAGGGCAGGGCAACGTATCAGCACTTGAACGCAAAGAAAAAAAAAAGTGGCGTGACCGATAAAGAAGACGAGAGCGACCAGATTCTTAGAGAAATCAGACAGGCGCAAGAGCCCCGTAAAAAAAGGGCGATCAAAAAACACCTAGAAAACCTGGACGAAGAATCCGCTGCCGAAAGGGGGCAACTGTCCACGGGGAAGCCAGACGTCGGGCTTTGTATACAACGACAAACGACCAGATACGAACGGAGAAAGGCAGTGCGTAGCTTGATAACGGTGAAGACTGCTCGATTGGGAAAATAGGGTAGGATTGTCGAAAATGAAAATGGGGTGGGGCAACCGTGAAAGCGGATAGAAAATTAACAACATCTGATGCACTGTAACGAAAGGAATCCAAAACAAAAAAAAAGCCTATTGGCAAACAAGACAGGTCCGTAAGATCCGTAGGACCCGGCAAAAATTGTAAAACAAAAAAACAAAGAAAAGATGGGGAAACAAAAGGGAGTAAGCAAGACTCCTTACAGGGAATAAATCCAAACATACGGGGGGGGGAACAAGACAAAACTGCTTGCGGGGAATGAGTGAAAAGAAGGAAAGAGACGAAAGAAGGCTTAAATGGAAAGTGAAGGGACCGAGGAAAAAAAAGAATCAACCAAAAGGAAGGATACGTCAAACAAAAAAAAAGGGCGTATAGTGTGGTTTCGAAAAATACAACAAAGGGTGGGGACGACATCAACGATAAACCGAAAGACTGAAGTAATTGGGTTTTGGTCCAGAAAAACCATACGGGAGACTCTAAAAAAACAAAAACAGGGAGGAAGAAAAGTGGGTATAAATTGGGGGAAAAGAAAAATCGAGTCATTCTCAGGCACATCGAGTTAAGAGGGGGAAGACACTTAGGGGGGTTCGAAAAAACCTGTAAGGTCCGGAAAAAAAAAAAAATGTTAAAGAACCGGGGGTGCGGGCGTCCGCTGGGGAAGGGCAGGAAAAAACCGGGGGGGGCATGGTTGAGGGAGGATGCAACTGGTAATTTCTACGCAAAGGGACGGCTGGAGGGGAAAGCAGGAGGAAATTAGCCAAACGGCAAGCCTGCGTCGACCACAAAGGGGGGTGTACACGGGAAAGAGGTCTGACTGTTGGAACGCGGGGGGGCAAGCCTACTGCGCGGCAAAGGCTGTGTTGGGAAGTCGCATGGATATGGGGGAACAATCAGGGGCTAGAAGACTCAAAAGGTAAACAGGAAATGAGAAAAAGCAGAAAGCAATTCAAGAAAAAACGCATGTGCTCACCGGAGATAGTACAGGGGAGGTAATGGCAGGGGGAGGGGGATCGAAAAGGAAACGACGGGGAGGCGTTCATAGTCCGAAAAAAAACGGTATTCAATAGAAATTGGGGGGAGGGGGGCCCAGGCAAAATCTGATGCTACAGGTCCAGGTTTTCTCCGCCGGGGACGCCTCAAGCGGTGGGGAGGTTGTGTAGGGAAACGACGAATCCTTTCGAAACGGGACAGAGGATGGAAGGAAGATCGAACTCACAATGCGAGCTTGAAAAGGGGGCTGACGAGGGGTAAAGGAATTGATCCGTCGTTGTCGTAGTAAAGGGGGCGACGAGGGGGAAAGCGCACGAGTAAAAGAGGCGGAATTTACCTGGGGGAACTGGGTTGATGGGGGGATTGAAGGAAAAAAAGTGAAAAAGCGCCTGAGTGCAACAACGGAACAACGCCAGAGGTTTTAATCCTTCGGGAGGGCCGGGGGGGGGCAATTCGGGAAAAACAACAGAGGAGTTCAAAATGAGAGTGGATTTTGTGGACGGACATCATCAAGGGGGTAGCGATCGAATCGCGTAGCGGGGGGGCTTAAAGTGCATTAAGGGAAAAAAAGCGAAAAGTCGGAATGGGAAACGATCGGGCAAAACAAAAGCAGGAAACGTGCATTCAGTGAAAATGGACCGACCGGGACCAATGCCGGGTGTGAGAGTGGCTGCTGGTGTTGGTAGGGAACACTGTGAGCAAGTTTCGATAACATGCCACCTGGGGTAATCAAACGGACCAAATGGACAATGAGCGGGGTTGCAACAGAAGAGCACAAGGATTTCGAGGGAAGACAAAGGGACTAAGTACAAAGCGGAAAGTGGAAGAACTGCAAGGGTCGTGGGGACCCCTGCGTAGGTAGTGCAAGTGGGAGCAGAAAGATGTGGTTAAAAAAGTTCATGTCCCGGAGGGGGAACTGGTACGGGGGAAAATGTTTCTCCAGAAAAATTGGGTGGGAGTGGTATAAAAGTATGACGGCGGGGAGGAAAACCAAAAGGGCGGGGGGGCATCTTGGTGAAACCCGGGGAACGGGTTTGGGGGGAAAAGAATCGCAGGGGACTTGGGGGATGATGTAAAGTCAGGGGGTGAAAGGCACGGAGAGAAAAAAAAGACGGTGCAATAGGGGGAAAGAGAAAAAATATGTTTGACCCTTTGATTCAACATGCTGGATGGCATAGATGGTACGTATGGGAACAAAGGGGAGAAAACGAAACCAAAAGAAGGCCGATGACGGAACGTTGCAACAAAAAAACAAGAGGGGACTGCCGACCCGACGAAAAAAAACGGGGTAAAGGGGACGCTGTGAAAAAAGTCAAGGAGGCAAGGACAGGGAGGCTGGGTGAGGCGACAAAGAGCATCCGTGGCTGGGGGGGCCGGCAAAGCGACGAATGGGGTAAAGGGGGGAATAAAACTGGTGCAAGGGGGTCAACCAAAATTGAAGCCAAACATCTTCTGTGGAAAATAGGGTCGGCCTGTTGACGAGGTGAACGCTGTCTGATGAACGGGAGGGGTTCCGTAAGGAACTCGGAAGGGCAAAGAGACACAGGAGGAAAGGGAAAAAAGTTTCGGGAGCTGCCAAAAGAGGCACTATTCCGAAAAACAAAAGGATCTTAGACGCGGGTCCCAGGGGGAGAGAGAACGCTGGGCAAATGGGGACGCTGGGGGAGGAGAAGACAAAAAGGGGGCCAGCCAGCCGAAATATTTGATAAGTCACAGAGTTTGGACTGGAACGTCACTCAGAAGAAAATCAAACTGGCAAGAAAAAATCTGAGCCGCTATCTACTCAACAAAAAAAAAAAAAAAGTCGGAGGAGGAAAAGAGGAACAAGAAGGAGGGCCAGTTGGACAGTTGGGGGGTAAGCCTGGAGGGAACGGGAGAAAGCGTTCCTCAAAAATAATGCGAAAATGTGCGAAGAGGTCGCAAACGCTGACCACACGATTTGGCGTAAAAAAGGCCGACGTCAAGGACCGGGGTTTACCATAGAGACCAATTGGGGGGAACGGGAATAATGAAAGGGGAAAGTTAGACGAAGGGCGAGAGAAGCTCAGAAAGGAAAAATGGAGACCCGGGGTGGCTCCGTGGAATGCATCGCAATGTTGTCGGAGGATAAAGGAAGCAAAAAAAAAAGAGCCAACGTACGAGTAAAAACCTCCTTCAAAAAACAAGGAAAAACAAACTATTGGGGACCATGGAAGACTGGGGGATTCATTAAACAAAAGCCGGAACAGGGGACGGGGGGCCTAATTACTCATGGAGTCAAAAGGGCCGCACGGCCGACGCCACACAGGGAATGCTCTGAACAGCGGGAAGAATTTGTTCAAGGAAAAAAAAGCGAGAAGTGAATTCAGAGGGCTGGCATCACGCTTATGGTAATGACACATAAAAAGAAGCAGGGTGTAAAAAAAAAGGACAGGGGGGACACCAGAGTCAACTTGGGAAAAAGAATAGCAGGGAAGAGAGCCGCGGGTAGACGGGGGGGAAAAGGTAAAGAAAAATGGGATCCTAAACATCCCAGCAATGGTGATCAGAGCCCTGAATAAAGGGGAGAATTGAACCGGTCGGAATGGCGCAAAAAAAATAGGAAAAGTTCGCTTTACGACCCGAGAACAGGGGGATAATAGGGAGGACAGATGGAAGCGATAAAAAAAAAACCCCCACAGGAAAACAGGAAACAAACGGATGTGGGGGAAACCAACAAACAGAAGGACAACAAACGCCAGTGCTGGTGAACAAACGTCAGTCAGGGAGAACGCAACATTGCCTGGGGGGGAAAAAACTCTCAATACAACGGGAAGGAACCGAAACATCAAAGGTCAGGGAAAACACGACTTTAACAGCAAATACACAAGGAACTTTACGGGAGGGGGAAAACGGTGATTTGGGGTGGGGGGACGTTCGCCGCAGAAGATCAGGGGGCTGGGGGAAAAGGCGCAAACACGAGTGTGGAAAGAGGTTTGGCCATGGTGATGTACCGTGGGAGGGATTCGACATAAACGGAAAATTGAAAAAAAGTCGGCCGGCCACCACAGAAAGCCAACAAAAACGACAAAGGCACGGACCGGGGGGAGGTTGGGGGGTACAAATGGCCAGGAAATCCGGGGGCAAAATGGTGGGGGGGGACAAATTCAATCACCCACCTCGGCGTCTTAAAGGGCTGACACTTTCAGCAAACGAATAAACACAAAGAAGGAGAAAGAAAACCAAGGACAAAGGCACTTAAACCAAGGGGGCTAGTCACGCACTGAAATGAGAGTGTTAAGATTTGAACGGAAAAGACGAAGGTGGATGAAAGAAGAACACCAAGGGAAGTACTCTGGACGGAAACCAAATGCGGGGAAAGGAAGAAAAAACAGAAACAAAACAAAAGGGGGGAAAAATCTGCAAAAAATAAGAGATAAATCGCAAACTACACCATCAAGGCAAGGAAGCAATAACAAAAACTCTAAGCAGCGGCAACTTCGTCAACGGAAGGGACAGCAATAACATGCGTTTAAAAGATCGAGCCGAACGCGAAAAGAGAAAAAAGGGAGGGGTCCACGGGGAGCAAGACAATAGCCGCAGCTGTAAGGAAACAACGGAAAAAAACCGACCTTTCAAGCATCGAAAGGGAAAACGGGGCAGGGGGGGCCGGAAAAACCGACCCCCCCAGTCCAGACCAGCGGCGGCCTGGAGGTAGGAAAAAAAAAGGCTCCAAAAAACAAAAAAAAAAGTAACTCGGGAAAAAGATGAAAGACCATTCCAGGGATAGAATCTGGTTTCTACACGGAAGAATTGAATCTTGATGGGGAGAATTTTCCAAAGTGACTGTTTGTCAAAAAAAGGAGGACAGGAATCAGGAGGGTGCAGGGGGAGACGGACCACAGAGGGTGTTTCAACCATCCTAGGCCATCCAGGGAAGGAAGCTGGAACGAAAATGAACCGACGTTGGAAAGGAGACACACAACCGGGACTACCAAAAAAACCTCGCAACATGGGTAAGGTCCGATCAGGAGGATTCCAAAATCAGAGACAAAGTGCAAGTTCTTATAAGGTCCAAGCCAAGTAAAAGCAAGAACGAGAAGGGAAAATGGCCCTAAAGGGACAGCGGAAAACGAAGAAGCCCAGGGGCCTAAAGATAACTTCCAAAACAAGGGGGTAATGGTGGGTGGAAGACCAACCCACCACCAAACATAGTTGTTGTTACCCAGAACTTATCGAAGAGAAGAGCGTGTTGTCCAAAAAGGGAAACCTAACAGACAAAACAAAAACAGGAGAAGTATTGAAAAGGATGGGGTGATATATTACGACGAGGTCGGTAAAAACATTCTCTTCGTCCTGCTGGGAAGGATTTTACGCACACGATGGGGGGGTACCGCAAACCATAGCGAAACGGTGGAACGATTAGCCAGGGGTTAGGACAAGGGTTCGAACACCTCAGACGAAAATTTGTACCACGTGTTTGGGGGACTGATGCTTCTTGGGGGGGGGGAAAATTCTAAAAAAAGAAGCAGCAAGGTGGATGGAAGAGAAAGGAAAGGTAAACTGCGCCGGGGACGTCGGCCAGACGCCATCGGGGGGGTTATAAAGGCAACGTCAGGGGAATTGGCAGTGAAAGCTGACAACGCCCACGGAAAGCGGCGTGAGGCTTGTGACCAGGGCGGCTGGAGTCTGTTCAGAAAAAACAGTATCGATCAAAGGTGGGGGGTAGAAAGGAAAATGAGAAATCCAAAAAAAAGGAGTAACCAGAGGCGTTCAAAAACCGGGCGGATGCGGACGCGTGGAAAAAGGCAATTGGGGAAAGATCAGGAGTGGGAAAAGCAAAACAAAGCGGTCAAATAGGAAAGAGACCTCACTGGGGGTTAGGAGAAACAACCTGGGGGGCGGGGTGGCGGCCGACGTAAAGACAGGTCCTTGGTTTAGGGAAAACCTGGGTTTTTAAAAGAAAAGGGGCAAGTGTCGGCATCGGAATATTACCTTTAGGAGGGAGGGGGACCGGAAAACGGAACAGGGGTACGCGAAAGCAAGACGGGAGAGAAGGGGGAAGAGGCGCGTTTGGACCAGTCGAAATGAGGAGAACGATTGTCATCCAGATTGACGTGATTAGTGCCGGGTAACCTGTTCAGGGGGGGGGGGGGGGATGGAAAAAAAAAGGGGGGAATGCGAGAAATGGGGAAGAGGGCGGGGACCGTCCGTGGAAATCACCTGACGAGGCAGGGAAAATTCCTAAAAAGAGGGGCAAGCAAAAGATGGAGGGGGGGAAAAAAAGGGGGGAAAAGAGCGTCATTGGAACGCGAAAGGACGAGGGGGTAAGAAAAATGGGGGGGAACAAGCGTGGGGTCAAGTCCGGGGAAAACGGGATTAACGGAGGGGGCGAATTGACCTCGAGGGTAACACACAAGGGGGGGAAGTGAATGTGCTGAAGTGGCACTCCGTACCGGGGGGGCCAAAGGGGGGGAGTGGCTGTTGACAAAAGGCAAAATGTGGGGAAGAAACATAAGGGGGGGTTTTCTGAAAGGTGAAGTGGGAAAAAAGGGGGGGAATAACTTTGAAACCAAAAAATGCACATTAAAAATCGGGGAGACATGCCATGTGAATCTCGTGCAGCAACGGTCCTCGAAAAAAGAAAAAACTGCGCCGTACACGTGGTAAGCAGAAAAAAAAATTGTGGATGCTGCAATAAACTTTGCTTGAGCGGTGGGGGGGGGACAAGGGTCTTGGCGGGGAGATCATCAAAGGGGGCTTCCAGGGGGGGGGGGGAGTGTGTGGGAAGTGGTGAAAGGAGAAAACTGGCCTTGCCGTAGGGTGAAAATCCGAGGGGAGGGGGGGGGGGGCTCGGGGAAAGTGGAGGGTAAAGGGGGTTCACAACTATAAAAAACAAGAACGTGGGGGCTCGCATTTACGCACGACCTTGCCAAGCTGTGACCCGTGGTTAGTCCACAAAAGCTCGGGGGAAATGGGATTGGATGAAAAAGGGGAAGGGGTGTGGAGGGTCACCAGCGAAATGAAAAGCGGAGTAATGCAGAGTCGGACGTTTCATGATGGGGGGGGATGGGGGAAAAAGACCCGAGTTAAAGAAAAAAGCAACGTGGGGATGGCAGCACCACCCTCGAAGGAAAAGCGTCCGGACGTCACAAAGGGGGGGGAAAAAAGAAAGAAAGCCAAGACAGAGACCTCGAGGGAAAGGGGGAGAAACCTCGACAAGGAATGTAGAAATCCGAGGGTCAATCTGTGCACGTGGGTGCACTGAAAACCTAAAGAAAAGAATTTAAAACAAAATGAGGGAAGAACAAAAATGTGGGGGGACAAATGTTTTACGGGGTACGTGATTACGGGGATGGGTGCAAGGAAAGAATATGAAAGAACAGAAGAAGCAACTGATAACCTGAAAGAATCTTTCCGGGGAAAAAAAAAAGAAACTGGGGATAAAAGGGAGAAACGTATCACGCTCCAAGGGGGGAGAGGAGAAGGTGGGATGAGGGTGGGTTGAAAAATAATGACAAAAAATGCGGGGGGGGGGGAAAGAAAGGAAAAAAAATATTGCTTCCAATTTCGAATGTGAAGTTAAAGGGGAAGACTTCAGTACAGCGGGAAAACTCAATGCAAAGAATAGGGGGAAAACACGCAACTGTAATCTGCAACACAACTGGAAAAAAGTTAAGTTCGCAGCGCGGTCCAGATTGGGGGCAAGTTGTAGGGGTGTCGCTGGGATGGAAAAACTGAATCAATTTTCAGACGAATGCAAAGAAAACAATTTCGCCGGTGGAAAACCCCAATGAGATTTGGGTCGGGGTCTAATGCAAGACGCAAAAGAAGTACAGGGGCTCGAGCCCAGGGGAGCGAGAAGACGGCTTTATTAGCAAGCGAGAAGGACCCGAAACTGGAAACGTGGTCACCACGGGGGTGCTCCGTCAAGCCTGAGCAATTCGAGGGGATAAAGACAAAGGGGGAGAAAAAAAACGTACGCATTAAAACTAGTCAAAAAAAAAAGAAAGAAGAGGGGGTTTTGCGAAGGAAACTTGTGCGAAGGGGAAAAAAAGAAAAGTAACAGCTGGGGGCAAAAACAAGGTCACAACGGGGAACCATCAGGGTCGCGGGCCCGGCAGCCACGCTTGCGCCTGCAGGGCGGGGTTTAAATAATGTGGAAAACCAATTGAAAACGAAAGGGGTCAGGGCAAAAAGGAAAACGAGGCAGGACACAGAAGCTATTATGGGTATGGGGAAGTTTAAGTGGGGAGAACAAAAGAAGCGGGAGTCAGTCAACTATTCATCATGACAAAACGGAACATGGAGCGTCACGCCGAGGGGGCTGCCCCCGTAAAAGAATAACTCCGGAACAGAAACCACAAAAGCCCTTGTACAGAAAGGGAAAAAAAAACTTCCTGGGGAAAGGGGAAGTGCTGAGAAATAGCGGGAAGCGGGGTCCCGCTCAACAGGAAGTATTGACATCATTAGGAAGCAGCCCCACAACAACAAAAAAAGAAAGCGAGGGTAAAAACACCGAAAAAGGACAAAAAGCCAGTTGCCTTTTAACAACCGGAACTGGAAAAAAAGGTTGTACGCAAAAGTTTTGCAAGGGGGGGCTCAGACAGAAGAGGAACGGACCCGAGACAGGACAAAGCACGCAATCACTACTTTAAAAAACATCAGAGAAAATAATATTCAACATGGGTACGGGGGCTGCCACGGGGGGTTGAGAAGGTCGAAAAAATGCTAAGAGAAGATTAGAAGGAACGGGGCGGTCAGGGCGGAAAAAAAAAAACGAGTTCCATGGGGCAGGTTTTGGGCAAAAATGTTGTAAGTTAAACCCAGGGTGAAGGTGAAGAAAAAAAAAAAAGGAGAGGTAAACCAATCGGCCGCGGTGCAACAAAACCAAAGCAGAAGCAAAAAAGGGGGGGCCAATTCCAAAAGAAAGGACTTAGGAAAAAACAATGAAAAGACAAAAAGAAGCTTGCCTGGCTGGGGGGACGATGGCCTTAATCGCCCAAAAAATCGCTGACAACTGAAGTGAAAGGCGTGCCGGGCCAAGAAAACTGATCACAAAAAAGGGGACCAAGGAATCTATCCTAGAAAAAAAAGGAAGATAGAAAGGATGCAAAACCGTACAGACATAAGTCCGCTGAAAAAGGTCCGATGTTTAATAATTTCACAGCCGCGGGGGGGGGGGGATGAACAAAAAAAGAACAATGCATGACGAGGAAACGAAACGTGAATGCTGGGCACAGGCGCAGCAGAGGAAAACAATCCCCCCTCAAACAGCACCAGGTCATAGGACACCGAGGTACGAAAATCGCGGAAGAAAAACCCACAAAGAGAGGACCGACACGAAAAAACGAAAGAACAAAATTCAAAACAGAAAGAGGAAACGGAGGGGAAAATCGAAATGGGACAGCGCGAACCAGGGGGCAGGGTCCTGACTACCTAACGCGGAAAAACCAAAGGGACGGAAGGTTCGGACGACAGGGGGAAAAAAGAAAAAAAATTCGGGGGGGAAAAACTGGCGAGAAAAAAAAGAAAGACCCCGTCCATCAAGGGATTCCTGAACCAAAAACGAAAAAAATTCGAACAAGCCCCTGGGGGAATAAAAGGAGGAAATAAAACCTAATAGAACGAGGGAAATCATAAAAGCCAAAAAGCATCGATCTCGGGTTGAAAGGAAAGAGAAAAAATTGAAAGAGGGGATCTTGGGGATTATGTTCAAAAAATGGGAAAGGTGTTTCAAAAAGGGTGGAAGCCAAACTATACACAGTGCAGGGGGGGGGACACCCGACCAGAACCGGAAAAACAAATAAGAAAGCCGTAGGAACTTCAAAGCAAATTGAAACCGCCAAAACGGGAGGGTGGGAAAAACTATGGCTACCGCAAATAAGAGAAACCAGTTCTAATTCGTAGAATGCCAGACCCAAGAAGGTGCGGGCGATGGGAAAAAAACAGCATAGGTCAATAAAAAAACAAATGGAAAAAAGTGTGTCTGGGCTTACAACAAAAGAGCGACAGACCCAAAAAGAGCTGGGAAAGAGGAAAAAGGCAGGGTTTTTCAAGGGAAAAAAAACGAAGTGGGCTTACCATAGTTACGCAAAAAAGAGAAAAAGGGAAATGGGAAAGAAAGTCGAATGGGGGTCCCAATATAAAAAAAAAAGAGTCTAG
>Ga0179591_1262574_pt1 | contig 12061 bp, 7 predicted proteins | sample CZOMad2_1_08_16f_FD_182891 | JGI IMG/M metagenome (GOLD analysis project Ga0179591, IMG submission 182891) | Vadose zone soil fungal communities from Angelo Coast Range Reserve, California, USA - CZOMad2_1_08_16fungal (PacBio error correction) | ecosystem: Environmental > Terrestrial > Soil >...
CGAGAGCCAAGGTAGAGGAATAGCTATCCGAGTCGTGCCTCCGACGAACTCCGTTTCTCAGAAGGAAAGCGGGGAACAAAGGAAAGAGCGTCCAGATAGCTACGAAGAAAAAGTCTCCGCTGTTCTCGTGGAAGAGAGAAGTTCGGAGTAGCAAAAAATGATTTAGCATAAGCACCATCCACTCTTAAAAAAGACTTCAGGGCTGGGGAGTTCTTTGAGGGTCTTCGGCTTGAAGCACTTACATGACCCATATGTAGAGGGAACTATGACGAAGTAGTCACTCAAGCGCTGGGCTTACGGTACATACCAAGATGACTTCCACTAGATAGTCCATCATAGGAAGAACGCGAAGCTGCTCGTGCGGGAGGACTGAAGACGTGCCGATTAGTAGCAAGGCTTCTATAAGGGTGGGTAAGTAAATGGACCTAGATTAAAGAACAGTTAGATAAAAGGGAGAGTCTTATGAAGGGGGATGGACAGGTATTTTGGGGGAGGCTCGCTTGATGAGAGACGCCATGGGAGTGCTCTATTATCTTCAAACCCTCGTACTAGGAACAGGCCCCTCGCCTACCAGACTCGAGAAAACAAAAGGACGGATCCTCACATGAGGGAGGTGAGCTCGAATCGGGAATATGAATCTCGCAGATTGGTTAACTTGTAAAGGGGTACCTAAACGAGGTGTGAGAGGAATAGTAGGATATGGCTCGCCCGAAGCAATGGAGTGCAATCTGATCCGCGGAACACTGTGCTTCATGGAGAGATGTTCTTAGCGGATCGTCTTCGGGGTCCCTGAACCGGTCTACTCGGCGGCAAAAACAACCTTCGAGCTTTTAATTTCTTTCCTGGACCGGAGACAGAGATGAACGCCACAATGAAGCCCCTGAGGAAGAATTGGTCCTGTCGAGGACGACTCCCACCGGGCTGATCGTTTTCGGAGAAAGAGAAACGTCCTGGATTCGGTCTCTAGAAAGGGGGGAGATCGTTCTGTGGCGTCTCAGAAGAGGGGTGGGAAGTGGCGATTGTTGGTTGAGTGTGGGAAGCTAGGGCAGTCTCGCGAAAAGAAGGACTAATAGAGAAGGAGAGGGATCTCTCCTGTGCTGAAAAGATATCATCGGGGGGGGAGACAGAGACTAGCGCGGCCCTGTTAGTAGATTGATTAAAGGGAAGACGGAAAGAGGCGTTCCGGGACCTGAGCTTTCCTCAAACGGCGTAGAATAAGTCAAGATTATGACGCGGAAGCCGACGCGAAACACGAGCACGACTCGCAGCATACGAAAAACTGATTTCGTCCGCTCAACTCGGAGTAAAGGAGCTCTAAAGCGGGTTCGAAGGGGACGACCGGGAGGTTCTGGAAATTTCGGCATTTAGGAAAAAGAAATGTAGCAAAAAAGTGGTAAGAGAAGCAGTTGGAGAAAACCATATATGGACGGCGGTCTAGGCAAATAGGGGGGCTCATCGTCTTAATGGGGGCGAGAAAATTTCTCCGGGGAGCAGATAGCAGTAAGAGGGTGGTAGACAGTAGGAACACTCCATAAAGAGAAAGAAGGGACTCTGAGGGTTGAAAGGGCGCCTTGCCTAGCGGCTATAACAGTAATTATCGGGGGGAGCATTCGGAGAGAGGAGGACGTAGAAGTCGACGGAGAAAGATGCTTGGGAGCAGGCTCGAGCTCCAGGATCGCCGGATCTCCCGCCGACCAAAAAACACGTAAACCTTTTCCGGGAACCAAAAACGACGTCCGGCAGGACCGAGAGGGGTCGTGGAGTCTAGACGAGGAAAAGCTGAAGAAGTCATCGTCACTACTGAGAGCATAGAAGGGCAGCCTTCCGACCTCGAGAGTAATGAGAAACGGTGTCGGCTAGGGACAAAAACATAAAAAAAAAACAGGCTAAAGAAACACTCCGGGGCATAGGAAGAGATTATTCAAGCTAATCAGCTAATCGCTGGCCGGTCCCACGCGGTTTACTCTTGCAAGACATAGACGCGAAATATAGGCCTCTCGAGTGGTCCTCTAGCGACCGGCTCAACAGCAGCAGGGGGAAGGGGGGAGGTACAACTAGCCGCGCTTCTCGGGAGCTCGAGAAGGCCGGCCTTACGGGTTGGACAACAAGCTCCGCTTGGCTGCCCGATAGAAGCAATACCATCCTAGGAAAGGGGCCTCGAAGGCCGAACAGCGCCGACGCATCAAAAGGATCACGGAGTGTCGCGGTAGGAAAAGGGGAACAAGATGTGAATTCCTAGCCTCGCGGGCGATGGAAAATCGTCATACTGAACAACAACAACAAAATGGAATCTTCAAGATGCCAATTTGGTTTGTTTGTGACTTACTCGGCAAATCCTCAGTAAGCTGAGACTGGAGGATCCCAGCCACCGATTCTACCTCCTTGAGGAAGAAGACGGTAGAAAAGGCTCTTTGACTCCTAGCCGAGAAGACGTCCATATTATGATTAAGGCTAAATAAGAGGACAATAAACTATCAGAATTCGAGAGATCTGAGGATCACGGAGCGCTATCTCGTGATATAAGGGAGTTAGGGATTAACAACTAGTAAGTGAGTTGACGCGATTGACTGGTTAGGTGAAGACTTTTTAGGGTGGGGAGGCGTCTGCGTCCCTCAAATCATAGTAACGAAAGTAAGAATTCCTTCGGGTCCGAGAGGGTAATTCACCAAAGTCAAGTGACAGGAGGGGTGTTTTTCTCGAGCCTGGGGCATGTCGGCCCGAGAAATCTCCCTCAAGGAAACGATGAACTCAGGTTAAGGAAGGGGGACTCTATCGATAGAGCGGTCAGGGCAGAGAGGATGCAGGGGATAGGTGACGACTACACGGCGAACTCGTGAACGACGAGGTGCGCGAAACAAGGGGAGAGTTGGGGGCAGCGTTCGGAAATAAACTCGAGGCGGGCAGACGCGATCCTCAAATCACCGCAAGACGGTGATATGGGACTTCAGGAGTGCTAGACGCTATAGAGAGGAGTAAACCTCGCTGCTGTCCTTCGCCCGCGCGCTTGCCCCCATACGTCTTCGCCGTCCACGGTCGGACATTTATACAAAAGGAAAGAACGTACCAACTCTATGATCCACGTACCGGATCGAGAAAGTCAGGGCCTATTTTCAACAGGGGCTGGGCAGTCAGTTTAGTAGACTCCCGGCATCAAAGGAACCGGATCCCTGAAACGGTGACAAACCGCTCGCACTAAAGCGCCCAGAAACCTTAACAAAAAGCGGGATTTAAGGCTGCGATTCTGTAAAACGCATCAAATATCGTACTATCGCGCTTAATGGTCATCTAGCTCGGAGGGCAGGAGGCGAGCATATCAAATAGGTACCTAATACTGGAAAGTGGAGGGCGCCAAGCGCGCGCGATGAGTAGTAGGAGCCGCAAGCGAAGAAAGTCGGGCATCTACGTGTAGGCCCTAGGATGTCCGCAAAAAAGCAGAATCCAGGTATAGGCGAGGCGCGCAAGTGAGATGGCTCAGAGCCAAACTCAAACACCATCCTCGAATCCGAACGGACCGATAAGAAAAAAAACTAAATAACGAGCCGCAGAACTGAGAAAGTGGGAGAGGTTCTCAAAAAAAATATGACTGTCGCGCGGTGGTCGAACTGCGAAAGCAGGGAACAGTTTAAGACGGAGGTCACAATAAGGAAGCTCGCCTTAAGAAAAATGCAAGAGAGAACACCGACACGTAGAAGCCTTAATAAGGTAAAGGCGAGGCGGTCCCGTTAATCCCTCTCCTGGCAATCGCCGCCCAAGAAGGGGAGCATTGTCACTAAAGCTCGGTAAAAAACAGATGGAAGATGCCTATGCTGAGCGGCGATAAAAACCCAGTACCTTTCGTTTAAACGTACGAAGAGCGAGGCGTAAACGAGAGGCGATCTAACTGATAAAATTGAGGAGGCTAAACAGTCTGTAGAGAGTAGGGATCTGAATTTTTTGGGTGAGAGAGTACGGAAGGCGATCCTCGTAAGTCACTAGGGAAGCGAAAAACCGTGCCTCGAACCAAGAAAAAAAGGTGAGAACGTTAATCAAGAAAATCGTAAGAAGGGAGGGTCATCCAGGTTATCTGAAGGAGAAGGCCGATCGGAGGCCTATAGGAGGCAGGGTCGATGCGCGAGGCGGAACCGAAGCCGCGTGCGCCCGCAGGAGCCGTCGCAAAAAAGGCTCCGAAGAACCACAATCTTCTGATAGGGAAAAGAGATAAGTCTGCAGAATTGACCCCAAAAGATCGCGGGGAGAACGATCTTAACGGGGCCCGAGACACGTGTTTGTCATGAAGGGGAAGACCAAGAACTCCGCCAAGGACAAGAAAGAGATTGCGAAAAAGTGTGTCCTCGAAGACAAACACCGTATGCGGCAGAAAGAAGAAGGACCTTCTCTCACTATCTAAGTGACGCTGAGCAGGGGGGAAGAGTCAGCAGGCCCTAACTGCACCAAGGGTCGCCAAGATCGAGAAAGACGGGGAAAAAATCGGCGGCCGTTTGAGGAAAGGCAAAAGCACGCGACTTGCGGCGGGAGCGCCATCAGATAGAAACCAACACTTATTATTTACAGAAAAAAGGGGGTGGGAGATAGAAGAGTCGTGGAACTCGCTCGCAACGCGTAGGGGGGAAAAAATCAGTCATTTCCTCGGATCAAAAGGTGGAAAAAACAGTCTGGGTTTTCAGAGGCAGACTGAAGACAGCAGCTCCAAAAACGATCAAGTTCCGACGCTGGCTCGTGGCCTCAAGAGGGGGGGAAGAATTGACGGTGAGGAACGCGAACCGCGGCAGCTAAATGAAATTTAAGAAAAAAACGGCGAGGGGTAAGAGTGAGTACGAGCTCACCTCAACGTGGTAAAGAGGAATAGCCGTCTTCGCCACGCAAAAAAGACGAATGTGTACTCAAAATCAGGAAAAAAAAAAAGCGCGGGCAGAGAGGTCGAGGGGGGGAGAAACCAGTCTCTTCCCCCGGGAGCCGGGAGGGTTTTCTATGCGGGAGTGGGGAAGAAAGAGCGCGCTAAGCCTCAATCCTAACGGATTACGAGAATCTCGAGGGCAGACTAGTACATCTTCTAGAGACTGAAAAGAAGACTTCTGCTGCAGTTTGGTCGGATAAATTGCCGCGCAGTCAAATCGAGGGAAAGAATGCTCAAGCCTCGGCAAAAGGGGTGTAGGGGATCGAGGTCGCCTCAGCGACGAAGCAAAAATGGGGGCAATAGAACCCAGCTCGCGACCCGAAGGACTAAAGCACCTTGGGTCCCTAAAAAGACGTAAGCGGCGAAGCCCTCGCGGCATGGGGAAGGTGTAATAAAAACCGGCTTAAATGCGCGGCCGGCGCAAACGTCCATCTTGCAAAAGATCAACACCTTCTAACCGAAGGATAGAGGACAACTCTAGGTCCTGGCTTCCTCGGGTTGCTGTAGGAGTGATCTCTGGAGGCTCCAAGACAAAAAGGACGGCCCTGCCGAAAGTGGGAGGTCGTGAAGCTTTAATTGCTTTCCTCAGCCGCAAAAAACAGTGAAGAGAAAAAACCGACTGGTCGGTCCACCTCTGGCATCCTGGCCAAAAAGATGAGGGATGTAGAGGTGGTCAGGGACTAAAAGCTAAGGAAGGATTCGTTCAACTGGCCGCGGGAAGAGTTCGGGGAAGTCGGTAGGCAGGGAACCTTTCCGGCGGGGTGTTGGTTGGGGGGTAGGCATGTCCTACAAAAAGCCCCCTAAAAGTTAGCGTCAGTGGAAATAGAGCTATCAGAGGCGGGAAAGAGAATGCGTCAGGCTAAGAGCAGGGTCAGCTGGGGGGATCTAATGGAGGAGCGAAGGACAACGTCGGCGGCGTTGTCCGAAGGCTACATTAACTCGAAGGACAAATGAGAGAGTATCGTATCGCGTAGCAGACCGACACGCGCTCACTGGTCAAAAAACGCTCAGGCGCTCGGAGCAGATCTGAAATGGGGGGTAATTTTACCCTATCAAAGATCGTCCGCGGAGGGCCGACGGGGAGTTCTATATAGTAACCGAGGTTTGCGTTCAAACGCGGGCATCGGGTCCGAGGATGGCTGATCCTTGAAGAGGCTACAATAAAAGAGGGAGTCTGCATCATGGGGGGGGATCACGTTAAAGCGAGGGAGAGAAGAGGGGAACTCCGTGGAGGATATAGTTGTGGTAAAATAACAGCTTCACATCGCCTGAGGGCGAAGACTGGAAGAGAGGCGGTGAAGTGAAGGACGCGCTGAAATAAAGACAAGATGGTTCCGCTATCTCTAGGAGGGAGGCCGGAGGATTAAGAAGACTGTCGTCAGGGCTAGGGCGAAATTGAAAGCGGGGACTAGAAAGATAGGAAGGGGGGATCCAGACACTGCCCCATGGGAAAGGGACACCTACGTGGCGGCAAAGGAGGAAGACAAGGTGAAGGAGTCACCTCTACTCCTAATGCAAGGCCGTCTCGTCATCGACTAAAAGAAACGGGAAAAGTCCAGAAAAGGAAGGGAACCCTCTATCCATAGGAACAAGGGAGGGGAGGAGAAATGGCGGCGGAATGCAACTACTCCGCATCGGCACAAAAACAAGCCTGCATGGGGCAGAAGCTCAAGTTTCACCCGTTCGCTATAGAAACTCAATTTGCAGGGGAAAAATTACGAGGGACGGATACGGGACGGGAAAGGGCCAAGGCACTATACTGAAACGAATACTCAAAAAAAGGCTAAAGGAGATCACTACCTGGAAAAATAACAGGCATCCTGAACGCCAGCTCGAAGAAATGAGGGGACACATAGAGCATCTACTATCATGAAGAGGAAAGAGAGCGTAGTGGGTGTACAATCGGACGCAGTAGGCCTCGAGAATGCACTCACTCTGCAAAAAATTAAGAGATTCCTGGCCAAAGCGCCTTCTGATAAGCTCTCTGAATAGAAATAACTGGATGGGGGAAGCCGGGCCTGGAATAATACTAGATATCTATCAGAGGTGGAGAGAGAGTGCATCTCATTAACCAACAAACAAAAAAAAAAGAAACAGAAAAACCAAACCAAAAAAGATCAACAAGCCGAGGAGAATCTTAGGGAGAGCTCTAAGAGTAAGGTTCGTAACTCGCGGGGGAAGAATGTATTAAGCGACGCTGAGCTGAGAAGGCTATTTTGCCAAGGAGCATCTGCAACTGACATAGTGAGAAGCAATCTAGGTCATAATGAGGTACGGGTCCCACCCTCAGTCCGTAGAAGCGAGAGAGAGATTAAACAGTGGGAATCTCGATCTCTTTGGACGAGCTGGCTGCGGAAAACTTGATTTCCGGCGTGCTCTCTGCGCCAGGGGAGTAGGTTAGGCGGTATGTAAGGGGGGGCTTCCACTCGGACCGGAAGTCTGGAAGCGGGAAGAGACGAGACTGGATGCGCAGAAAGGTCTCGGCGTAGTCTAGGGGGGGGGGCGTTAGGGTCAAGAGAAGCTCGCATAGACGGTCAAGAAGGATCAGGAAGCCGAGTAGGGAGGAGGGAGAGGGGTCGAGGTCGTGCCGAACGGATTCGTGAGGACTGTCATGAAAGAATCGACCGCTCGGGGGGAGAGGTGCCGCAGGGGATCGAAAACGTTTAAAGCGGACCCTACAGAGGGCGAAAAACAGACGGAGGTCACGAGTGAGAAGAGCCCCCCTATTCCATCGCATAGAACGGTGGGGACTTAACACTAGAGAAGGAAAAGATACGGCACAGAGGAGCGCGGAGTAAGGGGGAAAAGCGAAGCCCTCTGCGCCGTCAGGGCACAAGGGAAAAGGCATGAGAAAAACTCGCAAAACTAATAACCGAAAAAAAGGCTCAAGGAGCTAGCAAATTATTCCGCCCAGAGGCGAAAGTGCATGAAGAAAAGGGCAAGGTGACGGAAGGCTAAAACCAGAGAAAAGTGAAAAGTGACCAGTTTACCTCCGCAGAGAAACAAGCGGGACAACGCAAGATTTCCGCTCCGCCTCCTCTCGGGGTCGCGGGCTAAACACTCTCTTTCAAGATCTGTAGCAATGGGCGGTCGGGTGCAAGGCGATAAACGAGATAAACCGACGTTTTCACTCGGCACGACGTTGAGTGAGGGGCTCCGGCACTATTCATGATGAGGGACGAACATCGGGGCTAAAAACCTCATATGACGAGTAGCACCGATGGGCCGACCTCAGGAGCTAGATAGCTCAGCAGGAATGCAAGTCTCTCAACACGAAACCAACGCCACGTACCCCAGCCGACAGAAATATACCTCCGAGAAGCCGGAGGAAACATCCGGACTGTCTCGGTGAGAAAAAGAAAAGACGGCTCTCGGGTTGGAAGAACGGAACTGCTCGGGGAAGACCGGAAAAAGAGAACGGTAAGAGTGGCGAGAGCCTTGGGGCGGAATAAGGAACGAAGAGGCCTTCTCCGGAAAGAAAGTACGAGGATAAGGTGCTGAAATGCAAATGGCGAAAGCGCACAATTCTCCCGGTCCATAACTCTCGAAAATTGTTAGCGACGCGGAAAACGGCTGGACCAGGAGGATGGAATCTGGACTTGCTAGAAGCACCATTGGCAATCCTCAATGTCCGGGACAAATCCAGACGCTTTCCAGGAATAGAACCTCAATTCAACAACCGGTGTTAGTATCTTCTCTGGAGCGAGTCGGGGTCTTAGATGGGGAATTTCCAATGGGAACGATGCCTCTATCCATAGCAACTCTTCCTTCAGAGTAAACAAAAAAGAAAAAAAGAGGAACTGACTAAGAAATTATAAGGGAATAAAGCCGCGCATAACTAATATGTTTGCAGACAAAAGTGAAGCGTCATCTGGGAACTCGAGGCCTAACGCCTCTATGGGGGGGGGGAACAACCTTTTCTTCTAAAGACGAGGGGACTAGAGGACAGAGGCCGAACGCCAACTATCGAGGATAAGGGGGTCGCCGGAAGTCCTTTTCTCCATGCGTATGAGGGAAAAGCTACGGCTACGGATAAAGACCATCTCTCTAGATTTTAGGCGTAAGGAAGTCCCGATACACTTTATTTCATTTGCTATAATCAACTACAAGCTCAAAAACAGAGAATTTAAGTAGGACGAGTGGATTGCCTCTCGACGTAATGAGGATTACTATCAAAACGCCACGACACTACTCTCTCTTCGGTGGTGTGAGCATTTCGAGTAGAAAATCATCTCCAAACATAGTCTCAAAACCGCTACGCTATAAGACTGATACCTGCTGACTGGTAGAAAAAGGGAGAGAGAGCTGATGCCTCTACTCGCGCAAGAGAGAGAAAAAAAAAACTTAGGGGTAAAAGAGAGATATGGGCGAACTCTCCAAACGAAAGGGGGGGAATGTCTCATCTAGTAAGAGTCACTACCCCGTAGAGGAAACCTTCTTTCTTAAAGGAGAACCATCTGGTGAGAGACGAGGAAGGAACGAGCGAATCGCGCGAAAAAATACGCGGGGGGAAAGAGGGCTTTCCTCTTGGAGTGCAAGCATTCGTATCAGAATTCTAAACGGAGATGAAAAAAAAAACTCCGGAAGAGATAGAAGGTGAGGGAACGTGCCGCGCTTATTCTTTCTGCCGAGCTCCACGACAAGAACGTTCTACTCATTCAGGACGGGCCTTGAGGACGACTTGGCTACTGGCCATCTCGGCGAAATCGCAGTCGGTGCCGACAGGGGTAACGGATAGTTTCCAAAGGCAGAAGTAGAGCTTTCTTCAAAGCGAGAGGAGAAGACCAGGAGAGGAGCGACGATGACCCGATCGATGAAGAGGAAAAATCAAAAAAAAACGCGAGTACGTCCTTCTATAACTGTGCAACTCCTCTTCTTGACGAGCGGGGGGGAGGTACGGGGGGAACTGGCCGGGGGCACGTAAGTTCCGGGACTGAAGCGCAGTCGATGAGGGCGAGCCAGGAAGACGAAAAGTAAATCTAACTCCCAGAAGCGACAAAGAGACCTAACCGGGTGCGCCTAGCATAACAAAAAAGCCTCCTCAGCGGCAGTGAACGTGGTAAAGGAAAGGATGCCCGATGAGCGACATCGAACACGTTCCTCGTGGAGAGGATCCTCAGGGCCACTATCTTCTTCTCTACCAATCTTAAGAGCGTATGGTCGTCAGATGTTAGGGCGCTTCGAGTCAGACGGTCCGCGCCAGTAGAATACTACTTCCTTAGTGGTTTCTTTGGCCCTGATCACCCAACCTCTCAAAAATGAGAAAGACGGCGGAAGAATGGTCAGGTCCTAAGAGAAGAAAACCCCACGCTGAAAGATGAGAAAAATATTTTTAATGGCGAAAACCCGCGACCGCACGGCCTTCGGTGACGCGGAACTAACGTTCTCGGCGGTCAGGAGGAATCGAGCGGACGGGGAAAGGGGACTTGGGGGGGGTGGGGGAAAAAGGGTTTTGGTGCGGATAAGATACGCGAAAACAAACTAAACGAGCTAGGAGCTCAGCCTAAAAGGAGGAATAGAGAGGTTACTAACGCGAAAAGCGCAAGCTGGTGGGCTTCTATGGCGGGGGAATTGGGTTTTACGAGACGCGTAGAGCATTCTGTTGCAGGAGCCTACAGCATCAAAGCGGACGCGGCGGCTCATGCACCGAGGGGGATCACGCGGACGCGAAGAGGGCGCTCTAGCAACGAGGCTGCTCGCTACAAAAAGAGAGGGAACGCGGGAGGGGGCGACCCGAGTGGAAACATCTGATGGATGGTTCTTAGGTTGAACTGGGTTAAAACAGGGATTGGGGCGGTCCGGGAGATCGGGGCGTCCTCTGACCGGGGTCGACCGTGAAGCGGCCAGAACTCGGGCAGGCGGGAGCACTTCGCCAGATTTCGGAAAAGGGCGTACTCAGGTCTCCTATGAGGGGTGAGGTACAGGAAGTTGGTCACTCAAACTGAAGCCGAATCAGTGGTCTTAATCCTAGAATCTAGAGCTTTCGACGGTCAGACCTACTCTTAGGAAAGAACTGTGCAATCTCGAACGGATCGCCTTCTACGGCCATAAGCAAAATATGCGTCTATTGAGAAATGCGAGACGCCTGCCGACAGGGGACGATCTACTATCACCACGGGTCACCTTTTTTACGAAAAGTGCGGACGGAACGCGACCAACGACTTGGCGCTCATGATCTAAATACAGGAAAGGGAAAAGAAGAAAAAAATAACGACCAGAGAGGAGAAACGAGGGGGCATAAAAATCTAATCGGAGCTGAAAATGCTGGTCAAGATTGGCGGGCGCTCAAGAGTCCAGAACGGAAAAAGAGATCGTCAAAAAATCTAACGCATAGGGAAGAGGTCTGGCATGTCACGCTAGAAGAGCTATGCCCGCGGACTACCGAGAAGGGTGTACGCCTACTCCGCAAAACAGAAGCACCCCAGCAGAGAACTAAACTAGAGTGCCCGAGAGAAAAAACGGACGCAAAGTCACGCCTACATCTCTATTAACTATCTCAAAGAAGAAAATACGGAAGACGGAGATATAGCCTGCTCTTAAGAGAGTGGGTGGTTCGGAAGCTGTTAAAGAACGGCTAATAACCCTTCCAGGTGCCTAAGGCTAGGCTGCCGCATCTCGAACGCTACTAAAAAACATCGATGGGGTGACGACGCTGGAGGGAACTTGACTATTCGACTCGTTCCTCTCCGAAAGAGAAGGTCGGCGGGACTAGGGCTCAACAAAAACAGGGTGTTTAAAACGAGCGCTCCCGAGGAAGGGGAGCGCTCTCTGGAGGGCAACAGGAAGAACCGGGCGACCGCCGGATTCACTCGTAACATCTCGTTGCGCCGATCTAATGCATAAAGGTCTGGAGCTAAGAAGACTGAAGAAAGGTCCCAAAAGATCAAGGAAGTAGCCTTGGGAATAAGGGGGATTCCGAGAACGAGAGCTCGTGAAATCGAGCTGAAGTTCAAAAAAGGCTTTGTGGTTGGGGGTGATCAGATTCTCCGAGGGGGAAGAGGGAGGGAGGTGGCATTCGTCTCTCCCTCAATGAAGGAGGGCCAGAGGCAAGCTCTGAAGTGAATCGAAGAGAGAGGCGATTCGGCGGTGGTGTGTTGCTGCCGGGGGATGTTTGAAGAAGGCCGCATCTCTAAAACAGTCATATGACCTCAAGGAGGGTCTCGGGGC
>Ga0179591_1228282_pt1 | contig 12060 bp, 13 predicted proteins | sample CZOMad2_1_08_16f_FD_182891 | JGI IMG/M metagenome (GOLD analysis project Ga0179591, IMG submission 182891) | Vadose zone soil fungal communities from Angelo Coast Range Reserve, California, USA - CZOMad2_1_08_16fungal (PacBio error correction) | ecosystem: Environmental > Terrestrial > Soil >...
TGGGCGTCAAAAACACGGACGTCTTTCGGGGGCCCAACCGGCAAGGGGGTCGCTAATGGGTGGAAATAAAAAAACTATGGACCGGCCCGACGGGACGTGAAACTGGGGAAGGAAGGGGGAACACGCTTACAAAGAGCGGCATGCCAACACGCACGGAAAAAAACGAAAAAGCACCTAGGGGATCGAAGGCAGAAGAACTCAAGGTTTGAAAGGCGGCACACTGATCGGGGTGGGGAAAGAGGGTTAAGCACCGGGGGGGGGGGGAAAAGAGGGGCAAATTAACAAAATAAGCAGGGGACAGAGCAATTTAGGGATGTCCTAGGGAAAAGCTCGAAGCACACCCAGAAGACAGGAAACCGCGTCAAAATCCGCAAAAACCACTGGACTTTTCTCCTAAAATGGGGAGGCGTTGGAGACTGGCGTACGGCGAAAAAAAAGGGGTGCTACGCCCACGCAAAACAGGCCAAACAATCGGGCAACCGCACCTTTAGGAAGCTACCGCCCGCCTATCTAGCAGAAACAACCTGCCCCTGAACAAAAAAATAAAAACTTGCCAAGGGTAAATCAAAAAGAAAAAAACACAGGACTAACACATCCACTCTCGCTCATGGTAAAATACAAAAAAAAGGAAACACTGCCCCCTCCGAGGGAGGTCGAGTTGGGCCTTGGCACGATGATGCCGACCGCTAAGGGGGGATACTGAAAGCACGTCCTACTGAGCCACCGACCACAAAAAGGGGGAAAAAAATGCCCAACTCAAAAAAAATTGACGGGAGGACGAGAGGAGTTGGAGCAGGCCACATACTAAGGGCCTCATACCTTCGAGGGGTGCCTCTCGCCGGCAAACGAAAGCCCAACGTTTGTCGGAGAGGACCACAGCAGAAAACAAAAACAGAAAAGACAAAAGAAAAAAAAAGGGCGAAAAAAGAAAAGTCAGGAAAAATACGTAGCCCAGAAAAGAACGGAAGACGCCACGCAACTGTCCCAACAAAGAACTCTGAGGAGGGGAAAATCGGGGCACCCAGGATACGGCGGGGTTCGCTGCCCCGGTCCGAGTGAAAAGGGGGGGGGGAGGCGGAGTACCGAGGCAAAAAAAGAAATCTTCCTAGGGACCCGAACATCAGAGGAGGGGAAAAAACGGCACAAGGGGGTCAAACAAAAAAACGAAAAAAAAACTGAAGTGCTTGTGTAAATCCTGGGTGACTGGACGGGGCGGCGGCGTCCACACAAACAACATAAAGGCGATAACCCCGGGAAGGAAGATATGAAAAAAGGACCGAGACAGCACGAAAATCGGACCGGCGGGGAGTATTTGAACCACACCCGCTAAGAGCAAAGCCAGGCGTAGGGTTGAAATACGGCACGAGCAGAAAAAACCCACGCGTAAAACGGGGACGCAGAATCCACCAGCCACTGCCCGGCGAAACTGTTACACCGCGGGGTTCTGTAAGGGTGGGGGGGATCCGTGGAATGAACTGACTTGACGTTAAAAGCCGGTCGGCGCAAACAAAAAACGCAAGAAAAAAAAAAAGGCCAAGAATCGAAGGGCACCGGCTCAGGAAGCTGACCCACGGAAGGGAGAAAACGGGTTCAAAGCGAACTACGTGGCTACCGTGACGGCCAAAAAACACAACGTCGGACAGCGTCGGAAACGTAAAAAGGGGACTATAACTCTGGACAGGAACCACGAATGTCAGTGAAAAGTGCACCTAGGGGGAACGTACGGACGTCAATCCCCCGGGGAGAATGCACGCTTGCCTAATCGAAAAAAAAAACTCCAGGGGCCCGTAGGCAAAAATCGCTGGACGGTCAACAAAAAAAAAGGAGGAAGAAAAAGAAAGTCGCCAAGGGTAATACTTCCCAGAGGGCGGAAGAACCAATGAGCATCGAAAAACCAGTGGATGGCCCGACGGCCAAAAAAAAGCCGGGGAAAAGAGACATGGGGGGTGAAGTCAAAGCATTTCATCCGACATGGCTAGAACGGGGGGATCAAGAGTCTACTTGGGGTGGGTGGGAAGGGAAGGGCCGCCCACGTACCGGAAACCAAAAAACCGTGTTTTTTCCAAAACCAAAAAGAAAGGGGGGGAACGAAATGACAGTGTAATTATACTCAGCCGAGGGAGGGAAGGCGCTGGCGAAAACGGAAAAAAATCGAAACGCGAGAAAAGAAAGCCCCAAGTTTCATAGAAAAGATCCAAAAAAAAGGCCAAACCCCCCGGACGGGGTACGGGGGGGACTTCAAAAAGCCAAAAAAAAAAAACAGAAAAAAAAAAAAAAAGGGTGAAAATCGCGTGTAAAAAAAGTGAAGGAGGCTCTTAGCGGAAAAACCCCTACGAAAGGGGAAGCACTCTCCGGGGCAACGTTGCCGGTTAAACGGAGAACAAAAGAGAAAAAGCATGCTGGGCAGTTAAAAAATGTCCCCGAGAAGGGGTGCTGCGGGGAAGATCCGCGCCAGGATAAAATGGCGGGGTGCGGGGACTCCGCGTGAAGAAAATCACAGGCAAGGGACGAAGGAACCTTGGAAAAAAAGCAGGGGGGGACTGCGACAAATATGCATAGGCAGCAGGGGGGCCGGAAATATTGAAGAAAGGGGGGAAAATCCTACGGGGAGTCGGCTACGAGAAAACCGCGAAACCCGGAGCATCCGATGGCATGGAACTCAGCCATGAGAGCACTTGGAACGTTCCCTGGGCCCAGCAGCATTTGGACGCCGGCGCTCATGGTTCACCCGGGGGGGCGAAGACTGGCCTGACTGGGGAAAAAAAGCGCAAAAAAAACGACCTGCTCATCATACGGCCTTCGCGACGCGGTTTCGTGCCAAAAACAAACTCGCAGAAACTGATCGTCACAAAAATCGAGGCGGGCCTAAAAAAACAAAAAAAAAGGGAGAAAGGAATCTGCTGCAAGCGAAATAACGGTTCTGGCCACCCAAGGTGGCCAGGGGGGGGATAAGGGTCGTGAAAAGCTAGAGCTTGTGGCCGGGGGACCAGAAAGACGGGCTAAAAAGGGGCAAAGAAAAACACCCCAACACAGCAAAAAGGTCGGCCAACGGAGGTGGAGGTTGGCTTGGGTTGCCTGATAGCAGGCACGGAAAAAACCTGGGGTGAAAGGGGGGTGGATCGTCCGCACAGGGGCAAGGTGCGCAGGGCCAGGTGACGCCTGCGCAAAGCCCGGGAGGTTAGGGCAGGACACGAGCAAACAAAACCGGCCGGCTCGGCCCTCTTGGGTACAACAAATGGTGGTTTACGGTGTTGGGGGGCTCGTCACCCTATGATTCAAATTTTAACTATAAGGTCTCCGCAGCGACACGCAGCGCAGGGCACCAATCGCCTTCACTGAAGTCGGTGGGGAAAGGAAGGCCACGGTGAAGAAAAAAAAATGGGGGGTAATAGACAAAATCCCCCAGACAGGATATTTGCCTACGAGGAGCTGCATAGCACACACGAGGGACAAGTTTCGGACACAAAGCACCTGCTTTACAAAACTGGACGAACACCGTCGGAAAATCTTCCAAAAAAATAAAGAAAAACCAAAAAAATACAAAAATGCACTTTCAATTTACGATTGGCCTTTCCTCTACCGACTGAACCGCTTCCGCCACGTCCAAATCAGACAGGTTGGGTGTTCCCCATCTGTGTTCGACTAAAGCCGCTGTAGGCGCCTAAGAGAAGCCTTTGGTGATGGGGGGGGTGGGGAATTCGGAGTTGTGACTCCCGGACAGTGATAAGGGTCGGGTGGGGGAAAGAGGTAAGGCGTCGTTGGAAAAACGGGGGGGAGACGGTCATAGTCGCTGACCGCCTCGGCGGGGGGGGGGGGAAGTGGTGGTAGTGTCGCTCTATCACAACTCCTGCCAGAGCGATCCTCCAGTTACTCAAATCCAACACAAAACGTTCGGAGGATGAGAGATGCGGTTGGGGTGACTTATAGCGCCGGCCCATAAGAAAAAGGGTCGGCAGGGAGCAACGCGGTGTCTAGATCCTACTACAGGACCTGGGGCGCCGCGGAGGGTGAAAACGGAGTGGAACCACGACCTCTCTGGAAAGCAGGAGTTTCACAGGGCCACAAAAATAAAACCGTTTTGACGGGAACCTGGAAAGGAGGAGATACATGAAAAATTTGTGAAGGAAAACGGAGAGGGAAAAGGAGGGCACAATTCCATGGCAATACAGCCGAGCGCAAAAAAAACCACTGTAAGGGGAGAGAAAAGGGGAGGACGACAGAACCTGACCCGTGCCGCCGGAACCGACTAATGAAGGCGAGAAATCGAGTAAGGGGGAAAGTGCAGCTGACTAGCAGACCTAAAAGAGGTTTCGGGAAACAAAGCCCACGTAACACCAGCACCAAAAAGTCGTCAAAAAAAAAGCTCTGGATAGCCGTGCAACAGACCCAAAAAGCCGGGGAAGGGGACAGGCAACAATCCGCTCCAGCAAAAGGAAAAAACAGCCCATTGGATGAAACATCCCTCCCCACCACACTCCCAAAAACCCGCCAACCCGAAGACTCAGCCTACGAAAAAATTCCCAAAACCCCTAAATGGAGACAGGGTGAGTGGCCTCACAAATGTGGGAAACTGTTATCGGCAACCGGGAGGGTTCAGGGAACATTCCAAAGCCATGATCCACCTACGGGAATAAGCCCAAGCAAAAAAAAAAAACTAAACAAAAGCGGGAGGAAAAGAAGGGGCGACGGTCCGAAGAAGAAGAAGTTGAGAAGCAAAAAACAGGGCATTGTAAGGGAAAGCGGCCTTGCGAGGGAAGGACTTCAGCCGGGAACAAAGCCGGGGGTCGCAAAAACAGGGCCGCAGCAGGCGAGCAGTCTTTGGTGGGAAAAATAACGGTGCGCTGAAGGGGACACGCAAATGGAACCCCTACAAGGACCTTGTCAAATCGAGGGGGCAAGCTTTGAATGAGCGGACCACAGGAAAACAGAAAATCGTGTACGAAAAAGCGCAGTAGAAATTCGAAGAATGAGTCTCGAAAAGAACCGAGGGGGGGGTGAGTAGTATGAAACCAAAAATCTTGGAAAGGAAAAAAAGAGCTGCACAGGTCCGCGGGCCGATTACCTGTGGATGTTGAGAGCAACGTCAGAGGGCCAACCCCATACCAGGCCGGAGAAACGGATAGTGCTGGTCAGAGACGTGCCGAGGGGGGGGTAAAGAAGACACAACCACCCGACTGCTGAGCGGGGAGAGAAAACGGGGAAACAGTCCGAGGAGCGCAGCATGCTTTATTTTGGTAACCTCAAAAAAACACGCAAAACGGGACTTAACGGAATCTCCCACCGCAACGACAGAAAAAAAAAAAACAGCGGAGCGAACGCGTTCCACGACCAGGGGTGAAGGTGAAGGGGGGTATCGTGTTAGATTGACCGGGCAACGGGTTTCCAGGTCAGCGCCAAAAACAACAATCCTCGAATACGATGAAATGAAAAAAAAATCCAAGGGCCATCTCAAAACCAAAGGAGGGGCACTTGTGGGAACTGGGAATCCGCCGGTGCAGTGGAAACGCCTTCGGCCCAAAAAAAAAAACAGCCCGGTTTCGATCAGCGCCCTTGGGAAAAAGGGGGAAACCCAGGGTACAAATTCTGTAGGACTGGGGGGGACCACAATTGATTGAAACAAGCACACGTCAAAGCACCTTGGGCGAACCTCAACCTTGGAAAAAAAAAAAGGGCCTTCGAGCCCCTTACCGTGGGGAGGTAGAGGCAGGAAAGAGACAAAACAACAAAAGAAGGGGAAGTTACAAGATAAAAGGGATAGGAACGGCCCCACCACGGGAGGGCGCGAAAGGGCAATCACGCCCCAAGGGGGGATGGAAGAAACGAACGCCGTGGGGGACATTCGATGGTGGGGCACCAATCTGCGGGGTCGGATCGGGGGGGACCCGGTGAAACAATGGATCAAAACCCCTCGAAAAAAAAAAAAGGGGGTGGTGGCCGAGTCCAACGGAAAAAAACGAGTGCACCAAGGGTTCAAAGCCTAACCAAAGTAAATGGGACAGAGAGAACGCGGAGGGGCAGCCGCATCGCCTGCTTTCGAGGAGGAAAAAAAGGGGGCCGCGCCTCCCGCGGGAGAACAAAACATCCTAAAAAAGAGCGACCCAACAAAAACCAAGGCAGGGAAACCACATGAAAACGAAAATCGACGCCGCGAAAAAGGGGAAGGGAAAACAGAACATAGGAGGGACGCGGCAGCTGACAAAATAAACAAAAAACGCCCGGAACTTAAAGTGGCAAAAAAGAACGCTGGAAAAAGCCTCCACTCACGCTAAGAAGAAAAACCGTGGAACTTGAGGGGCAGCATTTTCTAGGAAGACTACAACAAACCACGGGATCAAAAAAAGAATTGCTGGGGTGGGCGCACGCCCCAGGGGCGAGAACAAATAAACAAGGGCACCGAAAAGGAAACTGGGAACTCAAAGAGAATCGCGAAATGAGGGTGACGACTTTCAGCGAGGGGGTGCGCCTGGGGTGGCTCGGGAAACAGCACAGTGGATCCCGTCAACACCCACAGTCAAAACTAAACCTGAGAAACTATCTTCAACGGTTCCAAAACCAATATTGGGGTCCCTCCTAAACCAATGCAATGGGGGGAAAAGAGGGCCTGGGTAGGACCTTCCATTGGACACTGGGGGGGGAACGCTTGCTTCTTTCATACGACAAAAACAAATAGGAGGACTCGGGCAATTTTAAAAAAACGCGACAACAAGGCAACTTTCTTGGCAACTTCATAGCATCGTCATACCTCTACTGAGAAAAAACGAACGCAAACTCGAATGCTCAGTAGATCTACTCTCGGACGCGAATAAATCCGAGGGAAGGGGGGGAGAATCGGGGCGGGGGGTCATCGGGGAGGGTGGACCTGTTGGAACCCCCACCGGTGGCAAAAAAAAGACCAGGAAAAGGGGCCACAGGGGGCCCCCACCTAAAAGCCAGGCATTCCAGGGGAGGGGAGGGGGAACGGTGGATGGGGGGATAAAAAAAACAAACCTGATCCAGGGTGAAAAAAGGCGTCGGTTTGGGGGCAGTTCGTGGGTGACTTAAAATCAAAGGGGGTTCGCTGAGGACGCCAGGGTGGGGGTCGCAAAAAAAAAAAAAACAAGGCGGTCGGTACAAAGAAAAAAAATTCGCTCCCCTCAGGGGGGCACGATGTACCGGTGGAATTGAAAAACAACAACAAAATCTTTGAGGCGCGAAAACTCATCAGAATGTCGAAACTAAATGAGACGTTCGATCAAAACAGGGGGAAAAGGACATGAGGGGCAAAACGTTTGGACTCTTGAGGACGGGTGTCACCAGGGTGGCTTCTCAAGAGTCCTCTCAACAAAACAAAACAGACACGACAAGTTCTTCTGGCTCATTGAAGAACGCCCCTCACGGGACAAGTGCGTAAAAAAGGAAAAACTGCTTCTAAACTCGCAATCCTCCACACCACGTGGGGCACAATCTGGAAAAAAAAAAATGGCGGAGCATGCAAAACGAGACAGCTGGGTGAAAAGGCTCGGGCGCGGGCCCTGACAAAAAAAGGGCCCAAAGGACAAAGAGGAATATAAACAAACGTGGGGAGACAAGCGGCCGGCGGGTCAAAAAAAAAACAAACAAAGACGGGCAAAAATTCAGCAACCGGAACGCCGGAAAACCCGACTTAACAGCCAACTAAAAAAAAAAAAAAAACAAACGGGGGGGGAAGAGTTGACTACCAACGCCGCATCCGACAAAACAAAACACGGGGGGACAAGAGTGCGCGTGTGAGTAGGAAAATACAACGAGCCACAGTGGGGGGGGGAGGGGGGGCCCTCGGGGTTCCGGCAAAAGAATTATACCCAAACAGAAACTGACCCCTTCAAAAGGCAACGCGGGAAAGGCAAAAATGGGGAAGTCTGAAGCCCAGGCAAGAGGAGTGGCCAATTGAACGACTAAGTCCGTTTGAAACGTTCTCTTTTGGCCGAAGAACCAACGGCGTGGGATTGCCTCGAACGCGGGGGGGGCCAGAAACGTGACATAAGACTCATGTCCAAAAAAACAGGGACTCAACCGGGTAGGGGATGGGCGAAAGTCATCGAGCCAGCTCTGCAAGGGGGGAAACCTCAACACACCAGGACTCAGGGGGAGGGATTAAAATAAGAGGGGGGTCGGCGGGAGCCGCTCAATGGGAAGCACCAGCCAACGGTACCACCGGAGGTGCCTGAATCCGCTCAGGCTGGAAGGCACCAGAAAAGAAGCAAAAAAAAAGGACCCCGAGCCATGAACAAAGAAAAAGTTGGAAGAACCGCAAGACGAAAAAGAAAACCCCAATCCAGGCCCCTCCAGTCAACAGGGGAAAAGACGAAAGACCTCCCAAAACAAAGACCTGCAAGACGGGAAAAAGGGGTTATGGCCCTCTGGGGAAGGGGGGCCCTTCGAGTTTTATGGAAACGGACGTCCCCAACCCATAAAGCACGACCGAAATCCCTCCAAAACCCGTATCCACTAAAAGCAAAACACAAAAATGGGCCAGAGTAGAAATGTGAAGAAAGAAAATGATTTGGGGGGAGACCAAGGCGAACCTGCAGAGGGAGACCAAAAAGAAAACAAGGGCCACGCAAAAAACAGCAAAGGGGGGGTACGCATATACACATGCAAAGGTCGGGGGTGGGTGAGCCGGCAGGCCAGCAGAGAAAAGGGAAGTCAAACTAAAAGGACAGGGCCGCAAGTATGCCGTGGACAAATCAAACAAGCTGCGGGGCCCAGAATAAAGGGGTCAGCCTTCTCAAGGAGATGGGGGGGTGTGGTATCTCGAACACGAGCGGGAACAAAGCAACCTCGGATGGGGGCACCTACAACACCAATCAAGCTGGCCGAGAAGAAAAGAAAAAAAAAAATCTTCACTCGTCTGAAGTGGGACCTGGGGGTAGTGGGGCGAAGAAAAGAGGAAAACGCCACCAAAACAAAGCAAGCAAAAAAAACGGCGAGAGGGAGCTGGAATGTCAACGCACACACAAACAAGCCGTCGAGCGAGTTGGAAGGGGGACGGGCCAACCTGGCAGCCCCTCTTCGCAAAAAAGCAAAAGGGGTTGTTCCTCGAGCAACGAGCAGAAGGGACGGGCGTGAAGGAAATCTAAAAGGGACGAATTCGCCGCAAGAACACAATCAAAAGAAAAAAAGCCCCGGGGGTTCCAGGGGGGGGGGGGAAATTAGAGAATGGGGGGTTTGGGAGGGAGCGGTCGAGACAGGAGCTCCTCAGAGCAGGTAAAAAAAAAAAAACCAATGAAAAAAAACCCGTCCGCCCCCCACCAAAGAAAAAAAGAAAAAAACACAAACGTCGTGAAGGGGGGAAAAGGGAAAAAAAACGGGGGTCACTGAACCGGGGGGTAACGGGCAAGACACTCCACAACCCCACGGCCCGCCCAACGGGGGGAACAGATCAGCGTTCGTACGGGGAAAGTCCCCAGGGAAGTTCCATGGCAGAAAGGAGGGGGGGAAAAAACCACCTCATCTATGAAACAGGAGTGGAGTCGTGGAATCAAGCCAGGGGCGATGCACTTGAACTTGGTCTCGGGGCACAAAAAAAAGGCCATGGGAGCATCTAAAATAAAAATCAAAAAAAAAAGGGGGAAAAAGAGAGGAAAGGAAATGCACAAAAAGGAAAAAAGTAACAACACCCAAGAACCCATGATGCAGAGCCCAATTGGCCACAAAGAAAACTCCCAGGTTGTACAAAAGTAAAAATGGGGGGGAAAAATCTAAGGGCAACTCACCTGGAAAAATTGGGGGGACAAAGAATCTTATACGAAAACCAGGGACTTGGGGGGGGGGGTGGGTGGCCCAGCGAAAAAAAACAAACTACAACGCGAATAAAAAAAAAGGGTTTATACAAAGGGACGGTGGGGGGGCAAAGGGGAGATGGGACCGGAAAACGGAGGCCATACGAAAAGGAAAACCAAACGGAGCGCTGGAGAGGGCCTTCACAGGCAGGGAGAAAAAGGCCCAAGGTTAAACATCTACACGATCCACCAAAAACTGGGACAACAAAAGAACAACCGACGGGGAGTTGTCCCAGTAGCGGGGCACGCTCACCTAGAAATCGAACGGACTCGGAAAATGCTCGCTAAAAGCAACCCTACAAAAGGAAGACGCGAGGGGAGCCGCACCCAAGGGGAAGGAGCCCAGCGACAAGAACAGGCGGACGGGGGCAAGTGTGGTACCCCGGCGTGAGGGAGACAGTTTCCAGTATGCCACCTTGGAAAAACGACCCTTTTGTGGCAACGGCCGCCAGGTAAAAAAAAAAAAACAAAAAGAAAGATCAAACCAGTGGGGCACAGGGCGGGGCTCAAAAAAAACATAATCGGCGCCTAATAGAGGGGAAGCTGATGGCACAAAAAAGAAAAGGTCAGAACGGGGTGCCGCAAAAAGCCCTCGGGTAAAAAAAACGAGGAGTGCCAAGCTCACAAACAAAAAATCTACTTAACCGAACAAAAAACAGGAACTAAGAACCCTGGAACTCCTCCTGGCTTCCGAAGCTTTCCAAGCCGAAAAAAGTGGGCGCGGCAAACGGTTTCTGGCGGTCAAAACAACGAAAAGTCATGGACTTGCATTCATCATCAAAAACCTACCACCAAGAAACGTCCCCACTCAACTGACAAAAAACGCACGGAATTGTCCCTCCCTTCACCAAGTGGCGTTCGGGGGGGGCCCCAAGGGCGCAAAGCAGTCACAAAACTACTGGAAAATCACTGGGAAACCACCTGTTCTTAAAGGGCAACTGGGGTCGGAAGCTACGGGTACTAACAAATCAACGGGAAAGGGTTCTTGTTCTGGGAGGTAAGGGGGGGGGCAGAGGAGTATATGGCCTGTTTTGAACCTCACTGGTTGGGAAAGGTTAACACAAAAACCACCGTGGCCAACAAGAGACCTGAGCCAGGGGAAAAGGTGGGATGGTTTTCTATTGGTATTTGTTCTGGAAGGAAAGGAAACTTCTGGGGGGCCGGGGGGGCCTGGGGGAGGGGACTGTAAGGGACGGGGGAAAATAAAAGGGGGGGCAGGTGTAGGTCGGCCCAGGTTTAGAAAAGTCGGTTAAAAGTGCAGGCGGCAAAGAAGAGGGAGAGGGGCAAAAGGGGTAACGGTGGCTGGGGGCGGCCGGAAAAATCTGTGCGAGGGCCAGAGCGAAAAAAAGACTTGTGCAAATGCGCCCTGGCACGAGTCAATGAAGTGACGGCCAACGGGGCAAGGGAGGGATGGCTAAGGGAAAGGGATCCTGGGGGGAAAACCCAATGAAACTCCCGGCACCGGGGGGGTACCGGACGGTTGTTGTCCAAGGCCTACTCGGATGACAAAGGTTGGTCATGAAACCCAATAAAAAAATGCTGCTCGTTCCGTAAAAGAACAGAAGGGGGAAGAAGGGGTTCTTAGCATTAAAACGACCAAGCCGTTAAAGGGAAAAGAACGGGCCGCTGCCCCTGCCGGCGAAAAAGCCTCAGGGGAATTTTCCAAGGGGGGGAAAAGCCGTAATGTGCACAGCGAGTCTTGCGGTAAAATTCGCCCAAAAAACAAAGCCGGGACGTGCCAAGCCCTCTCATTCGTTCGCGGTGTTTCTCCTACAAAGGACAAACGAAAGTATCTCCTTTTTTTTGTTTGGTGTAAACAAAAGAGGGGAGGGGAATGAGGCAAGGCGCGGTTGTCTTAAACAAGGGAAACAAAAACGCCACTAAGCCTCGGTGTCTGCAAGGAAAAGGGGAGCAAAAAAGGGAGACGATTAACCCTTGCCCCGTCGCCTTGGGGGGACACTCTTGAGTCCCTACAAACAAGTCAAACGATCGCAGGGGGGGAAAATAAACAGCGGCAGCCCTAGCCTAAAGGGGGGGAGACCGGGAGGGGAAAAGCAGCAGGGTGTTTATGAACATGCGTTGGGAATAAGAGGGTCTGGGGTAGCCACCTGGAAATCGAGTCGGGAAACGCTAGAGGACGAAAACGGGTAGGGGAATCCTAAAAGTGGACGTCAGGGGAGAACTGCAAAGAAACTGTCAAGAAGAAACACCTAACAAAAAATGTCGATTAAAAGCAGAATAAAAAAAAACAAAAGTGGAG
>Ga0179591_1168161_pt1 | contig 12059 bp, 15 predicted proteins | sample CZOMad2_1_08_16f_FD_182891 | JGI IMG/M metagenome (GOLD analysis project Ga0179591, IMG submission 182891) | Vadose zone soil fungal communities from Angelo Coast Range Reserve, California, USA - CZOMad2_1_08_16fungal (PacBio error correction) | ecosystem: Environmental > Terrestrial > Soil >...
AGTCGTGGAGAGCAAGCCGTTGCTCGGGTCAAAAGACTGGTCTTCAGATGATGGCAAGTGAAGTATGTGGTAAACGAGCTGACATTCGACGGTGACAGGGCGTATTCAAGAGAGGAGAAAACCGGACTCTCTGAAGGAAAACAAAAACGAGCTTCCCGGGAGACTATGACGGAAAAAACACCGCAGACGAGAGAGGAGGGATCAAAGGTAAGTTTTGTGACGCGTCGGGAGACGGGGGGAAAAAAATATCCTTTTGGATAGCGCAAGTACGCGGTGGAACAAGTGAAATAGCATAACCACAGCGGGCAATACCACGAACTCTTCACTTCGGGATTCAGAAGAGAAGAAAAAGGAAGAGGGAGAATCAGAGAGGGAACACGCTTCTTATCTGCGAAGGAAGGGGGGGATGCCGAAAGGAAGTCTGAAAACCTTACAGGAGGGTTAGCAAGAGAGAAGGGCAACTTTTATCTTTTTCAGGGGGGAAACCTTAGGAACTAGGGGAAAAAAAAGAGGAATGAAGAAGGGGGGTAACACTGAGACCACGAAAAAGGCATTTCTTTTGTCATGGCCTCCGTGAAATCCAGGGGAAAGAAGGGGGGGAAAGCTTACTTGAGCAGAAAAGAAAAGCTCATGTCAAGGAAAAAGCAGTGAGATTCAGACCGAGGCGCGGGGCCGGCTTATTCGAGAATCCGATGCATCGGTAGGGGGGGAGCAAGGAAAAAAAAGGATATACCGCTGATCACGGAAGGTACGGTCGTCCAAGGATAAAGTAGAGGAAAAGGAAAAGGACCCTCGCCAAGGGTCATCGCAGAACACCGGGAAAGTCGTATGGGGCCGGTCTGGTTTGGAGAAAGAGGCAACTAGAGGATCGGGATCTGATAATAAAAAACTCAATGATGGCGCTGGAAGGAAGCTACACTAAACGGAGTAGGAAGAAAGAAACAACAAATCCAATAAACACGCGTGACAGAAAGGGGAGAAGAAGGAAACGGGCGGCAATACACTTCTCTTGACTCACACGGAGAGAAAGCAAATCAAATGAGCGGAAATTCACGCAAGCCGATAAGTCGCAAACAGGAGGAGGAAAATCCGACATGGCTCTATCTTGTCACCTAAAGAAGGGAGGCAGACGGGTTTTCCGAAGGGAAAAGGAAGGGGAAGGAAGAACACGAAGTTTTATCGAGGGTCGGGCCGCAAAGGAAAGCTGAGGAAGGGTTCAGGGGAACTCAAACTGACCGAACGGCTCGTGCGGGGTAACGCAAGGGAGAAAAATCATGAAGAATAAAGATCGAATCCGGAGAAAAGCCGCAGCGGGATAAAATTTACGATGTCGTCTCCGGGGGGGGGGGGGGGGAAAAGCGCTGGAAAAAAAATAGAATTTCATCACCGGGGGGCCGAAGCAGGGGTGCTCGACGAAGCAAGCACAGTGGCAGTGGATTGTCGAGGGCAATCGCTTGTGCGATGTGCAGGGGGGCGCGAGGCTGATATTTCTTGGGAGATCTTCAACAAAAAGCAAGGATCGGTACCTTCTCGGAGAGCCAGGAGACTGTCGTACAAAGAGGGGATTAGGAGGGAGGGGAAAAGCAATCCTGCTCAGGGCCAGAAGAGGGGGGTTTTTTAAAGTCAGGAGGGCTGAGGGAGACAAGGGGGGGAGTTAGAGGGAATCGGTGAGGGAGGGGAAATGAAGAAGAACCAGGTCCAAACCATCGTGAACATTGATAACTTGACAAAGAAGGGGGAAGACGGGCTAAAAGAGAACAAGGGGACGAGGGGGAAAGGGACAAGTGGGGTTGATCGGAGGGGGGAAGGCATGATTCAAATAGATTCTGCACTCGATAGAGGAGGGCCCGAAAAGAAGGAACCAATCACTACCGACCGAAGCGTTAACGGAAACGCTCCAATAGAGTTCGGGCCCAATTGGATGCCAGGAGAAAAGAGATTAAGGTTTCGGGGAAGGGAAAGATGGAGTTCGCCTCAACCGGCGACTGCTTCAAAGAGTTTCAGAAGAAAAATAAGTTATATTTAGCGTAACAGAAAAAAAGTCATCCGGAGGGAGACAAGCAGGGAACTAGAGAAAGAGAAAGAGAAGTCCATCAGAAAAATATGAAGAACTTTCTCTGGAAAGGGGAAAGCACGCGAACTCGGAAAAGTGCGAGAAGTTGACGCGACTGGAAGGAAATACGAAATTGCAAGACTTGCCTGGAACGGCTAAAAGAGGACGCGATTTTAACTAAATAAAAATAGGGCGAGGAAAAGGCTTCGTCGGAACGGGGGAGGTTTTTACAGACGGGTTAAACATACACAAAAGGCCAAGAAAAGAGAGAAGGAAAATAAGAACGCTTACGCGAAAAGAGGGGTTAGAGAGGGGGAAAGCGACCCTTATCCTCGACAACCTTGAGAAAAAAGCGAACAAAAGATCGCCTTTTAAGTCGTCATTCGGGGGAAAACTAAGGAGGTACTGGGCAACGGAAAGAGGAAAAGGCAGGACGGAAACACGCAGCAGTTAAAGACTTGTAGGGGGGGGGGGGGAAAAGGGGGGGATGAATACTTTAGGAAATTCATTACAAACAAAAAAAAAGAAAGGGGAGAAACGAAGCCGAGAGGGGAGAAGAAGAGCGCACGGGGCCTTTAGATGGTGCGGCGAGTCAAAATAAGCATCAGAGTCACCATGATCGGTTCAGCGAGAGGGGGGGACGAAAAGCTTGCCTTGACTAATCCCGCCGGGAGAAAACAAAAAACGAACAAACCGGGAGATCAAAAAGAAAGGACCGGAAAGCGTACTGCGCCTGCGCTGTAGCGTAGAGCGGGGGAAGGAAGGCACCAGCTCTTGTCCGGATCTACTCACCTGGAAAAAAGAAGAGAAATCAAAAACACAACTATTGAGAATTAAACTAGAGAGAGGGTCATCGGTGAAGGAAGCCGAATCAATTTGGGGGGCTAGCGCCATCGTAAAAAAAAAAACTCAAAGGGAAAAAAAAGAAAAGAGAGGGGTGGCCTTCGGGATTGGCACGAGAGTAGGGATGGGGGGTAGTCTCGTGGAGGGCCATGAAGAAGGAAGAAGAAGAAAAGAAGAAGGGTGGATTGGAGACCGATGCTCCTATCCTCAGAAACAAAGAAAAAAAGCTCGATCTCGCGGAGGTGAAAAAAGGGGGGGGGTTTTAAATTGAGGGGGAAACACGTCGGAAGACAAGAAAGGACTTCCTTAGGGTTTTTGAAGAACTGAACGCAAGACGTGCCAGGGTCGCACTCCAGAAAGGCATGAACGACGGATAAAAAATGACGGGAATCATGGGGAACAAAAGACGGGTTGTCTATAGTCAGGTTTCGAGCGGAAGGAAGATAAAACCTTTGACGAAAAGGCGAAGTCGAAGAATAGCACGGGGATAAGGGTAAAAACGGAATGTCGGACGAAAAACCCGTCGTCACATAGACCGGAAGCCACGGGCAATAGACGATTTTTCATCGACAAAGAATGCGTACAAGAAGACGCAGGCAAACACATGGCTTGCAATCGTTAAAAGGAAAGAGGGAGCTCTCCCTTTCAATGGGAAAAGATCACGCGGCTAGCTTGCTTCCCAGTAGGAACACGGAGGAGAGGATCGTACTCGGGTTAGCAACCCTTCTGATAGTGAAGATGGGGGGGGAGATACCGAGATATCTTTCCTAAGGGAAAAGAAGAAGAGCCCAAACCATCTTCTTTGGGTTTAGGCGGACAAGAATGGGACGAATTCGCCGTGAGGTCGAACAATGAAAAAAAAAACCAAATTAGGTCCAAAATAAGAACGACTCACAAAAAATGAAATGAACACTTAGTTCGACACGGGGGATCTTCGGGAGAGCACAAGTAAAGCCAAAAGGTAGTATTCTGCTTGGGGGGGGGGGATTTCCGGTGAACGCCGAGAGAATGCAGAATGCGAGCATGCATAATCAAACATCGAACGCAACAGGGGAACATCCAACCGTCGAACTTTTGTGCAGGGCGCACCGGGGAAGGAAGGGGCAACTTGACAATGGAGGGAAGGGTGGGGGATGTTCATGAAGACAGAACCGATTAGGGTCCCCTCCTACGCAAAAAAAGTGAGTATTCACTAAGAAGAGAATCAACACGAGGAAAGAAAATCGGGGGGAGGGGGGTGCGGTAAGAAAAAAAAAGGTTGTCGCAAAGCGATAGGGCAGCGAGACAGGAAGAAGGGGCATAGTTTGTAATGATCGAAACGAACACACAAGGCCGCGCAAATACCCATCAGAAAAAGATTTGAAATCACGAGAAGCGAACACGGGAGGAGGTTGCCGGCGTTCTTCAAAAAGGGAAGGGGGAAGGGGTTATGCAGGCTGAATGTGGGGAAAGCGCGAAGTCTAATGAGAAGGTAATCGGATCAGGAGGAGGCTTGGGCGACGAATTAAAGGAGGGGAAGGGGGCGGACCTTGCGAAAACTCGATCAAGGCGGCCGGTTATTCGGGGCACGCGAAGCTCAGCGGGATGGGACAGTTCGGGACAATACACCTTCGTTGAAAGGGGGACGGAAAAAAACTATGTGCCCTTCTTAAACAAGACAAAGGGAGTGATCTGAAAATAGCTACCGAGAGGTACAAAAGATATCGTGCAGAGGGAAAAACACGGGATTGCCGTAACGTGCAAACAAAAAAAGTAGCCTTCATACTTCAAAAAAGGAGGAGGTCAAAAAAGCGGGGCAGGCTCAGTGGCAGGAATCCCCAGGAAAAAAAAAAGTTCAAGGTGGCTTGGTTGGGGGTTGCGGGGGAGGGAGAGCGAAACGCGCTGGGGCTCGTAAAGAAAGAAGGAACAGGAGGGGTGTCGGAGGCAGAGAAATAGCGGAGAGAAAAAACATCAGAAAACCCTACCGGCCCGTCCAAAGAAATAAGGTTGGGCGAGAGGACTCGAACGTTGAGATGGGTAGCTTTTACTTCTATCAAAGGGAGTCAGGGAAAATAGGATCACTGGAGTAATGTTTAATCGAGGTCAGACCACTACACAAGGGGAACAAGTTATGAGAATAAGCCTGAGGTCAAGCTCTCCAACTCAAGGGAGAATCGAAAAGTGGGGGGGTACATGAGTCTTTTCCTTCTGGGAACAAAATCGGGGGAAAAAGATAGACCCGTAGAGAAGGGAGGAAATGCAACTGGCATCAGGGTCTCCAGGGACTAAGTTTGTGAACAAAAGAAGGAAAAGCACAAAGTAGGTGAAAGGAGAAGACCCCCCAACACAAGGGAAACGACACATAGAGGATCAACAAATAGGAGAATCGGATTCGTCGGACGACTTGATTTCAGAAGCCGGGTGAAAAATGAGTCGGCAGATAAGAGTGTTAATGGTGGTGTCAGAATACGCGGCCTTGAGTGACCTTAGGATAATCCCGACGTGCCGCGGTGGTCGAAAACGGTGTCTGAAGTTCGATAACCCACGAGCGGTGCCCCGGAAAAACTGTCCTGGGGAGGAAAGCTCGGAAAAAGGTCTTTCCCCCGATTTCTACAAGGAATCAACTGGGGGGGAGCTCAGGGGGAAGTGGGTTGGGGGATCATAGGTCCGTTAAGAGAGGACTGTATTGGTCCTTCCAGGCAAATGTGGGGGGCGGGAATGATAAAACTTCAAGGGGGCATAATGCAAGAGGAAACACCATAGTAGAAAGGGCAAAGGATCGCGCGAAATACCATGACTGGAACGCAACCGGCTGGAGACACTCCAGAACGCGAAATCAATCAACAGAAACACTTCAGGGTGGGAGGGGCGAAGGATAGGATTTCGTTGAGAAGAAGCAGGCGCTGGAAAAAAAAAGAAAATGTTCGTCAGCTCTTTTGGCGTCGAAGTGGGGTCAACGAGCTGAAAGGCGACGAAAGGTCCGTAAGATTAGAACGACTCGGGGGCACAGAAGGCTAAAAGTCAAAATAAGATGACGGACCCCCCCCCTAAGAAGGAGATCAGGAAGAAAAAAAAGAAGTTTTGTAAAAAAGAGGGACGGGGAAAAAAAGGAAACCGGTCGCAAAAAGGGAACAAAGAAGAGGTCGACTCAGAAGGGGGGGGAGAGAGAAGAAACTCTGAAGAAAAAAAGTCAGGAGGGATGGACACTACGGCAAGAAAAGGACAGTTCGAATCAAAGTCTTAAAAAAGAGGGAGGCTCACTCTCTAGGGCAGAAAAAAAAAAAGATTGAACATTACAGTCGTTTGAGGAAAAGCGCAAAAACAACATTTGGGGGGGGAGCGTATCTCGGGACGGAAGAAAAACTAGACTTTCAATACGGGGGACTGAGATTTGGGGGAAAAAAAAACAAAATAAAAACACTTCTTGTAGGGGATTGCACTCAGAAGAGGACCGTTTCAAGACAAGTGGAAGCTGACTTGAAAAGAAAACAGGTTACAATCAACGCCTGGAAGGAACTCGAAGAAAAGGATGAGCGCGGGACGACGGCTGAGGGGGGCTCACATCCCTCGTGCCGGCGTGGGGGAGCACCGTATAACTTACGAAATGCAAATCCTGTCGTCAGGAAACAAGAACTGGACGTACACAGCTCCCCCTCGACAAGTGAGCGATCAGCCAACGGAAAGGGAGGAGGCCGGGCCTGTTTTTGGGAGGAACTACTCGAGAAAAATCTGGAGCGATATCCCCGACAAAAAGCAGGAAGATCGGAATGGAAAAAGAAAACGGCAGTTTAGCGGAAAAAAGGAAAAAAAAAGAAATCCAAAACGCCCACTTTGTGGAATAAAAAAAAAAAAAAGAAGAACAAAAAAAAGGAAACACGCGGGAAAGGATGACCAAAAACTGCTCACACTTCTAAGACTACCCGTGATAGGGAAAGAAAAAAGAAGAAGTATAAGGCAAAATAAAATTTCTCGAGTCAAAGGAGCGTCAAGAGAGGAGGAAAAGGGATCGTCTGTACCTCCGACGGCTCGGAGTGGGTTCACAGACGAATTGGGCGGTGCTAAATGGGGTAACGAAACGTGCAACCGACGAGAAAGAAAAACTGCAACAAAAGTTATCGAGAGGGAGAAAAGGGAAGATTGGGTCGCGGGGAAGAACAGAAAACGGGTCTTCGCGTGTTCGCCAGGGATACGAACAGAGACAGCATCGAAGGAACCAAAACCGCGCTTTTCTCCGGGAAAAGGGCGGGAAAGGAAAATGCGATTGCCAAAAAACAAAAAAAGCCCTAAAGTGGTGGAACGAAAGAAGTCAAGCAACGACGGTTGTTCGGCGTGGAGGAGCTAAAAGTTTGCGCATTTTCTCTAAGGGAGAGAAGCGGGAGGGGGCAGAAGAGGCAACCCCGAAACAAGCTGATCGTAAGCGTCAATACCGACCGTAAAAAAACACTCGCTTCATGGTAGGAACAAAGCATGGACTCTATCACAGAGGGGGTGGACTCTTCGTGAATCCAAAAGTGGGGCGAGAAAAGGACTTTGAGGGAGGGGGGGAATGAAACTCGAAAAAATCTATGGGAACGTTTACACAAGAGAAGGAAAGAACAGAGTAAACAAGTCGACGTTGTAAGGAATGGTGATGTTGCGATGTTTATGATGAAAATAGCGATTCTGCAAAAAGAATCCTATAACGGCGGCCTCATAAACAGTCGAAAAAAAAAGAATCAGACATACCGAACTCGTATTGCTAAGGGAGGAGAAACGAAGCGGGTCTCCCGAGTGATGGAAAGGATCAGAGGCGTGCGTGGTAGGATTATGGACAGCGTGTGAGCTTCGCCGCACCTCTCGAAGGAGGTAAAGGCAGGAACCGAAAAAGACCGACTAAGGGGGCTCTGTGAAGTACAGGAAAATAGGTCTAAAAGAAGAATCTAGAACTACAATTGCACTAGCGAGGGGAGGATCACATCAGGTACGGACCCAACTGAAGACGGCTCTACTTTGGAAAAGAGTCCAGGGCTAGGGGAAAGGGTAGCCGCGACTGCGTTTCAAGGAAGAGCCAACGGCGAGATGTCATCACGCGATTGGGTAATAAAGAAAAGGCAAAACGGCTGATTACTGGAGTGGTACCGACGTGTATGACCAAGGGAAAAGGCAAAAGTTATCAAAGTGAGATATCAGTGGGCAAACGGCGAGAAGCGGAAGAAGAGACTAGGGGGAAACTTACGCTCGAAAACTGATACGACGACAACCTCTCTCGGGGAGAAAAAAAGTAGTCCGTTTAAAAGTCGGAAAAAAAGGATTTGAAAAATAGTTCTACCTGCAAGGGCGCGGGGAAAAGCAGAGCATTTCACAAACGCGATTTGATTTAGCAGGGCCAAATGAAAAACAGAAGAGCAAGAAACTCGCTCGCTAAATAGAACACGGGTTCTTGAAAAAAGGGGATGGAGGAGATTCGGGGGGAGCATCTTGCGAAAGAAAACCGGAGGCACTCAAAAGTCGGCTTGAGTTATTTCAGGTCCTTTTCCAAGACAAAAAGAGGATAAAAAAAAGAACAACCTCGCTCTCGGGAACCGCAGAAAAAACAGAGAATGATCAGGGGAGGCTGAGGCAGAAATGCGGGCATGAAGAACACAACTCATTGTAGAAAGAAAGAAGCTCAAACACAAACGAGTATTGAGTAAAAGGGAAAGCGGGAGGGAAGACAAACCGGGACCTGTGGGAGTGGTGCGAATCAGAAGAAGGAGAACATATCCGGACGACCCTAGAGTTCTGACTGGAGAGTGGTTCATCGAATGTTGATTAGGTATTGGGGTATAGTCTGGGGCTTGAAAGGGAAAACGTAAATAAGAAGAAAAAGAAACTATCGGTTAATTTGATCCCGGCTCATCTCATAAGAAGACGAAGAAAAGGGACAGCCACCCAGTGCTCGATGACTACGATAGGTTTCGGTAAAGGTGAGGTTGGAATTAAGGTGAAGGAAAGAGGAAATATAGTAGGGGGGAAGGCTGGTTCCAAGGTTGCCGACATTAAAAAGGGAAATAAGGGACAACGAAAAAAAACTGAATTACGACGAAACGTGAAAGAATCAGGGGGGTTCAGCTAAACTTGGGTGGATATTACATTTCTGCGCGTCATATCAAGGGGAGAAACGCGTTCTCGGTCCGCGTGAGAGAAATAGATCAGAGGGAGAAGGGCCTGAGGGGAGGGTGGCATAAAACGAGGAAAGGAATGGAACGCCGAAAGTGTGCCGATCTATTTTGTGAGTAAAAGGAAGGGGAGGGAAAAGAGAGCCGTGCGTCAACAGAGATATAAGTGCAGGACGCGGGGATCCCTTAACTGGCGAGAACGCGGAGGGACGTGAGAAAAAAAAACAAAGACCAAAGAAAGTTGAGTACTTATCGGAGTCGGAGGAAGAAGGTCAAAGGAAAGGGGGGGGATCTCCGGACGTGGGCGAAACGTTTAAAGACCACCCCGTAAAAAACTTTGGGAATGTCTGCCAAATTGAAGAAGGAAAAGGAACGACCCATGACACGCTTTCGGGAAAAAAAAACGTCACTCGGATGAGCCGTCAGCACTGAGGCGAACAGAATTCGGGGAGCGAAGAAGGCTCCATAAAAACGAGTGATGGGAAATTGGTGTCGGGCAGTTTCCAGGCCCAGAGCGGGGGTGTGGAAGAGGAAAAGGAAGAATCACAATCGACATCCACCTTGGACATACGTCGAACGGGGAAGGGGGATTTTTCTCAAATGGAGAATGGGTCCACGTGACATGTTAGGGGGGAATGTAGAGGGTAGGAAAGAAATCACCTGATGGGTTTCCCGGACAAAAAGCGGGGGAAAAAAAGGAAAGAAAAAAAGCGATTTTAGAACTGCCATGAGAGAGGTTGAAAGAACCGCCTGAAGACCAGACAGAGCTCTGGGAAAGGGGACACGAAGCAGCGTGGAAGGAAATAGATCCACGCTCAAGAAAAAATTCAGAACAATGGAAAAAAAAATACACAAGAATGGCAATCTCCCTCAAATAACACGGCGGGGGGGGGAGGGGAATTCGTCAGAAACCTGGAGGGGGGGCTAACGGCGGTTAGGAAATGAAGGGTGCAGAGAGGTTTCCAAGAAAGAGAGACTACAATCGGGGGGGAAGAGAATCACGCCGGCTTGGGGGCAAAGTCTGAAGTGAGGAAACTTGACTAGTAAGAAGCGAAAAAAAAAAAAAAATCGGACTTTTGAGTGAGTACCTCGGAAAGACAGCATCGGGGCAAAGTACAGGGAATCGACAAAGAAGGTCAGGTCAAACATTTGCGGCTCGAGGGTGAACCCGTCGTAAAAAAAGAGCATATAAAAAAAAGCGAACCAGCCGGGTCGAGAGTTTAAGAAAACTAGAATGGGGAGAATTCAAAAACTTTCCGGCGAAACGGGGAGCGGAAGGGGAAGGGATAGTGCCGGATCCCGTGCGAGTCCGGACCGAGGGGACGGGCGCAAGGTGAGCCTACAAAATAACGTCAACGGGGGGTACAATCCGGGTGCTGGTTGGGTGGCTTGACGTGGGAAAAGAGCAAAACCCCCGGCTCTTCATCCCAGCGCAGAGAGGGGGGGGACAACGTTCTCGCCGCAAGAAAGGATAAAGAAAAAAAACATACGCCAAAAACCAAGACCCGACAAGAAGGAAGAATAAGAGAAGGAAAAGGTTGGCGTGCGCACTCGAAACCTAAAGGGTACTGAGGAAGAAAAAAAATGGATCTGGAAGAAACTGAACTGCAAAGGTCATCGCGGTGAACACGTCTCAAACACTACCCGAAAGAAGAGTATTAACTAGAGAGGAAAAAGAGCCTACTGCTAATACTCCCCGAGGGGGGTAAAATGGAGGGGGTTTCTGATGGATACAAAGGGAAGGGAATAAACAAGGAGAAAAAAGACTAAGGAAATAGGAACGAATGTCTCATGGTCTCTAGGGGAAAAGAAAAATTGGGAAACTTCAGGGACCCCGGGGACGGGTCTCGGAACAAAAGGGAACGAAAAAGGACGCAACAAGTTAGAAGGCGCTTCGTCGAAAACGACGCCTTAATTCAAAGGGAGGGAATGCAGAGGGATTAAAAAAAAGCAGAAGAGAAAGAATGTGAAAAAAGTTCGGAAATAGTCATGGATTTGAAAAAGAATACTGTGACCGGGGTAGAAGAAGGGGGGGGTGGTTACCTGATAGGCGACCCAATAAAAAGAGGGGCAAGAAGGACTCGAAATGGGGACGAGGTTTGGTACCAACAGAGAGGAAAGGAAAAACAAAACTTCCCGTTTATCGCGTCAAAAAACGGGTGGGGAAGTCAGGTAGAAGTCAGAGAGGATGTTGCACCGGACAGCCGCAGGTTTTTGACTAAGAGGAGAAACCTCGTCAAAGTCTAAGTAAAAGAGTTACAAACCTAGAAAACGTGCAAGAGCTAAAGGGAAAAGGGGGGGAAGGAAATCTCAAAAATGCGAGACCACGACCGCACTCGAGCGTCAAAACAAAAAAAGCGCTAGTCGTTTAGATGAGAGACCGGAGAGGGACAGAGGAAACAAGTCTTTCTCCGGGGGGGCAGGGTCTGCCTATGTGTGTCAAACCTTAATTCAGACTGAGGCGGAATGGAAATCCGAGGAAAAAAAACGGGAGTACTAGGAAATCCAGAACGCTAAGAAAGGGGACGCTAACTATGACGGAAATCAAAAAGGAACCGAAGGGAAAGCGAGCAAAAAACAAGGAGTTGGGGTACCTGACGATCTTGGTACAAACGAAGGAAGGGACGATATCGTACAAGGAGAGAACTCTGAAACTAGAAAGGGGGTAGGAGAAAGAACAAACCGTCGTCAAGAAAACACAGAGTCAAGGGGGGGGGGAGGGGGGCTTCATCCTCCGGAAAAGGGAGGGGAAAAAAGGGGGCGAATCAAAAGATCTAACCAAGTCTGAATTCGATTCCGTCAAACGGGCCAGGCTGCAAAAGAAAGGAGGGAGTCCTATCTGACGTCTCCATTGTGTCAAAGACTTTTTAAAATGCAAGGGGGGGAAGGGGAGAATGCCTATAGGGTCAATACGGGGGAAAAGAAGGTAACGGTCTAAAAAAATATTCCTTTAGTGGGCATTGTCAAATCAAGGAAAGAGAAGGATAAGGGGGGGGAAATCTGACTTTGAGGCCTAAACCAACAACGAAGAAAGAACAACGCCAGGA
>Ga0179591_1252566_pt1 | contig 12059 bp, 11 predicted proteins | sample CZOMad2_1_08_16f_FD_182891 | JGI IMG/M metagenome (GOLD analysis project Ga0179591, IMG submission 182891) | Vadose zone soil fungal communities from Angelo Coast Range Reserve, California, USA - CZOMad2_1_08_16fungal (PacBio error correction) | ecosystem: Environmental > Terrestrial > Soil >...
AGCATTCTAACCAGACGGTCTCGAGATATGTAGGGGAGGAGGGAATCGGACTCGGATTCTTACATATAACCCTGTGCGGACAGGGTTGAAAAAGACAGGAGAAAAGTTGGATACTCTTAATAACGACTCACTATCGTGACTTTCGAGGGACGAAGCTAAAAAGATGGGATCTAACCGTAACTTAAATAATGTGACGAAAGACGAGCAGCCAAAATATCTCAAGTATTGTTGTTGCCTCTGGGACGATTCTGTCGGTTGGCGGTCCAGGAGGCCTGGTATCCAAACGTCGAAAAAACGAAGCGGAATGACCTTAGGGGAGACCATTTCCGTCTAGGTTCGTCTAAAGATGGGTCAGGGGAGGATTGGAAGAAGAGGGGGAGTCTGCATTGGGGTTGCAATAGAAATCTATCCGAGAGGGCCGCGAGCAATTCGGGTGCTTCTCATCAGCCTGGGGTGCCCTGGGAGACAGATCTAAAGGGCGACGTATCGCTACTAAGGAACATACTTGCAGAGACGAACTCGACAGCGTGCATCGCTTTCAGCAAAATGCGGACGGGAAGCGTAAAAAAGAAGGCTGTCTCCACCAGTTGCAAATCGTTTCAGGTCTTAGAAGGGGAAAGTAAAATTACCGGATACGGAATGGTCAGAAAAAATGAGGAATGAATTGAAAGTTTCGTTGGTGGCGGGGGACGGCTTGAAGCATACTAAAGGCAGTGGGGGGAGATTTATCCGAGTTAAGGCCGGTGCGGATGCTGGGGAAAAGACAGAAAAGCCGCTGCAGCCGTATGGAATAGGTGAAACACGAAAGCTTTACGGGTCTGGGGGAGGCAGGAGAACACTGAAGCCAAAATCGGAGCTCGAAAAAAATAAAGGCTGACGTATGGGACTGAAGAAGAAAAAGTAAGGATTTTATACCAAAACAAAAGATGGAGCAAAACAGTCAGTCCTTCGACCACTGCGACGGAAAGAACAAACGGTAACCCGTGAACCCTCAAAACAACTCGTGAAGGGGAAAGGAGAGGCCCCCATAACCCTCGAGTCAACCAGCGCAAGGGGAGGGGCCCATACACATCAGAGGGTGGATCTACGAGGGGGGTTCAAAAACTATAACGGACTTATAGGCGGGGTCGATCACCTGGACGGCTAAAAGGTAGGTCCCTTCAAACTTTTTCAGGGAAGGGAACAGAAAACTGTGGTTAACAAGACGTGCCACGACTCGGAAGAGGTCGCAGAGGAAATGATCAAATGCGTGATCAAAAAAGTACAAGGGGGTGTGGGTTTGTTGTGGTTAGGGTGGTTCAAAGCCTTCTATCGGCTGTAAAGTGCGCAAAGGGGAAAAGGGTCAAAAAATAAAGTACCTGGGGAAAGGCTCAAACTTGGCGAGAACTGGGGGGTGTCAAGTGAAGTCATCTACTAATCAGTTTTCGTCTTCCGACGGTGCTTTTTGGGCAAGGACAAATCGTAATTCTTCAGAGGGAGTCTTCAAAAACAGGAGAAGGAGTCAAAAAAGGGAGCGACGCAGCAGAAGATCTAACAGTTTCTATAGCGATGCTGGGGGGGGGGGGGGGGGGGGGGGGGTGGGGGGGGGGGGGGGGGGGGGGGGGGGGGGGGGTGGGGGGGGGGGGGGGGGGGGGGGGGGGGGGGGGGGGGGGGTGGGGGGGGGGGGTGTTTTTTTTTGAGCATCGGCCAAATGCTGGCTGGGGGGTTTTTTCGTTTATCTTTTTCTCCGAGGAACGTCACATACTCAAAACTCCGCACATTCCGGGCTGAGTACTGCATTCTGAAATGTATTGTACTGTAATCCTCTCATCGCAGCTGGGCAGTTCGCAGGGATAATGCGTCTCTGAAAAGCGGGGAAAGCCTAGACGCCACCTCGACCAAAGGGGGGGCGGGGATTTGCGTTGGTTTGGTCTCAAGTCGGCGGGAGAGGACTGCTTGAGACTCGGCCAAGTCTCGCCTTGTTTCAGTGAAGAGAGGCTGATTAAAGTGGAGGAAAAAAAGACAATGGCGGAATGAAAACCAGAAGGAGGGACGGTTTTGCCAACAGCTGCTCGAATTTTCCGGAGGGACGAGTGCGTTGCACAAACAATGGTAACCCTCGGAAAAAATCGACGGTCTACGAGTGGAAGGGAGGTGACTTAGATACAAAGGAAGAAATTGTAAAAAAGGGAAGTAATGAAGATTCACCGTCGCAGTTATTTGGAGACGGGAGGTACGATGCTGCGTCAGCTGTCAGGAAGAAGTTAAAAAAAACAGAAAGTTGACGAAAACATAAAAACGTAGAGTGAGATGGTCGGAGGTGGTGGTTTTCCATGGGAAGTGACCGTTTTAAGAGGGAAGACGACTTGAAGAGGGGCCCTCCTGTTATTGGGGTTTTTACATCCCAGAAAGAGAAGCAGAAAGATGTGGGGCAACCTAGACTTGGCTGGAATAAACATCGGAAGTAGGGCTCAAGACCAAGAGAGGGTCTCGCACCACGCTGGGATGATTTGGAAGCGTCTAAGGGAAGCGATTTCGCAGGGGAGGAAGGAGCAAAGGGCCAGACAGGCGGGATAAGGGTACGATGATGGCATACTTTTCGACTCTGTAGGGGAAGGGCATGAGGCCCGTCGGGATAAAGAAGAATTTTCTTGGAAAGTCTCCCTGACTTGGCTGGGGGGGGGGGACCACGTCGTGAAGTTGGGGCAGCCAAAGTGTCATTTCACCTAAGGGCCTGGGAAAAGGAAAGCACTCCTGAGTTTGAAGTGCGCGCAAGAATAAACTTCCCTCTAGGTAGGGATGAAGAAAAAAATGGCGCCTGTGGGGGCATCTCATTGGTCCTGAAACAAGCAGAAAAAAATAAGACTGGGTATAAAAATTTGGGGTTTTGCAAAAAAACGTGCCGAGGCAGAACCGTACCCTCGTTCTATTACCTTGGGGACTCTCGGCGAGAGGAAGCAGAAAGGGGGAAGGGGAAGACGATAATTAGCGGTTTGGCTGGAATGAGAGGGAACGCCGTGAAACTTATAAGAGGCCGCAGAGAAGACGAAAAGAAAACTGGGCAAGGCCTAGGGGGATATTGAAAAAAACACTACAAAAAAACAGTTTTGTTCGGCAAGGGGAAGGAAAAAGTTAGGTCGGTGGCGACTCAACTTCAGCCGAAACGGGAGAAAAAAGGAAAGTCCAGAGGGTAAGGTGGGGAAGTTCGTTGTGGTTCAGAGCGGGAGACAACTCTTCCGATCCTGGAATTGCCGTACATTCTCAGGAGGGGTCAGTCCAGGATATGGGGGAGCGATAGGAGCTGGAGTCCGAGTACTAGACCGGGCGAAAGAAAAGAGTTTAGTGCCAACGGGTCTCTACAGTGGGAGGGTCTAAGATGGGAAAAGGGAAGACCTTCTCTACTCGGACGCATGCAGAAGTAAAATCAAGCTCAGCGCCGAGCGTCATTCGCAAATGGCCCATCATTCAGCTTTTTCAAGGCATGGCTCGAAAAGAACTCCAGAGTATTCTCGGGGGACGAGATCTTGACTTCGAATGGTCCCCCTCGGTCATACCCGGACTTGAAGAAGGCGAAGAAAGACCGGCTTACGCCGCTAACAAAAAAAAAAAAAAAAAAGAGAAAAAAAAAACCTTTATGAGGGAACGAAGGCCGCCTGAGAGAGAAGGGAGGGAAGTGGGAGCAACTACTTCCGAGAGGAGAGTTCATTCGTCAGGGGCGAAGTTCGGGGCGACGAAATTTGGACGTCAAGGTTTCCTCTCAGGTACTACTACAACTTAAAGGCAGAAGCGCTTAACGCGGCGAGACTGCAATTGGAAGATGCGTACTGTTTCCAACTTTCACCATAATGGGGGGGGGGGTAGAAAAGGAGTAGAGCTGAGGAATACTATTGCTACTGAACCAATAAGGGAAATCAACACAACGGGGAAGGAAAGATAAATAATAGGGGGTGTATCCAGTCTCAGACCAAAATAAACCAGGTGCGGACACCAATTTGGAATGGGCTGGTGGAAGAAAGGACAGAAACGGATTTACCGTCCGGGCTCTAAAGAGGGGGAGGGCTAAAGTACCATGGAGCAGAGGGAGGTAGTAAAATTATAAGCAAGAAAAACGGGCTCCACCGGAAGGCATGGAGCATGAAATGTTGAGGAGGACAAACAAATAGCGAATTGCGCCTTCGTCAGAAGTCACTTTTGTAGGCGGAGGGCGGAAGAAGGGTGAAGGTAAGTAGACTTAAAGTCTCTTGGGAGCGGGGAATTCGAAGGGAACGAGATTTTTGAACGAGAATAACGGTGGCTGAGGACGTGGTGTCGACGAGCATCCATTGAAAATCTCATATGGATTATTGCTCTATGAAAAAAGACCTATGGTAGCATTTCGAGGATCTTTAACCATGGCTGGAGCATGAAAAAGGAGGGTAGGGGAAATTGCATCGAAAAAATCCAATGGACAGAGGGGGGGGAAGAAGGCCCACCTACTTTTTCGGAAGGAGATGTAGAAATTGAGAACAGAGTCTATCTGACTTCAACACTAATCCTGGACAAAAAAGGCCTGGACGGGGAGGAAAAAAAAGTCACCTTACCTGTGAAAAGGTGGGAACAAGCCACAAACTTAACTTGCCAACTGCACTTTCTCCGGCCAAGGGGGAGAAGCTGGGGCTGAGACTTGGGCGCCCCATTGGGGGGGTTTCAGTCAACGTGCAGAGAAAAAAAAAACGGGGGGGTTGAGTAATCGAAGCTCTGAAACCCAAGGTTAGGCGCGGACAAGTCTTGCGCTCAAGTATAAGTTGAGTCCTGAGGCTTCCACGGAAGAAAACACAAATTCACAAAGCTCAGGGGTCGTTAATGGGGGAATCCAACAGGAGTGAAAAACTAAATCGGGGAAACACGGGGAAAGGGGAGGGAAAAGGCGCGAAGCGTTGGCCAAATTACGGACCTACGAACCAGTTTCAAAGTGAGGGGGAGGGCAAGGGAGGACATAAGAAGAGGAGAAGAAAAACTCTTTTACTAGGTCTCGCATGCGTCCGGTTTGCATCTCAACGAACGAGCGGAATTGACTAGAAATTAACTACAGGAGTACGGGGGAAACTGGCTATCAATTTCTTGTACGAAGATGAGGGGGGTTAATCATTACAAAGTGACCTAATAGGACAAAATAAAAGCCCCAAAGAAAAGCCATTTCAGGCGGGTCCAACAACAGAAGGAAGTGGAAAAGGGAAGGAGGCCATTCACCAAATACGTTCGGAACAAAAGGTATAAGGCCATCACTCCGTTCCTATCGGGAAAAGAACATGGAAATGCAGGAAATCCCTAGCAGAAAAATAAATCGAGATGCGACGTAAAGATTTGTCCTAGGTATCACCACAGGAGGAAAATGGGTCGTCTCCTGGGGTGGGCGGAGGTATTCCACAAGGCCGTCGGAAGGAAAAGGGGGGGTCTAACCACACTGACCATTGCAGGTTGAGAAGTGGGAAATGTAAGACCCCGGTCTACAACAGTGTCTGTCTGATTGGGCGCGGTAACCACTCATTTACATCCAAGAAAAATGAGAAGAAGAGAGGAACGACAACTTGTCGTTTTCCCAAGGGTTGGGAAAAAAGAACTTAGGGGGTAATACAGAGAACGCGATGGCCGAAGACAATTGAAAGAACGTCAGGGAGCAAGGGACTCTTCATTACTTAGAAGGGGGTGTTGTAGACAATGCGGAGGTAGAAGGGTGGCTGCAAAGAAAGATCCCTAAACGCTCATCCGTCGATTTTAGGGGAGTGGGAAAGAGGAAACTAATTGGGGTCACTAGGTCGACCAGCGTATTCACACTCAGGTACTCTTTCAATGAGAGAGACATGGGTTAACCAAGGACCCCGGGGGGCATAAGCACTTTCATGCACCGAAAAGGGGAGAGGAGACACAACGGAAGCAGATGATAGTAACGGAAACCATGAAAATCGTAAAAATGGTCGAAGAAAGCAGACTCTTGGAAAGAAAAGAAGTGAGCAAGAAACCACGACATCGGGCAATTCCTCAACCCCTGGGTTAGGGAAGGCGAACAGGCTTCTTTTCTTTGTCATAAAGCGGGACTTCCCAGGTCAAGCTTACCAAGGGACGCGAACAAAAAAGAGGATTCAAATTAACGAGACCAGGACTTACAGAGCACGTCAAGGGATGGGAAAAAAGGATAATGAGATGAAAAAAGTCGAAAAAAATCTACCACGAAAAACTAAACAAGAAAGTCACGGAGTGCAAACACGAACCTGGTCAGTAAGAGCTCAAGTTAAAATGAGCTATGAGGGGGTCGCTCCAGGGACCGCGGCATTCTGTTCTTCAGAGGGGAAGAGCGGAGAACATTTTTCCTAGGTTGCGCATGCAAAAGCAAATTTAGGAAAAATAGGGTGTAATACGATCGAACTTGCCTACCCGCTTTAAAGGAGCCTTTGACAGGTAGAGAGTTGAGCCGTATAATAGGGGGCAAAGACCTGCTATCTCTTGAGAACTTAATACAGGGTTGTCGCGGTAAGGCGGGGAACAAGCCATTTCGAGATTGCTCTGATGGTCTCTTCGCAAGGGAGGGGAACGAAAGGAAGTGGGGGTAGACCAGAGGTCCTATCAGTAACTGAAAATGGAAAAGGGCAGGACACCTATCACCTCTAACTGACTTCATATGATCGACCGCCTATAAAGGGGGGAAGGGAGTCAAAGGAGTGTTACCAAAAAAGGAATCAGTAACATCGAGTGCTGATTAGGAAAAAACTCGCGTCTAACGGCCCTGCGCGGGCTGGAAGCCGAGGGTGTACGAGAGAGTGTGACGCGAACTGGCAACTGCACGCGTGGAAGGGGGGAAAAAGGAAATTGTGGGTTGGGGTCGGTGGGAAGGAATTCTGTTGGATGACTTGGGGTTCGCGACCAAGAGGGGGAAGTCCTTATAAATGTCCGTATAAATCCCCTTGAGGAAGGGAAATCAATACGAAGCCTTTAAGCAGTGGTTCGAGGTGGGTAACAACTAGTTAGCACTGGATCCAGAATCACTTAATACTGCGTTTGGGAGCGATAAGGGATGAAGAGGCGGTCAGTGAACCAGTTGCCTTTGACAATCCTCCGCCGTACGAAAGGACTAACAAAACTCAAAAACTGATGATGACGCACGAAAGGTCAAAGAAAAAAAACAAGAAAAAGAGAGTCGCTCCATTCCTTGCCGAGTTCCTGGGGTTAAAACTAACGTAGACGGGAGGTAAGTTGGCGGAATACCTTAACTTGAAAAAAATCTGTCGTACACAGGAGATGTTTATAACACGAGGGGACGAGAGTCCTTGAGACGACTTTGCTGCGGAAAGGGGTGCGCCTGCTGTATGGCGAATTACAATCCAATAGGGCGAGAACACGAAATGATCTATGAGCCGGGACCATTCGAGGAAAAAAAAGATGGAGAAGACCCGTTAAAAAGAGAGGCGTGTTACGCGTGATGGGAGGGGGTAAAGGACTGGGAACGACTCTGAAGCAAGAAATTCCTTCGCTCCTTCCGAAGACGAAGGCGATCTCCCAATACCAATCGAACGACGGAATGTGCTGAGCTCAAGAAGCAAAAAGGGATTCAATCTACAATAGAGAGAGAACGTTTAAAGGGGGACCAGAAGGAGAGATGAGTAAATCTAACATAATAAAAACCAGCGCAAAAAAACTTTCGCGCGTCATACGTCTGAGGGAAGGAAAAAAAAAGGTCAACTGGTGGGATTTCCGTTAAACCGGAAAAAGGGAGAATGGAGAGGGGACGATTCGCAGTAAGATTAGGGCAAGGGTCCACGGGGGATCGTTCTCAGAGACGCATGATCAGAAAATGGGGAATACCCTGTTAAAAAGGGAGACGGGCACGGGGGGAGGTCCTTTCGAAAGCAGACGCGTACGAATAACTAAGCGCCATAGCTGGAACGAAAATACTCGGGTTCAGAAGTCAGGAAAGGAAAGAACCGAAAATCAAGAACAACAAAAAGGGATGATAATCCAGGATCGTCGTGAGATGGTAATCAGGTAAGTTGGGGACACATCGGAGGATGATTTATTCTTTAGCGCGCAGCGAACGTATGGAAGTCAGGACTCATAAAGTTGCAATCATGGGAACCAGGGTTGAACCAGTTTGATCAAGCAGGGTACTTTGCGCAAAGGAATCGGGAATAACGCTGGTACTATTCCCCATTGAGGCTAAGAGGTACGACGAGGCTAAGAAAGGAAAGAAGTGACGGAACAGAGGGATCATGACTATCATCCACCACATGTCTGGAGTCGGGGGTGAGATTAAGTGCGTTTTCGAAAACAGACGACGCCTGGTGGAACCGTGACAAACCTCGAGCAAAGGGATAAAATGGCGTCTCGAGCACATAACGGAATGTCATTGATGGGGAGGGGGCGTCGCTAATCGCGGAGGAGGACGAAAAGGGGGTTTCTAGGCGGGCAAATTGGTCAGAGGAGTTTCCTATCCATCGTAACATCCAGAATCTAGGTCGGGCAGCTGCGGAAAATTAGTCGAAGCTCCTTTCCTAGAAAGCGGAAAAGGGGAAGAAGAGAGAAAGATAAGATGGTGAGAGTGGAGGACCTCTGGGCTCCCTAGATCGCTTCCCGAGTCCCAAGCACGAATTGCGCTCTGGGAGGGAGAAAGCTCCTGCCTTGTTCAAGACTTTGTCAGTCCGGTCGGGATAAAAAGGATTACCGTGAAGAGGTTTTGCAAGGAAACCACCACTTTCATTTTGAAACTAGTTAGGGGGGGGGGGGGGGTAATAGGGGACTTCGGGTGCAAAAAAAGCCTTATCTTAATAGGGAATGTGAAAAAAAAGGGGGGTTCAGGAATTGCTGACTGCGGTGGAGCTAAGAAAAAAGGGGGGGGGCATCTACAGAAGAGGGTCAATTCTCTCATCTGGCAAACACCGAGGACCTTCAAAAGTGAAGGGATGATAATTCACCCTTGCCGAAAATCACCAATCGGAAACGGTCGGGAAGTCTTAAGGGAAAAGGTTATGGAAAGAAACTTCATAGCCATATTAAGGATTTGAGGGTTAATTTCAGTGAGACCACCGCGCCGACGTAAATTTCAAAGAACCCTAAAAAAACGGAACAATGAAGGGCCGGTCGAGTCCCCTAGTAAAAAACCCGAGGCTCAAGAGGAAGGAAGTTAGAGCGCGATCTGCCAATCAGCAAGAAAGGGTGAAAAAAGAATTCGGGCGATCACAGTTTGGAACGTTCTATACGTCTACAGTTACGGGAGAGGGACGCAGCACGGGGTGACAAGGGTAATAACGTTTGTGGGGACCATAAAGTCCGTTAGGAAAAACTTGGAAAGAACTCTTTCATCGGAGAAATGTAGGAGTGGGGGGAAAGTAAGGAAAAATACTTTGGAAAGTCCCCACTAGATCGCGTTACATTGCGACTAAGGGGCAAAGATATACAGAGGAAACGGGGAAAAAAGAGTAAATAGCCTTTGCGGAAGTGGTATGCACAAAGATGAGTCATGAATAAAGTATGGGGGGAAAAGAACTTGTTTCTTTTAGTGGAATTCTCAAACTAGGAAATGATTGGGAGAAAAATGCAAGCTCTACAGCCCAGAAAGCAAAATTATCAGGAAGCGGCGCAGAGAGGATCATGGTCTAACGGAGAAAGACGGGCTTTGTCCTTTTGAAAATAGAACGCTCCGGAGAGTGGGTATGTCTTGTTGGGCGCCGACTTAAAGAAAAGATATAAACACATAGATGCTGGAGAATTGTGGGTACCACCGGTCTCGGTTATTTGGTTAATCACTCTTTGTCTCGAAAAACATCAGGGGGGGCAGATGGACCAAGGAGAATCTCAATCGTGCCGAGTGAAAAAACGGGCGAACGAACGCAATAAAGAAAATAAAAAAGTATGTGGTTGCTGTTTGATATTCCGTTGTTGAAAAACTCAATGGGGGTGGAAGTCTTCTTCCTACGACGCATGTCAGGAGAATGGTGGAAGTTCAGGAAGGGAGTAAGGAATAGAGACAAAGGGTCTATGGGGAGGAAAGGGAGTGGACAAATGTTTGTGAAACCCAAAGAGGCAGAGAGAGGAGGGGGAAAGACGTTGAAAAAAAGTTAATCCTAGGGCAAAAATTCTTGCCACTTAGGGAAGAGGTGGGGGAAACGAGCGGTAAGGAAGAAATGAGGGGGGGGTCGGAATACCAAACCTAAAAATAAATGTGTGGGCGTAATTAAAAAAAGTCCCTTGCGAAAGCAGAAAGGTGATGTCTCCGAATGGGCAGGAAATCTACGCGAAGTCTTAACTGGGGAGGGAAAAAGATATTGAACTCTCCCCCTTATTGTGAGGGTATTGAGAAGGGCGGCTTTCATTAGACGAAAGTTTCTGAAAACATAAGACAACGAAAATGGGGCTGGCGCAGATATTTAAAACATTCCCTAGACACAGACCCATGCCAGGGGATAAAGGCGAAACAACACTGACCCGACTGGCCTGAATGGTAAAATTTACAAAATTGACTTCTCTCGACCAGGAAAAGCAGGGGGGGGGACGTACAGAAGATATTTCTGGCGAAGCGGCAGCCTAGAGTTCGGCAAGTGTGATTCGAACTCAGAATGAAGATGTTATGATGGCTTCTAGTCGGATAGGTATGTTAGTCGGCGTTGTGGCAAGGGTGTGCTGGGGGGGGAGGGTGCGGGGCACGAGGGTAGGGGAGTCCGAATTGTCTATTTAAGAATATCCGGGAAGAGGCCATATACGTGCGTTGTGTAAAAGGGTGGGTTTGGGTGAGTCTCCGGATACCGTAATGCCGCAATCTTTCTTATTCCCAGACTGGGGAGGACAGTCATACAGAAGGCAAGCTACTCATTGGGGTGCCTGGGCTCTCAAGCCTAGCAGGCCATTCAGATAGTCTTTCGCTCCAAGTGGCCGCCGGGAGAACGAGTAAAAGGTCTCTTCTGTCCAAAGGTCCTCTAAAGAGGACTCCAAGACAGAAAAAAGTTTCTAAAAGTTGGGGGGGGGGGGGCAAACCATTTTTTCAAGGAAAGCCTTCCGACTACAATAACCATAGGTGGACTTGAAACTACTGCGTCGAGAACCGAATGGGAGAGAAATTTACAACTATCAATCTCTGGTGTGTTGGTGTTGGGCAGTTGAGGGGGACATAGTCGAAAGCCGTGGGAAAAATCGAGCGTCTCATCCGTGACGAAAAGGCGAAAGGGGGCAGGCAAAAGGGGGGGTCTGAGATTTCACAAAAAGGGTTGGTGATTCTAGGGAGGGAACCTGTCTTCTTGAGCCAAAGGGATTCAGCGCTCAGGAATCCAAGGGAGAAGTCAAGGGTATGGAAGTTCCATTTTTTTTTTGGTGGGTTGGGGTGGTGGGCTGGGTCTGTCAGGGGACTGTCACTCTGTCCAGGGGTCTCTGTTTGTAATCTGTTTAAGACATTATGCAAATAAGTGTTATGAGTTTGGGAGCAAGTGCGATGAGGAGTCAGGGAAAAAAGGTCTTGCCAGGTCTAAAGTAAGGGTAAGAATTGGGTAGGTGAAACCAGGTTTACTCAGTGGGGCTAAGAGGGGAAAGGGGAATACTCGGAGGACAAAAAGTTTAGGAAGTCAATCCAGGGAGGACACCTCAACGCAGGGCCTAGGTCTCAGGAGGAACGTCGTCCAATACCAGCCATAGGACAGTTAAGGATGAGGGAGTCCACTCCCGGCCCCCCAAAACTATTGAAGGACTCGTTGTCAAGCCTCGGGAAATGTAGAAAAAGCTCTCTTGAAAAATACTTTAGGAGACGAATAGACTAAAGCAAGACGAATAAATCGGACTAGACGGACATCCAGTGGAACTTCTCCGAAGGCCAGAAAGGAGAGGCGCCTTTTCTTAGTGTAAGAGAACCATGTAGGTCTCGATGAAGTCCGTGTAAAAAAGTCGCTTGTAAAGTTTGGTTTCCCCTTCAAGGGGAATTTAAAAAAGGGGAAGCAGTAAAGAAACTCCCGATCACAATCGTCGGAAGAGAGCGTACATTTTCCAAAGCCCTTCACCATATTTGGGTAGAACCTAACTTATCGCGGCGCATACTACTGGGGACGATCAAAATTCTATATCCCCCCTAT
>Ga0179591_1342850_pt1 | contig 12059 bp, 19 predicted proteins | sample CZOMad2_1_08_16f_FD_182891 | JGI IMG/M metagenome (GOLD analysis project Ga0179591, IMG submission 182891) | Vadose zone soil fungal communities from Angelo Coast Range Reserve, California, USA - CZOMad2_1_08_16fungal (PacBio error correction) | ecosystem: Environmental > Terrestrial > Soil >...
TCAGGGCGAAAGGAGGGAGATCAGATTATGTGAGAGTCTATTCCAACTGTAGCAAAGGCGAGGAAAGGCGTGAGAAACAAAGAGAAAAATGACGCACGGGCAGTCGAACATGTGGGGAGCCGAGCCAAGGCTGGGAGCCCGTCTTTTTGGGAAAAACATAGGGGAGACCGGGTAGGGACGCAACTCTTTTTGGAATCAATTTGGCAAAGAAGGAAAAGTGAAAAGGGGATTTCATGTCGAAGGGGAAGTTAGGGGGCGACAGCGTTATCTACTGGGAAAAGGTAGGAATGGGAGAGAACCAATCATCTTAGACAGCGACTGGGCACCGACGTCTTCACGGCGGTGATTCAAAGAAAAATGCAGTGAGAAACAACTCGTGGCGAAGAAGAACGTCAGAGGAGGTTAAGAGTGGGTTGTCAGGTTAACTCCAAGGGATCCCAAATATTTTGGGATAGTCCCGCAGAAAAAATAAGGGACTGTTCTACAAAGATGGGGTAACCATCACAGACGCTCTGTACAGGGACGAAAGTAACATTAAGCGGTAAGGGAGACAGAGATCGCCAGAACCTTCTATCGTGTTTGAGAGAAAATCTTTCATAAAAATGGGAGGCCCTGCTTCCAGGATGAGATCTCTTGACATCACGGAAAGGGTCACTTTCATCGGAAAGGAAAAAAAAAAGAAGAGGAGCTTGTCTTTTTTGATTATAATTTGGGATCACTAGAATAGGGGTGGAAAAAAAAGGATTAAGCGAGGAAAAAAAAGCAGAAGGGGAAAGGAAACTTTTGATTGGGCAAGGAAGAGATTATCTTGCAACTGAAAAAGCGAAAGCACAGAGGGTGGAGTGGGTGCGCAAACACACCATGCGATTGGGGGTAAGATATCGCACGCTAAAAAGCAAAAGGTGGGGGGAAGGCTGACCTTGTAGAGGCTCAGGGAAAAATAGGGATCTAAATGAAGGTGGAAAAAACTAACATTCCTTTTAGACCTGGCAGGGCAACGATCCATCTTCGAAAAAAGGAAAAAGACGCTTTTGCCTTAGGATACACATCCTATATTAAAAATTGATCAACCAGTCAGGTAACTACTGTAAGACAAAAAAGTGGATCAATAAGAACAAGGGGGGAAGTGTTGGTGTGGGGAGCGATTCACCTATGCACTTTGCACGGGGAAAATCGGGGGGAACTGTTAAAGGGGAACCTCCTAAGCAGGAGGGAAAAAACATGGTTTCTCCATCAGTGGATCGGGAAGAAAAGGAGGGCCTAGAAGAAATCAGGCCAGCGTTTCCTTTCAACTCCCATCAGAGGGCTCGCTAGGGGAGAATGGGAAGGGCTGGCAATATAACTTTGTTGATTCATTCTAGAAGAAGGGGAAAGAAGTGTGAATTCTGGAGTCAACTTTGTACGGCGAGATTAAAAGAAGGTATCTAAAATCAGCTCTTAGAAGTGTATCGCCTACCTAAGGGAGGGAAAATCTAATGGTATGGATCTTTTGTATTGGTCAAAGTACTCAAAGGAGATACAAAAAGACGACCCAAAGGAAAGGAGGGAAGACTATTTTACATCAGCGAGAAATTGCAGTCCAGGAGGCAGGAGGTCCCAATTAAAGTTGGTATAAGAGTGAAGAAGGACGGGGTGGTCATTGGCAAACTGGGGGTACTAAAGCCATAACGCATGTAGGAAGAAAGGATCTTGACCAACGAAATCTAGTGGGGGGGGAAGGGAGGTCCATACGCGCGGAGGAGGTGAAGGAGAGGTTTGAAGAGTACGGTGAGAAGAGGCAGAATGTTGTTGGTAGAGGGCGCAAGGCCGCTCAATCCGAAACGGTAAATTCGAAAGAACAGAGCACCCGATTATCGGCAAAAAAGATGGGACTATAAGAAGTGTGACTTGGGGAAAATTGACAAATGCAGTGGCTTATTACATCGGCTCAGTGGAAGAAAACGACATGCAACCACAAGGAGCAAAGGGGTATCTAAGCAGCAAAATATCCTGGAAGAAACCCTATCCTACCTCTAGGAGATGGGGAAGGAGAAGTGGGGATACTTGGGGAGGAAGAAAAATAGGGATGTACAGGGGTCGATGGAGCTACTTCTCGAACAAAACATAATCTAAAAAAAAAAAAAACTATTAAAAAGGATGTTGAGAAAAAGGAGGCTAAAACATTTTTCTAAATCAACCCGGTTATTCTCAATCCACGAAAAAGGAGAGGAAAAAGAGAAGGAGAGGGTGTGAGATGGGGGGGATCATTGTTTATTGAATACTTGTTGGAAGTAAAAAGAGATCTAATGGATCTGGGTTTCACGATCCGATACAGAAAAGGAATCAGTGGTACCAATTCTTTCCCTTGGAGAGGGTCAATCTGTTTTGCCTGATACAGAATTAAATTTGGAGAGTCTCTGTACGAAGGGACCGGGTGACGGGCATAAAAAATCGTACAAATGGGAAAAGGGGGGCCATAGCCGTAAGGCAAGAAGACTCTAGAATCACTGGGAGGGGGAGGAAACGAACCCAAAACGGGCTTTGTCAAGATTAAACTGGGGAAAAGAAGGGAGCCACTCCAGCTCAAATGCTTGACGTAGACACCTAACCAAGTTGGAGTCATGAAGGAAGGGAGTAGAGAATCACTTTCATGAGGGACTAGAATACTTTAATATTTTTATCTGAGGGAGGTAGTAAGTCCCGGGGTTTTTCTGTTCACATATTGCCGTTGGCCGCTACGGTAGGGTGTAGCGGAGAAAAAAAAGGGAAAATGAGCTATGTAACATTTCGAAGCCTTGAAAGGAGAGAACAGAATGGGTCGGGCGTAGATACGTATTGGGGTTTTGCTGAAAGACCGGCCCAGTGAACAGGCGCAGCTAGCAGGAAAAAATGGAACTAAAGGTACCCAGCCTCAAAGAACCAGTTTATACAAGCAAGATGTGCCAGCAGCAAGGGAGAGACGGTATCTGTGGCTTTCAATAGGGGACAGAGGCAACTGCGGCCAAGGGCTATGGAATCGGTCTGAGGAAGAGGGGGCGGTCGATGAGTATGCTTTTCTCAAGACCAATGGGGGGGGAAACAGAAAATTGAGTTTAGAAGTGGTCTACGTAAAATTGAAACGGAAGGGTATTTGTGGCCCTATCAAAGAGCCCTGGGGATTTCGGACAAGGGTTGGACCGAGAGTTCCCATAGTGGGGGGGACACTCTCATTTGAGAGATATTTGGGAGAGACCGGAGGCAACGAGTTCGACTCCTAAGCATGAGGTAGAAGATGATTAGGGGGGGAAATGGCCGCTAAACCTTCATGATGAAGAGGGAAAATTCTGGGACTTAGGTGGCGCTTACCGAGCGAGTCTAAGATCCAGACAAAAACCTGAGAAGAGCTTGGGCGCGGAGGGAACAATTAAAAGATGGTTGTGGGCGTGGCACCCACTCCATCATGCCTTTCGATTTCGCGTAGTGGTGGCAGAGGAATCGTTGAGGGGAAAATGCATACACGGGAAGAATTCTGCTGAGAGTTTTCAAGGAGAAGTCCTTTTGTGACCACGGCTACTTGCGGGCTAAAGGTATAAAAGGAAAAGAAAAAGATACCAGAAAAGAGGTGGGCTAGAAGCTGAACGATCCAGAGACAGTCTCAGATGCATCGATACGGGAAGTCGGTGTAACGAGGGTACGAAAAAATGGGGACTTCAAAGATGTGGATCAGAGCAAACGCAAAATGGGTTTAAGCGGACGCGTGTCTTGAGAACGAGGGAAAAGGTGCCGCTTCTGGCACCAGTCTCTTGTGAGTGGGGAAACCATCGGGGGGAACAGAAAAGGAATCTGACGGAAGGAGGGGGAACAATATCTGGGGACAGGGGCTGGTCGATACGTCACACTTCTAAAAAGAACACTGACCTACCCTAAAAAGAAGATAAGGAGGGAGGGCCTTAAAAACTCGGAGCTCATTTTGGCCGCAAAGAAAAAGAGTTATGGAACGCAAAAAGGCTCAAAAAAGGGCCCAGTTCTTAGAAGGAATTGGGTGATCTACATGACGAACCTTTTGGGGAAGGCGGTATCTTCACTCGGGAAAGCTGCGCAACTCGCCAAGGATGTTGGAAACAGATGAGGGGGACAGAAGGGGGGGACCGCAACTCCAGCATCTCAAAATCACCGGTAAATTTTTGGGGCCACCAACGTTCTAACCGCTGCCCATGTCCGCGAGAGGGGGGGCACATGTTAAAGGTCAAAAAAAGAAGTCGAAGTTCTGTACTAAACGACAGCCGTGAAGTCGGCACCAAAGGAAAGGGTGCTAGAATAGCAGCACTGCTGAAGAGAACAAGGTTTAATTGCTCAGAGGGGAGAGCCCCATGAAAAAAGAACACGCGCAAAAGGAAGCGATAAGGAAATTCTCCTCCATTCCACTCAAGTTTTATACTACCGACACTAAGTAATGTCCAACAAAAAAAAGTTTGGGGTCTGGGCCAAACAGGGTTCATCAAATAGAGAAAAGAAACTCTGACCAACACCGCTCTCTAAACGGCAGCACCTCCTCAAGAGTGTGAAGCCATAGAATGGGGCAACAGCAGATTAGGGGGAGGAGGTCAGGACTACAACGCTGAAGAGAGAGACAACACAACAAAGTATATATGCAGTCTCGGGAGAGTTTTGGAATGTCCCTTCCAGCCTGCTCTACTCCAAAGTCCTCAGGTAAAAAAATCTTACGTTCCCATGAAGGGGAACTGTTTGAGTTGGGAAAGCTCGTTGCTGGTGTTTGTTGTCGATCGGGGTTGAATTCCTTTCTGTGAGAAAAGTAGACCAGATTGTTTAAACGAAGAAAAAAGGAGGGGTAGTTCCTTTAAACAGTGAGCTCGGAAAAGGGGGTGGAAGTTAACATGGGGGGGGGGCGGGATGGGCCGGTACTCTCTTATAAAACTGGAAGTGTGAGTGGCGCTAGCCAGGTTTGCCCCTCTTTACCGAACCGGAAAGAATATGAGGGGGGGTGGGGGGGGGGCTCGGACGATCAAACGAACGCAATCCTCTATGTCTTCTCAAGGAAGGCGGTAAGAAACGTAAGGTTTATTACGAAAAATGACTATGGCCAATCTGAGAAAAGGGCTTTTAAAAACTAAGGGGGGGGGGGTACGGGGCGCCAGGCGGTTCATCAAAAACGAGTTCAACTGTAACTGGGGTCCATTAAAGTGGTTCATTGCGAACGTGAAAGTGACAGGGCTGGAATCAGGTGGAGCTACAAGGGCAATTTCAGATTGGAGAATCAGGTCGGACGCTCACTTTCCATACGTTTCCCGGCTATCTTTAGTTCCATATTAGGTGAAAAAAACTTGCGTAGAGGTTGAGCCGCAAAAGAAGCTTCTGTAGTGATACGTCAGGTCGGGAATTTACGGAGACACGAAGAAAAGTCAGTTACTAAACAGATGGGGTCTCCTTCTAAAGAATCCCAGTACGGTATGTGAAAAACAAAGAAACATCTGGGGGTTAAACAGACTTCACAGGGAAGCTGAGGTTTGGTGTTTTCGCATAACCTCTCCTAGCAGGAAAGTAAAGCGGCGTGTTTCCTGAGCCAAAGATGGGAAGAGGCCAATTTACCAAAAATGTGAACTGCGGCCATCGGAGCGGAGGAAGAGGTCCGGGTCCAGACGATTACGGGCGTGTTTAATCTTTTATCTTTCGAAGAGAATAGGGCAAAAGAAGTCACGAGCGGGAAAAAAGGTAATTCAAAATGACTACTGTGGAGGGTCGAATCAATAAGGAGAGAAACCAAGGAAAGCAAGGAAAGGGTTTAGGGGGGGTTAGAACACACACCATGCCGTATTCGAAGCAGAACAGCTCGGGGAGAAAGGTGTCCGGAGAGTTAGCGAAAGAGATAGGAAAATCACTCGAACTTTGTCTGTGAGAAGAACAATGCCGGTCATTGGAAAGAGCAAAGGAAGAACAAAAAAATCTTATAGAACGCGTTGAAAGAGGATAAACATCCGATAAGGAAAATGCCGGTACTCGGCACCCCCACGTCCTTATACTCTCATGGGAACGACAAACATTGGGAATAATCAAGGTGTGGTCTTGTGGGGGAAGACTATCCGAGGGGGGGGAAAGGTAGCGTGAAAATTCTGGGAAATTCTCCTCAATTACGTAGGGTATAGACACAAGTCTGCAGGAAAGTAGACCGGGGACGTGCACTGGGGACAGAAAAGGGAAATCAGTTTGAAACTATAGCAAATGAATAGAAGCGGAGGGGAAGTGGCTGGGGAATGCTTCTAGAAAAAAGATGGGGGGGTGGTCGACCTGGGAGAGCCAATTTGAAATTAGAGCATAGGAGGAAAGGGGGCAAGTTCTTTCAATCAAAAAATCAGAATCGAAAAGTCGAATGCTTGGGAGCCGACAAGGTGATTAAAAGGTCATTTTTAATGAGCAGCGGGAAAATGGTCTGTTTGGGGAAAAAGAGTATCACCGACAGGGGAAGCCAACGGGCGATAGTGAAAGAAAAGCACGATGTTCATACTTACTCTACCAGGCATTACGGAAAGGAAAGAACGGAGTAGGAAAGTCGCAGGAAGGGTCGGGGGAGACAACAACTGGTTTATGTTGGGTACGAAAAGAAAGAAAGTCAAACTTACTCTGAAAAACAGTAAAGAGGTGGTGCATTTCGTTTCCAGCCGAGAGGGCGAGTTCGAGATTTAATTTCCAAGAATTTCAAGGGGAGAAGGCGCGATCAAAGAGCAGGGTGACGGAGTGGTGAATGCAAAAGAAAAGCAGGAAATCGACCAGAAAAAATCCCGCTGCCTATTATAGGAAAAAAAGAGGGACTTCCCCCGGAAAGGAACTTTGGACACATGCCTGGCTGGAGATAGCTCGTGAAGACACAGCATACAAAGAGTCGAAGGGGTAAGGAATGCCCGGAAAAGGAACAATGCGCCACAAAACCAAAGATCACGACCGGAATGCGAAGGGTTTTACGCTCTGTGTTGCGAAGAGGAGGGAGAAGAAACGTTCTACTCAGGGAAAGGGAGCTCAAGAGCGCGGAATCACACCCGCATCTCTACTCAAAAAAAAAAAGTGATATTAGTGTGCGTCAGAGAGTCGTCAAAAAAAAAAGGAAAGGGGGGCGGGACATCCCAGAGTTTATGAACAAGCCGCTCCAAAGGAGAGGAAAAAAAGAGATTAGGTCTTCTCTGTTGATGAAAAGTGTTTGGTTGGGTGGGAAGATGACGGGGATGCCTTCGTAACATCAGACTCGTATTTTAAGGAGGGTTGCGGGGGAAAAAAACCGATGTCATCAGAACTCCGGACATTGCCGGGAAAAGGGCATGGCCGGGTCGTATATTCCTCATCTTTTGGTTGGGCGGCTGGGGTAAAGTGAGGAAGGGGGGCGAAAAAGGGAAAATTTCGGGAGTTCTTGCGTGGGGGGGGGGCATTCAATCTGAAACCCTTTATAGAGATGAAGAGAATAGCCGGAAATTGTCAGGCCAAACGAATCTCTCTCAAGGAGGCGTGAAAGCTAACGAGGGGGGACAGGTTGTTCAAAGAGTCCTAACATCCATGCGACAGCAAGGAGTCGTATCACCTACCAAAGGGGGAGTAGAGAACCCTGGAAACTTCCTTGGAGGCTCGTACACTTGGGACAAGGGGGAAATGCAGAAGAATGATTACATTTTAGCGTCAGAGGGGGGGTAAAGGGTTTCGTCAAGGGGAAGAGAGTCCCGGGGGGCAGCTCGTTGGGGGTAAATCTCTTTTTCTTGGAAAGACAAGGGACACGAAAAGGGGAAAGGAAGTAACAACGTCCGGTCGGAGAAATTTAATATTGATGGTGGGGGGTTGGGGCTTGCCATCGACGGTCGGACCACCAGTGACCGCCTAGTGATCCAGTGAGATGGTCCAAGGGAGACGTCATCTCAAGTACCATCAGTTGGAGAAACAAAAAATGGGGAAAACACTTAGCGCGTAGGAGTTCTCAAGAAAAAAAAGGGGGGAAGGTTCTTGAAGAGGAGAGGAAAAGAAGGGAGAGGCGTAAGCAAATTCTTGGGGAAGGGGAACAGGGGGGTTTGTGAAACCCGCGCGGGGGGTCGGGGAGCAGGGTCGATGAGGTTATTGGCAGGCAGAGACCACATCACAGAAAAAATCACCTTGGGGAGGCGTGATCAATGTTCGTCAATGGGGAAGGAAAAGTATGAAGTGGGCAGTTAGAATTAAGTGTAGGAGATATAAATCTGGGAGGCACACGAGGGCATCCGGCCTTTCTGGAGCAGAATGGATTCGTTTCGTTATTTCCTGCCATGAGAATGAAAGGAAAAGTGGGCTGCGGCGGGACAGGGCCCAGAAGGGAGTAGAGTTAAGACTAGAACTGCCTACCAGCGGAAACAAGTGAGAAAGACTTTTGCTCTGCAGAGACAAATTCCGGCATGTTGTTGAAGGGCAGAAAGCCAACTCAACATTCAGGGAGATTCGCTGTGGTCAATAAACAGAGATGGGGGAAGGTAGAAAACTGAAACCAGTAGGAATGTCGTGACTGCTAGGTTTTGGAAGAAAGGGGGGGGAGTCCCGGGTGTGACAACGAGTTCTCGGGAAAATGTAATAAAAAACTCCCCCTCAGACTAGGGATGAACGATCCCTAGAGATAGAGGGAGAGAAGCACGCAGGGGGTAAGAAAGGTTCAACCGGAACCAAGATTGGTAGGTATCCACGCTCAGAGTGGGGAGGGTACTGCTTCTGTCTCTGGGGGAGAGAAAAACGCATTGTCTGATGCATAAAATAGAATGGGATAGCGGGGAGTGGAAAAGTTGGGAAACCTGCGGATCGAAACGGGAAGAGGGGTCCCCTGAGGGATTACATGCAGGGTATGGTCGAATCCTTCAGGAAACCAAGGACCCTGAAAGAAAGAGAGAAAGAAGTAACAACCTATCGAAGTGTTGGTAAGAAGCATTTATTACTCAAAGGGGAGAAAGACCAGGATGTCTTATTTAACGGTCCTTTGAAACCTACTTGAGTGGGATGAATCGTTTGGGGTATCAAAAGTAATGCGGGAGCTTCAAAACTTGTAGCAAAGAAGGAGAAATCCTCAATGAAAGGGTTCATGAAAGTCTTTGGAAGCGCGTTGGACTACCGACGAAAGGGAACATCCAAGTTTAAGAAAGAAGTTGGTGGGAAGTGGTCTCCAGAGACAAGGACGTGATAGGCTCAAACAGGTTAGAAGAACGGCGAAATCGGGGGGAGTCGAACGACAGAGCGGGTATTTGCTCCCACGCTTTCAGCAGAAAAGAAAAAGTAATAAACTTTCATAGACACCGGGGGTTTAGCCGATTAACACAAGGATATCGCACTCACACGGACGGGGAGAAAGTCAAATCGGAAAAGACACGACTACCGGGAGAACAACGAGAGTAACGCGGACAACGAACAAGAAGGGGGTTATGAGTAACAGCGACTAACGTGGGAAATCAATTATAAGAAAAAATGAGAGAAAAAAACAACTCAGAATAACTCAAAAAAGAAAGTGATAGTTAGTGCGTGGGAAAGGCTTCTCTAAAGAAGATCTTGGTTGAGGGGCGCTGGAAAAGCGCCCTCCTTCTCGACAAAAAAAAGAAGCTATTAAAAGATATCTCTGAGTAGCGGGCGATTTTTTGAGGTCGATAGGAGGAGAACGACTCAAAGACATGGGCAACTCCCCAGGGGCGGCGGGAGAGGGGAGGGCTTTGAAAGGATTCGCGCGGAACTGTGGTTGGGGGGGTAGAGCAGGTGGTCCGCTTATGGAGACCTTTTTTAAGCAGACAGAATGGATGGTTCGGGAAGGAAATTTGGCGAACGTGGGGGGGGGCATTGGGATTATGAAGTGTGACTCGATCAAGGAAGGGAAGGCTCGATGCCAGTTTTGATCCCCTCTGAGAAAGAAATCTCTCGGGAAGGAGGTGGAGGCAAACGGGATGCCTTGTCGGGGGGGGAAGAAAATATGGCAGGCGGAGGGCACGCTAACGGGTGAGATAAAAGACTAAAAAGGGTGCAGGCGGGACAGGTTGGCACAAATAAAGGGGGATGTGGAACTTACGCTGGGCGACGGGCATTCCAACGCAGGGGAAAAGGAGGGAAAGAACTTTCAATTCTACCAGGGGGGAAGATTAAAACTTTAAAAGCGAAAGACAAGGTCTTAGTGGAAATTGACTACCGGGGGGAGAAACTGGAACCGCGTCTTCCAGGCAGTGCGGTGAGGGGACGACAAAGATCTTTCAACACTGAGTACTGTTGGAGCGGACCTTCCTTCGCTTTTGGGAGGGGAAGTGGGGGTAGAAGTGATCGTCTCCAAAACGCCATTGTCACCCAAATAGGTGGGGATCCGGCCCGCTTCCTTCCAAGTACTTTAGATAAAAAGATGGCAACCATCCCACGAAGTAACATCAATGGGGGGCTTTACAGAAGGAACATTGAATAGTGCCGGTGAGAAAAATGACTGACACGCCTTCCATGACAATGAGAGCTTTGGTGGATACGGGGAATAACAAAGAGGGTCACTTCAAATGGGTGGGGAGTAGACCATGATGAAGAGGGATGACAGATTATCTTTCGAAGCGTTCACGGGGGCCTCCAAGAAAGAGTAGCGGGGTAGTTGTGGTCCAGGGGGAAAAATGTGTATGCATATAATAGGGGTACAAAAAAGGACGGAAGTTCTCATAGGACTAGTGTTGCAGTTACTAATTTTCCCATAGAAATTTTATATGCCACAACTGCTATCAGCACCTCGTTTTGAAGGGGGGGGTCGGGTCCAACACCAGACAGGGGAGGGGTGTCTTGCTCACCGCAGAAAGGTGGCCGATCATTGCCTAAAGCTGAGTAATGGGAAAATAGAGTTAAGGCGAAACGTGATAAGAGAATCAAGGAAGGTCAAGGGAAAATGGCAGACAATTGCTTCGCGAAAAAGAGGCGGAAAACAAGAAGCTTTGGGTGAAGACGGAGTAACATCCGTATATCAAGGAACGAACTGACCCAAGGGGAATGTACACAATTCTCATTACTGAAAAAAAAAGTTGGAAATAATCCAAATGGGGGAACTTGGGTGGGTTGGCGGCGGCACATGGGAAAAGGGAATCTAAACCTTACTGGAAACGGTAACTCGGAAAAAAATTACTTCAGGGGGGGGCAAAAAAAAAGGTACGACAAGAAGTTATAATTACCTAGACCTGCTGGCCGATCAAGGAAATCAATGGCCCATACAGTGGGCCTGGAACTGCAAAAGAGGGACTCTAGAAGGCTTCGTGGGGTGAAGGCTGCACTTTTAAAAAAAATCGGGGGGGGTTGTAGTTCATGAGAAGAAGGACGTGGAAAGCGTGAAGGTCGAGCTGGGAGGCGTTTGGTCAATGGGAAAGGAGGGCAATTACAAAAAAGACTTATCTAACATCTCTTAGAAACAAAAGGGGGAGAAGATTTTCGTTGACAGGCGCTGGGGACTAAGAGGTCATTGTCAAACGCAAAGAAGAGAAACCTCTCTAGCGACTTTAAAAAATTTGAAGAAACTTCAAATTGTTAGGGAAGAGAGACCAGGACAAGTTACAGGGAAGCGTCCGAAGGTCATTCAAGGGGTACATTATCTCTTCTGTTTATGGGGGAATAAGAAAGGGGGGTGTGGTTTATATAAGCCTTGGAGACATTTTTCTAAAAGGAGCAAAGATTTCAACTACGCGATTGGGGGTGATCAAAACTCACTTTGGCGAGTGAGAGAGTTGAAGATGTCCCGGCTTAGGCTAGGAATGATAAATTTTGGGAACTTGAATGGCAGCAAGAACCGCATCATCCCTAACAGTTAAAAAATGAGGGGGACCAATAATCTCAAAACTAGAAGCAATAAGAAGCGATGTGGATATACCACCCTTGAAAAGGACGGGTACCAGGTCATTCTTGGGATGATGAAAAGGGTAAACCCGAGCCAAAAATACTTCATAGGCTAGAGGGGGGGAGGAATCATTAAATAAACCATTCTCCACAAAAGAAATCAAAGAATCGGAGCGATGTTTTCTCAACTAATGGAGAAAAAAGAGGGCGGGGGAGCAATAGGGAAGTCGAATACTAGATCTAGAAGAAATGCTTAATCAAACAGAAGA